>JFJP01005385.1_pt1 | contig 27854 bp, 21 predicted proteins | sample 431651 | NCBI WGS metagenome assembly JFJP01 (sample SAMN02602958, study PRJNA72255) | Microbial mat metagenome, whole genome shotgun sequencing project. | biome: fresh water; feature: sink hole; material: water; isolation source: purple microbial (photo- and chemosynthetic) mats found in... | reverse complement strand
CCTTGAAGCCGACGCTGGCCAATCCGGCCTCAAAGCCCTTTTCGTCGGCATCCAGCGCGGCATGCGTGGCAATCTTGGTCACGCCAATGGTGTACACCTTTTTTTCCTGGGCCAAGGCTTGCGTGCTGAACATTGCGCAGGCCAGCAAGGCGATGATTCGTCGTAGTCCAATAGCTTTCATGTTTGTTCCTTTTTATGGCAGCCGAAAAGCGAGAAGAGTGATGTCGTCGCGCTGGGGATAGGCACCGCGATAACCATCGATGGTTTCGATCAGTCGCTGGCGCTGCTCAGTCAGCGGCACATGGCCATGTTGCAGTATCCAGTCGCGCAAGCGCTGGTTGCCAAAACTATGCCCATCGGCACCTCCGGCCTGGTCGAGCAGGCCATCGCTGACCAAATAATAGGCATCCGTGGGCGCGACCGTGCGTCTCACGTTGACATAGGTGCCGCGCTTGCGGTCATTGAGGCTACGCCGCCCACCGCAGATTTCTTCGCAGACCGTGCCATCGGTCCAGAACAGGGACTGGTGCGCGCCAGCAAAGGTGATCGTGCCGGTTGCACCGTCGTAGTGACAAAACGCCGCATCGATGCTGGCGACGATGCGCTTGTCCAGCGGCAGCATGTTGCGTACCACTGTATCGGTATGCAGCAGCAGGCTGGCCGGGTCGCTCCAGGCCACCGCCTGGCTGGCCACCTCGATGGCCGCGTGTGCGGCCATGGTCATGCATGCACCCGGTACCCCGTGGCCGGCACAGTCGATGACCCCAAACAGTTTGTCTTGCGCGTTGCCCTGATAAAAATAGAAATCGCCACCCACCACGTCGCGCGGCAACCACAGCACAAAGTGCCGGTCGGCCATCTGCTGGGCGAGCTGGCGGTCCGGCAAAATGGCATTCTGGATCAAGCGCGCATAGTCGATGCTGTCGGTCAGGCGCAGATGTGCCTCTTCCAGTGCCTGGGTTCTCTGCGCCACCAGATGTTCAAGATTTTCAGAGTGCGCCTTGACGCGCTGCGCCATGTCTTGCATGGACGAAAACAGGGTGGCGACTTCCTGGATCGGGCTGAGCTTGGGGCTCGTTGTCGGCCAGTTGCCTGCAGCTAGGCTGACCGATGACTGGCTCAGTGCCCGCAACGGCCGGGCAATCCAGCCCGAGGCAATTAGTCCAATGAGGATGCTAAACAGCGCCACCGCCAACGCCAGATAGACGATATTGCGCAGCATGTCACTGGCGACAGCAGCATAGCGGGCCTGCGGCAGCAGCACACCGACGGTCAGGCGCGGCCCTTCGGGCAGTTGATGGCTCTGCCATTTCAACAGATGGCGCGCGCCATCAATATCGGCAAAGGTGCTGCCAGCAGGCTGGTCACCGGTTGCCAGCCGATCACCGGCCAGGCGCAAAAGCGGGTTGGTACTGGTGGAGAGTTTCAGTCGAATCACCGCGCCATCGACCACGCGATAGATCGGCTCCGGTGTCGAGGTCGCAAGTAGTTCGCCGCTGCTTTCAGCAATGAAGGCGATGCCGCCGGTTTTCGCGGTCAGTTCACCAAGGTACTCGCTAAGGTGGGACAACGCGACATCGGCCGTGATCACGCCGATGAAGTCACCCACCGGGTTGAACAGTGCGGCAGAGACACCGATTCCCATGGCTTCGTAAGCATCGGTGCCGTCATTGATCAAATAGCGATAGGCTGGGTACCAGGCGATGCCGTGACGACCGGTGGTGGCCGCGTACCAGGGTAGCTGGCGTGCATCAAAAGCCTCCTCGCCTTTGAACAAAGGCTGCGCCGTCTGACCGGTCTCATCGACCCGATCAACGTGCAGCTTGCGGCCGTCGGCAATGCGCGCATGCAGGATGCGCAAGCCTCGGTCGTTGCCGCGTGGCGGCCGGTTGCCGCCATAGTATTCGCCATCGGCCATGCCGATCGCAACGAAGGTCAGCAAGGGCTGCTGACGCAACTGCAGCAGAAACTTCTGGACCATTTCGTCACGGTTGTTTTCACCCAGCAGGCCGTTATCGGCCAGATCCTGGTTGTAGGCCAACACCCGCCGAGGTATTTCAAAAAACGCCAGCACCCGGTCTTGAATGCGTTCGCTGACCTCATTGGCCATGGCGTAAGTGAATTGCTCGGTGGCTTGTTCGGCGTTGTGGTACGACACCCAGCCGGTGATGGCCACAATCGGCAGGAACACTAGCATCAGCGCGCCCATCAGGAACAAACGCAGGCTGAGCTTGCCCTGTTGTTTCAGTCCATCTGCAGGGGGGTGATCAGTCATCGCGCCGCGCCGGTTGGTCTGTCAGGGGTTGCCGACAACGCAATTGCGCCCGGCATCCTTGGCCCGATAAAGGGCGTCATCGACACGCTTCAAGGCCGCATCAATGGTTTCTGCGGGATGAAATTCGGTAAATCCGATGCTGGCGGAGAGTTGCAGCCCAGGATGCAGGTCGGCGGTGGGGAGGGCCGCCACGGCCAGCCGTATCCGCTCGGCCAGTTGGGCTGCATGCTGCTGGTCGCAGCAGGCAAACAGAATCAGGAATTCCTCGCCGCCCCAGCGGGCGCAAATGTCGTAGTCACGCATGCCTTCACGCAAGCAGGCCGCCACGCGTTTGAGCACCACGTCGCCGACGGCGTGGCCCGCACTGTCGTTGATACGCTTGAAAAAATCTATGTCCAGCAGAGCGATGGAAAAGTTTTCACCATTGCGCTCGGCATGCGCGATGGCCTGCGTCAGCCGCTCTTGAAGATAGCGGCGATTGGGCAGACCAGTCAGCTCGTCATGTGTTGACAGGGCAGTGAGCCGGGCATTGAGATCTTGCAGCATGGACTGGTAGCCGTCGCTGATGCGCACGATCTTCTCGACCTGGCGCACCTTGCGCTGCAGCTGCTCGGCGTAGGACAACCCGCGATCACGTTCTGCCCGTTGGTATTTGTCGGAAATCTGTGTCAGGCGTTCAAGCATCTGCTGCTGGCTGCGGCAGCGCTCATACAGGTCTGCCAGTGCAGCGCGCAGGTCGGCCACGGGCGCTGTCGGGTCGTTGAGCAAACCCTCAATGCGGGAAGCGAGCTGAAGATCCATCAGGACTTGACGTTGATGGTGAACGGAAACGTGCAGTCTTCGCGAAACTCTTCTGCCAGTTGTCCAACCCGTTCATTGGCCGCCTCGTAGGACCAGCGCGCACTGACTGTCCGGCCCTTTTTGTGGGCGACTTCCATCTGGTCAAAAATGTCCATCATTGAGCGAATGCTGCTGGTGTTGAGGTAAACCAGCTCGAGCTCCAGTTGCAGCGGCCGGTTGGCTTTGGCTAAAAAAGTTTCGACCCAGTCGATCAGTGGCTGAAACAGCTCGAAAGAGTTTTCCGGATATGAGTCTCCCTTCATGCTGATCACGCCGGAGTTCCAGTCAGCTGTGATTACGGGCGAGGAGGACGATTGCTTAATGACCAGATTGTCCATTGATGCTCCTAATGTTCTAGAGAGTGACGCGCAGGCTAAAAAGCACGCGTGCGTTGTCAAGTGTCTGCAATGCATGCTGCAAAGGTGCAGTGGCCTTGCGTGCCATGTCGATCAGGCCAAGGCCTGCGCTCCCGGACAAGGTGCTACGCGGTTGGCGCAATTGCGTCTTGAAGGCGGTCTTCAAGGCCTCTTTGTCCAGAGGTCGCAATTGCTCAATGCGCTCACCCAATGCGTTTGCGTCCGAATGGCTGACAACATTGCTGGCCAAGATGACATAGCGGCCGAGCGCATCACGGGAAACGAGGATGGTGGCGGTTTCATTTTCGAGTGCCTGCGCCTGCGCATAGCGGCGAATGTTCTGAGCCATCTCGATGTATACGGAGAACACGTCGGCTACCGCAGAGGGTGATTCCTCCAACCCCTCCATGTGCTTGCGCAAGGCCGTGCCAATTTCCTCTATCAGCGGTGCCGTGACTGGGCCGTTGAAGCAAAGCATGATGTTCTGGCGATTGAAGATTTCCCGAATTGCCAGCAGATCGATCGGGGTTTCCTGATTGGATAGGGTCATTTGGGGTCATCCAGATGTTGCCAAGCATTGTATGAGCGACCTTTGATGGCAACACACCCGGACGAAGATGGTCCAACTGGCGCGCCAAAGAACATGGAACCCACAAAGACCCCGTGTACGCCATCCTCATTTCCAAGTTCAAGGGCGGCGCCATAGTTTCAACGCGCCAAGCTCGTCCATATTGCGCCAAAAATTGGCCTGATCGTGCCAATATTTGGCATGAGTATCAGTTCTGCACTTTTTACCGACAGCCAGTCACGCCTCTATGTCTGGCTGTTTGGTCAGCCTGACCGGGGCTATCACCTTAACGAACTGCGCCGCCTTACCGGCCTGGGCAGTGCCTCGTTGCAGCGGGAACTCAACCGATTGGCTACGGCGGGCCTGGTGAATGCGCAAGCAGTGGGCAACCTGCGACGCTTTCAGGCCAACCCGCAATCGCCTGTCTATGCTGAACTGGTTGCCTTGACCCGGAAAACGCTGGGCACGGTGCCGGTGTTGCGCGATGCCTTGCAGCCCTTGCGGCTTGTAACTGGAGGGCCGCTTTACCAGTGCCTACGACGCCGCCCATGCAGCCGCCTTGGCGGCATTGCGTTGGCACGGCTAACGTAGCGAAAACCGCCATACCGTCTTTCAATGTCTGCCGCATACTCTGGGTTGGCCCGCCTATCGCTGGCGTGTATTGGACGCAGCGCATCAGAAACGCAATCTGGCGGAGTACGAGGGCTACCTTGAGGTCGAAGAATCCACAGTAGCCGAACTGTGCACGCTGGTCCAAGGCCTGATTGTTGACGTGCAACATTTGACAAACAAATAGGCTTTCAGCCCTCATGAAAAAAGCGCAGACAGCTACCAAAAACATAGCAAAATCAAAACGGCGAAATCAGCGCCAGCACACCAAAACAGCGGAGCCAGTGGCATTCTCGCTACCATATTGCGCTCGCGCCATTCCCAACCCGCCCGCCGAAGAACATTGAACCCACGGAGAGTCCATGTACACCACCCTCATTTCAATTGCCCAACTGCAGGCCCTGCTGGATGCCGGCACCCCCTGCATGGTGTTCGACTGCAGTTTTGACCTGGCCAACCCGGATGCGGGCGAGGCCATGTACCGCGAGACACACATTGCCGGTGCCGTCTATGCCCACCTCGACCACGCGCTCAGCGCCAAGGGTGATCGCTCGCTCACCGGTGCGGCATCGGGCGGGCGCCATCCCTTGCCGTCGCGGGAGGCCTTTGCGGCATGGTTGTCGGGTGTGGGGTTCGATAACACCATGCAGGCCGTCGTCTACGACCGCCAGGGTGTCAATTACTGCGGTCGCCTATGGTGGATGCTGCAATGGGTCGGGCACGCCAACGTGGCGGTTCTCGATGGCGGCCTGCAGGCCTGGCAGGCGGCAGGCGGTGCCATAGAGCAAGGATTGCCAGTAAAAAATGCACCGTCCAATTTCGCTCTAGCGCCCGCGCTGCTTGCGCTAGCAGCTATGAAAGATGTAGCAAAGCAGGTGGGCCGGGAGTCGCAAACACTGATTGATGCGCGCGGCGCTCCGCGCTACCGTGGTGAAGTGGAGCCACTCGACCCGGTGGCCGGCCACATTCCCGGCGCGCTCAACCGCCCTTTCACCAGCAACTTTGCACCCGATGGAACATTCAAACCAGCCGAGCAGTTGCGCGCTGAATTCTTGGCACTGCTGGGTTCGCGCGATCCGGCCACGGTGGTGCACCACTGCGGCAGCGGCGTGAGTGCCGTCCCCAACCTGCTGGCCATGGAAGTTGCTGGTCTGGGGCCTACCGCGCTGTTTGCGGGCAGCTGGAGCGAATGGTGCAGCGATGTGCGCAACCCGGTGGCGCAAGGCTAGTAAGGGAACATTGCATGCCTTGCTTCGCCCCTCTACATCAATTGATTGCCGGTGCGCTGCTGCTCACTGTGGGTTCTGTTTTTTCCATGGACGGCCCAGTCTCCCATGCCAGCGTGCATGACCTTGCCCTGAAGGGCGTTTTTGAGGCGCGCGAACAGGACTGGCGCAACGGCGCCATCGTCTACCAGGTGATGGTGGACCGGTTCGCGCCACCGGCCAACCTGGAGGCCAAACGCGCGCTCTACCCTGCCCCCAAAACCTTGCACCGCTGGAGTGAGCCGGCCAAGCGCGGCAAGTACCTGGATGCCTTGCACGTGTGGAGCCATGAAATCGAGTTCTGGGGCGGCGATCTTCCCGGCGTCACATCCAAACTGGGCTACCTGCAGGAGCTCGGTGTGGATGTGCTCTACCTCAACCCGATCCACACGGCCTATACCAACCATAAATATGATGCACTGGACTACATGGCCATCTCGCCCGAGTTTGGCACCAAGGCAGACATGGCCGATCTCGTCACGCAGACCCACGCCAAGGGCATGAAGGTGGTGCTCGACGGCGTTTTCAACCACATGGGACGCAACTCGGAGGCCTTCAAACAGGCGCAGTCCAGCCCCAACAGCCCGTACCGTGACTGGTTCTTTTTTGGTGACCAGTATCCGGGTGGTGCCCGGGGCTGGTACCAGGCCACCAACCTGCCCGAGCTGCAACTGGAAAGCCAGGCCGTACGCGACCACCTTTATGCCAAACCGGACTCGGTCGTGCAAACCTGGCTGCGCGAGGGCATCGATGGCTGGCGCCTTGATGTGGCACCTGAGTTGGGTCCAAAGTACCTGAGTGAGTTGACACAAGCTGCGCACCGCGCCCGACCCGGCTCGCTGGTGGTCGGCGAGATTGCGACCTTCCCCAAGGAGTGGTTTCCCGCGGTGGACGCGGTCATGAACTTCACACTGCGTGACATCGTGCTGAGCACCATCAAAGGTGAGATTTCCGCCGCGACGGCCGCCACCATGGTGGAGCGCACAGTGAATGAGGCAGGCATCGAACCCACGTTGAAGTCCTGGCTCATGCTGGACAACCACGACAACGACCGCCTCAGCCACGTGCTGCCCAAGGTCGCCGACCAGCGTCTGGCCCAGATATTTCAGTTCACCTTGCCGGGAGCACCCAATCTGTACTACGGCACCGAACTGGGAATGACCGGCGGTGAAGATCCGGCCAACCGCTCGCCGATGCGCTGGGACTGGGTGACCGCCAGCAACCCGGCGCTGCGCTGGACCAAGCAGTTGATTGCGTTGCGTAAACAACATCGTGCACTGCGGGTGGGCAATTTCCGTCTGGTGACAGCCGAGCGGCTGCTGGCATTTGAGCGTTATACCGACTTGGTGAAAGACACGGTCATTGTTCTTGCCAATCCATCCAAGAAAGCCATCACTGAGCGCGTATTGATTGCCAACTCCAAACTCATGAACGGATCCTCATTGGTGGACCTCATCAACCCGGCGGCACCTCCTATCCGTGTATTGGCCTCCATGGCCACGGTCACCGTACCCGCCGGCGGTTTTCGTGTGGTGGCACCCGACGTGCGCGCCACCGGGGGCTACTCGGTGTTCAAACGCGTGCAATGAACCCCCACCATGCCGACAGTGTGATGACGGATTCAGATTGGTGGCGCGGCGCCACCTTGTACCAGGTCTATCCGCGCAGCTTTTTCGACAGCAACGGCGACGGCATTGGCGACCTGCCCGGCGTTACCGCACGTCTGGACTACGTGCGAAGTCTGGGTGTGGACGGGATATGGCTCTCCCCTTTCTTCCCGTCGCCCATGCGCGATTTTGGCTATGACGTCACCGACTACTGTGGTGTGGACGCGATGTTTGGCACCCTGGCCGATTTCGATGCATTGCTTGCGCGTGCCCACGGCCTGAAGCTCAAAGTCATCATCGACCAGGTGTGGAGCCACACGGCCCGAGAACACCCCTGGTTCATCGAAAGCCGCGAGAGCCGCGACAACCCCAAAGCGGACTGGTACGTGTGGGCCGACCCCAAGCCCGATGGCGCGCCGCCCAATAATTGGCAAAGCTGGATGGGTGGGCCGGCATGGCGCTGGGAGCCTCGGCGCAGGCAGTACCACCTGCACAATTTCCTGCCGGAGATGCCCGACCTCAACTTTCATTGCTTGGCGGTCCAGGATGCAGTACTCGCCGCGGGCAAATTCTGGCTCGACCGCGGAGTCGATGGGTTCCGGCTGGACACTGCCAACCTGTATTTCCATAGCCGCGACCTGCAGGACAATCCGCCGTTTCCGCCTGAGCTCGCGGGAGACACTCCGGTCACCATGCAGCGCCATACGCACAACATCGACCAGCCCGAGGCACTGCCCTTCATGGAGCGCCTGCGGAACTTGATGGACCAGTATCCAGGTCGCATGACCGTTGCCGAGATTGGCAGCCCGGACAGCCTGACACGCATGATGGAATACACCCGCGGTGCACAGCGGCTGCACACCGCGTACTCCTTCAACTTCCTGGGTCCGCGCAGTGACCCGACTTTCGTGGCCGAGCAAATGCGGCCGTGGCAAGAACCGATGGGTCGTGACTCGTGGCCCGCATGGGCATTTTCCAACCACGACGCCGTGCGTGTGGTCACACGCTGGGGCGATGGCGCCGAAGCAGCCTTTGGTTTCGGATCTACCGCAAGCGCTTCCCACCTTTGCGCTGGAGTCCAACAGGAGCAACGCGCCAAGCTGTATCTGACGCTGCTGGCCTGTCTGCGTGGCACCTTGTTTGTCTACCAGGGGGAGGAGTTGGGACTTGCGCAGTCGGTGGTGCCGTTGGAATCCATTCAGGACCCCTACGGCAAAGCGCAGTGGCCTTTGAAACAGGGGCGTGACGGCTGCCGAACGCCGTTTCCCTGGCAGAGCCTTGCCCAGCACGCGGGCTTTACTACAGGCACTCCATGGCTACCAAGCGATAGCGCGCACCGGCAGTCGGCAGTGGACCTGCAGGAAAGCGATGCCATGTCCCCGTTGCAGCACCTGCGCGCTCTGATGGCGCTGCGGCGAAAACACCCTGCCCTGCGCTTGGGAACCTTCAGTCCGCTATTGGTGTCCGACTGCCTTTTGGTAGCACTGCGCGCACAGGGTGCTGACGCCGTGCTGGTGGCTCTGAACGTTGGGGCGCAGCCGCAAGCGGTGTCCCTGCCGCGTGCGTTCCAACCGGTCACAGCTATGCTGCAGGTAGGCGAAGGGGCGCTGGGTTCGTCGGCCCTGACGCTCGGGCCTTTCTCTGCATTCATCGTTGGAGTCCAGCCATGAGCGCGCTGCAATGTATTTGTCGCTGGCTGTGGGCCGCGAGTTTTGTGGTCCTGGTGGGTTGCGCCCATAGGGGGCCACCCATGCCGCAACTCACCAGTGGCCAGGTGGATCGACTCGGCGAGGTGCCTTCACAATTCGTCGAACCACGGCTGGTCGACGTGTGGCTGCCGGCGGGCTACCAGGCGAGCAAACGTTACTCTGTGCTCTACATGCACGATGGGCAGGCACTGTTTGACGGTGCTGCCAGCATGAGCAAGAAAGGCTGGCATGTCGACGCTGCCATGAACCGACTGCAGCAACTCGGGCGGATTCGCGACACCATTGTGGTGGCGATCTGGAACACCGGTTACGCGCGGCACGCGGAGTATTTTCCCCAAAAAGTGGTGCCCCTGATTGCCGAGCCTGTTCGTACCCAGTTTGTTCAACAGGCGCTACAGGGCAATCCCAGAGCGGACAACTACCTGCGCTTTCTGGTACAGGAACTCAAACCTCTGATCGATGCACGTTACCCTACCCTCGCGGACCCATCCAACACGTTGGTGATGGGTTCGAGCATGGGTGGCATCATTTCCCTGTATGCGATCAGCGAGTACCCGCAGGTGTTTGGCGCTGCAGCCTGCCTGTCGACGCATTGGACAGGCAGCTTTGAAGACAATGCCACCATCCCACTGGCCACATTCAGCTACTTGCGCGACCATCTGCCCGACCCGTCATCCCACCGCATCTACATGGACCGCGGCAGCACCGAGCTCGACGCCTTGTATCCTGTGCACCAGAACTTTGCAAATCTCCTTCTAAGGGAAAAAGGCTACACCCACAGCAACTTCCAGACTCTGGTGTTTGAAGGTGCGGGACACAACGCGACCGACTGGGCCAAGCGCCTGGAGACACCACTGGAACTCCTGTTGGGCCAGCGCAAGGCGGCAGCGCCATGAAGGCATCGAAAGCGAGCCGCCTGCGGCGCGCGGGTGTATGCATAGCGTTGGCACTTTCCACTTATTGCTTTGCAGCCCCCATGACACCTCCCCAATCCCCTTTGCCCTGGTCCGCAGTTGCACCGTCCGTTCAAGTGGGACGCATCGAACGCATGGAAGCGTTTCCTTCGAAGTGGGTGGATACGCGCCCGATCGATGTCTGGCTGCCAACCGATTACCATCCCGGCAAGCGCTACGCCGTACTCTATATGCACGACGGACAGATGCTGTTTGATGCGAGCAAATCCTGGAACAAGAGCGCATGGAACGTGCATGAGGCGCTATCAAAACTGATGCAGTCTGGCCGCGTGCACGACACCATCGTGGTGGGCATTCCGAACAATGGCAAGTACCGCTATAGTGAGTATTACCCGGAGAAGTACCTGGCATTGGCCAACACGGACGTGCGCGACGACTACATCCGCCGCGCACAGTGGGGCCAAACCCTGGGCGACGCCTACCTGCGTTTTCTGGTCGAGGAACTTAAGCCTGCGATCGACGCGCGGTACCCCACCCGAGCCGAGCCGCAGTCCACGTTTCTCATGGGTTCGAGCATGGGCGGCATGGTTTCCCTGTACGCCTTGTGCGAGTACCCGCATGTCTTTGGTGGTGTAGCCGCACTATCGACGCACTGGATCGGCAAGCCAGGAGCATGGGGCTCGCCAGAGAAGGTGCAAAACGCCAGTCTGCCAATCGCCGCTTTTACCTACCTGCGCCAACACCTACCCAAGCCAGGCGCACATCGGCTGTATTTTGACCACGGCACATTGGGGCTCGATGCCATGTACGGCCCGCACCAGGCTTTTGCCGACACTCTTGGGCGTGAACTCGGCTTTGCTGCAAACCAATGGCATAGCCGGGTATTTGAGGGAACGGGCCACAGCGAGAACGACTGGGCAGCCCGGGTGGAAATTCCGCTGTTGTTTCTTTTGGGTCGATCGAATTAGCCAGTTGCTCCCCGTGGTTCGACGCAGTCCCCCTTATCGAACCACGTAAACCACTGCCGTGCGTGCCGGCACGGTAAAGGCCCCCGTGTCACCATCAAAGCGGGCTTCGTGGGCGGCACGTTTGTCGGCAGCGTATTTGGCAAGATGTACCGGATGGAGCACAAGGGACTTGCCCCTTTGGGACTCCAGCACCATGCTCTGCGAAACCTTGTCGACGTTGATCAGATACAGCACCTCACTGAAGTTCGCACCCGGATATCCGGCACCACGCAAGTGGCCCACCAGCACGGTGGCTTTTTGGGTTGGCCCGGTGTTGTAAAACGTGAGCCGTTCGGTAATTTCCTTGGCGCTGCTCAGACGAAACAGGCTGGTGCTGGCGCGCAGGCGCAGCAAGTCAAAAAACTGGTCCCGCGTCCACCGAATGTCCTTGGGTTGCGGGCGAATGTCCCCATTGGCGAGCAAGGGTTTGATCTGCTCGTAATGCGCTGCGTTGTCGCCTTTGGGTGGTGCACCGGTCCCAAAATAGTTGTCGCTAAACGTCCAGTCGAGCCGATTGAACCAGTCACCCGAATCGTAGCTGTTGCCATCCAGCGACTTGGAACGCAGCGTTTCGACCCCAGCGTGAAAATACGCCACACCCTGGCTAAAGGCGTTGATGGCGGCAGCCAGCATCTGAACCCGCGCACGGTCTTCACGGCTCGTACCCACCGGCAGCTTGAACGCATTGACATCGAATAACGTGTGGTTGTCGTGGTTTTCCACGTAGTTGACCACCTCACCGGGCTCGCTCACGTAGCCCGCGCTTTGTCCGCCATAGTCAAAGGCGTGCAGAGGCTTGGTCTTGCCCTGGTAGTCCATCATCTGGTAATTGCGAAGGGAACCGGCCAGGCCTACGCGAACCATATCGGCCGCGCGCAGCAGGTCATCCTTGCTCGCCTCACCGAGCGCGTTGGGGTCGTAAGCCATGCCATTGACATAGCCCTGGTTGCGCACCAGTTCCTTGCCGTTTTCGCCCGCGCGCCCGCCACGCACTGCGTCACGCCCGCGGTCGCTGAAGGTTCCAATGCCCGAACCGTTGAGCGACAACTGCGAAGCTTGTACAAACCGTGTGCCATTGGCGACCTCACCAAAATTCCAACCCTCGCCAATCAGGTGCACGTGGCGTCCCGCTGCGGCATTGGCCGCATGCTGCAGACGCTCCATGATGTCGCGCGGCTGGTGCCCCATCAAATCAAAGCGGAATGAGTCAATCCTGTAATCGCGCACCCAACCCACCACCGAGTCCACCATCAGCTTGCCCATCATGCGGTGCTCGGTAGCGGTGTTGTCACAGCAGGTCGAACGCTCCACCACACCTTGCGCATCAAGCCGGTGGTAGTAACCCGGAACAATACGGTCCAGCACTGAACGTGGATCCTGTCCGGATGCAGACATATGGTTGTAGACCACGTCCATCCCCACCCTCAAGCCTGCCGCATGCAGCGCTTGCACCATGGACCTGAACTCGCGGATGCGCACTGCGCCATCGGCCGCGTTGGTAGCAAAACTGCCTTCCGGTGCATTGAAGTGGTAGGGGTCATATCCCCAGTTAAAGCAGTCCGTCGATGCCAGCGCCATCACAGCAGCCTGCTGCACTTCACTGTCGGGCGCGGCAGGTGGCACTTTGGGCGTCGCGCAACCCTCTTCCGGAACCGTTGCCAGATCAAACACGGGCAGCAGATGGACATCGGTCAGCCCTGCCTGCGACAGTGCCTGCAGGTGCCGCATGCCGCGTGACTGACCCTGGGTAAAGGCGGTGTACTTACCCCGCAGGGCTCTCGGAACCGATGCGTCATTGATGGAGAAATCCCGCACATGCAGCTCGTACACCACCATGTCTGTCTGGCGCTGGACGCGCTGCGGCGCGCGGTAGGTTGCCCAACCGGCAGGTGCGAGATGGGGTGAGCGCATGTCGGCAATATAGGCCCGCTGGGAATTGGCATTCAGACTCAGTGCATAGGGATCAGTGACGCGATTGCGCACCAGCCCGACATGGGGCACCACGATATCCACCAGATAGGTGTAATACTGACCCGCGTGTCGCCTGCGCAGATGCGTCTGCCACACACCCGTGGCATCGTCACGCTGCATCGACTCCAACCGCGTGGCGCGCCCACCTGACGACGGGTAAACGCACATGTCAACACGCTGCGCCGTGGGTGCCCATAGTTTGAAGCGGGTTCCGGTGTTCGACACGTGCACACCCAAATCGGTGACACCTTCCGCAGATGCGTACCAGTCGTCCAAGGCACCGGGAATCTGCACACGCGTCGCACGCAGTACTGTGCCTGCCTCGTCTTCCTGCACCAGCAGCGTCTGCTGCCGCAACAGTTCGGGGAGTCGTGCAATGTCCGTAGATGCAATGCGCAGCATTTGCCCAGCGCCTACAAACTTGAAACGCGCCAGACTGCTCACCGCCGGGGCGTCACTGGCATTTAACAAAGACAGCGCGCCATCCGCCCCCTGCACCCGTGTGCCAGGAGTTGCCAACAACTGCGCCTGTGCCGAGAAATAGAGCTTGTAGACCGCCGCGTTGGATTGCCCGGGCCATGAGAGCATATCTCTTCCCAGCCAATAGGCTTGCGCCGCCACCTTGTCCGCTGCGGGTGCTGCACGCAACACCTTCTGATGGTCCGGGCTGTTGCACGCTGCCAGATCTGCAACTTCAACCGGCTTGGCCATGGCATTGCCAAGCCATGGACACGCCGCTAACAGAACCACTTGGCAGGCAACACGTGCCCGCTGACGCAATGAACGACAAGTGGACTTACTTTCCAAACTTGCAGGTTTCAAACAGTTTCTCCCAACACCGTAACGGGATAGTAGTATCGCTACAAATTTCCCAAATCCAATTGGCGCAAACCCACATGGTCACAATTTCCCGCTGCATCGCAAGCTGCCTTCTTGCGGTATCGTTTGGTCTAGGCGCACAAACCGCAACCCCGGTGGACACCAGCCCGGTGCAGGCAACTGACCCCGGCAGTACGCTGCCTCGCGATTGGCAGCGCGGCGCCTTCATGGAAATATTTGTACGCGGCTACCGCGACAGTGACGGTGACGGTGTTGGCGACTTACGGGGCGTTACGCAGAGCCTGGACTACCTGCAGCGCCTGGGCATTCGTGGTATCTGGCTGATGCCCATCACTACCAGCGCCGACGGTGACCATGGCTATGCCACCACCGATTTCCGCAGCATAGAACCACAGTACGGAACGCTGGATGACTTCGATACCCTGCTGCGCGAAGCGCATGCACGCGGCATCGGGGTGATCATGGACTATGTCATCAACCACGGCGCTGCCAGCCATCCACTGTTCCGCTCGGCATTGCGTGGGCCTGCACAGCCGTACCGCGACTGGTTTGTGTGGCAGGACATCGCCCCCATGGGCTGGGAGATTTGGGGCAATGACCCCTGGATCCAAACCAGCAATGGCGCGTATATGGCCACATTCGGCCCGGATATGCCAGATTTCAATTTTCGCAATCCCGCTGTGCTGCAGTACCACATGGACAGTCTGCGGTTCTGGCTGAACCGGGGACTCGACGGCTACCGGCTCGATGCTGTGCCACACCTGATCGAGAACAACGCCAAAGACTGGAACGACCAACCCGAGAGCCGCAAGATCACTGCAGACCTGAGAGCCCTGATCAATGGCTACAGCAAACGCTATACCGTGTGCGAGGCCACCGCAAAACCACAGGATTACGCCGCTCCCGAGCTGTGCGCAAGCTCATTTGCATTTGGACACCAGTATGAATTGGTGAAAGCAGCCAAAGGGGACATCAAGGCGATAGAGAAAGTTGCGCAGTACTTCGTGACTGCACCCGCCGGGATGGCCACCTTTCTCTCCAACCACGACCGTTTTGGCGGGCAGCGCATGTGGGACCAGTTCCAAGGTAATCTCGCCCAGTACCGACTTGCCGCTGCCACCTACCTTTTGCAGCCCGGCATTCCCTTCCTGTACTACGGTGAGGAAATTGGATTGGCCGGTGCCAAAGAGTTGCGGGGCGATGGCCCCTTGCGTTCACCCATGAGTTGGACTTCCGAGCCCCGGCGCGCGGGATTCACCACGGGCCAACCATACCGGCCCATTGCACCGAATAGCGTGACCTACAACGCCGCTAGCCAACAGAAGAACTCCAAATCGTTGTGGTCGTTCTACCGTGATCTGCTGCAGTTGCGCAACGCGCTTCCGTCTCTTTCAAAAGGTGACTACCAGCATCCCTTTGTTGAGGGCAAGTTGATGGGTTTTCAGCGTACCGATGGCGAACAAACTGCGCTGGTACTGATCAACTACGACAAAAAGACGGTCCGCACCACTGCACCTCTTCACGTGTCTGCGCATTGGAAACAAGTTTTCCCGGCCACCGGCAAGGCGGTCAAGAGTGCCGACGGAGGCGCATTGGGCGTGGTACTCCCAGGACAAACTGTGCAGGTGTTTTTGCGCCAACCCTGAGAAGCACCAGAGTGCGTCTATGTTTGCACCACACGCCGACGCGTTGCCTTTGCAGCGGGCAACCATCCCAGCGTGATCCAGCGGGCGGCCATCATCAGGCCACGCACCCACTCGTCGGCGGCGTAGGCAATCCACACGCCCACCAGACCGAGCTGAAAATGCACACCCAGCAACCACGATCCGCCTGCCATGACCAGCAGCATAGACGCCGCCCCGGCAGCTACTGGAAAGCGTGCATCGCCAGTGGCACGCAGTGCGTTGATGATGACCACGTTGCAGGTGCGCCCAGGTTCGAGCAGCACGGTGATCCAAAGCAGCGTGGTGGCACTGGCCAAAATTTCCGGATCACTGGTGAACAAGGTCAGGGTCCACGGTGCGGTGACGGCTGCCAGTACAGCCAGACCCAATGACACGCTTAAGCCCAACGCCATCGACTTGCGTAGCAGTCGATTGGCCTCGTGCAAGTGTCCGGCACCCACCATGTGGCCGATCAGAATTTCGCACGCAAAACCCAAGGACACACTGAACAGCACAACGATGTTCATGATCTGAAAGGTATAGGTCTGGGTGGCCAGCGTCTTGGCGCCCAAGCCCGCAACCACCGTGACCGACACCAGCATCGCCACGCGGTACGCGATGTTTTCAGCAGCGCCCGGCAGCCCGATATGCAACACGGGCGCAAGACGTTTCCAGTGCAAAGTGACCCAGTCACCAAACCGGGGAACCAGGCCCAGCCGCCAACGCCAAAGGAACAGGTGGGCACACAAGCCGACGGCCCGGCTCAATGCCATCGCCAGCGCAAACCCGACCAGTCCCAGGGGAGGAATCCAACCCCAGCCGCGCATCAGCGGCAGACACAGCAGCAAGTGCGTAAGGTGCATCCCCAGGACCGTCAGCATCGCATCCTGGGTGCGCATGTGAGCGCGCATCACAGCGGCCATGCTGGCATTGAAGGCGTCGAGTACCAACGCGAGTGCCAGCATCTGCAGGTAAGGAACTCCCAGCGCCAGCACGTCGGGCGGTGCGTTCATGCTCGACAGCAGCGGCACCGCGCCCAGAAAGACCGCCAGCGCGGAACACAGTCCTATCCAGGTGCTGGCAGCCAGCGCGGCACGGGCGGTGGCATCCGCCTCTGCCCGATTGCCGGCACCAACGTACTGCGTCACGACGACACTGACACCCATGCTGATGATGCGAAACAGCAGAAAGAACGCGCCCTGCAGCTGGTTGGACAGCGCGAAGGCGGCAGAGCTGGCGTCGGATCCCCGCGAGGCCAGCCACAAGCCCAGCAAGCCCACTCCAAAGCCCAGTACTAACTCAGCGAGCAGCGGCCAGGCCACGCTCACCAACCGGGGGCGTGTACTGATCATCGGGCGGCCCGCACTCTGGAAGTATTCACAGGCGACATGAACGCACGGAATGGAAATGTAGTTTCATTACAATTTTTTGCTGACTGGCGAGAATTTACTGGGAAAACGTGGGGTCAATGACAAGGCGGCTGGGAGATTATTTTCGTTGTATCACTAGATTTGACCCGGTTATACTCGATTCAAACGCATAGCCCCTCCTTCGGTCGGGCACTAAATACAGAGACAAACGGCCCGTATTGCGGGCACCCCGGAGGTACGGCGTGGCAGATGTGAAACTGACTGGCGTTCGCAAGAGTTTTGGTGACGTCCATGTACTCAAAGGCATCGACCTGGAGATTCGCGACGGCGAGTTCATGGTGTTCGTCGGGCCATCCGGCTGTGGCAAGTCCACCCTGCTGCGCACCATCGCGGGTCTTGAGGAAATCACCGCAGGCGATCTCACCATTGGCGGCAGGCGCGTCAACGATGTGCCACCAGCGGAGCGCGGCATCGCCATGGTATTTCAGTCGTATGCGTTGTATCCGCATATGAACCTGTACGACAACATGGCTTTTGGCCTGCAACTGGCCAAGGTCGACACCGCCGAAATCGACCGCTCTGTGCGCCATGCGGCCAAGATACTCAACATCGAACACCTGCTGGAGCGCAAGCCCAAGGACCTGTCGGGGGGCCAACGCCAGCGCGTGGCCATTGGTCGCGCCATTGTGCGTAAACCCGAAGTGTTCCTGTTTGATGAGCCCCTGTCCAATCTGGACAGCGCGTTGCGCGTGCGCATGCGATACGAGTTCGCGAAACTGCATGAAGACTTCAAGACCACTATGGTCTACGTGACGCACGACCAGGTGGAAGCCATGACGCTGGCTGATCGCATCGTGGTGCTGTCGGCAGGGCAGATTGAGCAGGTGGGCGCACCCTTGGAACTGTATGAGCACCCCACCAATTTGTTTGTGGCCGGGTTTATCGGCTCGCCCGGCATGAATGTGCTCGACGCCACGGTCGTGGAGGCATCGGCGGCAAGTGCCACGGTACAACTGGGCGGCGGAGAGCAGATCCGTGCACTGGTCGACGCAAGTACGGCCAAGGCGGGAGACAAGGTCAAGCTGGGTGTGCGGCCGGAGCACTTGCGCGCCGGGGTGGCCGACAACGCCCTGCAGACCGAAGTCACTTTTGTGGAATCGCTGGGCTCAATCACCTATGCCTATTGCAGCAACAAAGGCGCCACCGACGTGTTGACGGCTGCCATCGATGGCCTGGCACGTATCAAGAATGGCGACGCTTTGCAACTGGGCGTCCCGCCGGAATGGGCTTACCTCTTTGATGCGCAGGGCAGGGCATTTGCGCGCTTGAGCACTCAGGAGCAGCGCCGTGCGGCGTGAGGCGGCAACCCGTCTGCTCGTTGCCACGGCCTGTGCTGTGGGCGCCATGGCAGTTGGCACGGCGGCGAATGCAAAAAACCCGCACCGCCTCTTGGTGTGGATCAATGGCGACAAGGGTTACAACGGCCTGCAGAAGGTGGGAGATGCCTTTACCGCTGTGTCGGGCGTGCAGGTGGTGGTGCAGCATCCGGAAGGGGCTCCCGACAAGTTCCAGGCGGCGGCGGGTGCGGGCAAGGGGCCAGACATCTTTTGCTGGCCCCACGACCGGGCCGGCGAGTGGGCAAAGTCTGGGCTGATCGTTCCCATCAAGCCACCCAAACGCATCAAAGACGAGATCGAGCCTTCTACCTGGACGGCATTTACCTACCAGGGCAAGATCTGGGCATACCCCCTGTCGATTGAGGCCATCGGTCTGATCTACAACAAGGCCCTGGTCAAAACGCCGCCGGCCACTTTTGAAGAGGTATTCGCCCTCGACAAAGCTCTGGTCGCCCAGGGCAAGAAAGCCATTTTGTGGGACTTCAATAAGGCCTTCTTCACCTGGCCAATACTGGCCGGGCCAGGAGGCTTTATTTTCGAGCGTGATGCGCAAGGAAACCTGAACCCAAAAGTCGTTGGCGTCAATGCCCCTGGCGCCGTCAAGGGCGCTGAAATGTTGGCCCGCCTCGTGAAAGAAGGTGTCATGGCCAAAGGTTCCAAGTACTCGGAAATGGAAGGCGGTTTTGCCCGCGGCAACATTGCGATGATGGTCAACGGGCCCTGGGCCTGGGACAACGTGCGCAAGAGCAACATTGACTTTGGCGTTGCACCAATTCCCAGCATCGACGGCAAGCCGTCCAAGCCCTTCGTCGGTGTGCTCGGTTGCATGATTGCTGCGCCCAGCAAGGTCAAGGACATTGCCCGTGAATTTATAGAGAACCACCTGCTGAAGGTGGAGAGCCTGAAGACGATTTCAGCCGATGTGTCATTGGGCACGCCTGCCAATATCGCTTACTACAAGGAACTTGCCGGGGACCCCAATATTCGCGCCACCATGGCCAATGCTTTGGCAGGTGAGCCCATTCCGAACATCCCGGAAACCGGCCGTTTTTTCCCCGCAATGGATGCCGCTCTGGAGGCCATCACCAATGGTCTGCAGAGCCCCAGGGAAGCGCTGGACGGTGCAGCCGCCCGCATGCGGTAAGGTGAGACGGTCATGATGAAACTCCTCAAATGGCCGCTGGTCGGCATCCTGACTTTTGCACTCCTTTGGCTGGTGGCCGGGTTTTACGCTGCGGGCCAACCCCTCTACGCACTGGCGGCCCTGACCCTGGGCACATCTGCGCTGGTGATTTACACATCCGCCAAATCGCTGGCCTGGCGTTATCTTTTTCCGGGAGTGGCCGGGATGCTGGTGTTTGTGGCATTCCCCCTGCTGTACACAGTGCAGATCGGTTTCACCAATTACTCGTCTGCCAACCTGCTCAGCGAGGAGCGTGCCCGCGCGTACCTGCTGGACCAGGCCACCATCGACGAATCCCAGTCGCTGGCCTTTAGCCTGCATGCCGATGGCCCCAACTACCGCGTGGTGCTGAGCAGCACCGACAGCGCGGATGCTCCACGCTATATGTCTGCGCCGCTACCGCTAGGCAGCCCTGACTTTCAGAGCCAACAGGTGCCCATGCAGATCATCCTGCCCGGTGCCGCAAGTTTGGCCGAGCCTCTTAATCTGCGACAAACCATTGAACTGCGTGAGGCACTGGCTTCGCTGACGCTCGAATTGCCTACCAAGAGGACCTTGAGTTATGTCGGATTGCGCGAGTTCGGCACCGTTTCGCCACTCTGGAAAGCCAATGCCGACGGTTCCATCACACGTGCGGAAACCGGGGTTGTCTACAGCCCCAACACGACTACCGGCTATTTCGAAACCGCCCAGGGCGAACGCATGCAACCAGGCTTCAAGGTGGGGATTGGCTGGGCCAACTACGCACGCCTGCTCTTTGACGCCGACATGCGCGGGCCGTTTGTTTCCATCTTCATCTGGACCGTGTTGTTTGCCGGGCTGACCGTGTTTTTCGCCACAGCAGTGGGCATGACTTTGGCGGTTGTGCTGAACTGGGAAGCTCTGAAATACCGCACGCTGTACCGCACGCTGCTGTTCCTGCCCTACGCGGTTCCCGGGTTCATTTCCATTCTGGTATTCAAGGGGCTGTTCAACCAGAATTTTGGTGAAATCAACGCCATTCTGGATGCTGTTTTTGGCGTGCGTCCGGCGTGGTTCTCCGACCCGTTTCTGGCCAAGAGCATGTTGCTGATCGTCAATACCTGGCTGGGCTACCCGTACATCATGATTTTGTGCACGGGATTGATCAAGGCGATTCCCGCCGATCTGTATGAAGCCTCGGCAATTGCCGGTGCCAAGCCGCTCACCAACTTCTTCCGTATCACTGCGCCGCTGATTGCACGACCACTGACGCCCCTGCTGATCTCGGCCTTCGCTTTCAACTTCAACAACTTTGTGCTGATTTCTCTGCTCACCGACGGGCGACCGGACTACCTCAACACCAAACTGCCGGCGGGGCAGACCGATATTCTGGTGTCGTACACCTACCGCATTGCGTTTACCGACGCGGGAGCCAATTTCGGCCTTGCCGCGGCAATTTCAACCCTGATCTTTCTGATGGTGGCCATCATGTCGCTGGCCAATTTGAAGCTTGCACAGGTCAACGAAGCCAAGAAGGGATAAAGAGCATGGCCATCGTTACGGGAAAAAGTCAGCGCTGGCGCATTACCGGCGCGCATGTGGCACTATGGATTTTGATAGCGATCACGATGTTCCCGCTGCTGGCGGTGATCTCGATTTCTCTGCGCCCCGGCAATTTTTCTACTGGCTCGCTGATCCCCACCGAGATCAGCCTGGAGCACTGGAAGCTGGCGCTGGGCATCAGCTATACCGACGCCGACGGCAATCTGATCAAACCGCCCTTTCCGGTACTGCTGTGGTTGTGGAATTCCATCAAGATTGCCACCATTTCGGCACTCCTGATCGTGGCCATCTCCACCACCGCCGCCTACGCTTTTGCGCGCATGAAGTTCGCACGCAAAACCCTGATTCTCAACAGCATGCTGCTGCTGCAGATGTTTCCTGTGGCGGTTGCACTGGTGGCGATCTTTGCCATCTTTGAGGGCATCGGCTCCAATGTTCCGTGGCTGGGTATCGAGACCCACGCCAGCGTGATCGTGGCCTACCTGGGCGGCGTGGCCATGCACATCTGGACCATCAAAGGCTACTTTGAAACGATCCCGACCGAAATTGAGGAGTGCGCCAAAGTCGATGGCGCTACCCACTGGCAGGCGTTCCGCCTCGTGCTTTTGCCCATGGCCGTGCCGATCCTGATGGTGGTATTTGTGCTGGCGTTCATTGGCGTCATCATCGAGTACCCGGTGGCGTCCATCCTGCTGCGCGAGGAGGCCAATCTAACCCTGGCAGTCGGCTCCAAATACTATTTGTACGAGCAGCGTTATCTGTGGGGCGACTTTGCTGCCGCAGCCGTGCTCTCAGGGCTGCCAATCACCCTGGTCTTTCTGGTGGCACAGAAGTGGATCGTCTCGGGGCTGACTGCGGGAGGAGTCAAGGGGTGAGCGTCTGGCGATTGGTCAGGCGCATCGCGCCGCTGGTGTGTTGCGGTGTAGCATCTTCCTGGACCAACAGCGCACATTCCGCAGACCCTGCTCCGGCAGCTGCACCCGCCACTGCGCTGACCTGCAGCCAGGATCCGCTGCAAGGGCGGGCGCTGTACTTGCGCGGCAGTTTTAACAGCTGGAACGCGGCGGATGCCCAGAAGTTTGTCTGGGCCTGCAATCGTTATGAACTGGTGACCCGCCTGAGTGGTGAGCACCGCTTCAAGCTGGGGGATGAAGGCTGGTCGGCAGATGCAGACTTTGGCCGCGGTGCCTCGCCACAGCAGCTTGCACTGCGTGGCTCGGAGTTGCAGCAGCGTTTCCAGGGCATCCACCGTTTCGTTGTGCGTATGACATCTTCCAAGACCACCCCAGAACTCTCGATCGAAAGTTGCCCCACTGACGCGCCGCTGGGCGACACGGTGCTGTTCCTGCGTGGCACCATGAACAACTGGGCGACCCAGGACGACTTTGCCTTTCAGTACAGTTGCGATGCGTACTACCTGAATGTTCAACTGGATGGGGCATTCGACTTCAAGATCGGCGACGCTTCATGGCGCGAAGACAGCACCTTTGGCAACAATGCCGATGGCAAGCTGACCACAGGTGCCAAGGGCAACGTACATCGGAGCTTCTCTGGTGCGCAAACCCTCAAGCTAACCTTTCCCAACGGCAAACCAGTGCTCACCGTGGGTCCCAAGACTTTTGCCGACCCCAACGCACGGACCGTCACCCATCCGGTCGCGCTGAGCCTGCAGTTTGATTCGCGCGCCTTGCACCACAAGAAACCTTTTGGCGCGGTGGTGCCAGGCACGCCGACGGCGTTCACGGTGTCATCACTGCCGGGAGTCAGCAAGCTCACTCTGGTGGTGGAGAAACGCCGCATGGAAGGCAACCAGGAGGTGCTGGAGTACCGCGAGCTGGCCCGGATACCCATGGTGAAAAGTACCACTGGCGCACGTGATGCATGGGTGGCCAGCTATACCTTTGATAGCGTGAGTGTTTACGGCTACTATTTTGAAGCCACCATTGATGGCACGCCTTTTGTGCTGCACAACAACCGGGATGCAGTGTTCTGGACCCGTGAAAAAGGCTCGGGCGGTACGGCCGTGGTGGACAACCAGCCTGGCAGCGCGCGGGCCATCCGGCGCTTTCGGCAGACCGTGTACAGCCCTGACTTCAAAGTGCCCGACTGGGCACCAGACATCGTCTATTACTACATCTTCCCGGACCGTTTTCGCAACGGTAATCCAGCGAACGACCCACAACCCGGTGTCGCCAGGTTCCACAACCATACGGTGGAACTACACAAAAACTGGAACGATGCGCCCTGGCGACCAGGCAGCGGCGATGGGTCGGACGCGCACTACAACAACGACTTCTTTGGCGGCGATCTGGAGGGCATCATCCAGAAGCTCGACTACATCCGCGATCTGGGCGCTAATACGATCTACATGACGCCGGTATTCAAGGCGGCAACCAACCACAAGTACGACACCGCCGACTACAAGAGCATCGATCCCGGGTTTGGCAGTAACGCCGACTTTGAGCGCCTGACGCGCGAGGCTGCCAAGCGTGGCATCCGCGTCATACCCGATACCAGCCTCAACCACACGGGTGAAGATTCGCTCTATTTCAACCGCTACGGCAACCACGGGTCGGCGGGAGCGTTTCAGAACGGCAAGATCAATGCGGCATCTCCCTTTGCCAGTTGGTACACCTTTGATCCAACCCAGACCGAGCCTAACAAGCAGTACAAGGGCTGGGCCGACGTGAGCGACTTGCCCGAGTTGAACAAGGCATCGTCCGGGTGGCGCAACTACGCTTACCGCGACCCGGACTCGGTCATGAAGATGTGGTTGGACAAGGGAGCGTCGGGCTGGCGTATGGATGTGGTGCCATGGGTACCAGACAACTTCTGGCGCGAGTGGCGCAGCGCGATCAAGCAGCACCGACCCGACGCACTGACCGTGGCTGAAACCTGGTTTGATGCCTCCAAGTATTTCCTGGGCGACATGTTTGACTCGACCATGAACTACATCTTCCGCAATGCCGTGCTCGAGTACGCTGCAGGCGGCAAGGCCAGCAAGCTCTACCCCAATATCGAATTGATGCGCGAAGCCTATCCACCCCAGGCGTTTTATGCGTTGATGAACCTGCTTTCCAGCCACGACCAGGCGCGCGCACTGCACCAGTTTGGCTGGCATGCCGACAGCACCGATGGAAAAACGATTGCCGAGGCCAAGCAGCGCCTCAAACTGGCGGTGCTGTTCCAGATGACTTTCCCCGGCGCCCCCACGGTTTACTACGGCGACGAAGTGGCACTGACCGGTGGCGACGACCCCTACAACCGCGCCACCTACCCGTGGTTTGACAAGGGCGGCAAGCCCGATAGCGAGATGCTGGCGAACTTCAAGAAGATGATTGGCTTGCGCAACCAGCATGCCGTGTTACGCCGTGGCTCCATCGGTGCGCCCCTGCATCTGGATGACCACAGCATCGTGTTGCTACGCCAGTTGGGCGACGCCGTGGCCATCACCGCCACCAACAATGCAAGAGTGGCACAGACAGTTAACGTCAAGCTTCCCGACGGCGTGAAGGCACCGCGTTTCACCAACTTGCTGGGTGGCTCGGATGTTGTTGTGGACAAAGGCAGCGTCACCCTGGTGCTGCCACCGCTCTTTGGTCTGGTCCTTCTGGGTCAGCAAAACCTTTAAGTCATATCGGGCTGTAGCGCCCGTCCCACCTGCGTAAGCCACTATGGAAATGAGAGCACTCGGCGCCACTGGTCTGCGGGTCACTGCATTGGGTTTTGGTGCCATGCACCTCAACGATGAACGAATCAGCGAAGACCATGCGGGTCGACTGCTCAACGACGTGCTGGATGCCGGCATCAACCTGATCGATACCGCCCGCGGCTATGGCTTATCGGAGGAACGGATCGGCCGCCACCTGGCGCACCGGCGCAGCGAGTTTGTGCTGTCCACCAAGGTGGGCTACGGCATTGCCGGCTTTGCCGACTGGACTTATGAGTGCCTCGTCGCGGGGGTGGAGGCGGCGCTGGCTCGATTGCGCACCGACGTGCTTGACATCGTGCACCTGCACTCGTGCCCCCTGCACGTGCTGCAGCAAGGCGACGTGGTTCGCGCCCTGGAAGACTGTCAGCGTGCCGGGAAATTGCGCATAGTGGCCTACTCTGGCGACAACACCGAGCTGCGCTGGGCCATTGACTGTGGGCGCTTCGGCAGCGTGCAAACATCGGTGAGCATGTGTGATCAAGCCAACCTGGTGCAGCACTTGCCGACGGCAGCGGCACGCGGCATCGGTGTCATCGCCAAGCGACCTCTCGCGGGTGCCATATGGCGTTTTGACCAGCGGCCAAGCGAGTTCGCCGAAGGCGAGTACTGGGAGCGTTTGCAGTCCATGGCCATCGACCCGCGGGGGCTCGACTGGAATGCGCTGGCGCTGCGTTTTGCTGCCTATGCACCGGGTGTGACGAGCGCCATCGTGGGCACCAGCAAACCAGACAACCTGCAGCGCAATGTGGAGATCATCGACCAGGGGCCACTGGAACCGGCACTGCAACTAGCTGTGCTGAATGCTTTTGCCCGGCCTAGTAGTCCGTTTCACCAAAACGCTTACATGAAATCGTGCCTTTTCCCGTCTGGCGTTGTTGTTCGTCGTTGCCATAGCTACGGCTATGTCGCCTCCTCACGCCTAGCCAGCCTGAAAAATCCATCGATTTCATTTCGTAACCTCTTTGATGAAACGGACTACTAGGACCCACCCAGGTCCGAAAGCCTTTGCAAGGTCGCCGACTGCTCCGCTGCATCCAGAAACGCCGTACTGCGCGCGCGCAGGCGCAACATGGGAAGGCTGATGAGTTGCGCCTGGATACCCGCATTCACCCAACGCAGGTCACGAGGCTCGCCGCGTGCCAGTTTGGAAATGCCTGCATCATTGGGCTCCAGGCAATGGGCCGTGATGGGTGGATGCGCGATGCGGATGAGGCGGGTCTCCCAACCTTGGGGCAAGGTGGGCAGTTGCGGCGAAACCGGGTCCAGATACACACCATGGGCGTGGTGGTAAGGGCTACCCTCGCCCAGCTGGGCGCTCAAGTCAAACACCCGCGGCGGGTCGGCGAGCGTGTAGCAGTCGGCATCGATAGACAGGGTCATATCCAGCGGAATTGCCTCTACGTGCGCCATGCCCAGAATCGATACGCTGCCAATCACCACATAGTCTCGGTGGCCGCACAACTGGTGCGCCGCCACCAGCAGTTGCACGAGGATTTCCCGGTTCATGGCGATGCAGTAAACGGCGAGTTCTGCCGCATGGCAGGGCCCCAGCCATCCGCGTCACCGCACATCAGCGGCGCAAGCTGTTTGAGCGGCAAGTCCAGCCAAGCCTGCCACCGGGAAATGTAGTCAGCACTGCACAAACCGTCCCGCTCCCAGCGCGCGACGGCCTCCCGGGCGGATTGCAGCTGCCGTGTTTGCTGTGTGGTTGTTGCGCAAAGCAGTTGAATAGCCAACTGCTGATGGCGCAACAGGCGCTGCTGCTCACGCTGTTGCTGTTCCAATCGAGCTTGCAGTCGCGGGTTGGGCAGGGCTTGCGCCGCAGCCGGCAACATCACCACCGCCACCGTTTTGTTATGCCGGGCAATAGCGACCGGGCTGTGCGCCAATTGGCTTAGCAGCGTGCCAAAGTTCTGCTTGGCTTGAGAGGCGGTAAAGGTTTGCATGCGCCAATTTTAGACAAAATTACTATTTTTGGACAAAAATAATTTCCCCAGCGCGATGACTTCCGGTCATCTGAAGCCGTGCTGCTGACGGTGATCGATGCGCACGCTGCGGGAGCGACGAGTTCTTTAGGGTGTCTTGGCAATCGCAAAACTTCTTTTTGCCAACGAGGTGTTGATCACGCCTACTTCCTGGTCGCACTCAACTGTCCCGCCTCCACATCGAGCCGCCCGGCTCTGACCAAACTGCGCACAAGTGACTCGACAGCGGCGGCAATGCTGGGGCCGGTACGTGCAAAACCCATGTAACGGGCCAGCAGCGTGGACGCATCTGCCTTGGCGCAAGTGCCACCGGCTGCCCGCATGGCGGCCAAGAGCTGGGTTTTCAGGTGATCGCGGTCGTAGCCATCCAGGTCCTTGGAGAGCAAGATCAGCACGCCACCTGCGTTTTCGGCAATGCCCCGGCGCACTGCGCGACGGACTGCCGAGTCCAGCGTCACTTTGAGCGCCGGGGTGGTGCGAACATGGCCCATCTGCCGCGCTGTAGATCGAATCAGCTCATCCCGACCGAGCCCTGTACCTGGGCTGGTCAAGACACGGCGAATGGCGCACATCACCTGTCCATCATTCAACCCATCCGCAAGCACCGCCGCACCAGAAGCTTTGCCACCCGCTGCTTTGGCAGGGGTGGCCCTAGATTTTGGGCGGTCTGGCCCTCCCGCTGCGCCCGCCATGTCTTCAAGGTCATCAAAAAGGCTGCCAGCCCCTGTGGGACTAGCGTAAGTAGCTCTCTTTTTTGCAGCAGTTGCAGCCTTCTTCTGCGCCTTGAGTTGCTCTTTTTGCACCATCTGCTCGGCGGCCAGTGTGGCAGCGTCGGGTGGCGGGTGGTTTTGCGAGAAAGCGCCGGGCCAGCCGCCGTTATCTTCAATCGCCGCGTCCACCTGCCCCATCAGCTTTTGCGTGGCCTGCAGCGCGGCATAGACGCGCAGCCAGTGGGTGATATCGTCCTGGCTCAAACTGCGGCCCGCCTTGCGCCGGTCGTCCAGCCACTTGTGCAGCACCTGGTAGCCGCCAATGGTGTGCTGCCAGATGGACTGGTG
>JFJP01011110.1_pt1 | contig 27864 bp, 24 predicted proteins | sample 431651 | NCBI WGS metagenome assembly JFJP01 (sample SAMN02602958, study PRJNA72255) | Microbial mat metagenome, whole genome shotgun sequencing project. | biome: fresh water; feature: sink hole; material: water; isolation source: purple microbial (photo- and chemosynthetic) mats found in... | reverse complement strand
GTGGCGTGAGCGGCACATTAAGAAAGACCCGGGGGTTGATTCAAAACAAAAGATTCACATAGGCACCCCGTGTCGAGGGTCGTGCCGCGCAACCCCGCTAAAGGGCCGTCGGAAGTGCGATTGGAGCGATTCGCCGGTCCTCGGATTTTTTCGTTCCGGGCCCGGCGGCGCCGCGTGCCAACCCTCCCGGAAGAACGCGGCTGGATCGGCGTCGACTTAGTGTTTTCTGTATTTGATGTTAACCCAAAGAGTTCGCGACGATTGCCCGACTCCAGAGGCCATGCGAGGCGCCGTGAAGCGCAAAAACATCAGATGGAGTGTTCGTCGATCAGGCCGGCGACCAGGGCCCGGATGCGGTCCCGGCCCTCCCGGTAGGCTGTGCGGATCTGCTCCGGATCGCCGCGGGCGGACATGGGATCGGGCACCGGGCAGCGCCGGTGGCGGGCGGGATCGGTCAAGGCCGGCAGGAAGCGCCCGGCCTCTTCGCTGAGGGTGACCACCAGATCGAAGGCGTCCAGATCCTGCGTGTCGATCGATTTGGACACCTGCCCCTCCATCCCGACCCCGGCTTCGGCCATGATCGCGCGCGTGCGTGCGTGGATCGGATGGGTGATCAGGCCGGCGCTGGCGGCCGTCCAGCTTTCGGGGAACAGGTGGCGCGCCCAGGCCTCGGCCATCTGGCTGCGGCAGGCGTTGGCGGTACAGACGAACAGGACCTTCACGGGCGGCCTCCGAACACGCCGGACAACGCCGCCACATCGCCGGGCAACCGTGCCAGGACGGCGCTGGCCTCGCTGTCGGCGTAGCCCAGGTTGGCCAGTTCGACCCTCCAGAGGGCGTCATCGGCGCACGACGTGCCGGCGCCGAGGCCCGCGCGGCTGGCGGTCAGGTTGGCTGCCACCACGGCCCGCAGCAGGCCGGGGTCGAGGGCGGCCTCCGGTCCTGCCGGCCCGTCCGCTCCGCCGGCGCTTGCGGCGCCGTTCGCGGCTTCGTTCGCGGGCCCTGCGTGATCGTGGTGGGCGCCGATGATGCCCGTCAGCACGGCCGGAAAATTCCAGGAGGCGGCCAGCGCCGCACCGGCCTCGGCGTGGTCGAAACCCAGGATCTCGCGCTCGCCCCGCACCAGGACATCGAAACCCTCGCTCTGGGGCAACTGCTGCAGTTTCGCCTTCAGGGGCGCGTTGAGGACCAGTTTGCCGATGTCGTGCACCAGACCCGCGGTGAACGCGCGTTCGCGCAGGGCGCGGGCGCCGCTGGCATCGACCAGGTGCGCCGCCCCCACCGCCACCGCCAGCGAATGGCGCCACAGCGCGTCGCGCTCGAGCCGGTAGCCGGCCAATGGTCCGCGAAGGACGTCGCCCAGGCTGGTGGCAAACGCCAGGGACACCACGGCGCGGTTGCCCAGCAGGACCAGCGCCTCCTGCACCGTACCCACCTGCCGCCGCAATCCGTAGTAGGCGCTGTTGCAGAGCTTGAGCAGGTTGGCGGTCAGGGCCGGGTCGTGGCCGATGACGCCCAGGACGGCGCCGACACCGACCGTGTCATCGTCCAGCAGTTCCAGCAGCCGCGCGGTGGTCGACGGCAGCGCCGGCAGTTCACCGATCGCGGCGACGATATCCTGCAGGCTGCGGTCCATCATGCCCCCGGCGTCTGTTCGTGATCGGCGACAACCATCATTCGTTGGACGGCGGGCTGATCGCCACCAGCAGATCGCCCTGCGCCACGATCTGACCCTCGGCGACGGCGACCCGGTCCACGACGCCGCCGCAGGCCGCGGTCAACTCGGTTTCCATCTTCATCGATTCCATGATCACCAGCGGCTGGCCCACGGCCACCTCCACCCCGGGGGCCACCAGCAGGCGGACCACCCTGCCCGGCATGCGCGCGTACAGATCGGGACCTTCGCCTCCGTCCGTGGATGCCGCGTCGGCGTGGACCGGATCCGGTCGGCGCAGCCGGTGCACGCGGCCATCGCAGAACACCAGGCGCTCGTCGCGCCGCGCCACGACCCAGGCGCGGCGCCGGCGTCCGTCCGGCCCGGTGACCAGCCAGGCACCGTCGCCGGCAGCGGTCACGGTCACCGCGGCCGTCGCGTCGTCGAGCGTCACCAGCCAGGCGTCCGACTCGGGACGGACCACCAGCGCGTGGTCGCCGGACTCGTCGCGGAACTTCAACTGCACCATGGCTCCTTCGGACCGGCCGCCTGTCGTGTCGGCATGGCGATCAACCCAGTCCCGGGTGGCGATAGCGACCCAGGCGATCCCAGGGCGAGGCCCCGGTCCCGTCAGCGGCCACCGGCAATCCTCCGCCGCCCGCCGTGGCGCCGCCGCGATGGCGGCCACCCGATTCGGCGGCGCCCGCCGCCAGCAGCGCGATCCCGGCGTCGTCGGCGCGGGCGCTGCGCCAGCGCGGCAGGTGTTCGTCCAGGAATCCCGTGTGCAGGTGCCCGGCCGCGAATTCCGGCCGGGCCAGCACAGCCAGCAGGTACTCGATGTTCGTGGTCACGCCCAGGATCGGATAGGCCCGCAGCGCGGCTTCCATCCGGGCGATGGCCGCCGCGCGGTCGGGCGCGAGCACGCTGAGCTTGGCGATCATCGGATCGTAGTACAGGCTCACTTCGTCGCCCTGACGCACGCCGCTGTCCACGCGCACGCCCGGACCCGACGGCTCGCGCAACAGCAGCAGACGACCCAGCGACGGCATGAATCCGTCCTCGGGATCCTCGGCGTAAACGCGGCACTCGATCGCGTGGCCGCGCGCGGTGAGATCCTCCTGCCGCCAGGGCAGAGGCATTCCGCCGGCGACCTGGATCTGGGCGCGGACGAGGTCCTGTCCGGTGACCAGTTCGGTGATCGGATGTTCGACCTGCAGCCGGGTGTTCATCTCCAGGAAGTAGAAGTGGCCTTCCGGGTCGACCAGGAACTCCACCGTGCCGGCGCCCTCGTAGCCGACGGCGCGGGCGGCGGCCACCGCGGCCTCGCCCATCGCGGCTCGCAGGGTCGTGTCCAGCGCGGGCGACGGCGTCTCTTCGATGATCTTCTGGTGGCGCCTCTGGATCGAACATTCGCGCTCGAACAAGTGCACGGCGTTTCCGAAGCCGTCGCCGAAGACCTGGAATTCGATGTGGCGCGGCCGTTCGATGAAGCGCTCGACATAGACGGTGCCGTCGCCGAAGGCGCCACGGGCCTCGCGCGCGGCGGCTTCGCAGGCGGCCACGACCTGCGCGCGATCGCCCACCAGGCGCATGCCCTTGCCGCCGCCGCCGAACGCCGCCTTGACCATCAGCGGGTAGCCCACCTGGTCGCAGACCGCGTGCACCGCCGCTGCGGCGAAGGCGCCGTCCGGTTCCGGTTCGGGCAGCCCGGCGCCGGGCACCACGGGTACGCCCGCCTTCTCCATGACGGCGCGGGCGGCGGTCTTCTCGCCCATCGTGCGGATGACGCCGGCCGACGGGCCGATGAAGACCAGGCCGGCGCCCGCACAGGCTTCGGCGAAACCGGCGTTCTCGGCCAGGAATCCGTAGCCCGGGTGCACGGCGTCGGCGCCGGTGCGGGCGGCGGCGTCCAGGATCAGGTCGCCGCGCAGGTACGAAGCCGCGGGCTCGGGCGGACCCAGCACGACGGCGACGTCGGCCAGTTCGGCGTGCAGCGCGTGGCGGTCGGCTTCCGAGCAGACGGCCACCGTGCGCAGGCCCAGTTCGCGGCAGGCGCGGATGACTCGCACGGCGATCTCGCCGCGGTTGGCCACCAGCACGGTGCGGATCTCGCGGCGGGAAGCGGTCACGCGCGCGCCTCCCCATCGACCGGCGGCAGCTTCCAGGGCGAAGCCGGCGTCCAGGGCATCGGCACGCGCGCGGCGAACGCCGCCAGGGCGGACTGCGCTTCGGGGGTGGCGCGCGCTTCGGCGATGCGCTGTGCGCAGATGCCGGCGCTTCGATCGTAGCTTTGCGCGCCGACCTCGGCGAGCAGTCGCTTCGCCGCGCCCAGGGCCGCGGGTCCGGCCCGCAGCAGATCATCGACCACGGCTTCCACCGCGGCGTCCAGCCCGCCGGCCGCGGCCAGGCGGTCGGCCAGGCCCAGGCGCAGCGCTTCGACGGCGTCGATCGTGCGCGCGGTGAGGAACACGTCGCGGGCGCGCGACAGACCCAGGCGTTCGACCACCAGCGGGCTGATCACGCCCGGCACCAGGCCCAGCCGGGTTTCGGTGAAGCTGAATTTCGCCGCCGGTCCAGCCACGACCAGATCACAGGCCGCGGCCAGCCCCGCCCCGCCGCCGAAGGCGCCGCCCTGCACGCGGGCCACCACCGGCGCCGGGCAGTCGTGCACCGCGCGGAACATCGCCCCCAGATTGGCAGCCGCCGCCAGGTTCGCCTCGAGGTCGGCGCGGCCCGCCGCGGCCATCTCGCCCAGATGGGCGCCGGCGCAGAACACCGCGCCGGTTGAGCGCAGCACCACCGCCCGCGGCAACCGGCGGCCGCCGGGACCGATGTCCGGCAGCGCCTCGGCGGCCGCGTCGGGATCGAGCGGCGCGCGCGCGGCCAATTCGGTGAAGATCGCGTGCAGCGAGGCAACCACCGCCGCCGACAGGGCGTGGCGCGTGTCCGGCTCGTCCAGCGTGACGACCAGGACCGGACCGGCGGTGTGCTGCCAGACGGCCATCGTGCTCCTACATCCGAAAGATGCCGTAGCGGACCGGCGCGATGGGGGCGTTCAGCGACATGGCCAGGCCCAGCCCCAGCACGTCGCGCGTCGAAACGGGGTCGATGACGCCGTCGTCCCACAGGCGCGCGCTGCTGTAGTAGGCGTGGCCTTCGGTTTCGTACTTGGCCAGGATGGGGTCGGTGATCGCCCTCTGCTGCGCGTCGTCGAGCGCCTGCCCCTGCCGCGCGAGCTGGTCCTTCTTCACCGTCAGCAGCACGCCGGCCGCCTGCTCGCCGCCCATCACCGAGATCTTCGCCTGCGGCCACATGAACAACAGCCGCGGCTGGAAGGCGCGCCCGCACATGCCGTAGTTGCCGGCGCCGTAGCTGCCGCCGACGACCACCGTGAACTTGGGCACCGTGCTGTTGCTCACGGCGTTGACCAGCTTGGCGCCGTCCTTGGCGATGCCGCCGTGCTCGTACTGCTTGCCGATCATGAAACCGGTGATGTTCTGCAGGAACACGAGCGGGATGTTGCGGGCGTTGCACAGCTCGATGAAGTGCGTGGCTTTCAGCGCCTCGGCGCTGAACAGGATGCCGTTGTTGGCGATGATGCCCACCGTGTAGCCGTGCAGGTGGGCGAAGCCGCAGACCAGCGTCGTGCCGTAGCGCGGCTTGAACTCGTGCATGCGGCTGCCGTCGACCATGCGCGCGATGACTTCGCGGATATCGAACGGGATCCGCGGATCGTGGCTGACCGCGCCGTAGAGCTCGTCGGGATCGTAGTGCGGATCCTCGGGCGCCGCGCACGGCGTGCGCGCGAGATCCACCGGTCCGAGGTTCTCGATCGCGTCGCGCAGGATCTGCAGCGCATGCGCGTCGTCGTTGGCCAGGTGGTCGGCCACGCCGCTGATGCGCGTGTGGACATCGCCCCCGCCCAGTTCCTCGGCCGTCACCTCTTCGCCGGTCGCGGCCTTCACCAGCGGCGGGCCGCCCAGGAAGATGGTGCCCTGCTCCTTGACGATGACCACTTCGTCGCTCATCGCCGGCACGTAGGCGCCGCCGGCGGTGCAGGAGCCCAGCACCGCGCTCAGTTGCGGGATGCCCAGGGCGCTCAACTGCGCCTGGTTGTAGAAGATGCGGCCGAAGTGGTCGCGGTCGGGAAACACGTCCGCCTGCATGGGCAGGAAGGCGCCGCCCGAGTCCACCAGGTAGACGCAGGGCAGCCGGTTCTCGCGCGCGATCTCCTGCGCGCGCAGGTGCTTCTTGACGGTGAGGGGGTAGTAGGTGCCGCCTTTGACCGTGGCGTCGTTGGCCACGATCATCACCTGGCGGCCGTGCACGCGGCCGACGCCGGTCACCACGCCGGCGGCCGGCGCCTCGCCGTCGTACATGCCGTGCGCCGCCAGGGGCGACAGTTCCAGGAACGGCGTGCCCGGGTCCAGCAGAGCCTCGATGCGGTCGCGAACCAGCATCTTCTTCTGCTCGAGATGACGCTGGCGCGCTGGCGGTTGACGCGGTCGTTCTCACGAAAGGACGCGTCGCTGCGGTTGAGTCTGCTGACGATCCGCTTCATCCGTCTCCCGGGTCCGGCCTACTGGCCGGCCTTCTGCTGCGCAACGCCCTTGAGCTTGTCGTTGGCCATGATCGCCAGTTCGACGCGGCGGTTGGCCTGGCGGCCGCCGTCGGTGTCGTTGGTCGCGATCGGCTGGGCCTCGCCGTACCCCATGATGGTGAAGCGCGTGGACATGACCTGCAGCGACTCGAGGTAGTTGGCCACGGACTGGGCCCGGTTGCGCGACAGCGTCATGTTCGACTCGTCGCTGCCGGTCGCGTCGGTGTGACCCTCGATCAGGACCTCGGTGTCGGGGTACTTGTTGAGGATCGCGGCGAGGTTCGTCAGGTTCGAGCGGGCGGCCGACTGCAGGTCGCTCTTGCCCACGGCGAACAGGATGCCGGAGTCGAAGGTGATCTTGATGCCTTCGCCCACGCGCTCGACCGTGGCGCCTTCCAGGTCGCGCTCGATCTCCTCGGCCTGCTTGTCCATGTAGTTGCCGATGTAGGCGCCGGCCGCGCCGCCGACGGCCGCGCCCAGGATGGCGCCCAGAGCCGTGTTGCCGGCCTGCTTGCCGATGACGCCGCCCAGGACGGCGCCCGAGCCGGCGCCGATCAGGGCGCCCTTTTCCTTGCGGCTCAGGCTGGCGCAGCCGGCCGCGGCCACGAGCAGGGCGCCGATCAGCACGAGAGAGAGAATCTTCTTCATATCGGTTTCCTTTCCGTACGGAGGTCCGGCCGGGGATGTGCCGGTGATTTTGTGTGGTCGTTCAGGCCATCAGAGAGTATTCATGAAATCATGAGAATTCAAGGCGGCAAAATCCTTACCGCCGATGGCCCGGTCGACGCCGACGTGGTCGTCGAAGACGGGCGCATCGCCGCGGTCGAGCCTCCGCGCCCCGAAAAGGCCGGCGAAGGCGACGTGGACGCGACCGGACGCTGGGTCCTGCCCGGCGGCGTCGACGCCCACACCCACTTCGGCATGCCCCTCGGCGGCGGGCTGGCCAGCCTGGGCTGGCGCGAGAGCTCGGCCGCCGCCCTGCTGGGCGGCACGACCACCATCATCGACTTCGCCAATCCCGACTTCGGGGAACCGCTGGCCGGGGCCCTGGCCCGCTGGCGCGCCATGGCCGACGGCAACATCCTCTGCGACTACGGCCTGCACGTGACGGTGGTCGAGGCGACGCCCGAGCGCCTGGCGGAGATCCCGGGGCTGCTGGCCGCCGGCTCGCCCACGTTCAAGGGCTTCCTGGCCTACAAGGGCCGGCTCATGCTGCCTCCCGCGCGCATGTCCGCGCTGATGGACGCGGTGGCGGACGCCGGCGGACTGCTGCTGGTCCATGCCGAGGACGGCGAACTGAACGCCGCGATCGAAGCCGAGTTGCTGGCGGCCGGGCGCACGGCCCCCCGCTGGCATCCGGATGCCCACCCGGTGGAGTCCGAAGTCCAGGCCGCCGGCCTGGCGCTGGACCTGGCGCGGCAGGCCGGTTGCCCGCTGATGATCGTGCACATGAGCGCCGCCGGCACGCTCGCCGCGCTGCGCCGCGCGCAGTCCGACCACGACGAGGGCGCGCCGCTCGCGCTGGGCGAGGTCTGCCTGCACCACCTGTTCGCCGACGACGGAGCCTACCGGGCGGGCGACGACGCCGCGCTGGCCGCCCTGTGTTCGCCGCCGCTGCGTCCGGCCGGCCACGGCGCGGCCCTTTTGGCGGGACTGAGCGACGGTGCCATCGACCTGCTGTCGACCGACCACTGCGAGTTCGCGCTCGAGATCAAGCGTCGGGCCGCGGCTGACGGTTTCCCGAAGGTGCCCAACGGCTGCGGCGGCGTCGGCGAGCGGCTGGTCCTCAGCCACACCCTGGCCGTGTGCGAAGGCCGGCTCAGCCCCTGGCGCTGGCAGGAGACGTTCGCGGCCCGGCCCGCCGCGGTGATGGGTCTGGGACGCCGCAAGGGCCGCCTCGCGACCGGGCTGGACGCGGACATCGTCCTGTTCGACCCCGAGGCCCGCTACATCTGGCGCCCTCTCGGGGCCAGCGATGTCCCGGGTTCGCTGTGGCTGGACCGGCTGGTGGTCGGCCGCGTGACGGACGTCTGGCTACGCGGACGGCGCGTGGTCGAAGACGGCGCGCTCTGCGCGCAGCAGCCGGGCGGACTGTTCCTGCCCCGCACCCTGGAACCGCAACTCATGGCAAAGGACGCCTGACGATGGCTGTGACGGATGCCGCCCTGGCCGGGCGCTACGGTCGCGTGCGCGACCAGCTGGCCGAACTGTTCCTGAAGACGAACGATCCCATCGCCCGCATGGCCACCGTCGCGGCGGTCCTGCACCACAAGATGCCGCACTATTTCTGGACCGGGTTCTACCGGCTGCAGGCGGGAAAGCTGGTCGTCGGCCCCTACCAGGGACCGGTGGCCTGCTCGGTGCTGTCCGGGCCGGAAGGCGTGTGCTGGGCCGCGGTGCGGCAGGCGGCTTCGGTGATGGTGGCCGACGTGCACGCGTTCGAGGGGCACGTGGCCTGCGACGCCCGCTCGCAGAGCGAGATCGTCGTCCCGGTGTTCGGTCGCGACGGCGCCGTGATCGCGGTGCTCGATGTGGATTCGGACCGCCCGGCGGCGTTCAGCGAGGTGGATCGGCAGGGACTCGAGGCCATCGTCGCGCTGATCCACGCGGACCTTTGAACCGACGTCAGCGCCGCCGCCCGCCGCCCGTCCAGCCCAGGATGATGCCCAGCACCAGTCCCCACACCGCCGCCAGCCCGATCTGGTAATCGCGCGCCAGGCTGAACGTGACCGTGTGCGCGGGGATCCAGAACCAGATCAGCGTCCTCCAGGCCGTGGTCAGGCCGGCCCAGCCGCTGCGGCGAAGGATCAGATTGTCCTCCCAGCGGTGGAAGGCCATCATCTGCGGCCCGAAGAACACGTTCGTCAGCACCGACACCGCGACGGCGTGGCCGAGACCGGACGCGCACCAGACCGGCAGCACGCCGTGCTCGAGCAGCCCCTGCGTAAAGCCTTTCATCCCCGTGAAACCGGCCTTGATGACCAGCCCCAGGACCGCCCAGGCGACGACCTTGGCCGCAAGCTGCACGGGCGTGCAGGGAAGCGCGGGCATGCGGCGGCGCAGGCTGGCGGCGATCACCTCGCCGAGGGTGCCCAGCACCGCGAACTGGAGCGCGGCGGACAGCCAGGGATTGGCCGCGACCCAGGCGGCGTAGGCGCTCATGTCAGTTCGCCCGGCAGGGGGAACCAGCGCAGGCTCTCCAGCTCCGGCGGCAGCGCCGCGGGCCAACCCCCGCTGTCGGCGCCCGCTGGCGTTCGCGCGGCCAGCTTTCGCGCCTCTTCGAGGTACTCGGCGAAGGCGCTCTCGGGCTCGGTGCGGTGGTGCGAACGGTAGGCCATCTTGCCCGAGCAATAGGTGATCTGGTCCAGGCTGAGCGTCTCGGTCGCGCGCACCTTGCGGTGGCGCCAGATGCCCGTCACCGGGTCGAACGCATAGTCGGGCAGGAACCGCCAGCCGTCGCGCGCGATGAAATCGACCGCGGCGATGATGAAGCCGAACACGGCCTCGCTGATGAAGTAGTTGAAGTTCACGCGCACCCAGCCGGGCTTGATGCCTTCGCTGCCCCCGTCGATCGCCGCGTGGAAGCGCTCGCTGTGCGCCAGGTCGATGCCCAGCAGCCGGTGTCCGTAGGGACCGGCGCACGAACAGCCGCCGCGCGCCTGGATGCCGAACAGGTCGTTCAGCAGCGCCACCACGAAGTTGTGGTGCAGCAGACGATCGCCGTGCCGGATCACGAACGAGACGATCGACAGGCGCTGCGCCGTGAGGTTGCCCAGGATCCTGATGTCGGGATTGCCCGACCAGGCGCTGATGGCGCGGTCGACGAAGGCCTTCTCCAGTTCCTCGATGTTCGCGGCCCCGACCGCCTCCTTCAGGTGGAAGACGAGTCCGGCGCGGATCGCCTCGATGATCGCCGGCGTGCCGCCTTCCTCGCGGTGCGCGGGATCGGTGAGGTAGGTGTGGCTGCCCGGGCTCACGTAGGAAACCGTGCCGCCGCCGGGCACGGTCGGCACCTTGTTCGTCAGCAGCTTCCGTTTGACCACCAGGACGCCGGGCGTGCCCGGGCCGCCGATGAACTTGTGCGGCGAAATGAAGACCGCGTCCTTCCAGGCTCCCGCGCCGTCCGGACCGTCGCCCCCCAGGTTCATCTCGATCTTCACGTAGGGCGCCGCCGCCGCGAAATCCCAGAACGCGAGCGCGCCGTGCGCGTGCAGCAGCCTGGAAATGCCGGCGGTGTCCGAGACGATGCCCGTCACGTTGCTGGCGGCCGAGAAGCTGCCGATCTTCAGCGGCCGCGCGGCGAAGCGCTTCAGTTCCTGCTCCAGCTGCGCCTGGTCGATGCGCCCGTCCTGGTCCTCGGCGATGGTCACCACCTCGGCGATCGTCTCGCGCCACGGCAGCTCGTTGGAATGGTGCTCGTAGGGCCCGATGAACACGACCGGCCGTTCATCGGCCGGGATGCGCCCCGACAGATCGTAGCGCTCGTCCAGTTCGCGCGGCAGACGCAGGTTGAGGATGTCCACCAGCTTGTTGATGACGCCGGTGGCGCCCGACCCGCAGAAGATGACGACGTCCTGGTCGGTGCCGCCGACCGCGGCGCGGATCATCCGCCGGGCGTCCTCGCGGAACCGCGTGGTCTGCAGGCCCGTGCTGGACGTTTCGGTGTGCGTGTTCGCGTAGAGCGGCAGCACCTCTTCGCGCAGGTAGTCCTCGATGAAGCCGAGCGAGCGGCCGCTGGCCGTGTAGTCGGCATAGGTCATGCGCCGCGGGCCGTACGGGCCTTCCAGCGCGCGGTCGTCGCCGATGATGCCGTCGCGGATCTTCTCGATGAGATGCAGGACGCTGGCTTCCAAGGTCGGCCTTTCCCGGCTCCGCGCTACGGCGCGTCGCGATGGACGGTGTCGGGCGAGAACGCCGGCAGGCAGACGGCCAGGTAGTGGGCGCCTTCCGCTCCCGGCGATGAGTAGCGGACCCAGCTGCCCGCGGGGCACAGCACGGCCTGGCCGGCCTGCACGTCCAGCGCGCCGTCGACGGACTCCACCCTCAGGACGCCGGCCAGCACGACCGTATATTCGTCGAAGGCGGGCGTCTGGCCGGGCTCGACCCACCCCGACGGGCTGGTCATGCGGGCGATGCTCACCGCCGCGGTGCCGGAGTTCACGCGGCCGAAGAACTCCTCGATCTTCTTGGGCGGATGTCCGGCCGCTTCGATGATGGTCGGCGCTGTAATCAGGCGGGCCATGGTCACTCCTGGCGGTCCTGGAAGACGCGCCTTGATTCGAACGTCCATTCGCCGGGCTTCACCGTGATCCCGGTCAGGGTCCGCTCGGCGGCCACGCGGCCGTCGGCTCCCAGCAACTCGACCTTGATGTCGTGCGCGCCCGGCGGCAGCGGAATGCGAAGGACATGGATCTGCCCGGGCAACGTCAGCCAGCTGCGCGTGTCGGCGGTTTCAGTGGCCGCGCCGAACAGGTTGGCCAGCAGGCCGACGCTCTTGCCGCCGACCTTTTCAGCGCCGCGCGAGGCCAGGTACTTGGTCAGGCCGCGCAGAATGGTCCGGAAGAGGATGGTCGGCTTCTCGGCGTCGAAGGTCACGCGCGCGGACCGCGCCAGGTTGACCGCGCGCGCTCCGGTCGCATAGCCGCCGGCCGTGCCCGCGCTCGCGCGCACGCCGGCATAGGGCGGCGGCGCGTCGTCATGCAGTTCCGGCGCCGCCACCGAGACCCAGTACTCCACCTCGTGTCCCACCGAATAGGACTGATAGCGGCCGTAGCCGGTGACCAGAGTCCATCCCCAGCGGTCGCGGTCGGCGTGGGACTCGTTCTTGAAGACGGGGAAATCGAAGCGCAACTGCGCCAGCGGCGGCACGTAGCCGGTCTCGATCAGCAGCACCAGTTCGCCGCGCCCGGGAATCCAGCGCGCGCCGGCGCGCAGCGCGGCGAGGTCCGGCAGGCTGTCGCCCGCCGCCGGCGGGAACACGGACGGGCAGGCCGCGGCGGTCTGCGCCAGTTCCTCGCCGAAGCCCAGGCGGTCGGCGACACGGGCCAGGTCGGTCGCCAGCGCCGGCGGCGCCTCCAGACCCAGAAGCCCGGCATTCTGTTCATAGGCCACCGACGCGTTGCGGTAGGCGGTGAAGGCATCGTTCAGTTCGCCGTCGGCCTCGTACAGCATGCCGCTGAACCAGAGCAGGAAGGCGTCGTTGCGCACCTTCGCCAGTTCAGCCCGGTCCTCTTCCCGCACGGCGCCCAGGGTGGCGTCGACGTACCTGGCCAGGATCTGGCTGGCGCGCCGCGCTTCGACCACGGCCTCGTCCGGCTGGCCGAGCCAGTGGTAGTTCAGGGCCTTGAAGTACGGGACCAGCGCCATTTCGTAGGGGCGGGCGCGGTAGGCCACGTTCGTGTCGGAAGTCAGCAGAGAGACGGCGCCTTCGGCCAGCGTGCGGCCGAACAGCTCGTCGGCCGTGCGCTCGGCGGCGGCGAAGGCCTCGTTGCTCTCGGCATAGCGGTCGGCGTAGTGCAGGATCAGGCCGCGCTCGAGCCAGGTCAGCAGCACATCGTGCCCGCCGCCGTTCTTGTCGATGGTCTGCAACGCCCCGTCGAAGTCGCCCGCGGCCAGGCGCGGCCGCAGGTCGGCCATTTTCGCCGTGTAGGTGGCGCAGCCGGTGAGGGTCAGCGCTCCCAGCAGGCACAGGAAAGCGGCGACGGTCGAACGCCGGGCGCCGCGCGCCGTCCATTCAGACCGGCCGGCGTTCCTCGCGGAGCGCCGGCCGTCGGTTGCGGTGGGCAGGTTCACGGCCTCAACCCTTGATGTACTTCTTGATCTTCTCGAAGCCCGCCCAGAGCTTGGTGTTGTCCTCGAGGTCCACCAGGTAGCAGTCGACCTGGTAGTAGCGGACGGCTTCCTTGCCCTCGGTGTCGATGATCTGGTTGATCTCGCCGATCAGCATGACGTCGGCGCCCTTTTCGCGGCCCCACTTCTTCATCGTCTCGGCCGACGAGAATTCCTGCTGGTCCGCGCGCTCTTCGCGGACCTGCTCGCGCTCTTCGGACGAGGCCACCACGCGCACGCGGCCGCCGTTGATGAAATCGCGCTCGAGCTGGTCGACCAGCGTCTTGGTCGCGATGTGCTCGGCGGTCTTGTTGCGGACCGGAGCGACGATCAGCGTCGGCTTCTTGCCCTTCTCGGCCAGGAAGTTCTCGATCCAGGGGCCGCGGGAGATCTGGTCGGCCAGCGCCGCCGAGACCTTCTGGGCATCGGTGTCGTTCCAGTTGCCCGACAGGTCGATCTGCTCGCCGGCATCGGTCCGGATGACTTCCTTGCCGCCGCCGCAGCCGGCCAACGCCAGCAGCGCCGCGGCCACCAGCATGAAACGCGCGATATTTCCGCTCATTCGCCTGCCTCCTTGATCTGGCGCCACACGCGTTCAGGGGTGACGGGTATCCGGTACGCCCGGACGCCCACCGCGTCGCAAATGGCATTGACGATGGCCGGCGCCGGCCCGTCGATGGGCACCTCGCCGGCCGCCTTGGCCCCGAACGGGCCGCTCGGTTCCTGTGTCGGAACCAGTATCGTGATCATCTCCGGCATGTCCAGCGCGGAAGCGATCTTGTAGTCCAGGAAATTCGGGTTCCGCACCCGGCCGCCGGCGTCGACGATGACTTCCTCGAACAGGGCGTAGCCGATCGCCTGGGCCACCGCGCCCTCGATCTGGCCCTCGGCCAGGTCGGGATGGATGGGCGTGCCGAGATCGACCGCGGAGGCGAATCTCCGCAGGAAAACCTCGCCCGTCTGGGGATCGACCTCGACGTCGGCGAACTGGGCGGCGAACGGCGGCGGCGACTCGTTGGACATGTGGCTGGCGGTGGCCATCGGCTGCACCTTCACGTGGTACAGGGCGTGGCTGGCCAGTTCCGCCACGGTCATCGTCCGGTCCGGTCCCGCGTTCACGAGGCCGGCGCCGAACCTGACCTCTTCCACGGCGCACTTCCACCGTTCCGCCGCCATCGCGGCCAGCTGCTCACGCACCAGCCGCGCCGCCTTGAGCACGGCGCCGCCCGACACGTAGGTCGTGCTCGATGCGTACGCGCCCACGTCGAACGGCGTCAGGTCGGTGTCCGAACTGAGCACGCGCACGTCTTCGTAGCGAATGCCCAGCTCCTGGGCGCAGATCTGCGCCAACACAGTGTCGGAGCCCTGCCCGATGTCGGTGGCGCCGACGGCCAGGTTGACCGAACCGTCCTCGTTCAGCTTCACCGTGGCCGCGCCCCAGTCCACGCCGGCGATGCCCGAGCCCTGCATGGCAAGCGCCATGCCCAGACCGCGCTTCAGGTGCGGCGCCGACGGCGGCCGCTTCCGACCCCAGCCGATGGCCTCGCAGCCCAGTTCGATGGCCTTCTCCAGCCCCGTGCTGCGGATGACGCGCACCAGGCCTTCCTTGCCCTCGCCCAGCTTGGCCGACAGCGGGTCGGTGTCGCCCAGGCGGATGTGGTTCTTCCTGCGGAGTTCCAGCCGGTCCATGCCGATGACCTTCGCCACCTCGTCGATGTGGCATTCCAGCGCGAAGCAGCCCTGCGGCGCGCCGTAGCCGCGGAAGGCGCCGCTGATCGGGTTGTTGGTGTACAGGCACGTCACCTGGAAGTGGATGTTCGCGCAGGGGTACATCGGCAGCACCTTCTGCCCGGTGTTGCCCTGCACCGTCAGCGCGTGGCTGCCGTAGGCGCCGGTGTCGGCCGTCACCTGCATGCGGTTGGCGATGATCGTGCCGTCGTTCATGACGCCGGTGGTCATCACGATGCGCTGCGGATGGCGAACCCGCGCGCAGATCAGTTCCTCGGTGCGCGTGAATTCCAGGCGGACCGGCCGGCGCGTGCGCAGGGTCATCAGCGCGACCAGATCCTCCATCACCATTTCCTGCTTGTCGCCGAAGCCGCCGCCGACGCGGGGCTTGATGACGCGGATGTCGGCCTCTTTCATCTCGAGGATGCGGGCCAGGATGCGGCGCAGGTGGAAGGGGACCTGCGTGCTGGTGCGCACGACCAGGCGGCCGTCCTCGTCCAGCCAGGAGATGGCCACGTGCGGTTCGATGTGGCTGGCCTGCACGCGCGGCAGCCAGTACGTGCGCTCCACGACGTGGTCGCAGGTCTTCAGCGCCGCGTCGACGTCGCCCACCTGCTTGTCGATGCGCGCCGCCACGTTGCTGCGGCCGCCCTCGGCGATGCCGCGAGGGTCGGGCACCTCGTGGATCAGCACGTCGGTGCGCCGGTGCGCCTCGTCCATGTCGGTCAGGGCCGGCAGCACTTCGTACTGGACGTCGATCAGCCCGAGCGCCTTTTCGGCCGTCGCCAGGTCCTCGGCCACGACGACCGCCACGCGGTCGCCGATGAACCGCGCCTTCTCGGGCATGATGACCGTGTCCCAGGGAGACGGCTCGGGATGGCTCTGGCCGGCGCGCGTGTGCGGGATGGCCTTCACCTGTGCGTGCCAGGCCACGTCCACCACGCCCGGCAGGGCCAGGGCGCGCGTGGCGTCCACGCTGACGATGCGCGCGTGCGCGTGCGGCGAGCCGAGCACCTTGGCCCACAGCATGCCGACCGGATGCACGTCGTCGGTGAAGACGGGCTCGCCACGGGCCAGTTTGAAGGCGTCGATCTTGGTGACGTTGCGGCCGACCTCGGTCATGACGCCACCGTCCCCTTGCCGGGAGCGGCGGCCTGCACGGCTTCGAGCGCGGCGGCCACCGCCGCGGCCGCGGCCACCGGCTTCACGTAGCCCGTGCACCGGCAGAGGTTGCCGCTGAGCGCTTCGCGGATCGCGTGGTCATCGGGCCTGACGCCGGCGGCGCGGCATTCGCGCAGCAGGTGGTACAGGCTGATCAGCATGCCCGGCGAGCAGTACCCGCACTGCACGCCCGCATGGTCCACCAGCGCCTTCTGCAGGCTGATCATCAGCGGGTCGGCGGCCAGTCCTTCGAGCGTCGTCACCTCGTGGCCGTGCGCGCGGCCCGCGGCCACCACGCACGAATTCACCGGCTGGCCGTCCAGCAGCACCGTGCAGGCGCCGCAGTCGCCGGTTTCACAGCCGCGCTTGACCGAGATCATCCGGGCGGGGTTCGGTCCGCCGTCGCGCAACACCGCCAGCAGCGTCGCGCCCGCCGGCGCTTCCCACGCGGTGTCCCGACCGTTGAGCCTGACGTCAATCTTCACGCGGCGCCTCCCTCTTTGTCGTCGGACGGGTTCCAGGCCAGGGCGCTCGCCAGCACGCGCCGCGTCAGCACGCCCACCATCTCGCGCCGGTATTCGGCGCTGGCCCGGTGGTCATCGATGGGATCGCATTCACTGGCGGCGATCAGCCCGGCGTCGGCCAGCCGGTCGGGCGTCAGGTCGCTCAGCAGTTCGCCCTCGATCTGCGCTTCGGCCAGCATCGCCCGCATGGGGACCGGCGCCACCGAACCCAGGGCGATGCGGACCGCCCCCACGCGCCCATCGATCACTTCCAGCGCCACGGCCACCTGCACCAGCGCGATGTCCTCGGCCGAACGGGTCAGCCGCCGCGCCAGCGCGCGTCGCTTCGCCGCCTCGGCCGACAGCGCGATCCCCACGAGCAGCCGGCCGTCCAGGACGGTCTTCCGCGGCCCGGTGAAGAAGTCCTCCAGCGGCAGGCTCTCCTGGCTGTCCTCGTCCGCGATGTAGCAGACGGCGTCGAGCGCCAGCAGGGCGGGCGCCAGGTCGGCCGACGGCAGGGCATTGCAGAGGTTGCCGCCGATGGTCGCGGTGGAGCGAACCGGCCGGTTGCCGCAGTGCGCCGCGGCCTCGGACAACAGGCCGCCGGCGAAGCGGTTGACCAGGGGGTTGGTCGCCAGATCGTGCAGCGTGGTCGCCGCGCCGATGAAGAGATCGCCGTCGGGCGAGCCGACGATGTCCGACAGGCCGGCGTGGTTGATGTCCACCACGTAATCGCACGTGGGCGGAAACAGGAACAGATCGGTGCCGCCGGCGATGTAGACCCCCTTGCCCGGGCCACGCCGCATCATCGCCACCGCTTCGCCGGCGCTGCCGGCGATCCGGTATTCCTTCAGGTCCCACATGGCGATCCCCTTTGCCCGTGCACCCTCGTGTCCCGGCGCCCTTTGTACTGGGCGAGTCGACCCCGCCAAGTATACTGTAACGGGCGCGGCGATCAACCGCCGCGCCGGCCCCCGTCGAAGACCAGCGGTGAACGCCATGCCCGACGCTCGGAGATTCCTGCTCGAAAACGCCGCCGCGCTGGTGACCATGAACGGCACCCGCGAGGTCCTGACCGACGCCTGGGTGGCCTCGGAAAACGGCCTGATCACCGCCGTGGGGCGCGGCCCGGCTCCCGAGGCGCTGGTCGGCGGCGCGCCGGTCGGGTACGAACGCTACGACGCGCGCGGCTGCGTCGTCCTGCCCGGGCTGGTCAACACGCACCACCATCTCTACCAGACGCGCACCCGCGCCTGGCGAACAGCGGTCGACAGCGAACTGTTCCCCTGGTTGCGCACGCTGTACCCCGTGTGGGCGCGCCTGGACGACGACGACTTCCACCGCGCCGCCGTGGTCGGCTGCCAGGAACTCCTGCGCTCCGGCTGCACGCTGACCACCGACCACCACTACCTGTTCCCGCGCGCGGCGTCGCCGCATCTGCTGGACATCGTCATCGACGCGGCGCTGCAGACCGGCATCCGCTTCCACCCCACGCGCGGTTCGATGAGCCGTTCGGTGAAGGACGGCGGCCTGCCGCCGGACGACGTCGTGCAGGACGCGGACACGATCCTGGCCGACTGCGAGCGCGTGATCGCCCGCTGGCACGACCCGCGTCCGGGAGCGGCGGTGCGCATCGCCCTGGCCCCGTGCTCGCCGTTCTCGGTCGATCCGGACCTGATGCGCCGGACCGCCGGCCTGGCCCGGCTTCACGGCGTGCGTCTGCACACGCACCTGGCCGAGACGCGCGACGAGAACGACTACTGCCTGCAGGTCTACGGCCGCCGGCCGGTCGATTTCCTGGACTCGGTCGGCTGGCTGGGATCCGACGTGTGGCTGGCACACGGGATCTGGTTCGACGACGCCGAGATCGCGCGGTTGGGCGCCGCCGGCGTGGGCATCGCCCATTGTCCGTCCTCGAACATGCGGCTGGGTTCGGGCATCTGCCGCGTGCGCGACCTGCGCCGCGCCGGCAGCCCGGTGGGCCTGGCTGTCGATGGTTCGGCCAGCAACGACAGTTCGAACCTGCTGGCCGAACTGCGGCAGACGCTGCTGCTGCACCGCGTGCTGGGCGGCGCCGCGGCCATGACCGTGAACGAGGTGCTGGAGATGGCCACGCTGGACGGGGCACGCTGCCTGGGGCGCGAAGACGCCGGCGCCGTCGAGCCCGGGCGCGCCTGCGATCTGGCGGTCTTCGACCTGGAGGCGATCGGCTACGACGGGGCCGATGACCCGGTGGCCGCGCTGCTGCTGTGCCATCCCGAACCGGCGCGGGCGACCATCGTCGGCGGCCGCGTGGTCTACGAACGCGACGGGCGACGACCCGATCCCTTCATCCCGAGACCCAGCGTGCCGGTGTAGATCGCACCCAGCGTCACCAGCGCGCCGGCCAATTGCAGCGGCGCCAACCGCTCACCGAACAGCAGCCAGCCCCAGACCGTGGCCAGCACGGGCTGCAGCAGCAGCACCAGACCGCCGGTGGCCCCGCGCACGCGCGGCAGCGCCGTGGCGATCGCCCACCAACCGGCTCCCTGCACGCCAGCCCCCAGCGCGATCAGCGAATACCAGGCGACGGATGTGCGAGGCAGGAACACGTCGTGCTCGAACAGGCAGATCAGCCCACTGCTCACGGCGCCCCCCAGCGACATCCAGGCCACGATGGTGATGGGCGACAGCGGCGGCTCCTGCCGGCCGAGGTGGCGCGTGGTCACCAGGTAGCCGCCGTAGGCCAGACCCGTGCCGAGGCCGAGCAGCACGCCGCGCAGGTAGTCGCCGCTGAACGCGACGCCGCTGCCCACGCCCGCCACCAGCGTCACGCCCAGCAGACCGGCGGCCGCGGCGACGAAGAAGCGGCCGCGCGGCCTCTCGCCGAAGATCAGCCAGTTCAGGATGGCGGTGTTGAAGACCTGCGTGCTGGCGAAGATCGTCGCCAGGCCGGCGCCGATCAGGTTGATCGAGCGGTGCCACAGAAACAGGTCGGCGGTGAAGATGGCGCCGCCCAGGCAGGCCAGGGCGAGCAGGCGCGGCGGCAGCAGCAGCTGTCTGCGCGTCAGGGCAGCGAAGACGAACAGCGTGACCGCGCCCGTCAGCAGGCGCCAGAAGGCGATCGAAGTCGGGCCCAGATCCTGGCGCGCGGCCACCTTGACCAGGATGGGCGCCCAGGAAATGCAGACCCCGCCGAAGAGCAGCAGGGCCAGAGTGGGCAGCAGCGAATTGAGTGGCCTGGGCGCGGTCAAGATCACCTCCGGCGGCGGACCATAACACCCGGCTACCCGCTGGGCAATCGACGGTCCGCCCCGGTGCGGACCCGCGGTTGACGGCATCTTTATCAATTGGCTTTGACAATCATTATCTGCTAGCCTGCGCGATCGCTGTCCCGCCATCCCCCCGCGAAGGGAGTTCGCTTTGACGCGAACCGGACCCAAGACAACCGGACCCAAGACAAACGGACTCAAGACAAACGGACTCAAGACAACCGCCCGTCTGGCGCTGACTCTGGCAGCCGCGCTGACGCTGAGCCCCGGCGCGGCGGCGATCGCCGCCACGACCGCCTTCGTCCATGCCCGTCTGATCCCGATCGACGGGCCGGAGACGGCCGACGGTCTGCTGGTGATCACCGACGGCCGCATCGCCTACGCCGGGAACGCCGGCGGCTTCGCCGTGCCGGCCGACGCGACCGTGGTCGACGCGACCGGCCGCTGGATCATGCCCGGCCTGGTCGACACGCACAGCCACGTCGGCGGGTTCGCCGCGGCCGACGACAGCGGTCCCATCCAGCCCGGTGTGCGCGTGCTGGACGACGTGAACGTGCTGGACGCGGGCTACCGGCGCGTGGTGGCCGGCGGCCTGACCACGTTGAACGTGATGCCCGGCTCGGGCTTCCTCAGCAGCGGGCAGACCGTGTACCTGAAGATGCGCAAGGTCGGCCGGGGCGAAGTGCTGAACGCCGAGGACCTGGCCTACACCGTCGACGACGGGCAGGGCGGCCGCCGCGTGCTGGGCGGGCTGAAGATGGCCAACGGAACCAATCCCCAGAAGAAGCCGCCGTTCCCCGGCACCCGCGGCAAGTCGGCGCAGTTGGTGCGCACCTCCTTCATCAAGGCCCAGGAGTACCGCGCCAAGGTGACGGAAGCCGGCGGCGACGCGGCGAAGCTGCCGCCGCGCGACCTGGACCTGGAAGCGCTGGTCGAAGTGCTCGACGGCAGGCGCGTCGTGCACCACCACACCCACCGCGCCGACGACATCGTCACCGTTCTGCGCCTGCAGAAGGAATTCGGCTTTCGCCTGGTGCTGCAGCACGTGAGCGAGGGTTGGAAGGTGGCCGACCAGATCGCGGCGGCCGGAGTGCCGTGCTCGGTCATCGTCATCGACACGCCGGGCGGGAAGCTCGAGGCGCGCGACCTGCGCTTCGAGACCGGCGCCATCCTGACCGCCGCCGGCGTCAACGTGGCCTTCCACACCGACGACTGGATCACCGACAGCCGGCTGTTTTTGCGCTCGGCGGCCCTGGGCGTGCGCGGCGGCATGAAGCGGGAGGACGCGCTGCGCGCCGTCACGCTGGCCGGCGCCGAGATGCTGGACCTGCAGGACCGCGTCGGTTCGCTGACCGCGGGCAAGGACGCCGACTTCATCGTGCTGGACGGCGACCCGCTGAGCGTCTACACGCGCGTGCGCCAGACCTGGGTCGAGGGCCGGCAGGTGTTCGACCTGGACGATCCGGACGACCGCCTGCACGCCGACGGCGGCCAGGGCGCCGGCGCGAACCAGACGCCCTACCTGTGCTGTGCGGACGATGGAGGCGAATCATGACCCGGCCATTGCTGATGATCCTGACGGCGCTGTCCATGGCGACGGCCGCCGCTGCCCTGGAACCGTCGCCGACGACCGGCGGCACGCTGGCCGTGCGCGCCGCGCTGCTGCACATCGGCCATGGAGAGCCGATCGCCGACGGCGGCGTGCTGATCGAGAACGGACGCATCACGCAGGTGGGGCCGTTCGCGACGTTGGCCGTGCCGCAGGGCGTCAACGTACTGCAGGCGGCGGTGGTGACTCCCGGCCTGATCGACGCGCGCGCCACGGCGGGTCTGACCGGGATGCTGAACATCCCGCACGACCAGGACATGCTCGACCACACGACCGCGATGCAGCCTGAACTGCGCGCCCTGGACGCCTACAACCCGCAGGACGAGCTCGTGGCCTGGCTGCGCTCGCTCGGCGTGACCACGCTGCACACCGGCTTCGCCCCGGGACCACCGCTGTCGGGCCAGACGATGATCGTCAAGACCACCGGCGCGACGGCCGATCTGGCCGCGCTGGTGCCGGCCGCCGCCGTGGCCGTGACGCTGTCGCCGCCCAGGGGCTTCGGTGGCGCCGGGGAACTGTTCACGACGCGGGCCAAGACCGTGGCCGTCCTGCGCCAGGACCTGATCAGGGCGCGGGAATATCGCGACAAGACGGCGGCGGCAGGGCGGGACCGGAAAGCGACCGCGCCCGACCGCGACCTGCACCTCGAAGCGCTGGCGCGCGTGCTGGACGGCGAACTGGCGCTGCTGGTGACCGCGCACCGCGTGCGCGACATCGCCGGCGCCCTGCGTCTGCAGAAGGAATTCAAGCTGCGCCTGTGGCTGGACGGCGCGGCCGAGGCGCACCAGCTGCTGCCGGAACTGAAGGCCGCCGGCGTGCCCGTGCTGCTGCACCCGGCGATGGCGCGGCCGACGGGCGAACTGGAGAACGCCGCCTATTCGACGGCGGGAAGTCTGCAGGCTGCCGGTGTGCCGTTCGCCTTCACGTCGGGCTATGAATCGTACGTGCCCAAGGTGCGGGTGGTGCTGTTCGAGGCGGCGGTCGCGGCCGGGCACGGACTGGACCGGCTGGCCGCCCTGGAAGCGTTGACCCTCGGCGCGGCGCGCGTGCTGGGCATCGACCGTCGCGTCGGTTCCCTGGAAAAGGGCAAGGACGGCGATCTGGCGCTGTTCGACGGTGACCCGTTCGAGTACACGACGCACTGCCTGGGCACGGTCATCGAAGGACGGGTGGTTTCGGAGATCGTCCGCTGAGCCGCGCGCCGGCGGAGGTTCAGTCCGCCGGCGATTCCGTCGGCAGCGCCGGCCGCACGACCAGCGTCTTCTCCTTGCGGATCTCGACCGTGCCGGGCGGCGCGCCGCGCGGCTTGGTCACGAAGCGCGCGCGCGTGGCCGAGACCGAGACCTGGTTCGACTCGCGTTTGCGGCTGTGCCAGGCGGCGATGGCCGCGGCGGCCTTGACCGTGTCGTTGTCGGGCTCCTGCCCGGACGGCACCTGCAGGATCACGTGGCTGCCCGGCAGACCGCGCACGTGGAACCACCAGTCGTTCGCCTTGGCGATTTTGATCGACAGGCGGTCGTTGTCCTGGTCGGTGCGGCCGGCCAGGACGATCCAGCCTCCGGGCAGGGTGTACTGCCAGAGGCGGGGCGGGACCTTTTCCGGTTTGTCGGGGCGCGGCATCGGGTCTCCGGGTTCGCTGCGTGGATCGGGCGCGGGGAAGGTACAACGCGCGGTGCGCCCGGGGCAATGACCCGACTGTGATCGCCGGGTCATCCCCCGGATCCACTTCAGATCCCGTCCGGCGCCACGGCAGGCCTGCGGCCGAACACGGACAGGCTCCAGACTCCGGCCCCGCTGCGCTGGTACTCCTCCACCGCCGCGTCCGGCACGGACTGCCGCAAGAGGTCGGCGGGCAGATCGATCCGCCGCCGCCTGCGCACCTCCACATCGACGAAGCCGGCCGCCGCGATGACGTCCAGGTACTCCTGCTGCTGCAGCGCACCGGCCACGCAGCCCACGTACATCACGGCCGCCTCCAGCATCGCCGCGGGCAGCTCGCCTTCCAGCACGATGTCCGACACCGAGAAATGCCCGCCCGGTTTCAGGACGCGGAAGATCTCGGCGAACGCGCGCGATTTGTCCGGCACCAGGTTCAGCACGCAGTTGCTGATGACGACGTCGACGTGGTCGTCCGGCAACGGCAGCTGTTCGATGTCGCCCAGATGGAACGCGACGTTGCCGGCGCCCAGCTTCGCGGCGTTCTGTTTCGCCTTGGCCACCATGTCGGGCACCATGTCGACGCCGATGACGGTCCCGGCAGGGCCGACCAGCGCGCGGGCGACGAAGACGTCGTTGCCGGCGCCGCTGCCCAGATCGAGCACGGTGTCGCCCGGCCGGATGAGCGCGTCCTGCGTGGGCAGGCCGCAGCCCAGCCCCAGGTCGGCTTCCGGCACATAGCCCTCCAGCTGCCCATAGCCTTCGGCGAAGCTGCCGCCGGCCAGCGGGTCGCAGGTCCCGCCCGTGCCGCAGCAGCCCATGCCGCCGGCGCGCGCGATCTCGCCGTACTTGTCCTTCACGATCTGCTTGATGTCGTTGTTCATGATCCGTCTCCATCCTTCGGTCCGCAGCACTCCAGGCCCGCGAACAGGCGGGCGAAACCCTGGCGGACCGACTCCAGGGTTTCCGGGTCCAGGCAGTAGCACGTCCGCGGCCCGTCGATCTCGCCGCGGATCAGCCCCGCCTCCTTCAATTCCTTCAGGTGTTGCGACACCGTCGACTGGGCCAGGGGCATCGACTCGACCAGGTCGCCGCAGACGCATGACGACCGGGCGGCGATCGTCAGCAGCAGCTGCAGCCGACCCGGATGGGCCAGCGCGCGGGCCGCACCGGCCAGGGCCACCAGTTCGGCGGGGAACGCGTCGGTCTTGGCTTGTGCCATTCCAGCCTCCTTATCGTATATCGGCATTATACGATGAATAAACGCCACCGCAAGCCTTTGATTGCGATACTTATAGACAAAATTTCTTCCTATATGGTAAAATCAAGCCCACAACCGGGGCCTCCTCAACCAGCCGACGCCCCGGGCGACGGCCGGGAGCATGCATGAAGCGGATCCAGAAGATCTTCGGCGCCTCGATCGCACTCAGCCTGGGCCTCTTCTGCCTGGGCGGCGCCGCGCCGCGTAACGTGCCGGCCACCAAGGCGATGCCGGTGGAGCGCACCAGCGTCGACCCGATCGCGACGACCGCTACTGGCCGCCTGCCCGCCCCGGCGCTGGCTCCGGCCCGACCCCACCGCGACCGGGAAACCAGCCGGGCGGCGACGGCGGACCGGCCGCGGCTGAACTTCCCCGAAACCGACCTCACCGCCAGCACCAAGGCGTCGGGCCGTCCGGATTCGGCGCTCACGGTTTTCTCCGCCGACCAGCGCGCCCGGCTGGACCGTCTGACCGACCCCCACTTCCTGCGGCCCGAGGGCGCCGCGCCGGTTTCGCCCGCCGGCGTGCGCCGCCCGGCCGCAGGAACGGACAAGAGCATCGACAAGAGCGCGCCCTGGTCGGCCAACCAGCTGCTGGCCAACCCGACGAGCATGAACGACGACCATGTGACGCTGGCCTGCAGCGCCGACGGCAGCGTGCTCTTTGCTTCGTTCTCGGCCATGGACCTGGGCAGCACCGACCGCGACATCCACGTGGCGCGCTCGCTGGACCAGGGCGTCAGCTGGCAGGTCTGGGAACTGCCCTCGTTCACCACCGACGAATACCAGCCCGAGCTGGCCGTCGACGGGGGCGGCTACCTGCACGTGGTGTGGATCCGCGACGACGGCGTCATCCTGCGCTCGCGCAGCAGCAACCCCGGCGATCCGTCGGCCTGGGCCTGGGTCAAGGCCCTGACCGTGGGCGAGCCCTGCGCTGTGCCGTCCATCGCCGTGACCGGCGCCGGCGACTTCGCCAAGGTCTTCATCGCCGCGAACTGGCTGACCGTGAACTACGACTACTACCAGTACGAGTGGACGCTGATCTTCATGTACTCGAGCAACGGCGGCAACACCGTCACCTACGACTACTTCCTGCCCGACGGCTATCCCGACTACTGGCCCGACGTGGCGATGACCGCGGGCACCGTGCACTTCATCAATGCCGAAGAGGACGGCTATACCGGCGAGATGGAGATCCTGATCGCCACCGACGCCTACACCGGCGATTTCTCGAGCCCGGCCAGCTTCACCGGCTGGACCGCCAGCAACGGCGGCTACCCGCGGGTGGCCTGCCAGGACGCCGATGTCTACGTCGTCTACCAGCTCGACTACACCGACGGCATCGTCAGCGACGGCGACATCATCTACACCTACAGTTCGGACAGCGGCTCGTCCTGGTACGGCCCCTACGGCCTGGTGGCCGACGAATACGACAGCGTGGGGCCCAGCATCTTCGTGCGCGGCGGCGTGGTCGGCTGCGTGTGGCTGGACGCCCCTGCCGGCGGCGACGAATTCCAGTTGGCGACGCGCCTGGCCTCGGCCCGCGGCGCGGCCGACTTCTTCGGCGATGTGGAGTTGATCACCGACGCGCCGCGCGTCGAACCGGTCTTCCATGCCGCCGACGCCGTGTTCACCGGCACGCGCGCGCACGCGGCCTGGAGCGACCGGCGCGACTACCCCACCCAGGGGCGCAACATCTACACCAGCCGGCGCGAACTGCGGCCGAACCTGGCGGCCTTCACCCCGGCGCAGTGGGACAGCTCGCTGGTGGTCAACGTGATCGCCGGTCAGAGACAGGCGGGCTACACCGCCGCCGGAGACACGAACTACGTCAGCTTCGCCTTCCTGAACGACGGCCTGCGCGACATCACGGCCGGTTTCAACATCGATCTCGAGGTGGACGGCACGCCGATCGCCTCCTGGCGTCTGGACGGCGGCCTGCCGGCGGGCACCTACGTGCCGCTGGAGGATTTCCCCCTGCCCGGCCCGATCGGCCGCCACACGGTCGGCGTGCGGCTGGATCCGGAAGCCCTGGTGACCGAGGACGACGAAGCGGACAACGCCTTCGCCCGCGCCTTCACGTTCCTGGACGGCGACCCGCTGCTGCGCTTCCGGCCCTCGGGGCTGGTCACCATCGTCAACCCCTACCTCAAGCGCGGCGACGCCCTGAAGCTGGCGCAGGATCCGCCGCTGAGGCGCGAGACCTGGCTGGACCCCGTCGACGAGCGCCTGCGCGCGGCCATGGACAAGTCGGGCGGCGGTCAACTGCTGCCGGTGATCATCGTCCCGGCCGAACGCGTGGACCCGACCGCGCTGGGCGCCCTGCTGAAGGACGCCACGCGCTCGACGCGGCGCGAGACCGTCACCCGCGCGGCGCGCGAACAGACCGGGCGCAACCTCGCGGCGCTGCAACCGACCTTCGACACGCTGCGCAAGGCGGGCCAGGCCGGGTCGCCGCGCGCGCTGTGGCTGCCCGGGCTGATCGCGGCGGATCTGTCACCGCAGGCGGTGGCCACGCTGGCGGCCGATCCGCGCGTGGCGCGCCTGTGGCTGGACGACGTGCCCAGCCGGACCTTCGGCGGCACCGTGACGGAATCGGCGGCCACTTCCGCGAGCGGCAGCCCCGACAAGGCCACGGCCTGGCACCTGACCGCCATCGGCGCGGATCAGGCCTGGGCCGGCGGCAACACCGGCGCCGGCGTGCTGGTCGGTCATCTGGACAGCGGGATCGCCTACGATCATCCGGACATCGCGAACCATCTGTGGGACGGCGGCACCGCGTTCCCGCACCACGGCTGGGACGCCGTGGCCGACGACAACGATCCCTACGACGGCGACGACACCTGGCACCATGGGTCGCACACGGCCGGGCTGATCGCCGGCGACGGCAGTTCGGGCACGAAGACCGGCGCGGCGCCAGGCGCGGTCCTGATGCCGCTGCGCGTGGTGCCCGGCTATCTGGCGGACCTGGTCGAGGGCATGCAGTTCGGTCTGGACCACGGTGTGCAGATGTTCTCGATGAGCGCCGGCTGGTCGCAGGCGACGGTCGACACGCGCGCGGCCAACCGCTACAACGCCGAACTGCTGCTGGCCATCGACGTGCCCTGGATCGCGGCCGCCGGCAACGGCAGCCCCACCGGCCACTACGCCCTGCCCACGGACATCGCCAGCCCCGGCGACTGCCCCAGTCCCTGGTACGCGCCCAACGGCGGCCGCACCGCGGTCATCACCGTGGGCGGACTGACCAGCAGCGGGACGGTGGAGACCAGCTCCAGCTACGGACCCACCGCCTGGAACCTGGACAATCCGTACGGATCGACCGACTACCACGATTACCCGTACTCGCCCGGCCTGATGAAGCCGGATGTGGCCGCGCCGGGCAACAACGTGACCAGCCTGGCCGGCGCCTCCGGATACGTGGCCTACACCGGCACCAGCATGGCCTGCCCGCTGGTGGCCGGCGCTGCGGCGATCCTGCTGGGCGCTTCACCCGGCCTGACGCCGGCGCAGATCGCCGAGACGCTCGAGACCACGGCCACCGATATCACCGCGGCTCCGTCCACGGTCGGCCGGGACCGCTTCAGCGGCGCCGGGCGCATCGACATTCCGGCCGC
>JFJP01015328.1_pt1 | contig 27883 bp, 25 predicted proteins | sample 431651 | NCBI WGS metagenome assembly JFJP01 (sample SAMN02602958, study PRJNA72255) | Microbial mat metagenome, whole genome shotgun sequencing project. | biome: fresh water; feature: sink hole; material: water; isolation source: purple microbial (photo- and chemosynthetic) mats found in... | reverse complement strand
GATTTCTATGCGCTCGGTTGTACGATGATTCATTTGGTGACGGGAAAATATCCTCTGGATACTTATAATCCCGATCGCGATGTGTTTGAGTGGCGATCGCACGCTCCTGAGATTTCCGAAGAGTTAGCCGATTTGATTGACACCTTAATTGCGCGGAAGCCTAGCGATCGCCCCATGAACTGCGAAGCGATCGCCAAAATCTTAAAAGAGATCGAACAGATTGACAAGACTGCGCCCAGTGGCAAAACGAATGCAAAGCGGAAGTCAATTAAGAAGGCGATCAAGGATTCGACCCGTAAACCAACTTCACCAATTTTATTAACGGTCTCCGTAGTATTTGCGGCGGCTATGGGTTTGAGTATTGGTACAGCGATCAAAGTTTCCGCCATTGGCAACTTTGATGAAATGAGTTTTCAATTGCCTGTTTTCCAACAGAAACGGTTGACTCCCACCAGATTTTTGGCTGGACATACTGACAACATTCCAAGTTTAGCCTTAAGCCCTGATGGTAAAACCATTGCTAGTGCTAGTGATGATGGCACTGTTAAATTTTGGGAGGTAGGCGGCGATAGTACGAGTTCAATTAAGGAAATTAAAGATCAAGGGGGGTGGGTTCGCGCTGTCGTTTTTCTCTCGAATCAGCAGATTATTACCGCAGGTCAAGACAAAAATATCAAAATCATTGATATTGCTTCAGCTAAAGTCATCAAAACTTTGAGTGGTCATACCAATCTAGTTAATAGTTTAGCGATCGCCTCCACTAGCGATCTGCTCGTCAGTGGTGGTTATGACAATACGGTAAATGTCTGGCAAATTTCGACTGGTAAGCTGGTGCGATCGCTCAAAGGACATACTGACAAAATTTGGGGTGTGGCGATTTCACCTGATGGTAAATATATTGTCAGTGCCAGTCGCGATAAGAGCTTAAGGATTTGGGATGGCAAGACAAGCGAACCATTAAAAACCCTATCAGGACATCTATCGGGAGTTACCTCGGTTTTGATCACACCTGATGGCAAACAAGTAATTAGCGGTAGTAATGACAAGTCGATTCGAGTATGGGATATCGCCACAGGCAATCAGCTATTTATCCTGACTGGCCATAAAGAAGCGATCGGCGCGATCGCGATTACTAGTGATGGTAAATATCTTGTCAGTGGTGGCAAAGAAACCCCTGATTCCATTCACCTATGGAATCTTAAAACTAGGGCTATAATTTTGGATTTGATTGGTCATAAAGATCTGGTGACATCTTTAGTAATTACGTCCGACAATCTTAAATTGATTAGTAGTAGCCAAGATCAAAATATTAATGTTTGGGAACTGCCAAAACTCTAACCATATTGTGTTCTCCCCGCCGAAGGCGGGGAGAACACAATATTATAATTTCCCCGCCTTCGGCGGGGAAATTATAATATCTACAAAACTCGCAAGATCGTAGGAATACTATGCAAAGTTGTTAACTCGCGAATGGCGGCGATCGCTTTTTGGAAATTTAACTCGCTTACTTTTTGAGTCACGACTACGATTTCTGCTAAGCCATCATGAATCGTATTTTTTTGCAAAATTGCATTTAGACTCACATGATGATCGCCAAAAGCAGTACCAAGATCGCCAATTACCCCCGGTTTATCGTGGGTCAATAATCTGGCATAAAACTGCGTCACCGTATTTTCAATAGGGGCAATTTTGGCGTAATGTTCGTGAGAGCAACCCATTAATTGATTGATGTGATTGGGGACAGATTTTAAAGCGGCGACCACATTGATAATATCGGCAACCACCGCACTAGCCGTTGCTCCCGCCCCTGCTCCTGGTCCTGAAAATACAACTTCACCAATCGGATCGCCCGCGATCCGAACGGCATTAGTGACACCGTGAATATTTGCTAGAGGATGCTGAAGCGGAATTAAAGTCGGATGGACGCGGATTTCAAGATTACCATCGGTTCTTCTGGCAATGCCTAACAGCTTAATCGTAAAGCCGAGTTCTTTGGCATAGCCAATATCGGAACTGGTGATCGAGCGAATTCCCTCACGATAAATATCTTCAAGTTTGATGCGATCGCCAAAGGCAAGACTCGCCAAAATCGCCATTTTATCAGCAGCATCATAACCATCGACATCGGCAGTGGGATCAGCTTCGGCATAGCCCAATTTTTGGGCTTCAGCAAGGGTTGCTTCAAAATCTGCACCTTCAAAATACATACGGCTGAGAATGTAATTGGTTGTGCCATTAACGATGCCTGTTAATTCACTAATCCGATTACCGCCAAGACTTTGTTTCAGCGCTTGGATGACGGGAATACCGCCACAAGCTGCGGCTTCTAACATTACATATACGCCTTTTTGTTTAGAAGCCGAAAAAATTTCGTTACCATGTCTCGCGATTACAGCTTTATTTGCCGTAACAACGTGCTTACCATTTGCGATCGCCCTTAAGATCAAACTTTTGGCTGGCTCAATCCCGCCAATTACCTCCACCACGATATCGATCGCAGGGTCATTAACAATAGACTCCAAATCATCTGTAACTATATTGGAGGCGATCGCCACATCACGCTGCTTATTTAGCGATCGCACCCCCACCCGCGCAATTTCGATATCAGGTAGTAAAGGATGGCGACCCTTAGGGTCTTGGAAAATTTTGGCAACACCAGAGCCAACGGTTCCTAATCCGAGCAGTCCAACTTTATATGTCACAGTCTTAATTTCTTGTAATTTATCGTCAATTGCTAAGTAGCCGAGCCTAATTAAAAACCAAGATCTAAAACCTGTGGCGCACGCTGCGCGTGCTAATTAAAAACCAAGATCTAAAACCTGTGGCGCACGCTGCGCGTGCGCCACAGGTTTTAGGGTTTTATATTTGATTGCGCCTAGCTACTTATTGGTTGTTATTGTAGTTTTTTTCGGGACGCGACGATCTAGGATAAGCCATGAGATCAATCTCATGGCTTAAAGCTAAAACCCGTTGAAACAGGTTAAGAATAATTTTAAGAAATATTTCAGTCAGTTTTAACTGACTTTAGCTTTGAGCCAAGAACTTTAGTTCTTGATTTTACGGATGAATCACTTTTGCATTGAGAGAATTAATTGATTTATCTATGCCTGTGTGGAGAGCTAGTTGAGAGCAAGGAATCGTATCGGCATGAACTAAGCCAGACATAATACTTTCATACACTTCTAATAGGGCATTTACTGATGTAGAAAAGCGAATATATTGATTCGGCAAAACTGATCTTTCCAGAAAATCACTATTAGGCTGAGATATTCGCACAATTTGAATCATTGTGCTTTCGTTACGATAAATACAAGTTAATTGTTCGGCTTGATTTCGCAGGTTATTTGGATTAGTTTTGTGTGCTTGAATACTTAACATTGTTTTTACCTACAAATAATTACGATCTTTGTCAATTCATGATCTCAGAGTATGGGATCGTCTCATGGGTAGCGGTGACATAGCGCACATATTCCAAGTTTCTTAAGGTTTGGGATCGCAGTTTGAGATAAAGGTAAAAACGAAGTTTTTGCCTTTATCTCGTTACTTTTTGCGATCGCTTAACCATATATTTAGTGAGATCAACAAAAGTATCACGGCGCAAATAGGGATAATCACCAACCCAAAGATTGTATTGCGGAATATAAGCATCCGAGGTTTGACGGCTAACACGACCAAAGCGGCGATCGTTAGAAAATAGCAACATATATACAGTCTGCTCTGGACGAATCCTCTTGAGTTCCCGCTTCATCGGTAAGCGTAAAGTCGTCACAAACTCCGTCTCATCCCCAAGCTCAATATTTAAGAAGCTTTCAGCATCATAGCTAACATCCATTCTCCCCCGTGAATTTACCTTTTCTTCCCTTGCCAAAACTTCCTGAGAGACATACACATCCAACACTTCCGCTTGCCAAAATCCACAATAGGCAAAGCGGCGCAACTTTGCATTGCGAATACTCGCTAAAGCCACAGGTTCGAGCATCCAATAAAGTCCCCCCAATGCCGCACAGACAAACATTGCCAAGGCGGCAAAACTACTAGGATTATTTTCATGCACACGGTTATAGAGAATCGTGAAAATAATCACACTGGCGATCGAAATGGCAACGCGCCGAAATACATTCTGCCCGTTGCCCGAATAGTATTGATACTGCTCAGAGGTGGGAACAGCAGGAATCAGTTCATCAAAATTTTTGCGCTTGAGTGGGGTAATCATAGGGATATTTTAGCTAATAACGCAGCACCATACGCCGCTTCAGTTTGTACGGATTTTTGTATAAGAATTTGTTCTGATGTTTTGCTTAATGTTTTTAAGTGCCGATCGCGGATTTTTGTCCAGACTTGATTTTGCGCCCCACCCCCTGCGGTATAAATTTGTTGAATTGGTGAAGCCCCTAATTCTTGCAAAATTTGATAGCCTCGCGCCTCAATTCTTGCCATGCTTTCCAATAAGCCATGCAAAAATTTGACGGGATCATCGGGACGCGGTTCTAAGCGTGGCTGTAAATTAGGATCATTAATCGGAAAGCGATCGCCGATTTTTGGTAAAGGATAATAATCAAGGGGACTGGGAAGATCAGGATTAAGGCGATCGCTGAGTTCCCGCAATTCCCGATCGCTAAAAAATTGTCGCAACACTGCCCCACCCACATTCGAGGCTCCACCCACTAGCCACAAACAGCCCAATTCTGGATGCTCAAAGCGATGGCTGTAAATACCATATTGGGAATTATTGACGGGGCGATCGCTTAAAACCTTTAACACCATCGTTGATCCGAGGGATGTTACGGCTGTACCAACTTTTGGGGAAGTAGTACCGATACAAGCGAGAAAAGCCGCATTACTATCCGTCGTACCAGCACCGATTTCGCAATCTAGGGGTAAACCTAGTTTTATGGCTATATTTACTTGAATTTTGCCCACCGTTGTACTTGGTGCAAAGACCTCTGGCAAAACTAAATTAGGATATTGTAAATTCCAATTCTTGAGCCAATCAGGATAAGTCAAAGCTTGGGGATCGTAACCCAACTTGAGAGCATTGTGATAATCGCTAATACCGAGATTGCCGTGCAGCAAATAACCTAACCAATCAGCTTGATGTAGGAAATATAGGGACTGATTCCCCGCCTTTGGCGGGGAATCAGTCTTATTTGATGGAAAAGCCCTGTAGCTTGTAAATGAAGGATTTTGTTCTTCATTTGCAAGCAAAGACATTAATTTGGCAAAGCTCGAAGTAGCACTACAAACTGAATGCTGAATTGAATGCTGAAGCGATGCAATTTTTTTTACTTGCTCTAAAACTTCGGCTTGACAAGCATCGCTATAAATCATTGGTGGAGTAATTACTTTCCCCATGCGATCGCAAATTAAAACCGTTGCTGAAGTCCCATTAATGATAATTTTGCGGATATTTTGTTTAATGTGATGGGGCAAATTATCAATTACTGCATACAGCGTATTTTGCCATGATTGACAATCCCGAATTTCATAGTCAGATCTGGATATAGCCACAATCTCATTGTTTACATTAACTGCGATCGCCCTTACGCCCGAAGTCCCAAAATCAATTCCTAAAAAATAATTCATCCCAGCCTATCAATGCTTTCAGTAGTACGGAGAGATTTTTAAAAGCGCCGCTTTTAAAAATCTCTCTAATGGCTTGTAGAAGAACAAGGGGCTTAAGCTCCTTGCCTACTTAAATAATTAATCTTTCTTGAGAGAAATATATTTTTCCAAACAAGTTCTTAGTCCATTTACATCAAATAAAATAGGCAAGAAATGAATACTCTTGACTTCTTTGAAATAAAACAAAACTGGAAAACCAAACCAAAATACCTTCCAATCTTGCCATTCATGATAAGGAAAAGTACGGAATTTTTGTTGCGATCGATAAACCTCTAAATCTGTCGCAGTAAATACTAAACGAATCGTAGCTGCTTGATAAACTAGAAACAATCCCAAAATTGAAACTATACCCGCAGCAATCGGTTGTACCCAGATAAGCGGTATACTTGCCAGCACTAGTACAACAGGTATGGCATAACTTGGATTTAGTTCTGTAGCCTGCGATGCAACTTTGGGATCAATAAAAGGATTTGAAGTAGTCATTATGATTTGGATAATTGATTTCTATCTATAGATATACATTTAATTCTAAATCTATGTCTCCTTTATTGAAGTGATAAAATCCATATTAATAAGTCAATAATCTTTTTTAGTTAATTCATTAGTTAATTTATAGTTGATTTATTTTTAAACTAAATCCCTTAACTAAAAATATATTTCAGCAAATCTTTGTACCCCCTACACAAGCTTAGGAAATCTCTATGAACTCATCCTCAACAGTGAATGACTTGGCTCTACCCTTGCGCGAGGCTGCCGAAGATCCTAAAATCTGGAGCGAGCTTAAACGGGCGATCGCCACAAGTTCAGGATTCGACAAGTGGCAGCGATCTCGTCATGGTGAACCTAAAGAAATTTTAGTAGCCCAAGAAGGCGTTCTTGATGATCTCGTGCGTAGCTACTTACGTGAGACACTAGAAACGTTAGCGTATTAATTGCGAGATTTTCTTGTGAGCGAAACCTTTGAAACCTTAAGAGAGCAACTAGCTACGGATGATATCGGTCTAAGGATGAGAACCATCCATGCTAGTCGCTCTCTTCCCATGTCCGAGCGATTTATCCTATTAGCGATCGCCGCGATCGACTCCAATGCCCGTATCCGCTACGATGCCGTGAGTCAAATCGGTACAGTTGGCACTGTTGATTTAGAAACATCCTTAGAAATTTTAAGCGATCGCCTGCGGGTTGACTCGGAAATGGATGTCCGCGCCGCCGCCGCCGCTTCCCTTGGTTCTCTACAACTTACCCAAGCTTTTGATCTGCTAGAAACTGCCTACGAGTCCACCAATGACTGGATGCTGCAATTTAGTATCGTCGCCGCGATCGGTGAGCTAGGCGCACCCCAAGGGTTTGATTTCCTCGCCCAAGCCTTACAAAGCTCTAACGATTTGGTTAAAATTGCGGCGATCGGCTCCCTCGGAGACCTCGGTAATCCTGAAGCAGTCCCTCTTTTAATTGCCTTGGCTGATGATCCTGACTGGCAAGTGCGACATCGTGTATCTCAATCCCTTGCCCATCTCGGTGGTGCTGACGCAAAGGCAGCCTTAGAAAAGCTGGCTAATGATCCAATACCTCAAGTAGCTGAATCAACGCGATCTTTACTATGAGTGGATATGACAATACCTGTAAATTCTTAGCCGAGACATTTCCTTCAGATTTTGCTAGTTGGTTGTTGGGTAGACCAATCTCATTAACTAAACTAGAAGCATCGGAACTTACTCTAGAACCAATTCGCGCCGACTCAGTAATATTTCTAGAATCATCAGAAGTTATTCTGCACTTAGAATTTCAGACTAGAACTGATGAGACAATGGCTTATCGGATGGCAAATTATTGGTTAAGACTTTACGGTAAATATCCAAACAGAGAAATTCATCAAACTGTAATTTACTTAAAATCGACTAGTTCACCTTTGGTTTACCAAACTAGTTTTAGTTCTCAGAAATTAAACCACGAATTTAATGTGATTCGTCTATGGGAACAACCAACTGATATTTTACAGAATTATCTAGGATTACTGCCCTTATCAGTCTTAAGTAAAACAGAAGATCCCATCGAAACTCTCAGAAAAGCAGCAAAAATAATTGACAATATCGAAGATAGACAAATAAAAAATAATGTCAGCGCTGCAACTGCAATTATTTCTGGGTTAGCATTAAATAAGGACGTGATTCAGCATTTATTAAGGAGCGAAATCATGAAAGAGTCAGTGATTTACCAAGATATTTTACTTGAGGGTAAAGTTAAAGGCAAGGCTGAAGGCAAGGCTGAAGAAAGAAATCAAATTGCGCTAAAAATGCTGCTTTCTAATGTGTCTGTCGATTTAGTCTCTCAATTTACGGGATTGAGTATCAAACAAATTGAAAAATTACAAAAATCTGCTACAGAGTCCGCAAAAAACACAAAGTCTTCAAGATCTAGGCGATCGCTAAAACCATCGCCGCAACTCTAACCAGACTGGCGATAGCTATAAAAAAGGAGAGCCGCTTAGCGGCTCTCCTTTTTTAATGAGGTAACACTAAATCCTAGAAGGAGAAGGTGGTACGGATTACACCAACAGTAGCAGTACCGTTGAGGGTGTTGCTACCTTGATTGAATACGAAGAATACACCAGGAGTGATGCTGATGTTCTTAGAAACACGGAAGCGATAGAAAGCTTCGAGTTGGTAAGGGGTGCTAGGGCTATTAGCGACAAAATTACTAGCACTGGTTATATAGAGAGGCTGACCAAAGGAAATAGCCGCCAAGTCACCTTCGCTGAACAAGTCCTTACCAGAAATTGATGCCAACCAGCTCGTGTAGGTTGCCGAACCATTACCAGCAGAGTTGATGAAGTCAGCAAAAGTCCAAGATCCCCAAGTGTTAAAAGTAAACTTCTTGGTGATGTCCCAAATCAAGCTGCCAACAACAGTATTACTCTTAATCCCGCTAAGTGTACCCACAAGACCAGCAGCATTCTCTGAATTTAGACCAGAACCAAGGCTAGCCGCATTAGCGCTTGCTGCGTTGTAAGCATTAGCATAGCCAACACCAAAGGTTAGATTTTCAGAAGGCTTAAGTACAAACTGAGCCGCAATCTTTGTGTCACCACCAGTTACACCACCATTACCAATTGCAGCAGCAGCAGTGTCACCACCAGTTACACCACCATTACCAATTGCAGCAGCAGCATTAGATGCGCTGTAGGCAGCTTGGAAATTAACCTTATCAGAAAGCTTCCAGTCAAAACCTGCAACCGCTAGACCAGTAGTTCCACTACCAGAGGCGATGCGGATCAAAGGACTGAAACGACCAAAGCGAGAGATTGTAGCTTGACTATCGCTTTCGAGAGGGTTCAAAGGATTGATAATGTCCTCTGTTTGACCAATGGGAGCAATGTAAGCAGTAAAGGCATTGCCAACTGGGAACTTGTAGTACAAGCGGTTGATTTCAAAGTTGTTAGCTGCTGAACCACTTTCATAGGATAAGCGAGTAGCGTTAGCAACACCAAGAGCAGGGGCGATACTACCAACACCATTGGTGTTGGAAGCCTGTAAACGAGTTCTCAACAAGTCCTTACCAGTGAAGCTGGTATCTAGGTTAAGACGAGCACGATATTGAAAAACAACATTTGTATTCGTTGGAGGTATACCACTGCTATCAGAAGCACCAGCCAGACCGAAAATTGCTTCGCCGCGTAGTTTGGTGGTGGTGGAGAACTGTTGAGCTTCGAGCTTAGCGGTCTTAGCATCAAGAGCATCGACACGACCACGAAGGGTGGCGAGTTCAGCAGCGAACTCTTCTTGTAGCTTTTGTAAAGTTGCGAGGTCTTCTTTGCTAACCTTGTCAGCGAGACCTGCGGAAATAATTTCGTTGATCTTGTCCATACAAGCATTCAAACCAGCAGCAAACTCGTAGCGGCTAGTTGCTTGTTTGCCACGGAAGGTGCGATCGGGGTAGCCAGCGATACAACCGTAGCGCTCTACCAAGGATTGCAATGCGGTGAAAGCCCAATCAGTAGGCTTAACATCACTGAGTTGAGATACTGATGTAACGTTTTGAGCAATAGGGTTAGCACTCAGCCCAGTCGAAGAAGCTTGTGCATTAGCAGCACCACTAATGAGCGCAGATGCAGCAACCGCAGCAGAGATTACGGCTGGGGCGACTAGACTATAATTCTTTTTGGAAAACTTAGACATTTTATTTACCATTCCTCACAATGTGACTATTCTAATCTATATAGCCGTTCTAAATATAGCAACACTAGCGACTAAAAGTTAAGTGCTGCTCGATACATCTAGTTTTGCATTTACGATATATGTAGTAAACCAGTAAAGCATTACTTGCAGCATATGCACAAAGGTAGAGATAGCGATCGCGCCATCAAAGCAGTTTTAGTAGTCCTGCTCTCTAGCCTTGATTTAGCCAAACTCATGTTTTTTGATTTAAAGAAAATTGCTCTGTGACGATATTTGCTGGAGTAATTGGGCTAAAATATTATGAGTAGGGGAAACCTATATAAGCTAACTCTGCAAATTCGTAAGCCATCTAAGTCTCGTAAACACTACAAGGAACCATTGCTAGACAACCTAAATACATACCCATAGACATATATCTTTAGAAAGCTCTTCAGTATGTCTTACAGAGATATGTGTTTCACTCCCCATATATAGGTATATATAGGTATCGAAATATAGGTATAGAATCCTTACTTGTAATGATTTGCGGTGGTGGTCGGTGTTTCTAAATTTGTGTTTGTAGTCTGTTACTTGGTATCCCCTCTCTTGCTCTAATTTGCTCACCCTAAACAATCGCTCGACCTTCGCCTCATGGAATTCTCGATTACTCAACTGTTAGATAACTTCTCTGATGACAAGCTAGTTACGCCCAAAGCGATCGAAAAGAAACTTGGGATTAGTGACGATAATAAAAGTGTTCGTAAGCTCCAAGTAGCCCTTGACGCTCTCGAAAAGATCGGCATTCTCGAAAAAGACAAAGGACGTTACCGCCGTATTCAGGAAGAAGGTTTAGTGGAAGGGCGTTTGCGCTGTTCCAGTAAAGGTTTTTGCTTTGCAATCCAAGATGTGGAGGGTACTGAGGATATTTATGTGCGCGAAAGTCGTTTAAGTAATGCTTGGAATGGCGATCGCGTGTTGGTGCGGGTCACTAAAGATGGGGTAAGGCGGCGATCGCCTGAGGGGGAAGTCCGCTTAATTCTGGAGCGATCGAATCCAACTTTACTGTCAACCGTAAAATATACCGATGGTAGTTATCGCGCCGTTCCCCTTGATGATCGGCTTTTGTTTGAAGTTGAATTAGTACCAGATGATGAAACCCCTGATCTGAGTGTTGCCGATGGAAAATTAGTGCATTTGGAAATGGTGAGATTTTCCTTAGGTAATCATCTGCCCTTGGGTCGGATTTTGCAGGTTTTGGGAGACGACGCGGAATCGACCAATGATATTGATTTGGTATGTTGCAAGCATAATTTACCAAGACGTTTTAGTGCCAAGGCTTTAACGGCAGCAGCAAGCTTGCCTAGGGGCGTGAGAAAAGCCGACTTAAAACATCGCCTAGATCTGCGTAAAACCTTGACCGTCAGAATCGGCAACGCCGCCGCGATTTCCATTACCCAAAATGAAACTGGATGGGATTTGGGTGTGCATATTCCTGATGTGGCTACCTATGTGACGGCGGGTTCACCTTTAGATCTAGAAGCCCACAAGCGTCTGCGATCGTTTTTCTTGGGTGATACGGTTTTGCCGATGTTACCTGAGATGAATGTGTTTAATCAGCCTGAATATCTCGCAATGTCGGTGCTGATGAAATTAGATCATGAAGGAAATATGCTTTCCTTCGAGATTCAGCCTTCAGCGATTTTGGTGCGGGCTAATCTCAGTTATCAGAGAGCGCAGCAGATTCTTGATGGCAAGGTGGCGGTTGACGAGGATGCACCTAGCCAAGAAATTGATACAGAAGTAGAAGAGTTGGTGCATCTAATTGCAAAGGTAGGCAGTTTGCTCCAAGAGCGTTCCAATGCCATTAGATTGGTGTTGCCCCAGATTCCTTCTCAAGAAGCCGATGAAGGCGTACGCGGATTAACGATCATTCCATTAACTTTGGCGATTTCTGGCACTGTGACGGAAGTAATGATCTTGGCAAACAAAGCGATCGCTTCACATCTCCAATTCTTAGCAATTCCTGCCATTTATGTACGTCAAGTTCCACCAGACCAAGGCAAAGTGGATGATTGGATCAAGCTACTAGAAAGTATGGGTATTTCATCTCAATTAGAAACGCCCGAACAAATTCAGGTGGCTGATCTGCATGGAATTTTGCAACAGATCAATCAGCTTGAGCAGGAAGCAACCCGCGATATTCTCAAATATCTGTTGCTGTCAATGTTTAAACCCAATGAATATGTAATGGCAGCTTCTTTACATTTTGGGTTAGGTCTGCTCGAACATCCCTATGTGCATGGAATATTTCCCCAGCACCACTATGGAGATTTGTTGATTCAACGCACTTTACATACAGTCTTTGAAGAAGGACGCGATCGCCGCAGCATTCGGATTAAAGATGGTGTGAATTTACGCAGTTCTAGCGCTCATGGACAGGTGAATTGGAGTGTATTGCCTCCTGAAACAGAACGCCAGTTAATTGAAGATTTAGAAGCAGTTTTACCAAAGCTGAATCAGTCGGATGCTTTGTATCATCGCGCTATTTCCGATCTTGATGGTTTGCGTAAAGCCGAATTTATGCGATCGCATACAGGCGGAAACTTCTACGGCATTATTACCAGTGTGCAATCCTACGGATTCTTTGTCGAGATCGAGTCACTTTTAGTGGAAGGTTTGGTGCATGTCAGTTCTCTCAAAGATGACTGGTATGAGTTCCCATTGATTAATGGCAAAGGAAGGGCAAGAGCCTCCACGCTGTTGGTAGGTCGCCGTAGTGGTCGTCAATATTGTTTGGGCGATCGCGTAGAGGTGCAGGTTAAGGGTGTAGATTATTATCGTCAGCAAATTGATTTGGTGGCAGTTGTCACACCGTCAGATGGCGATCGTAACGGATCTACCGCAGAGTTAGACTCAACTTCAGAGTTAGAACCCGATTCTGATTTAGATTCTGATTTAGATTCTGATTTAGAGATCTCTGAAGAAATCGAAGCAGCAAATATAGAATAAATTTTTGAGAGTTTATTTAAAATAAACCCATAAATAAACTCCCAAGAATTGTCCCCAAATTCATCTCATCGAGTTCTCCACCATGTCGCTTTCCCGCTTATTGGTGAATGTCTTAAACCGTCTTCAGCCATCTGCGGAGACGGTTATGCTCGTATCGGCGATCGCCGTCGGCTTGATTAGCGGCACTGGTGTTACACTTTTCCGCAAGCTAATTTTATTTGCCCAAGAAATCTACTGGCATGAGTTGGCAGTGACTCTTAGTAAAAACCTACCTTGGATAATTATATTTATCCCGATGTTAGGGGCGCTAGTTGTTAGCCTTGTCCGCTTTAAACTAGAGCAGTTAGAGACTAAATCTATAGACAAAGCGCAAGTTGTCCGTGATGTGGGGCAGTTACCCTATGCACAGGCTTCTTTAAAAACAGTTGCAGCAGCACTTTCTTTAGGCGCAGGTGCTTCCCTAGGACCTGAAGGGCCCAGCGTAGAACTAGGTAGCAACATTGGCTCTATATTGGGGCAAATGTTGCAATTTTCTAGCGAAAGGATTCGGCTACTAATTGGTGCAGGGGGAGCCGCAGGTTTAGCCGCAGGATTTAACGCGCCGATCGCAGGGGTATTTTTTGCCCTTGAAGTACTGCTACGCGATTCATACCGCACTAGTAAATCTAGCCCCAATTCCGATGTTAGCGTCGTCGTTATTGCTTCTGTAATTTCCGCCCTAGTTTCACAAATTAGCCTCGGTGAACGCCCCGCCTTTAGCTTGCCTGTGTATGAAGTGCGGAGTTATTGGGAATTACCGCTATATCTAGGTCTAGGGGTTTTGGCTAGTGTCGTAGCACTATTGTTTACGAGCGCGATTAAACAGGCGAAGAAATTCTTTGCAGGGGAATGGGCGATCGCGCCCTTTATGCAAAATGTCGCCATGCCAGTCAAATTATTAATGGGTGGACTATGTGTGGGTCTGATCGCTTTAACTTTTCCTGAAGCGATCGGCATTGGCTATGAAACCGTCGAATCAATCCTGCAAGATACGCCTTTCACAATTCCTCTACTGGCGATCTTATTAGTTATCAAGCTTTTATTAACTGCCATTAGTTCCGCAAGCGGTTTTGTCGGCGGAATTTTTGCCCCTTCAATTTTTCTAGGCGCGGTGCTGGGTAGCCTATATGGACAGGCGATCGCGCACTTACTGCCCGACTCCATCCCGATCGCGGCTTCTCCCGCCTATGCCCTAGTCGGCATGGCGGCCGTATTGGCAGGGACAGTTCGCGCCCCCTTAACATCAGTATTATTACTGTTTGAAATGACCCGCGACTATCGGATCGTGCTGCCCCTCATGGCAGCCGTAGGGCTATGTGCATGGGTGCTTGATCAGAGCGATACATCAAAAACCGATCGCATGATCATGCAATGGTCAGATTTACCCGCCGATATCGAAGTCCTCGAAAAAATCAAAATCGCGGAAGTCATGACCCTCAACCCTGCCTCGGTCAAATATTCGATGCCTTTATTGCAAGCCGCGCAGTTCATCACCAGTGGCTATCATCACAGCGCTTTAGTATTAGATGATGTCAATCATTTAGAGGGTATTCTCACGACGCAAGACCTGAAGCGAATTTTGTCTGCTCCCACCAGTGATCAGCTTTTTGAAGAAATGACCGTGCAGAATATTTGTACACGCGAAGTGCTATGCACCTTTGCCGATGAGTCCCTTGCTGAAGCTCTCAAACGTATGGCAACTAGAGATTTACGGCAGATGCCCGTAGTCGATCGCAATCAGCCTAAACGAGTAATTGGCATGGTTGATCGGTTGGCTATTACAACTGCTTACAATACAGCACTAACAAAACGAGCGATCGCTGCTAGAATTACAGCGACTAAAAACCATGCAAGTGTCTTAAACAGTACAACAACAGTTGTAACGAATGCGCTAAATGTCACTAATACCAGTGTTAATGCTAATGCAAGTAATGGCAACAGTCGCCATAATAACGACCATCAACAGGAAGAAATTTCTGGAGACAATAGCTCTAACAATAATGGGAACGATAATAGTGATGAGCAGAGCATTGATAAAGACAATAGTTTAAGCAAGGCTCTAAAATAATTCTGTAACTACCCATTTTTTGTGGCGTGGCGAAGTCGCGTCACAAAAACACTGGTTCTTTATTAAATAGCAGAACCCTAATCTAGTAACTAGCCCAAACAAGGATGTCATGAATAGCGAAGAAATACTAATTGAATTTGTGGCAAATGGCGATCGCAGCCATGGTGAATCGATCAAATCGATCAGCACCAGCAAGGTGAAAGATAGTATTCAGCGAGTTGCTAACCTAGTGCAACAACTTGCTAATGAAAGTACGGTCAGTCAACCGAATGGGCTAACTCTAGATGAAGTCGAAATAGCAATCAAGCTTACGGCTTCAGGCGAAGCAGTTTTGCTTGGTGATGGACAAAGTAATGGCGCAATTACCTTAAGATTCCGTCGTTCTAGTAATTTCGCACCAGCCGCGATCGCTACGCCAACCGCCTCTAGCATAGGAGCTAACTACAATAACCTACAAACTTTACTAGCCAATGGTCAGTGGCAAGAAGCTAATCAAGAAACATGGAATGTGATCTGTAAAGCGGCTAACAAAAATGTTGGCTCCGTATTATCCGCAGAGGATATCAAGCAAATTCCTTGTGAAGTCTTGCAAGTTATCGATAGTCTTTGGAAACAACATAGCCAAGGACATTATGGATTTAGTTCCCAAAATCAAATCTATATGTCATCCATTCTAGGCTAATTCAAAATTAGCCACACTTTGTACTACGAGTTCTTAATCATATTCACTTCAAGATAACTTCGAGATTATAGGGGTCATTGTCATGGATCAAGATAAGCAAAAGCAGATTACGATGTACTTCATCGAAGAAGCTAAGGAGCATCTGCAAACCATCGAATCGGGATTACTTGATTTGCAATCGATCATGGGGAATCAGGAGGCGGTAAATGAGATATTTCGCGCCGCCCACTCCATTAAGGGTGGAGCCGCGATGTTGGGCTTTAGTAGCATTCAACATGTTGCCCACAACTTTGAAGACTATTTCAAGGTGATGCGCGAGAATAATAATTTTCAAGTTGATCAACATCTCCAAACACTCTTTTTACAAGCATTTGATAAATTACAAGAGTTAGTAGAACTTTTGCAAAGCCCCTATGGATTGACTAAGGATGCAGTGGATGGAATTATGTCGGGTTCCGATCAAATCTTTGCAAATTTAAAAGAGCATTTGCAAAACTTGGTGTCAGGGAAAGACAGTACTCCAAAATTTGCGGTTACGGCATCAGAGCCTAAAATTGACACCAGAGCCATGTTGGGATTATTCCAGTCTGAAGTTCCGATAAAACTACGGAATATGCTGGAATTATTCAAGCAGCCCGATAGTCCTAAAAGTCGTCAAAATCTTGGCAATATTTGTACTCAGTTGCAGGAAATGGGCGATCGCTTTGGTCTAGTACCTTGGTCAGTGATGATTCAATCAGTACGCGCCGCCGTGATTAGTCCTAACAATCAATTTCGGACGCTTGCACCAATTTTGATCAAGGAAATTAAACAGGCTCAAGAACAGGTTTTAGCGCAGAAAGCTAATCAAATTAAAGCTTCTCAACAGCTATTGCAATTAGTTCCTGCGGAGATATCCACACAGTCTTTGGAAACGAGCTTTTCTACTGGTGTTTCTAGAAATACGTCAGCCGATGAAGTCAGTAATATTTTTGGCGCAGTAATTGAAGAAGATAAAGCGCTAAAAGCTTGGCAAGCCTTTAGCGATCGCGTCGGTTGGCGTAAAAATGCTACTTGGATTGCGTCTAATCAGCCCCATTCTCAGAATCCGCCCGATGGTCATTTTCCTACACCGATGTGGCTTGCCTCTTGGCATCAATCTAAAGATAGTAAAGCTCAAGAGTTCCAGTCGCAGTATTTAACATTTCTCGCTAAGCTTTCTGGCTGCAATTTACCATAAGCTTTAAAAACCACACAAAATCCTTTAAAAACTTTGCTTTGCAAAGTTTTTAAAGGATTTTGTAGTTAGGGTTTAAGAACAAAGCATTATAGTACATATAATCTATCTTCAAGAAGGTGTTCCGTGAGGAGTTTGTTTGCCACAATTTTAGCGGTTACGACAAGTGTATCGGCAGTACCCGCGATCGCTACTTCTATGGGTAAGGTGTCTACATCTAACCCTATTGTTATCAGTCAAGCCTCAACGAATCCGAGTACGTTACCGACTTCTCAAAATGTAAGAGCGAGTACTTTTGTTCAACGTTCTCTAAATCTTGCCAAACAGGTTCCTCAAGATGTGATTGGCTTGCTAGTTGTAGATATAGACCAAGGTTCTTGGGATGTTCTTGAACAGTTTCAAGTCCCTTCCCAAAGCCCCATTGTGGCTATAGATAAATTGCTGGCTTTTGTGGGTAAATCTTCGCAAATATCCTTAACTAAGGATATGCAACCTTGGTTAGGAACAGAACTAGCGATCGCTGTTTTCGGTAGCAACGATAAGGAAGCAGTATTTAACTTTGCGTCTCTATCTGTGATTAAGGATAATCAGCAATTTGAGAACTTCATCAACAAGTTAAATGGTCTAGATTTGCCCAAACCCACTAAAACTCTATATCAAAATATAGAAGTTTTGGGATGGCAATTACAGGAAGATGAGAATGAAACTGAGGAAACTACCGACTCTCAACTACCAGATTTCGGATTTAAGCGCGTTTTTATCGCCAAGTTGCCCAGTGGCTTTGCCGCAATTGCTTCCGATCTCCCAGCCATGCAAAAGCTGATCGATCATGCTGTTGTTAACCCTGAAGCTCCGTCACCATCCCTTGCGGATAATCAACTTTTTCGGCGATCGCTAAATAACCCATTGTGGAACCGTTCTCTGATTGCAGGCTATGGCAGTAGTCAAGGGCTAGAACAAGTCTATGAACTCCTTGCTGCGGACATACCTGAGACTTCTGATATTCCAGGGTTTAATCGTGCGGAATATCTTCAAGGTTTGAAGTATACCTTGGGACAGTACAGTAGTTTTGATCTGTTTACATGGGTCACGCCCAAAGGTTTGCGGAGTCAGAGCAATAGTTATTTCTCGGCAGTGCGATCGCCACAGCCCAAGGATACCGAAAATCGCGATCGGCTTCTATCATTTTTACCTCTCAATGTGTATGGAGCGATTACGAGCCGCAATCTCAATCATCAGTGGCAATGGCTTGTGGAAGAGTCAAAACTCCAACCCAGTTACAAGATCTTTGTGGAAGGGTTGCGAATGTTAGCACCTCTGATTGTCGGTTCAGGATTAGATCTAGATATTGAGAAGGATGTTATCCCTTGGATCGATGGCGAATATGCATTAGTGGTATTTCCCAGCGATCGCGCTCCTTTTAAAGAAATGGGTGTGGATCTAACCGTAGGAGCTTTAATCCGCACCTCAAAACCTGACGCTGCGAATGCTGCCCTCACTAAATTAACTAAATATTTGGCTAATTTTGACAAAGACTTCATTCAAGTGAAAAAGCGTCAAGTGGGTAATATTTTATTGACAAGTTTTGAATTTTCTGATCCTAGTGAGCGCGGCAAAACTCAAAGTGTGTTTGCCTATGGATGGCGCGATCGGCAGACTTTGTTACTCACTTTAGGGGCAAATACTGCATCAGCTTTTATTCCAGTTCCTAAGCCTGCCCTTATTGAGTCCGATGATTTTCGCGATGCGATCGCAGATATGCCTCAACCAAATTTTGGCTATTTTTATCTGAATGCTAATGCCATTGCCAAACAAGTGGCTCAGCTTATCTTTGTAACGGATTTGATGCCGAACCCTGAGCAATCTTCAAATGATGACAAAAAGACAGAAAAGCCAAAAGTTCCTGAACCAATTCTAAAAGCGATCAATAAATTGGGTGGTGCGGTTTTTGTCTACTCTGAAACTAGCGATCGCCTCCAATCGGATTTCTTTTTGGGACTTAAACCATAAGTCTTTAACCACAAACCAAATCTTGTGACTTTAAATTCAAATCTTAAAAACATCCTTAAATCTGGATGAACATTAGGCTAGACTCATGATGATTGCTTTAGCCTAATATCACTGCACAAAATTCAATTACTTCATTAAGCATTGAAAAACCACTAAAAACATCTATGCTGGAATACCTTCCGCCCTTAAATGACCATAACTTACCTTATCCCGATACAATTCATCCGATTGTGGTGCATTTTGTAATTGCAATGGTGTTATTTGCTGTAGTATGCGATGCGATCGGCTATTTCACCCGCAATCCACGTTTATATGAAGTTAGTTGGTGGAATTTCTTCTTTGCTACCATTTCCATATTTATTGCCATTATTTTCGGACAAATTGAAGCAGGACTCGCTGAACCTTATAGTTCAGTAGAATCGACTTTAAATCTGCATACGATCATTGGCTGGTCGCTTTCGGGAATTATTGCCGCGATTACAGGATGGCGCTATGTCTTACGGGTGCGTGATCCAAAGACTTTACCTATATCTTTTTTAGGAGTCGGCGTACTATTAACAGGAATTGTTCTATTTCAAGTTTATTTAGGTGACTTATTGGTGTGGGTTTATGGACTGCATACTGTTCCAGTAGTCGAAGCTTTAAAGGAGGCTAGTTTAAAATGATGGCAACTTTAATCGATCAATTACATGGTCAATTGGGATTGAATGGTTTACCCTACAGCATTCCCATCCATCCGAATCTTGTTCATTTGACCCTCGGCTTATTTATTGTAGCGATCGGATTTGATTTTGTGGGCGTATTTTTCGTTTTAGAAAAGCCCTTATTCAAATTTATGGCGATCCCTGCGGCAAGATCCAATTTCTTTGATGTCGGCTGGTATAACATGATCGCCGCATCAATTGTCACGTTCTTTACCGTCGGCGCTGGCTTTTATGAAATATTACTTGCTACTCCCGATGAGAACATCAAAAGTGCTTGGGGTTTTCAGGCAATGGAAACGATGATCTGGCATGGCGTGGGCGGAGTCCTTTTATTAGCTCTGATTGTGGGAATGACTGTCTGGAGAGGCTTTCAGCGCTTCCTATGGCGCAAGGATATGGGACAACAGGTGCAGTGGAGCTATTTGTTAACAGGATTGGTAATCTTCGCGATCATGTTTGTGCATGGAACTTTGGGCGCACAGCTTGCCTCAGAGTTTGGGGTGCATATCACCGCCGATCGCCTCAGAGTTTGGGGTGCATATCACCGCCGATCGCCTGTTACGCATGGGTCAAGATCTTAATTCACTATAGGGATAACCATGAAACTTCGCACGATTTTAACTTTAGGTGGGATTGCGATCGCGATCGCCCTGATCAGTCTCTGGATGGGGCAGGCCGCCTATACATGGTTTCCGCCCCAAGCTTCGGCTGAATCAGTATTAGTTGATAACCTATTTAGCTTTTTGGTGACATTGGGAACCTTTATTTTCCTCGGTGTAGTTGGCACTTTGACCTATTCAATCTTATTTCAACGCGCCGAGAAATACGATTTTAGTGATGGTCCCCACATTGAGGGCAATGTCAAATTAGAAATCATTTGGACGGCAATTCCCTTTGCTTTAGTGATTTGGATTGCGGCCTATAGCTATCAAATCTATGACCAGATGTCGATCTTAGGACCAATGGAACATTCGCATCACGGAGCGATGGTCGCAGAGGCGGCTGAAGTTAGCGGTTCCCAACCTGAAGAAATCGAACAAATCCAAGTCCTAGCGCGGCAATGGTCATGGGAATTTCGCTATGGCAATGGCACAGGCAATGTCAGCAGTACAGAATTACATTTACCCAATAATCGCCGAATTAAGCTCGTTCTCCATTCCGAAGATGTACTGCATGGCTTGTTTATTCCTGCTTTTCGAGTGAAGCAAGATGTGATCCCTGGGCATGATATTGATTTTGAATTTACGCCCATTCGTGAAGGGAAATACCGATTGCGAGATTCGCAATATAGCGGTACTTATTTCGCAGCGATGCAAACCGATGTGGTAGTGGAATCAACCGAAGCCTATCAAAAATGGTTAGCGGATGCTGCCATTTCCGAGCCTACAGTAGCTTACAACCGCGCATCCAATGAGTATGCAAAACGCACCAACGCGAATAATTGGGCAACGGTTATCCCTGCGGCTCCGCCTGTGGTGAATTATTCTAATTGAGTATGGAGGTAAAATTTATGGAAACCAAAGAAATTAAAATCTGTGTTGATGCAGAATCGGCAAGGATTTATGAGTCAGCTATCTTTGCTGATCGTCAAAAGCTTGACGCTCTTCTTAGCTTGAGGCTGAAAGAATTTGCCAGAAAGCGCCGATCGCTAGAGGCTGTTATGAGTGATATCAGTCGTAAAGCACAGGCTAGAGGATTAACTCCAGAAGTTTTGAGTGATTTGTTAAATGAGTAAAGTGAGATACGTTTTTGATACCAACGTGATTATTAGCTCCTTGCTATTTGAGGGCAGTAAGCCCGATTTGGCAATTAGGTATGCACTTCAAAACGGTAACATTTTATTTTCATTAGAACTAATAGAAGAAATTGACGAAGTTCTCAGTCGTGCAAAATTCAGAAAATATATCACGGACGAGGAGCGAGAAGAGTTTTTGGATAGCTTCATAGATAGAGGAATATTGATTGAAGTAATCGATGTTGTTAAAGAATGCCGTGATCCCAAGGATGACAAGATTTTAGAGTTATCGCTTAGCGGTAAAGCTGATTTGATTATTAGTGGAGATAAGGATCTATTGGTTCTCAGTCCATTTCGCTCAACACAAATACAATCTGTTGAACAGTTTCTAAAAAGTGTCGATTACTATCCGCCATAACACGAGGCGGAGCAAATCACTGCACCAGACTATAAAACTAGACTGAATCTTACGTCTAGATTCAACAAAAGCAGGGAAATTCAACCGTTAAACTTTTTAATTGATAAATCATGACAAACATTTCTATTGAGGCGATCGCCGATCTTCCCCCCCAGTCTGAGCAACCCGAAGACTGGCGCAGGTTCTTTGGATTTAGTACCGATCATAAAGTGATTGGGATTCAGTATATTGTTACTTCTTTCTTTTTCTTCTTGATCGGCGGCGTGTTGGCAATGGTGATCAGGGGTGAACTGATTACCCCTGACTCGGATCTCGTCGATCGCACCGTTTACAATTCCATGTTCACGATGCACGGCACGATCATGCTGTTTCTCTGGACATTTCCTGTGTTGCTAGGATTAGGAAATTACCTCGTGCCATTGATGATCGGCGCTCGTGATATGGCTTTTCCTAAGTTAAATGCGATCGCCTTTTGGATGGTTCCTGTATTTGGCGTGATCCTGATGGCAAGCTTCTTTGTGCCTGGAGGATCTTCGCAATCAGGATGGTGGGCTTATCCGCCAGTGAGTTTGCAAAATCCTACGGGTAATATTGTTAATGGTCAGTTCCTTTGGTTAGTTGCTGTCGCCATTTCGGGAGTTTCTTCGATTATGGGCGCGATTAACTTTGTAACCACCATTTTCCGAATGCGAACTACGGGCATGACTTGGTTCAAAATGCCTGTGTTTGTGTGGACAGTCCTCGCCGCGCAAATCATCCAGTTAGTTGGCTTGCCAGCCCTGACCGCAGGCGCAGTCATGCTGCTATCGGATTTAACTTTTGGTACGAGTTTCTTTGATCCCGCTAAGGGTGGCGACCCCATTCTCTTTCAACATTTTTTCTGGTTCTATTCCCATCCTGCCGTCTATGTAATCGCTTTGCCAGTGTTTGGGATTTTCTCAGAGATTTTCCCTGTCTATGCGCGTAAGCCTCTCTTTGGTTACAAGGTCGTGGCGGTGTCTTCCTTAATTATTACGGGATTAAGTGTGATTGTGTGGGTGCATCATATGTTTGCCAGTGGTACTCCTGATTGGATGCGGATGCTATTTATGGCAACGACAATGTTGATTTCTGTGCCGACGGGGATCAAGGTTTTCGCATGGGTGGCGACGATCTGGGGCGGCAAGATTAAGCTAAATACAGCGATGCTATTTGGATTAGGCGCGATGGTGATGTTTGTATTCGCAGGAATTACAGGCATCATGCTTGCTTCGGTTCCCGTTGATATTCATGTGAACAATACTTACTTCGTGGTTGGACATTTCCATTATGTGATTTATGGCGCAGTGGTCATGGGCATCTATGCAGCGCTCTATCACTGGTTCCCAAAAATGACAGGGAGAATGTATTCCGAAGGTTTAGGGAAGTTGCATTTTGTCCTCACCTTTATTGGTACAAATGCCTGTTTCTTTCCGATGCATCCCCTCGGTTTGCAGGGAATGCCTCGCCGTGTTGCCTCCTACGATCCAGAGTTTGCCTTCTGGAATGTGATCGCCAGTTTAGGCGGTTTCCTGTTGGGTGTATCGACAATTCCTTTCATTCTAAATATGGTTAGCTCTTGGGTACAGGGCGAGAAAGCTCCTAAAAATCCTTGGCGAGCGATCGGTTTGGAATGGCTGATTTCTTCGCCACCATCCCATGAGAACTTTGAGGAGTTACCGATTGTAATCTCGGAACCCTACGGCTATGGCAAAGATGAACCCTTAGTTTCTAATCCTGATAAATTGGAGAGCGTCCATGCAACCAACTGATACTTCTATAGACAGTTCTAATCCGATTTTAGAAGTTGCCCACGCAGCCACCCATCACGATCATCCCGATAATCGAATGTTTGGGTTTGTGGTCTTCCTACTTTCAGAAAGCGTCATCTTCATTAGCTTTTTCATTGCCTATATTGTCTATAAAACTACTGCCCTCAATTGGCTGCCCGTAGGCGTAACAGGCTTAGAAATTCGAGAGCCTGCGATTAATACCGTAGTTCTAGTTTCCAGCAGTTTTACGATCTATCTCGCCGAAAAGTTTCTCCATAAAAATAATCTTTGGGGATTCCGCGCCTTTTGGCTGCTAACGATCGCGATGGGAAGTTATTTCCTGTACGGTCAAGCAGTGGAATGGAGTGGTTTAGCCTTTGGCTTTGGTGATGGCGTGTTTGGCGGTAGTTTCTATTTGCTAACAGGTTTTCACGGCTTGCACGTTTTCACAGGTGTGCTGTTGCAGCTAATCATGTTAGTGCGATCGTTTCTTCCCAAAGAATATGATAAGGGTTTGTATGGCATTGAGGCAACTTCGCTATTCTGGCATTTTGTCGATGTGATTTGGATTGCGTTGTTTACGTTGATTTACGTTTGGCAATAAAAGAACCGCGAATCGTAAATTATAAAACTGTAGGGGCATAGCATTCCCACCCCAATCTATAAATTCTTAGATCCCCTTTATTTGGGAATGCTTTGCCCAAAACCTCGCAACGCAGACAGAAAATTCAAAACCGTGCAATGTGAAGACAATTTTCAAAACATCAGACGTAGGGACAATTTATCGGTGAAAGCGAAGAGGGCAGAGCATTTGCGGATTGAGATTTTTGTGGAGAGTTTGGAAATTGTGGCGCAAATGCTCTGCCCCTACAGTTTTTTATGTTTGTTTTTCTATTTTTAAATTATTTATTCAAAGGAGAAACCAATGATTATTGATGACCATTATTACGATGTGATTATTGTGGGAACTGGTGCGGGGGGCGGAACCCTTGCCTATAAATTGGCTTCCACAGGTAAGAAAATTCTGATTCTGGAACGTGGTGACTTTATGCCCCTCGAAGAACAGAATCGCAGTAATATCGATATCTTTCAACGCGATCGCTACCATGCTCCTGAACAATGGTATGACCACACAGGCGAACCATTTTCACCACAAACTAACTATGCGATCGGTGGGAATACCAAAATTTATGGTTCGGCTCTCTTGCGGCGGCGCGAGCAGGACTTTGAATCTGTCACCCATCAAGCGGGAATTTCGCCAGAATGGTGCGTGAAGTATGACGAATTTGAGTCTTATTACACCGAAGCGGAAAATCTCTATAAGGTGCATGGTAGTCCACAAACTGACAGCACCGAACCAACTCACAGCGCTGATTATCCATATCCTGCGGTCAGCCATGAGCCTGAGATGCAGAAGATCTATGAGGCGATCGCCAATCAAGGTTTGCATCCATCGACAATTCCCCTCGGCTTAACCCGTCAAGAGGATGACCCCACTAGCGACTCTGAAGAAAGCTGCCTCGTCCCTGCCTTAGAGTCAGCAAATGTCACCTTGAAAACCCAAGCCAAAGTAATCAGTTTACATACCAATCCATCGGGGCGATCGGTGAAGGGAATAGAAGCGGAAGTGGGCGGACAGTCCTATCTCTTTTTAGGCGATATCGTTGTGCTTGCCTGTGGCGCGATCAATTCGGCGGCATTGCTATTGCGATCGGCAAGACAGTCCTATCTCTTTTTAGGCGATATCGTTGTGCTTGCCTGTGGCGCGATCAATTCGGCGGCATTGCTATTGCGATCGGCAAATGATTCCCATCCCAAAGGGCTTGCCAATAGCTCCGATCAAGTGGGACGGAATTTGATGAAAAGCCTGTTGTCATCGGTAGTTCAACTCAGCACGAAGCCCAATAATGGCTCCTTCCAAAAGTCTATTTATGTGAATGATTTCTATTGGGGTGATGCGGATTTTCCCTATCCAATGGGACATATTCAGAACTCTGGCGGACTGCTCACCGACATTATTTTTGCGGAATCCCCCCCTGTATTCTCCATTGTGGCGCGGCTCATGCCCAACTTTGGACTAAAGCAGTTAGCTACCCATTCCATCGGCTGGTGGGCGCAAACGGAGGATTTACCAGACTCGAATAATCGCGTGCGTTGGGAAAATAACAAAATCCATATCGATTACAATCCCAACAATACAGAAGCCCACGATCGCTTAATTTATCGCTGGACTGATGTGTTAAAAAATATCGAAAAGTCCCTAGATGGTTTCCGTACTGGTTTCCTGCATCCCCGTTCTGAGTCACCTTTGCAAGTGGTCGCCAATCAATGCGGAACCTGTCGCTTTGGTGACGATCCTTTAACTTCCGTTTTAGATCGCGATTGCCGCGCCCACGATCTCGATAATCTCTACGTTGTAGATGGCAGTTTCTTTCCATCTAATGCGGCGGTGAGTCCTGCTTTGACGATTATTGCTAATGCTCTAAGAGTAGGCGATCGGTTAATTGAGAGGTTGAAATAGTATTGCACAGTGTAGGGTATTTGATGGAGTTCTAAATACCCTTACTTAGACCAGATTCAAAGTATAAACGCAAGCACTACATGGAGAGGATATCTCTTATCTGCGGATATAGCTTACAGCCAACTTTCTAGCAGTTTCTTGAAAGGTTGATTTTGTATTTTTTACGTCTGGATTCTCTTGAAAAGCTCTAGCTGAAATTGTTAAGCTATGTTCAAAGCTCTGATTTTGTTCAAGTTGGGAAATAAGGTCATTATATAAAGCAACTGGAACTTTATCCTTAGAGTTACTGGAAACACCTCCTAAATTACTCTCACCTTTGACAAGGCTACTTGCAAAATATTTTGACGAATCTCGCAGATTTTGTTTTGCATCGGGAGCATTAGGCTTGTTTTTAAAAGCCATATCAAAAGCAATAAAAGAAGATTTATAATCGCTCTCTCCAGATAATTTTTTACCCAGTTGCGTATATAGGTCATGTCTGATATTGCCAATAGCTTCAGAAGCCTTTGAGTCTCTAGGTTTAAATTCAAGAGCTTTGTTAAAGTTTGAGATTGCTCCTAATTTATCCTTCTTTTCAAATAAGTCATAGCCAATGCTCATATACTCAGAGTATTTTTTTTCGGCAAGAAATCCTCTAACATTAGCAATTGCTTTGGTTGCATAGGGATCATTTGGAACAATTGCTAAAGCCTTCTCAAAATTCATTAGGGCTTGTTCATAATTTTGCTCATCAGTTAAACGATAGCCTAATGCCATGTATTCGTCATAAGCTGGATCAACTGCTTTTTGCTGTTGAGTAGGAGGATTTGAAGAGGTAGTATTACTTCCTTTATTAGTTATTAAAGCTATAGTAAACACTATGCACACAATCAAAGAAATAGACGCAGAAAAACTCTGCTTAAAGCTAAGTCCTGCTGGTGAATTACTACTTTGAGAACTACGGTACTCTGATCTACACTTCTGTGAGCAAAATCGTCTTTCAAAGAATAGAGGAGATGTATTTTCGTCATTTACGCGATCCATATCTAGAGCATGTGACGAAAAGGTAGTCTTACACCAATAACATTCATATGTAAACATGACTTATCTCTCTGGGAACATACTGATTAAACTATTGAGCTGAACAAAAAGTGGTTATTTCACTAACAGTTGATGCTTTTTGAGATGTAGCAACCTCAAGATAGCTCATAGAAGACTTGATTTCTCCTGAATTTACCTTGTCAATAGATGCAACAACATTACGAATAGACTGGGAAAGATTTTTGTAGTTGTTAACCAGATTTTTCTGTCTATTTTGCAAGTCTCCATCACCAACTTTGACAGCCTCTAATTCTGTTGTCACAGCATCAAGCTTATCTGGTAGCTCACCAATTTTGTCATTGCTAACTGAGCTTGAAATTTCTTTTTCTTTCGTGATCACTTGCTGTATTTTGCCGCACTGACTTATCCTGCTTTCACAGCCAACCAGCAAAGCCAAGAAAGTCAGTCCCACCCCCATTCGTACAAATGCTTTATTTATAGACACCACCAAAAATCCTCATTTTTAAGCAATTAAGCTAAGAATATCAAAAACTGTTTACATATTCAATAGTATCCTTATAGATTTTTTACGATGCGATCGCGTTTGGGGTGGGTGGGTGAGCGTGTTTTGGTGAGGGGGATGAATAGGCGATCATGTTTTTTGGTGGGTGATTGGGCGATCGTGTTTTGGGTGGGTGATTGGGCGATCGCGTTTTTTGTGGGTGGTTGGGCGATCGCGTTTTTGGGTGAGTGGTTGGGCGATCGCGTTTTTGTGGGTGATTGGGCGATCATGTTTTTTGAGAGTGGTTGGGCGATCGCTATTTATCGATTTTTGTAAACTTCTCGTCTATGCTTGCATTGCAACAACACAACAGTTTCATCTTTATCAAGAATT
>JFJP01027150.1_pt1 | contig 27891 bp, 37 predicted proteins | sample 431651 | NCBI WGS metagenome assembly JFJP01 (sample SAMN02602958, study PRJNA72255) | Microbial mat metagenome, whole genome shotgun sequencing project. | biome: fresh water; feature: sink hole; material: water; isolation source: purple microbial (photo- and chemosynthetic) mats found in... | reverse complement strand
ACAAATAAATTAATTTTTAAATCAAGCTTTTGTTACGATGTCAAAAATTATTTTTACTTTCTGAAGAAAATTGTGAATATTTGCTTTCTTCTCTTCACCTGCCCAACTCCAACCCCACCAAAAGCTCAATCCAATCAGTTCTTGATCAATTTGATCAGAAGGATATCACTGCTTTTGAATGCAGGTATCAATGATTTTCAAAGAATATTCTTTACGTTTTTTTAATAATATTAATTGATTTTTGTGTTGATAAATGTTGAGCATCTTTTAATAAAGCCACATCTTGATCAATATAATAACTTCCGATTCAATTATGAAAACTGAAGAACAAAAAAAAACTTCCTGTGATGTTTCTGCACTGAAAATCTCCCAATTTTCTTCTCCAAACAAAAGCTATTTTCTCAAAACCAAAAAATCACCAACAGTATCAGGGTTTTAAAAAAAAAATTGGATTTCTCATAAAAATTGACCCTAAATAAATAGCCTCTTGAAAAAAGAAATCGAACCAGTTTTTATTTCAAACAAGAAGATTAAAACAGAAAGATTGAAAGAGTTTATCAAAGAAAACGAAAACGAATTCCTTTTATCAGAAAAAGCAGCATTTTGTTATTGTTTGAATTGTTTAGATGAAGGGTTTCTTTCAAAACTCAAAGAAGTTTTTAGAAGCCAAAACGATCTAACTTCTAGAGAAGTTTATTGAAAAAATAATTTTGTTTGATTTTATTTATATAAAATTTACTTTTAGGATATTATTTTTATCTTGAAATCTTTACTTGAGAAGAAATTTTATAAACTTATGACTGGAAAATTTGATAAATCGGAGATTGAATTCATAAATAATCATTTAGAAAGCCCTTCTATCTCTTTTTTTCTCCAAGTTTTAAAAATAATTATTATGATAAAATTGAAAAAAAATAGGAATTTTCAAAAAATTGCAATCTAGAATTTTTTTTTGAAAATTTGAGAACTGAAATGATAAAAAAAGAAAAAGAAATTTCATTAAAATCCTCATTCAGTCCTGAAAATTCTGGGGCCAAATTTAAATATGATGGATCTCTTATCATATGTTCTCAAACATCTGGTCATTCTGATCTAAGTGCAGAATTTCATCACCATTTGAATGAAATCAATCAAGCCTTTGCAAAATTTGAAAGTAAAATTCAAAAATATTTTATGAGAAGAAAAAAGAGAAAAAAAAATTAGAAAAAGAAGAGAATAATAATATAGAAGAAATCAATCATGTTTTTATTAAATGTGAAGGTATTCTGATTGATTTATATTATTTAATTAAAATTTAATTTATTTGAATTATCTTTATTTGAATCTAATTAAAATTTTATATTTAATTTTAGAAAAAGAAGAAAAAACTCTGAAAGAAGATTCAAATAAAATTCAAAAAGAAAAAGAAATCAATAAATTTAATCAAAATCACAACAAACTTCAAAATGATATGATAAACAAAACAGAAAAAATTCAAATTGAGAATTTGAATATACAGAAAGAAGCTATGAACATTCTAACGAATATCACTTGCGAAACAAGTTTCACAAAAACAACTGACGAAGAATCCCCATTTCTTAATGCGCACTTTTTCGGGAATATGTAAATTTTAATAAACGTTTATTCATTATTAAAAGCAAATAGGAAGAGCTTTTCAAAAAAATTGTTATCAAAGCAAGTTTGATCCTTAATAAAGAAGAACTGGACTATCTAAATAAATTATATGAAGAAGTACTTCTTATTTATAATATTTTATAAAAAAATGTTGAAAATAAAATTACCTTTTAATAAGATTCAATTTAAAAAAAATTCATTTGTTTTTTATAGTTAGATGTGGATTTGCTTAAAATTTTGGAAAATTATAAAATAAGCAATAATTCCAACCAATTGAAGTTTGATCTCAAGTCATTAATTTTAGAAAATGTTTTAGCAATATTTTATTCTAATTAGGACTTTGATGAAAAATATCGATCACAATAAACTCCATGATTGCTATAGTCCTTATTCTCTTCAAAAAATCAAAATTTATCATCAGTTTGATCATGAATTATCAAAACTCTTGGTAAAATTAATTATTTTTTAAAAAAATATTTAGTTGAAATTTATTGTATAGATTGCAAATAAAATAAAAAAAGATGTCAAAGATTTAATTACCTTGTTAATTTTCAGTTTCGATTTTTGCTTATATGGGATTTTCGAAATTTATGAGTTGACTAGTATCAGTTTTTTTAATTATTTTTGTTTTTTAAACAGAGTTTCTAGTAAATCTCGAAGATTTTATTGAAAATTTATATATTTTCATCAATAAAAGGAAAAAAAAAATGTTGTTGAAAGTAATTTTTTCAGTTAATTTTCTTTAAAATTTTGAGTGATTTTTTTTTTAGAAAGCAGCTTTATTTAAAAAGAAAGAAGTCTATGAACAATTAAAAATAATATTCGCTATTAGTGCCGATCTTGAGGATTCTCAATTCATTTTATTGCAAGAGAAAACATTTAAAGAAGAATTTCCTTTGCTTGAGATGCACAAAAAGTTTAAAATTCATAAAAGCAAGCAAATTTTTATGGAAGAAATTAAGCAATATATCGACTCACTTTCAAGTTTGTTCATTTTTTTTAAGTTTTTTAAAAAAATAAGTTGATTTGAAATAAAATATCTTTTTTATTTCTTATTTGAAAATTGATTTATTTATTTGTTTCTTTGTATAATTTATATATAATGTGAAAATTATTTCTATTAATGATATTTTTTTTAAAAAGCATTTTTCATTCTTTTCTTTATTAGATAATGTTAATCAAAATGAAATTGTCATCAATGCGCGAGAAAACAAACAAATTATAAAGGAAGAAAATAAAGAGGAGAGTAAAGTAGAAGAAGTAGTAGAAGAAGTAGCGGATGACGTATTGGAAGGAGAAGTGGAAGAAATAGTGGAAGGAGAAGTGGAAGAAATAGTAGAAGAAGATGTAGAAGAAGAAGGAGAGGAAAACCAGAGCTTGGATGAAGAAAGAGCTGAAAAGCCCAAATTGATTGCCATTAGAAACTCTCTCCTAAACATAAGAGAATGTGAAAAACAAAATCACAAAACTCCTACAATAGAAGATAAAAATATCGAAATTTTCAATGAATTTTTCTGCAATATGGACGAGAATATTAAAGAATTAAACACAGCCTTTATAAATAAGGTTAGACGTTTTTTTTAATCGAAATTTTAAGAAAAAACATTGATATTTTGATAAGATGCTTAATGAGCAAAATGAAAAACTTTTTGGAATTTTCGACAGTTTTTATGAGATTCAAGAGAAAGAAGAATTTATAGAAAACATTCATTTATTCTATCAAGCAGAATGTCAAAGTAACTTTCATAAGGAAATTCATTATTTTCATTTAAAAAAAATAAAGAAAGTTTTGAAAAAACCATATTTGAATTAATCGAAGAAAAACATTGGGAGTTTTCAAAAGTAATAATAAAATTCAATAATTTCAATAAGGTTTTTAATGAAAGATTAATATTCTTCAACAATGTATCTTAAAAAATGATGAGATTCTTAGAGCTGGGTTCGAGATATATTCAATGAACAGAGAAAAAGAAGAAGAAAAAACCGAATTTCTTGACACTATAGAAAAACTCATTATTTTTCATAGTAAAACATAATTTTTTTGGCCAAATTATTTGTTTTTATATAATTTCCTTCATATAAAAGCAAAATTTCTCACAAATTATAATAGAATTTTAATAAAATGTAGAAATCCAATTTAAAGTTAAAAATATTAAAATAAAATTCGATGACTCAATGCCATCAACTCATTCCTCATTTAAAAGAAAAATAAGAGTCTTTCAACTTTTAAAGAACTGAGAAAATCAAATCCAAATTAATTGGTCAAAATGCCGAAAATTCTCAAAATTTATGAAAAAATAAAAATATCCTCAATTTCAATATCAATTATCAATGACTGCCTGCAAACCGATATAAATTCAAAAACTTTAAAGATTTTTTATTGTATTCTCAAAGCATCAGCAAGTCATAAAAAAAGAAAGACTTCTTTGATTATCTATCAAATACCAAAAGTCTTTAAATATTCATTTAATTAACCAAGAGATATAAGTATGACAGTCAAAGGCTTAAGCTAAAAAAATCTGATTTATCATGAAAAACTCATCAAGTTAGTTTTATCTTTTTTTAAAATTTTTACAAAAATTAAGATTAAAGAAAAAACCATCATTAAAAAAGAATTTTTTTTTAATTATTTTTAATAAGATTTCGAAAAAAAATTTTCTTATCGTTAATTTGATTTTTCAGTTCTCAAATTATAATTTTTTTAAAAATAATTTCCTTTGTAAATAAAAATCAAAAAAGTATTATAAATTTTGTAATAAAACGTAAAATCCCAATATAATGTCAGACAATATGAAACTAAAGTTCGATGATTACAGTTTCATTTTCTCATTTCTCTTCGAAAATCAAAAAAAGGGTCTTTTAACAGTTCAAGAACGTGAGAAACTCAAAACGGAATTCATCGCTCAAACTGCTGAAATTCTAGAAATTTATCGTAAAAATCAAAAAGACCCTCAAAATCTATTGATTTCCTGCAAATCCTACATAAATTCAAAATCTCTGCAGAAAAACTTATCGCACTCCCAATGCATCACCAAATTCAAAAATCAGAGAAAAGAGGCTTCATCAAGTATTTCTCATCTGAATAAATATGAACTCACGGAAAAAGAACATTTCACAAGAAAGCAAAAGAAGTATTCAACACAAATTCCTCAATTAACAGGTCTTTAAATTATCATTTGCTTTTCAATTTTTATTTGTTTTTTTTAGGGAAAATTCTTAAACAAAATAAAACAAGTTTTAGTGAAAAAAAGGTTTTATATACAAAAAAAATAATTCATTTATTATAATGTTATTTTAGAAGCATACTCCTCATCAGGAAGGACATAATGATGTCAGTCAAAGGCTTTTTCTCTTGAAAAACAAAAAAAATATCAAAAATTCTGAGAAAAAACTACCTGTTTTTCAAGAAAAATTCATCAAAAATACGTTTTGTCCTTTGGCTGAAAGGTTTTAAAAAATTGACTTTTATAAAGAAATTTCATTAAATTGAATAGTAATAAAACGAAAGAAAATCCTTATTTAATAGCTGAAGTCAAAGCTCTTTACACAAATATGAAGGTTTTACTATATAAAAAACATTATAAAATAGAAAAATTTTAGAATTCTTTGAGAAGAAAAAATATTTATTCGTTAATAATTTTCGAAAATTTGAAGCCTGGACGAATTAGTGATTGTTTGAAGGAGTTTTTGAATTTTTATTTGAAAGTAAATGATTTCTGCTTTCTGAGTTATAATGAAAAAAATCTCAAAGACAGCGAAATTTACAATTTCACTGAAAATGAATTCCTGAAAATCAATGTAAATGAGGTATTTCTTCTTTTGGCAAAAAAATATATAAGAAAAATTAATGAATTTATTAGAAATTTGTTGCAAACCTTAAGGAAATAAGGAGTTTAATTGATTTAAAACAAGAAAAAGAGAAATATTCATGTTATTTTGATGAATTGCCTTTGAATAGAAATTATAGACATATCTATTTTCTTTCACTTTTTTATCAGAATAAGAACATCGCTTTTTTCTTTATGACAGATGATGATTCGATTTTTCAATTCTTTTTGAAGTTTTTTTTTATTTATAAATAAATTTATGATTCATTGATAAAAAATCAGCCATACGACAGAGAGTTTCATTATTAATTTATTGGAGAGTTATGCAAGCATTCTTATTGATTTGATTGTAAGTTCCAAAGTGTCTATTTTCAGGTAAATTAATTTATATTTGATGAATTATCAATGGGATTTTGTTAAAACTATTCATTAAATTTAAGTTTTTTTGAGAAATATTTTATTTATTTAAGAAATCCCTCAAGAATTTCTGATTTTTAATTCATTTTGCGAATAATTTCATTTATAAAAAATGATTATCAACAAGATTTTTTTTTTTTGTGATTAATTATTAAAAAATTCTTGATTTTATTTGTTTTTAGCCTAGAAGAAAACATTTCAGAAAAGATTTCTGATTCTAGCAGGAACTTTCTTTCTTATTTGCCTATAAACTTTTTAATAGAAATGAGGAATCTAATGAAGGAAACCTTTTTTATAAAATGGTTTATTTAAAAAAAAAAAAATCTACAAAAACAAAGATTAATTTTTTAAGGGAGATCGAATTCGTGAAAAATTTACAAAATCTAAAGCAGAATTATTGTCCTTTTTTAATTCCAAACAGCGATCTTATGATTTATTTTGAAAGAGATACGAAAGATTTCGATCAAATCGTGAAAAGCCTGAATTTGGTTTAATATAATAATCAAAAACAAAATAAATAAATGGAATTAGGTTGAGATTTATTACACAAAATTTCATAATCTATTGTTTGATCTAAATGACGATTTGTCAATGTACAAGCAATTGATGAAAGAGAACAGTATTGTTCTAGATTTCGATAAATTGGGCTTCTTAATCTTCTTGAACAAAAACTTATCATTTTTTTCGTATTTGTTCTATTTTAAAAATTTTTTAAATTTTATAAGTTAATATGATTTCTTCCTTTTATTTATTAAAAAATTTACTCATTTATTTCAGGGATATCAATATGAATTATCGAAATTCTAATGAATTTTATAACATTCATTATGAGGAGATTTTCAGTCAAAAGAGAAATATCATAAAATTTTTGCAAAATCAAACTGCAGAAATAAAAAATTCAAACTATTATCTGGCAAAATCCACAAAAAAAACACAAGAAATAATCCCACCTGGCATTGATTTGATTCTGAAAAAGAAAAACAATATGAAATTTGATGGATTTTATTTGATTTATGATGAAGAAATTGAGTAAATGATGACATTTTTTCTAAAATATAAAGAAAAAATAGATTTAACAATACTGAGAAAGAAGAGAGCAAGGAAAATGAGGTGGATGACATTGACAGTTGTTGTTTCAGTGAGACTAGTCTTGGAAAAAGCGATATCATGTCCAAATCACAACGTGGAATAAATGAAAATAAAACATTCAAGCTGCAAGAAATCCTCAAAAAGAGGTTCAAAAGCTTCACAAGAGCCAAAAAATATCGAGCTCTTGAGAAAAAAATAGTATTTTCTTCATTATTTCTTATTAATATTTAAAATTTTTTTCAATAATATCATCATTTTTTAATAAAATTAAATTTTTTAGTCAAATCCGAAAAAAAATTTTAATTTTTTTAATTTTCATCATTTTTTAAAAAATTCAAAAAAGAGCGAATTAAGATTGCTAAATCCAGATATTTCACATTCTTATATTCAAGAATATTTTCCCGATATTTTTTCTCAAAGAAATAATCAAAACAGAAAAGAAAAAGAAAGCCCCAAAAAAAGTTCAATGTCTCCTTTGCTAACACAAAAATCTTTTTATGATTTCGCGGAGCTTCGCGAAGATTGTGTCTGGAATTATGATTCTTCCAATTTTCTTTTCAATGTTTTGAGCCTGAAAACTGTTGAAAATCAATTAATTTTAACTTTAAAAGTCCTCATGACCAAAGCAAATATTGAGAAATTTATGGTTTCTATTTCAAAATTCTATCAATTTTGGCAGGATTTAAAAAGAAAATATGATAAAAGACAAAACTTTTTCCACAATTTCGAGCATGGACTTAATGGTAATTTTTTTCCTCTCTTTCTCTCCATTGATTATCATATAAAATAGTCATGCATGGATGCTATTTGTTCAGCGAAAATACATCAGTGAAAAATTACTTAACAGAATTTGAGAAATTTACTTTGATTTTTTCAGGATTATGTCATGATGTTTCTCACAAAGGCTATACGAACAATTTTGAAATGCTTTCTTCTTCAAAATTAGCGATTAGATATCATGATAAATCAGTTTGACTTTGAATTTATTAGATTTTTTATCTTATTTGATTTTATTTTGATTTGATAATTATTATTATAATTGATTTGATTTTTGTTGTAATTTATTTATATGATTATTTTGCAATTTATTTGATTTAATTATATTTGACAATTGATTTGATTCAATGATTAAATTAATTTATTGATTTTCATCTAGGTTTTGGAACAACATCATGCTGCAACAACGTTTTTGTTAATGCGAAAGGAGAAAAATAATTTTCTGATTCGGCTTGAGCCTCAAAATTTCCAAATCTTTCGCAAATTGGTCGTTACGAATATTCTCGCTACTGATATGAAGGAACATTTTGAATATCAAAATAAATTTGAGGCTTTCTCGAATGAAATCAAGGATAAAAATCAAGAATTCAGTAAAAACTAATTTGTTTTAGAAAAATTTTTATCAACAAATAAAAAAGAAAATTCTGAAAAGAATCGCATATTACTGAGCAATATTGTCTTACACACTTGTGACTTCTCCGGCAACGTCAAACCATTTTCCATCGCAAGAATTTGGAGTGAACGAATCAATAAAGAATTCTCCAAACAAGTTTCTTTTCTTTTAAATAAATTTAACATACGATTGTAATTTTTTCTAAAATATCAAGTATATTCAAGAAAAAGAATTAAAAATCCCACAAACTCCTTATATGAAGAATCTTGAGAAACTTGACATAATGTCCAAAGCAGAAAGCAATTTCCTGAAGGTGATCGTTCGGCCGCTTTGGTCTTTAATGAACTCATTTTTATCAAACGAGTTGACAGAAGCCATAAAATTTTTAGATGATAACATAATCGAATGGGAAAAAATCACGAATAATTGTACAAGTTCTGATAAAAGAAGAAGCTCCGACAAATTAAAACCCTTTCAATTTAATTTGATCCCTTCACCATGTGAAGTAAAAAAAGAAGTTATTGAGCAAAAAGAAAGTGAAGAAAATAATCAGGAAGAGAAAAAATCTGGTGATAATCAAATTTATGGGATTCCTTTTGATGATAGTGTGGATTATAGTCCCGAATTGTTAAATCCAGAACAAAACCTTCTGCATTAAAGTCAAGAATCGAATAAAATTTTGGACAAACAAACAAAAAAGAAAAAATCGATTTTTCAAATAATTTAAATTGAATTTTCTTTTCTTATTCTCAAATTAAAGTTTTCACAATAAATTGATTAATTTAAATCAAAAAGATTATATTATTTTTATTTTTTTTACTCGCACAATTTATAAAAAAAATTAGAACTAATATCTAAAAACACCTTATTAAATAAATTATTGAGAAAAATTAACCCAAAATATAATAAATTTTTTTCAAAAGCCAAAAAAATCTCAAATGCAAAATTCGAAATTAATCTCGGAGAAAACTCGTCCGGATTCCTATCACAAAACCATCAAATGTGTGATGGTAGGTGACGGTTCAGTTGGTAAAACCTGTATGTTGGTTTCTTATACTTCGGACAAATTCCCGACAGAATATGTGCCAACAATCTTTGAGAATTATACAGCAAATGTGAAGGTGGATCATCAAAACATTAATTTAAGTTTATGGGATACAGCAGGACAAGAAGATTATGGTGAATTGCGAAAGTTAAGTTATCCCCAAGCTGATGTTTTCATCATAGTTTTCGCTGTGAGCGAGAAATCTACTTTGGAAAATGCCTTAGAAAAATGGCTTCCGGAATTAGATTTAAAAAACCAAGCAGCTCCTAAGATAATTGTCGGGAATAAAATAGATTTAAGGAACGAAAAAAGCTTGAAAAACGGAAGCCATATTTCGAAGCAAGAGGCAGAAACGTTGATCACAAAAAAAAAATGTAAATATATTGAATGTAGTGCTTTGACACAAGAGGGCTTGAAAAATGTATTTGAGGAAGCGATTAGGAGCTGTTTGGGGGAAAAAGAACTTCAAGTGAATAGTAAGGAAGGATGTTGCACTTTGATTTGAGACGGGAGAAAAAAAATTCAAGAAATAAGAAAGCAGTTTTTATTATTATTAATAAGAAGAGAATTAAAAAGAAATTTAGTTTGGTTTTTTTTAGGATTTTAAGTTTTTAATTTAGTAAAAATTTGAATTAATTTTTTTTTTTTTGATAAACTGAATTTCTAAATAAAAAATTTGTTTTTGATATTTTTTAGAAATTCAGTTTTTTTAATCTTATTTTTAAGCATAATTTTGCTTAAATATTTATTTAAATTTAATTTAAGAAAAATAATTTTGCTTAAAATTTTCGGGTTTTGGATAATTTAAATTTTTTGGCGTATTTTTTTAAAAATATATTTTGCTAAAATCAATAAATAAAACAAAATGCAGATCAACAGCATCAACATCAAGAATTTCAAAAGCTATTTGGATGAACACATCCTGGATCTCAACTCAGGAATCAACATCTTCGTTGGTAAAAACGGCCATGGAAAATCTAACTTTTTTCAAGGTTTATTTATTTCATTTTTTTTTTAAAATTGATCATTTTTTTAATAAAAGCAATCAGTTTTGTTCTTTCTGATAAATATTCATTAACAAAACCAGAAGATAAAATCCCTTTACTATATGTAAGTTCTTTAAAAAAGTTGAAGTTTTTATCGATTTTATTGGTAAAAGTCTGATTTGAGAGATGAAGTTTCAAATGAGATTTTCGTTCAATTGAATTTTGATAACAAAAAACGAAGAATTCCGGTTTAAACCACATTTTTTTAAAAAATTAATGAATTAATTTTTCATAAAAGATTGAAGAAGATGAGGTTTCTTTGAAAAGAACATGGACTCATGATAACAAAGATGAATTTAAATTAAACACGAAGATTTTAATTAAAAATGAAATCAATAATATCATGGAAAGTTGTGGGTTGTCTAGATCTAACCCATATAATATAGTTCATCAAGGTAATTATTTCCTTTGTTTCTTAATTTTATAAAATTTCATTAGAAATTGATTTTATTTGAATTCTTTAAAATTAATAAGGTAAAATCAATAAAATGACAAATATGTCAGAAGAAGAAATATACGAGCTTTTGCAAGAAATCACGGGGATAAAGCAATATCATCAAAAGAAAGAAGAATCCCTGAAATATCTCAACGAAACAGCAAAAGAAAAAGAGAAAATCAAAGAAATTTTAGACGAAATCAAATTGAAAATCGAGGATATTCAAAATGAAAAGGATTCTTATGAAAACTACGAAAAAAAGGAAAATAAAGCCAAATGGTAATTTTTTCTCCCTAAATTCCTTTGTATTTTATGAAAAAAAGCCTTGAATTCTGCATTTATCAATGCCATATCAATGATTTACAAGAAAAATTAGAGAAAATCAATCAAGAAATCAAAGAAAAAACTGAAGCTTTGGATAATATTCGAAATGGCAAAATTAATTCAGAAAATGAGAAATCGCTTCTTCGGCAAAATAAAAGAAATTTCATCTCAAATTATAAGCTAATTATCGAGAAAAAACAAGCAATTATGCTCGAAATTTCGGAATATAAAGCAAAAGAGAAGTTTTTAGATAAGGATTTAAACGAAAATCAGGAGAAAAAGGTTGGAGAAAAAGGAGGTTTAACACAAAATAAAAAGAAAATAGAGGCTGCTAATAAAGAAATCAATAGTCTTCAACAAAAAAGACTCTCATTGATGAATGAGCTAAAAACATTAGAAAGTTTTTCAATTTTAACTTTTTTTTTTTTCATTAAAAATTATAGGTAATATTGTTGAAAATCAAGCAATTTTCTTGTTGACAAAAACAAAATTTAAGACCCAAGCTGAGAAAAAAGAGTTTCTGGATAATGAAATCAACCATTTACAAGAAATGTCTCAAGATAACGCTAAAACAAAAAAAGAACTCGAATTATCCATTGATAAACTTGAAATCAAAGCAAACGACTCCAAAAAATCACTCGAAAAATACGAAAAGGAACTAATTCTTCTAGAAAACGATATAAAATCTCTGCAAAAAGCCCTTTTGGACAAAAAAATGGAAAAATTGCAAATGGCAAGTGAATTTCGTGGTAATTTAGAAAAAATCAATGAATTTTCTTTTGAAATCGACGAAAACCAAAGGAATTTGCATAATTTAAAGGAGAATTTAGACCGTAAATTTAAAGAGAACTTTTTTTCAACGATTTGTCGTATAAAAGAGATTCTTATTGAGCGTAAAATCCCTGGTTTTTACGGTTTATTGATTGATATGTTGCAATTTGATCCGAAATTACGATTAGGCATTGAATCTATCGCAAAAAACAAGCTTTATAGTCTAATCGTTGAAGATTACGATACTGCAAAAGAAATAATTCAAATAAATAAAGAGATAAAAGGTGTTATTCTCAATATATACCCTCTTTCCTGGACAAAAGAACTGAAGAATAAACCTCGCAATTTCCCAAAAAGCCAGGATGTGATAATTCTGAGGGATCGTATCACAATTTCAAAGGAATTCGCGGAAAAAAATGAAGAATTAGCCATTTTAATCGAACATATATTCGGCAAAGGACTTATGGTGAAGAATTATGATTTGGCATTGAAATTTTCAAAGGAATTTCAATTGACTTGTGTGACTGTTAAAGGAGAAATAGTATATGCGGATGGTTATTTGACGAAGTTAGGATTTTGTGATGCCAATGCTGATAAAATCAACCTTTATTTGGCTTTTAGAGCAAAAGAAAAGGAAAACGAAGAGAAAAAAATCATGCTTATTGAAGAAAAGAAGAACACTGATGAATTTCATTCAAATGAAATAAAAATTTTAAGAGAAATACAAGATTTTTCAATAAAAGAAAGCCATTTGAAGAAAAATATAGATGAAATAAAAGGGAAAATTGATGATTTAAAGATTTTGATAAGAAACAATGAAGAAAATATGGAAAATTCACAAAAGATCATTGATAAAATTGAGAATGAAAATGAGAAAATTGAACAAAAAATCACTTATTTCACAAAGGAAAAAAACGTGAAGGTTTCTGATTCTAATGCCAATAATGGTGAATACCAAGAGAAAAACGAAGAATTATTAAAGCTTCAGACGCTTTTAAATGAAATAAAAGAACAAATCATCACAACAGAGCAAAAAATCAAAGAAAATCAACAAATAAAAGAAGAAATACAAAAGGAAATGCAGGAAAAACCCAAAACAAATGCTGAAAATAATGAGAAAAATGCTGAAAAAAAAACCATTGGAGAAATTGTAATAGAATTGGAAAATTCTTTGAAGAAGATTGAGAAGAAAGAGGAGGAATTTGAAAAGAAAAGGGAGGATACTGAGAGAAAAGAAAAAGAAATAGAACAAGAGATTATGGATTATGGGGAGAAATTACTAGAAATTGAAAGGGAGATTTCCCAAAAGAAAACTGTCAAAAATAATTATATTGTGCAGAAAGATGATTATTTTCAGAAAAAGGTTGTTTTTATTGAAAAATAGTGTTTTTTCTCTTTTCAATAATTTTTGTCATTTTTTAGTTTTTTTTCTTATAAATTTTGATTGTCTTATAGGGTAATTTAGAAGTTATTCAGGCAGAAATGATCAGCCAATATTCACAAATGGATTTAGATGAGATTCTGAAAGAAGTGGAGAGCATTCGCGCTCTGGACAAGAAGAAATACACCGCCAAAGATAAAATAATGTTTGAAAAACTCAAGGATTTACAAGAAAAATTCCTATATTTTGATGTCAAATTGCAAGAAATGGCAGAAAATGAACAAGCAACAAGAGAATTAATAGGTTTTTCTTTCTAAATCTATTAATTTCTTTCCAATCCTATTGAATTTCTTGATAAATTAATAGAGTTTCTTTATAAATTCATTGAATTTCTTTATAAATTAATAGAATTTCTTTATAAATTCATTGACTTCTTTATAAATTAATAAAATTTCTTTTAATTTCTTTCTAATTTTATTGAATTCTTTTTAATTTATGGTTTTTTTATTAGATAAGCTCGATAGTAAAAGTGATACAACAGTAAAAGAAGTTTTTGACGTTTTCAAAGAGCATTTTGTGTATTATTTCAAGCAATTAGTGCTTGGTGGTGATGCTGTTGTTAAATTAGTCAAAGTTTCAAAAGAAATCAAAGGTTTAATGAATTTTAATTCAAAAATACACTTAAACAAATAATACTTTATCAATAGGAAAATCATCATTTGCAACAGGAATTGATATAAAAGTTCATTTTGTAAAAGAAGATGATCAGAAAGAAAATAGAATTCCTGAAACCGGCTTTCAGAAAATGAATAAACTGTCTTCTGGACAGAAAACAGTCATTGCCTTGGCATTGATTTTCGCTTTACAATGTTGTGATCCTGTAGAATATTAATAATTTAATAAGATTTTAAGTAAATAATAGGCTCCATTTTATGTTTTTGACGAGATTGATGCTGCTTTAGACACTAATTATCGGAAAAATATCGCAAATATGTAAAGATATCATGAAGGATTTCATATAAAATCATTTTTTAGAATGAAAGAAAACTCAAAAAATGCACAATATCTCATTTCTACTTTTAAACCTGAATTGACTTATATTCAAGATTCTAATATTTATGAAGTATTTACTAATTTATATAGAAAATTTTATAATTTATTTTAATAAAATAGGTAAAATTCGCTAATAAAGCAAGTCATATTGATAAAATAACCGCACAAAAAGCAAGGGAAATTCTGAAAAGCAATGAAGTTGTTTTCGAGGAAAAACAATAAATTATAATTTAAAAAAAAAAAAATTTTCCTGAAAATTCCTTAATTTTTAAAAAAAAAATTATTTATCAACAAAAAAATGAAATTTTTTTCAATTTTAATGTTGATTTTTAAGAAAATGACAAAATTTATCAAATTTTCATTTATTTTTAAGAAAAAAAATTTTTTCCAAAGAATTTCTAATTTTTAAAAAGAAAAAAACATTATTTTTAATTTCAATGAAAAATTTTTTTTTTTATTGTGAAAGCATATTTTGTATATCATAAATCTGTTTGCTTTGTTTCCTCTCAACATAGGGGTTAAGATTTTTTTCTTCGAGCAAGAAATAATCATGTGCACGATCAATACATTTCGCCAAACAAACTTTTTCACTCCCAGTAAGATTTGTGCTGAAGTCATTGATGCATTTTTTAATACAAAGCATGTAATAGTCTTCCTGTAGACTGAATTTCATGAATTTTTTATATTTTTCCTTTTCAAATTTTTGGGTTCTAAACTGTTTCACATCAAAATTTAAAGGATTCATTTTTTTTTTTATTGTATTTTTTGATTTTTGTAATATTTTTGATTTTTTCTCTAATTTTTATAATATTCAAATTTTTCTTAAATTTTTGTTTATTTATTTTTTTAAAATTATTCTGATAAAATCAATGTTTTATTATGCAGCTCTTTCGCAATTTTCTCCTATAAATCCATCTTCACAGAGACAAGCACCTAAAATCAACGAATAGATTATTTTTTCAAATAAAAAATATAAAATTAACCAGTTTCATCATTGCAAACACCATTGTGTGAACAAGAGTTTTCATCACAAAGAAAAACTTCTCTCACATTCTTCGAAACATCATGAACATCGATTTCATTGCAAAGAGGTCCAGAAAATCCATGATTACAAATGCAATTTCCTATGATTAAACAATTAAATTTATCAAATAAAAATAAAAATTCAAACCAGATTTTTTATGACAAATTCCATTTTTCCCACATTCAAGTCCTTCACAATTGTTTGGAGGCGGAGGATGAGCAGTGATCAATGCCTTCTCGCATTTCTCACCTGAATAATTTTTAGAACAAACACATTTGCCTAATTAAATAAAAACATTTTCAAATTTTTATATTTTTATCAGATAAACCTGTTGCTGAAAGACAGACTCCATTGCCTGAACAGTTTTTATTTAAGCAAATATCTCTAGTAATATTACAAAATTGTCCTTCATAACCTTTTGTACAAGCGCATTTTCCCGTTAAAATGTTGCATTTCCCATGATTTGAACAATTATTTCCTGCACAATTCATCTTTTTTTCGCAGGTTTGACCATTGTATCCAACGAAACAATCACATTTTCCTATATTAAAAATAAGATAAAATAAAGAAGGAAGATGCTTTTCGATTACCATTTGCAGGATTGCACAAACTATTTTTCGAACAATTGTTATTTTGGCATCTATTTACTTTGCTTTCGCAATTTTTGCCCATAAATTCTGGTTTACAAATGCAAGTTCCAAATTTGTCACACTTTCCTTGGTTTGAGCAATTGCAAACCACATCTTTACATTTATCACCTTTAAATCCTAAAGCACACTTGCATGCTCCTAATAAATGATTTAATTTTTAACAAGGAGATCACTAGAAAATAAATAATTTACCTGTTGAAATGTTACAAATTCCATTTCCTGAACAGTTATTCTGCTTACAAAGATTCTCATTCACCGCTTTATTTTGACAATCCACACCCTTATATCCATTCGAACAGAGACATTTTCCTTATAAATTATGAGAGAATTACATAATTTAAAAACATTTATCAAATGTACCAGTTTTTGATGAGCAATTACCGTTTCCTGAACAGTTTTTATTTACACAAAGATCTTTAATTTCACAATTATCTCCTTTAAATCCTGTGAAACAGACGCATTGCTCTAATAAAAAATTTAAATTTAGAAACGAGTTCAATAATTAAATTAAAAATTTTACCTTTTTTGGGTTTACAAACACCGTTTCCTGAACAGTTTGTCTTCTCACAAAAATTCTGTTTTACTTCACAATTTTCACCATTAAATCCTTGAGAACATATGCATTTTCCTAATAAATTTTTAAATAAATAAATAATTTAATAATCAACCTGTTTTTGTAGAAAAAACTCCGTTGCTTGAACAGTTTTTTTCTGGCACCGTATGAGTTTCGCAATCATCTCCTTCATAATCCCTATTACACATGCAAATACCTGAATTCAATATATTTAATTTCATATTTTTTTTAAGAAAAATATTACCTTTAATACAAATCCCTGATCCTGAACAATCTTTATTCAAACAAAGATCAACCACTGGCTCAATTTTTATTTTTTTTGAACAATCCTTATTACCCCACTATAAATAAAAATGAATATTTAAGAAAAAATTACAAATAAATAAAGTAAAACCTCAAAATCACACTTGCAAATTCCGTTAAAATTATTGCATTCTCCATGATCACTGCAATTATTTAAACAAGGAACTCTATTATATTTGATTTCATTATTGGCCAAAGCAATAAAATTTGCTGCACCTTCTGGTCCATAGATGGTGATTGTGAAATATTTGACATAATCTTTTTTTTTTATGATTGAAAGGAATACTACATATTCTCCAGCAGTCGCATTTGCAATCTTCACATTATAACCATTTCTATCTAATCTATAAGTTTTTCCATTAGGTGCTAGCACTGTTATATTGATGACTTCCACAGGATTATCGCAGCCTAAGTTCAATCTAGTGTCTGATTGATCAATGAACACATAAAGATCTTTTGGTTCAGCAGCAGTAAACACAAATTTAGTTGAATAATGCACTTTTACCTCTAAAATACTCTTTAAAGTCACATCTTGGAATGAAATATCATATCCATCTCTCACTTCAGCCCAATTTGTTGCTCCGAAATTCTCTAAATAGTTTTTGGTACTAACATAGAAGATTCCATCATTGGCTTTCACAAAAGGAACTTGTGCTATCACACCTTGGGTCCATTTATCACCAAAATCTGACCATGGATTAGCTGACCACACTTCTCTATTCCAAGGATTATACATTCTGATTAATTTCTCTTTGGTTCCATTATCTAGAGTCACTTCATAAGCTCCAATGATAGAATAAGCATGTCCCGACACTTCATTTGTCCTATCAACATTAATCGTCGCAGCACCTACTGGATAAGACTTTCCTAATAAATAGCGAATGAGTGTGTAAATTGAATTTGCAGTGTCTTTTTCTGTATGATATTTATCATAACCTGGGGCTTGAGTCATTGCTTGCCAAACTTCAGTATGCTAAGATAAAAAAATTGTTAATAATCCCATAGTTTTTTATATAAAATATACCCATCCTGCTTCAATTGCCATAAAGGTTCCATGGATTTTAGCCCAAGCTTTTTCTAAAATGACAGGCCAAGTGTCGTTGTTAATGGAAGGAGCTGCGAAAGATGGTTTATTTTCTGTTCCTGGAACCCAATCGTCAACTGCAACATATCTTGGCTTTCCATCAATCAGCCATCTTGTAACATAAACATGATTTGCATTATCTTCCTGAAAGAAAATTAAAAAAATTAAATAAAAAATTATTGCGAAAATTTATTGACGATGGATGTAAAGACATTTTTGATGATTTGACCTTTATTTATTGTGGCCAAAGAGACGAAAGCAGCTAATAAATAGCAATCACCTAAAGATCCTTGATGAATATCAGTTGCCTCAAGCTCATTGAAGATCTGGAAAGGACTAACAACATCATGTAATTCTCAATTAAAAAAAAATAAGTTTTATAGAAAATTGTTAATAAATTTACTTATCCATTTGTCACCCTTGCTTCCATAAGCAGCTTCTCCATCTCCTATTGATTTCCCATCAAAACGAGAAAAGATATCATCATCCCCAGGATAATAATTCGGAGAAATATTCAACAAATGATCGAGTCTTGAGGATAAATCATCACATTTATCATCAGTGTCGTAGATTCCAGAGTCCACTTTAGAAGAAAAAATGAATGAAATTTGGAAATTAACTGGTTTTTACTTTTTGTTTCGCATTTTGCACCTTCGTACTGATCTTCGCAAAAGCATTTGTTTTTGTATAAAAAGCCATGGAAATTACAATCTGCTGACAAAACTCGAAGAAATTGGAGCATACGATGTGGAACTGACCCTGAAAACAATTTTTTAGGAAAAGAAAAGTAAATAAAGATTAACCCTTTGAAGCAGAGACATAAAATAAAATGGAAATTGTGAATATGAGGAAGAGAGTTTTCATTTTTTGTGGTTATAAATATTTTTTAAAAGAAATATAATTAAATTTCAAAAAAGCAGAGTTTAAAATATTGAAATAAATTTATTTAATCATTATCAGTCCATCGGAATTATTAAATAAATTTTTAATAAAGTCTTCAAAAGAAAAAAAACATTTGAAAAATTATAATAATTAAATAAAAAAAAAAAATAGAAAAAATTAAAAATTAAAAAATTTAAAATATATAATAAATGAAAAATCTTGATAAGTGGGATATTTTGCATATTTCTCTAACCTGCATTTTAAGTTTTTATTATATTTCAAATCTCGCAAAAAAACTCCTCACAAAGTCCATTAAGAAGCCTCGACAAAAACCCTCCAAAAAGCAACGTTTATTTGAAAATTTGAATTTAATTCAAAGAAATCCTATGCCAACCCCATCTTCTTCTAAATTTCTTTATGTGATTTGTTTTACAGGAGGTCCATGTGCTGGGAAAACATCCACTATGAATCATGTTTCAAAAAAACTCTTCCAACAAGGCTTCAATGTTTTAAAAATAGAAGAAACTCCAACAATGATCGTAAAAGGAGGAGGAAATATAAATATCGGATCTTTTAACTTAGAAGAATCCTTTGATTTTTTTTCTAATTATATTAATTTTCAAATCGAAATTGAAAATATTTATAGAGAAATGGCTAAAAACCTATGCAAAGGACCTACTGTAATTTTATGTGATAGAGGGGTGAATGATGCATGGGCTTATCTTTCCTCTTTTGAAACAAAAGATCTGATAGTTTCTGAATATTATTTGAATATGCAGAAAATGGTGAATACTCGATATGATTGTTGCTTGCATTTCGTGACTGCTGCAGACGGAGCTGAAAAATACTATAGTTTAGATAATAATGTCGCCAGACATGAAAATTCTGATTTGGCGAAAAAGTTAGACAAAATCATTCAAAACACTTATTTGAGCCATAGAAATTTGTTGATAATTGATAATTTTAGTCAAAATCTTGAAGAGAAAATGGAGAAAGCATATAATTTGATAGAAAGTCAAATTTTTGTAGATTGCTTGAAAAAGACAAAGATGTATGAGGTTGAAATCACCATAAATTTACCAAAAGATTTGCTATTTATAGAATGTTTTATTTCAAAAATTAATTTGAAAACGGAGAATAATAACATTTATCAAAGAAAACTGAAGAGGGAGAAATATGACACATTTAATTTGTTTATTTATTCTAGGAAGAATAAAATAGATAATTTAAAATATAGGAGTTGTCTGAGTGTGGAAGAATATAATGAATTTTTAAAGGAGAGTGAAGGGGAGGAAAGAACTAAGATAAGGAAAAACTTTATTTATGAAAATCAAAAATTAAGCTTGAAAACCGATACAAAAAATCATCAAAATTATCTGAAGATTTTAAAAAGTGAATCTAATAATCCTAAAATTCCTCCTTTTTTAAATATTTTGAGAGAAATATATTGAAAAGAATGAGGATTATAAATAAGTAATAAACATTTGACAAATCGAAATATTCATTAATTCAATTTTTAAAAACAATACTTTTTTTCATAATTATTTTGTTTTGTTTTAAAAAGTAAATTTTTTTTCAAACTGCTTAATTAAAACCTTAATCTATTTTTCTAGTAAAACCAACCTCTGCTTTTTCTAGAGACCAAAGAAGGCAAATGGGTGCTCCTGTCAACTTGTGCAACAACTATACTTGGACTGTATTTCCTCACCGATTACATATCAAAGACCCGTGCAAAAACTTCTTATCGCAAAAAAACCATTAAATCCCCTCCTAATACCCCTCAAGAATTGCCTTCTCCCCACATTTATTTAGAAAGACCTTACCCAACATCAGAACAAATCAGAAAGCCTGAAAACATTTTAATTTCGAAGATTTGTTTAACAGGAGGTCCTTGTGCAGGTAAAACCACATCCTTAGCCTTTTTATCAGAGAGATTGACTGAAAAAGGTTACAAAGTATTTTCAGTTCCTGAAGTCCCAACACTGACTTTAAAAGGAGGTGGTATGATAATAATGGGCGGTTTAACTCCAGAGAATGTGATGAAATTCCAGCTATTATTGATGAAGATGCAATTGAGAATAGAAGATTATTTCATGCAATTGGCTATTCTAGGAGAACAGCCTTCTATTATCTTATGTGATAGAGGGGTTGTTGATCCTAAGGCTTATATGGATGAAGGCTGTTGGAGAGCTATTTTAGACTCTGAAGGTTGGAATATGTCCCAATTAAGAGATAAAAGATATGATGCTGTTGTACATTTAGTCACATCTGCTGATGGAGCTGAAGAGTTTTATACTCTTAAAAACAATGAAGCCAGATATGAAGATCTAGAAACTGCCAAAGGAGTTGATCAAAGAACTCAAATGGCTTGGGTTGGACATCCGAAATTCTATGTGATTGATAATTCAATCAAAGGATTCGATAATAAGATCAGAAGAGTTTATGAAGCAGTGTCTGGCGCAATAGGATTGCCTATGCCTTATAAAGTTCATAGAAAATATTTATTGAAAGATTTCTCGATTCCCAAAGAGGTGAAAGAAGAAAAATTCACTGTTGAAGTAACTTTTATCAAAAATGAAGATGAAAAAAAAGAGTTGAAAATTAGAAAAAGAACACAAAATAAACTCAGCAAATATACTTATTCAGAAAAAACTCAATTAGAGGATGGAAAATTCAAAGAAACTCAAAGAGTATTGAACGCAAGAAGCTATATAACGTTTTTAGCTCAAAAAGATGAGAGAAAAAAGGGTGTTCTCAAGGAAAGAAGCTGCTTTATTTGGGAACATCAAACCTTCATTTTGGATACTGTTGTTAGTGAGAAAGATAAACCGAAGATTTTAAAAATAGATTACATCGAAAAGGACTGCCAAATAAACATCCCACCCTTTTGTGAGATTGTGAAAGAAATCACCGAGGATCAAGCTTTTACAAATTTAAGTTTTTCACAAGCGAATTAAACGGTTTTTAAAAAAAAACAAATGAATTAAAAAAGAGAAAATGATTTTTTTTTATTTTGGTTGAGAAAATATTTTTTATTAATTTTTTTTTCAAAAAATAAGTTTTGAAAATTTAAATATTCAAATTTTTTCCTTCAAAGTTTTTTCTAATATTTTTCTCTCTTCTTTTGTCAAAGCAAGAATCAAATTGTTTTTTGAGTTTAGGAGTTCCTGAAAAAATTCTGTGAGCATTTCCTTTAAATTAAAAAAAAAATTTATTTTTTATAAATAAAAATTACTTGTAATTCAAATTTTGTGCAAATATCATCCAAATAAACAAAATCTTCTGAGATCATCTTAGTATCAGTTTCTTCATCATTTTGTCCGAAAGTTTCTTCAAATTCATCTCCTTCATAAAACTCACCTTTAAAATCATTATATTCATTTATATCTATTTCATTGGGGTCATTGTATAAAAAATTATCCAAATCCATATTTTTTATTTTCACTTTGTTTGAAACCTCTTCTTCTAAACATTTTATTAGGATGGAAATTATCTTCATTGGAGCTAAATAAAAACAAAAATATAGGCAATATATTTAAGAAAAAAAACCTCTTGTTTCAAAAAATGTTATTTGATCTAAGCGAGGGTCTTTTAATAAAAATAATTTGGTCAAGGAAAAAAATCTATTTTAAAAAAAATTAATCAAATAAATTAAAAATTAAAATTACATTGAATTTTTCACATGCTTGCCTTTGATGACTGTTAAAATCGAGATTATTTTCTCGATGAATAACTTCAAACCATTGGTTTTTTGGTCTATGTTCAAATTGTATAAAAATTCAAAAGATTGTTTTGGATCCAAAATTATCATTCTAGAAAAAATGAGGAGCAAATTCTATTTTATTTATAAAAACAATTATTTGTTGTTTATGATAATTTTTATTTGTATTGATACTTGAATAACTGATGGTGTTTTCACATGAAACAGCCTATTCATTAAATTTTTTAATATCTCAGGATCATTAATATCACCAAAAATCTATTAAAATTAAAATAATTATTTATTTACTTGAGTTAAAAAAAATAATAAACCTCATGAATAACAATCATAATTAAATTTCCGAGATATAATAAGCAATTTTCATTTGAATTGAGATTTGTTAATTTGTAGATTAGGCTTAATATGTCTTGTGCAAAACTTAAAATTAATAAGGTTAGAGAGAATTGTGCGAAAGAAAAAAATCACTTTGTTTTTATTTCTTCTTTGAAGGAAATTATAAAATATTTCAAACAAATGTTCGCGTGAACAGATAAAGCAACATCTTCATTAAATAAGATGATATTTATCAAAGCTGGCATTAATTGAAATAAGCCTTTATTCTCTGAAAAAGCTGAAAATGCTTTGGCTTTCAATAAAATTTTTAGGATATCCATCAAATTCTTTTAATTTTTTATAATTTTATTAAAATAACAAGAAAAAATTTACAGTAATCAATGAAATATCAGATGGTTTAATCAAATTCCTTAATTTTTCCTTTTCAAAATTGAAATGAGCATGAAAACTTTGAAAAATTTGTAAGATAAATGGACCAAAAGATTCAAAAATGATCTTGAATCCTGCTTCATCTTCCACTAGAAGCTCTATCAACTCTTGTAAAAGACTTCCGACCAAAACTTCATTGTGAAACATTTGGAAAATTTTCAAAAAAAAAGGCGCTCCAGCACTTGCAACCATATTTTTGCTTTCAGGCGAAATCTTGATAAAAATTGTATGAATTATATAAAATACTAATTTATCTATTTGAAACTTTTATTAGATATTGCAATGCCTCTAAAATTATATGTATAGTTTCCTCAGAAGCTACATTAAATAATTCAATAAACTCTTTAATGAGAAGAGAAAAATCAATTTTTGAGATAATTTCTTCTATTAACCCCAATTTCCAAGTTTTATAAAGAAACCTTTTAAAAAAATTAAAGATTAATTTAGAAATTAATCTTATATTAAAACTACAAGGAAGTTGATTTTGTGGCAATCAATTTCAAAGCAGGTTCTTTGTTTTGAATCAAGCAATCAATAGAAATTTTGCATAATGGAAACAAAATATCCTGATTTTTCTTTTCGAGATACATGGAATATTTGGACAAACACCACAATCCTCTTGCCAACACAATTTTTTCAACGTTTTCATTTTGTATTTGAGATAAAATGTGTTTCATCAGACCTTCTAATTCAAAATCGCTATTTGAATTGTTTTGATAATCAAGAATATCTTCTGCAAAACTACCTAATACAAGAAACCCCGCTTCTTTTTGTCTCCAAATATGTGAATGAAAAGTGCATTTGTAAGCAGATGAAAGAAACAAAGCTTTAATATCATAAATTTGAGAGGCCTCTTGAAATTCACTGTGATTTTGAAGCTCATTATAAAATTGATCAAGACTTCCTAATTGATGAGAAAAATCCAGGTTTTGAATAGATTGCTCAATCAGATTTAATAGCATTGGAAGAAATCGAATCGAAAAGTTTTCGATCAAATGAGAGATTAGTTTTAAACAGATATTTCGGAGGGATTTTAGATTTGCTTCATCTTCTTCATCAGAAATAAATTGATTAGGCTCCAAAATCCATTTTTTTTCCTATAAAAAATTGTAGATTTAAAATAAATTCACAAAATTTTTTTTCTCTTTTTACTTGAACTTTCGTTATTAAAAGAAAACTCATTATTGTGTTGATTAGAGGATATAATCCACAATATAATAAACATTGCATTTCATGTTTATCCAAAATCGTTAGAACAAGCTCTATTGCTTGAATACTTAAACCCTCAACATCGCTATCCCATTCATCATCAACATCTTCAAAATAGTCTTCATCAGGTAAAACTGCCTTCTTAATTTCTTGGTCCCTTTCGGCATAATTCTCATTGATGATCTTCAAATTTTCATCCAAATTTTTCAATGGAATATCATTGATCACATTAACACAATACCTAATAAAAAATTTTTTCAGAAAACTAAATAATTAATACAAATTTGGTAGTTTATTGATAAATATCCAAATTTCAAGGACCACTTTTTTCAAATAATTCTTTGTGTAATGAGGGAAATCTCGGAATAAAATCGTGAAAATTTTCAAAACATAACGTTTGCAATTTATAAAGCTTTTTATTGGACTTTGTAAAACTGAAAGAAAAATTTGGATCCATTTTTCGAAAGTTGAATCAAGAGCTTCTTTCACTAAGCTATTATTAGTTCCATCCGCAAAAGAAATTGATGAAAGATTTAAATAAAGAAGGATTAATATTTTTTCTTGTATTGATTCATTGCGCTAAAATAAAATATTCGAAAAAATTAACAAATTTTTAATTAAATTTTACTTCTTTTAAGGTAATATTCAATAAAATTGGGATTAGGGTTTGTGAAATAACATGGATTCTATTGTCGACTTTGGAGAAAATTATACAAAAGAACTCCAAAATTGGTGAGAAAGGTAGCTTATCGTCACTAAACAAGAATTTTATCAAAGAATTCAGACTTTCTCTCCATAAACCTACCCCATCTCTTATAATCAGATCGCTAATTATTAATCCCTAAAAAAACTCTATTAATATTTTTTTTGTTTAAAACAAATCTATTACAATAATTTCAATGAGTTTTGCTTCATTTAAATTTATTGCAATTCCTTGCAATAGCATTTCTCTGATAATCTTTTTAATATTTTTTATAAGCATTAAAATAGAAAAAATTACTTTCTGATTGGATATGATGATTGGATTTGTTTCCCAATTGTCTTTCAATAGATTTTTTATTAAAATTCCTACATATTTTCTTATTTGGAGTGAGTCTTTTGAATCCAAAAACAGAGATAATGAATCTATTATGAAGTTTGGCCGTTTTTCGAGCAATGTCTCTAAGACCTCTTTCCCATTTTGCAATAAAACGCTATCGCTAATAAATTTGCGATAAAGCTCATTAATATTTTCATAATTTATTTCCATTTCAGACTTTTTTGATTATATCCTTCTTTTTTTTCAGATTAAAAATAATTAAATGACAAAGCCTACAAATCTTTTCGGTAATTATGTATAAATAACTAAATTTAATCCTTTTTTTATTTTATTTTTCTCAATTTTTTATTCAAAAAGCTAATAAAGAATGAAACATTGAATTTATTCAAAATATATCACCATAAGCCATTGTTTTTCATTTTTCTTTAAATTCGACTTTTTTTATTTGCATAATCATGCTTATTTCAAAAAATATTAATTTAATTTATTATGAAATCGAATCAAACTCATTATATTTTATTGCTGCTCATCTATTTTTTTCTTTCTTTTGCATTTATCAAAAACTGATGGCAATTTATAGGTTCCAGGCCCAGGGAAATTATTGGCTGCCTTTGATAAATCTAATTTCGTTCCATACCCAAATGTGGGTTTTTTAAATCTTGATGCTTCTGTTAAAATTCTATTTGGAGAATAGTAATTACTTGCAGGGAATTCACTTTTCTGCATTTGTGCAAAGGTCTTGCCTTTTGGATAAAATGAGAATTTAGTTTTATTTTTGCCAGGGTCTCCAACAACATTATAGCTTCCTGGTCCTGGGTTTGCTTTAAAAAACAGAGGATTTGGGTAATGTTTCATTTCAGGAGTATATACCCTTTGATAAAAGGAATATGATAGGCCAAAAGATTTTCCTCTTTGGCTTTTTTCATCCAATTCAAGAAAATCTTTAATATGGTAAAAATTTGATGCTGGAATATTCTTCGCGTTGTTTAATGTGCTTTCTGGTATAAATTGCTTTTGAGAATAGCCCATGCCTGTTGTTTTTGTCCCCAAAGTGGAAGGTAAATTTATTGTATCGATTTGTAATGAGGAGGCTTTCATTTGAAATCTTTGAGCTTTAGGAAAAGAATGCCAAGGAGCTGAATGCATCAGAGTGCTTGAAGATTGGTTCCATAGAACAGAATCTGTATAAGTCACTGCAAATTTCTGATCACTTTCTAGTGTTTGAGGGTGATAATTCGTTGATGAGACTGATTTTGTTTGGGTATTTGCTCTCATTGCTTTCTTATTTTGGGGAGTAGTGGAGGATTCTCTCAATGGAGAGCCATTTTCAATAAATTTATGATGCGAATTTCGAAGGTCTTGATTCTCTGTTTCCATCTTAAAAATTGGAAATAAATTTGTTTTTAATTTTTTCAAAGTTATTTTTTTTTTTAATTCAATGCGAAAAAAGAAATAAGTTTTTACAACTAAAATGCGTATATTTGAAAAAAAAATTTACTACTTAAAATCAATAGGGAAAATAGTGTTTGTATTTTTGTTTTTTTATTAAAACCTGATTGGTATTTTTTTTTAAGAATCTATAAATACCACTCTCAAATTACAATTTTTTTAATTAGATTTTTTAAAACATTGAAGTGAATCAAAACGAAACAAGCAAGGTTTTTCTGGACGTCACTTCAGTTGTCTTTCAATAGCTTTGGCATAACTCTTATAAAATTTACCATTTTTCATTAAAATGTCCCTTAGCAGCACATCTTCACCCATTAGTTCTTTAAATTTAATCGAAGTATTAAATTTACTAATTTCAGATCTTTTTTTAAATTCTTCTGGGAACAGCTATAAAAGCCATCAAAAATCTTATTTGAAAGACTCAATGTTTTATTTAATGAAATCCAAACCTAGCCTTTCATTAAAAGACTATATGACGAGATTCCAAACTTTTACAAGATGTTCCAAAGAAATATTTTTGATTGGTTTCATTTATTTTGACAGAGTTATCCAAAAAAATAGTTTTGCGCTTCAAAGATTAAATATTCATAAGTAATTTCTTTTTTAAAATTCCTCTTCCTTACAAAAACTAAAAAAATTTTTTTTTTTTTAAACTATAAAGATTGATATTTCTTTCGTTGTTAACTGCTTTGAAATTCCAAGAGGATATAATTTATGATAACAATTTTTATGCAAAAGTGAGCGGAATTAGGAAGGAGGAACTTTGCTTGTTAGAGATTGAATTCTTGGAGCTTATTGAAT
>JFJP01005730.1_pt1 | contig 27892 bp, 27 predicted proteins | sample 431651 | NCBI WGS metagenome assembly JFJP01 (sample SAMN02602958, study PRJNA72255) | Microbial mat metagenome, whole genome shotgun sequencing project. | biome: fresh water; feature: sink hole; material: water; isolation source: purple microbial (photo- and chemosynthetic) mats found in... | reverse complement strand
GTGGTCTGGTAGGGGTTGACGTGCGCCTCGATACGCCCTGGCACATCAACGCTGGTCGAGTCAATCTCAAACCAGCCCAGCCGTGACGCGTCGTCCGATCGGCGCACAAACGCGGTGCCGCGCACGTCGGTGATGTGTTCCACCGGCTCGCGCGCCGCCAGGCGGTGGGCAATTTCGACAATCGCACGCTCGGCGTTGCCATACAGCAGCAGGTCGCACTTGGCATCCACCACGATGCTGCGGCGTACCTTGTCGCTCCAGTAGTCGTAATGCGCGATGCGGCGCAGGCTGCCTTCGATGCCACCCAGGATGACGGGAACGTCTTTGAACGCCTCGCGGCAGCGCTGGCTATAAACAATGGCGGCGCGGTCAGGACGTTTGCCCGCCACGTCACCGGGCGTGTAAGCATCGTCGGTGCGGATTTTGCGGTCGGCGGTGTAGCGGTTGATCATGCTGTCCATGTTGCCCGCGGTGACACCCCAAAACAGGTTGGGTTTGCCCAGCACCCGAAACGGTTCGGCACTTTGCCAATCCGGCTGAGCAATGATGCCCACCCGAAAACCCTGCGCCTCCAACATGCGGCCAATCACCGCCATGCCAAAGCTCGGGTGATCGACATAGGCATCGCCGGTGACCAGGATGATGTCGCAGCTGTCCCAGCCGAGCTTGTCCATCTCGGCGCGGCTCATCGGCAAAAACGGGGCCGTGCCAAAGCGCGCCGCCCAGAACTTGCGGTAGCTGGCCAGGGGTTTGGCAGCGCGGGGGGAAAAAGACACGTCAACGGGTGCGTTCATGCAAGGCTTGGGTCAGGCAAAAAATAAGCGCCATGACGGCGAGAGCGTTGAAGTGTACGGTTTGGGGCTTGACACGACGCTGCCGGGGTTACTCTGCCCCACCGGGTGCAAGCCAACTTCAAGCGGTTGCCAGATGGACCCTGCCACCGTCCGCTGGACGGATCAGGCAAAAGTATTGAGCTGGGTGCCCAGCGTGCCTTGCGTCGCCAGTGGCATTTGCGGGATGGCCTGGATCAGCGTGACGGCTGCCGCGGCCTGAGTGTCAAGCGCCTTTTTCAGCACCAGCATGTTGACGGCATCGGCGGTTTGGCCTTGCGCCGCAGCGGTTGCCGACTGAACGGAAGGCGAGTTGGAAATGTTCATGGTTATCTCCGATAAAGGGTGGAGGGATCACAGGGCATCGTCACCCTGTATCGACGGCCCACTCAAGAACTTGAGCCGTGGCCGGCCGATCAGCCAGGCGCCGGCGATAGCTGCAAAAATCTTCCTTCACGCGCGCTTTGCTCGCCCAACGCCAGCAATTGCATCACGCGCCGCACCTGCGCCGGTGTCACCAGCAGATCAGCCTGTCCGCGCAGATGGTCGCGCAGGTTCGCGTAGTAATGCAAATAGTTGCCCGGCGGCTGAGGGGCGGCACGGCGCACAGCCACTGGTGCTGTCACACCGGCGATGTGGGCCATGTGCAACACCTCGCCAGGCTGCGGGTCGGCACCCCAATCGCCTTGCGCATCCCACTGTGGCTGATGGCCGGTTTTCAGTGCATCTTCTTGCCGGTCCAGCCCGAACTTGGTGAAGCTGCCCTGCGTGCCATGCACCACCCAGCGCGGCCCGGGCTCGGCCACCAGCGTGCTGGCGTGCAAAATCACCCGCAGTCCACCCAGACGCTCGTAGCGCAACACGGCATGAAACCAGTCGTTGACCTGCGCGCCATCGCGCACGCTGGCAAGTTCCAGGCTCAAGGCATCGGGCATGCCCCACAGGCACTGCGCCTGGTCCAACAGATGTGGGCCCAGGTCTAGCCACAGGCCCGAGCCAGGCTGGCTGGATTCGCGCCAGCGCACCGGCACCTGCGGGCGATAGCGGTCAAAATGCGACTCCACCTGCACCACCCGGCCCAGTGCGGCGCTGGCCAGTATTTGTTGCAGGGCCAGAAAATCGCTGTCAAAGCGCCGGTTCTGAAACACCGTCAACACCCTGCCCTGTTGCGCCGCCAGTTCCAGCAGATGTTCAGTTTGCGCCAGTGTCACGGTGCAGGGTTTGTCCACCACCACATGCTTGCCGGCCTGCAGCGCCGCCAATGCCAGCGGGTAGTGGCTGTCGTTGGGTGTGGCAATGACGACCAGGTCGATGTCGGCACTGTCGAAGGCTTCTTGTGCAGTGGCGACCACCCGCAGCTGCGGCCAGTCTTGCTGCACCGCCTGCGCCCGGCTGGAGCTGATGCAAGTGAGTTGCAAACCCGGCACAGCCGCCAGCAGCGGTGCATGCAAGGTCTTGCCAGCCGAACCATAGCCGATCAGCGCCACTTGCCAGTTCATTTTTTAGCCCTCTTTTTCCAGGCCGCATAGCCCACCAGCAGCAACACACCCAGCACAATCAACAACATCAGCAGCACCTGGCCAGCCGTGGTGCTATCCCCGACATCGCCCAGCAGTTGCCCCAAGCCCTGGGTCACCTCGTCCACGCTGAACACGCTCAACACCACGGTGACCAGAATCAACACCGAAAAAACATACATCATTGTTGGTACCCCGCCAAATAATGGCTTCCTCTAAAGCCGATGCCCAAAACCGCTCAATCATCCGCGAAAATAGTGCGCTGCAACCCTCGTTGCCGCCAAATATCAAGCCACTATGCGTCACTTTTTGCCTGCCTCCGTGATCGGTGCCATTGCCAGCCTGCTGATGCTGCTCAACATCTTGCTGTGGGTGCCGATTTTGCTGCTGGTCTCGTTCATCAAGCTGCTGCTGCCGTTTAAGCGGGTGCGGCTGTTGATTGACCCACTGCTGCTGCGTATTGCCGAGGCCTGGATTGCCGGCAACAGCGGCTGGATGCGCCTGACCCAGCCACTGGACTGGGAAGTCAGCGGCATTGAGGACTTGAGCCCGCGCCAGTGGTATCTGGTGGTGTGCAACCACCAGTCGTGGGTGGATATTCTGGTGCTGCAGCATGTGCTGAACCGGCGCATTCCGTTGCTGAAATTTTTTCTGAAAAAACAACTGATCTGGGTTCCCATCATGGGACTGGCCTGGTGGGCGCTTGAATTTCCGTTCATGCGTCGCCACAGCGAAGCCTATTTGCAGCAACACCCCGGGGAGCGCGGCAAAGACGCTGCCACCACCCGCGCTGCTTGCGAAAAATACGCCTTGGTGCCCACCAGTGTGATGAATTTTCTGGAAGGCACGCGCTGCACCCCAGCCAAGCAAAAGCGCCAGCAATCGCCCTACCGGCATTTGCTCAAACCCAAGGCTGGCGGCATCACGCTGGCACTCGACGCGATGGGTGAAAAATTTGGTGCAGTGCTTGACATCACGCTGATTTACCCGGATGGCACACCCAACTTCTGGCAGTTTTTGCAGGGGCGCGTGCCCCGCGTCATCGTGCGCGCACGCACCTTGCCGGTGCCCAGTGCGCATCCTTCAGCGGGCAAAAGCCGCGAGGTCGCGCTGCGCGAAGCTTGCCAGCAATGGGTCAACCAGCTGTGGGCTGAAAAAGACGCAACGATTGCAGATGTTTTAAGCAAAAATGCACTCCAGCCTATACCGGACGTGCGATGATAGCTATTATTTTTAAGGCGTGTTGAAATGCTTGCGCAACTGCTTCGTGGTCTCTACCTGTTTCAGGGGCTGTGTGGTGGCTTGCTGGGCAGCTGGCTGGCGGCATTGCTGGCGCAACGCAGCCCGGGTATCAACGCGCTGTGGCTGGTGCCGCTGGGAGCGCTGGGCTTGCCCTTGTTATTGCAGTTTGCCGTGATCATCACCGCCATGCTGCGCTCCCGGGAGCCGGGCCAGGGCGTGCTTTGGTGGCGCGCCGTTTGGGGTGAATATTTGGCCGCCATCACGGTGTTCATGTTGCGCCAGCCCTGGCCGCGCCAGGGCCAGGGGATTTTGCCGCCAACCGTACCGACCACCCAACCCGCCCAACTGCCGGTGCTACTGGTGCATGGTTTTGTTTGCAATCACCGGGTGTGGGACAACGTGGCCAGCGACTTGCGACAAGCGGGCCATCCGGTTCTGGCCATCGACCTGGAGCCCTTGTTTACCTCGATTGACGACTACGCCGAGCGCGTTGAGCAGGCGGCCAGCGCACTGCTGGCCAGCAGCGGTGCACAGCAGCTGGCGCTGGTCGGCCACAGCATGGGCGGCCTGGTGATTCGTGCCTGGTTGCGTCGCTTTGGCAGCCAGCGTGTGGCGCGTGTCATCACGCTGGGCAGCCCGCACCAGGGCACACGCATTGCCAACGCTTCGCTCACTCCCAACGGAACGCAGATGCTCTGGCACAGCGCCTGGCTGCAAGCGCTGCAAAACAGTGAAACACCGGCGCTGCGCGGCCTGATGTCGATCGCGCTGACACGCCAGGACAACATCGTCTATCCACAGCGCGCCCAGGTGCCTGGACCCGGCCGTGCGGGCCTGGCTGCTGCTGCAACTCGATGCCCGCACAACAGCCGCCGTTAGCCCGGCGGATGCGTCCACCAGATGCCCAAAGCCGCTGCAGCCACCCGCCAGCCCAGGCGGCAGCACGTTTTGACCCAGATCAAACGGCGCTTTTTTACCTGCAGATAATCCAGCCATGCCCGCCATGCAGCCCCCCGTTCCAGCCACTGTCCCGGCCTTGCCTGCATCGCCTCGCCCGCATTCATTGGCCGCGCTTTTCTGGGCCTTTACCCAGCTGGCGTTGCAGGGCTTTGGCGGGGTGCTGGCGGTGGTGCAGCGCGAACTGGTGGAGCGCAGGCGCTGGCTGACCCCTGAGCAATTCATCGAAGACTTGGCGGTGGCCCAGGTGCTGCCCGGCCCGAATGTGATCAACCTGTCGATGATGATTGGCGACCGCTATTTTGGGCTGCGCGGCGCCTTGGTAGCCCTGGCCGGCATGCTGACATTTCCGCTATTGATCATTGTTGCGGTGGCGGTGCTGTTTGCCGGTGTATCCGACAGCGTTCAGGTGCAGGCTGCGCTGCGCGGCATGAGTGCTGTGGCGGCGGGTCTGATTGTGGCCACCGGCCTCAAATTGCTGCCATCCTTGAAGAAAAATGTGCTTCCAGCCCATATACAATGGGCGCTGATAGCTCTTACATTTATAGCTATTGCGCTATTGCGGATGGGCCTGATCTGGGTTTTGCTGGGACTCGGTGGCCTGAGCGCCGGATGGGCGTACCGGCTGCTTGGCAAACACCGCACCCAGAATGGCAGCGCATGACGATTCACTTAAGCCCATCAGACTGGCTGATGCTGCTGGCGCACTTTGCATCGCTGTCGCTACTGGCCATTGGCGGTGCCATCAGCACCGTGCCCGAGATGCACCGCATTTTGGTGCTGCAACATCACTGGCTGCTCGAGAGCCAGTTCAACGCCTCATTCGCGCTGGGGCAGGCCGCACCCGGCCCCAATGTTTTGTTCGTCGCGCTGCTGGGCTGGAATGTTGGACTGAACGCCAGTGGTGGCGTGCTGGCCGGCCACGCTGCCTGGGGCAGCGCCTTGCTGGGCATGCTGTTGGCGATGCTGGGCATGTTGCTGCCCAGCACCACACTGACTTTGGCAGCGTCGCGCTGGGCGCAGCAAAACCGCGAATTGCGCTGCGTGCGTGCCTTCAAGCAAGGCATGGCACCGGTGGCGGTGGGCTTGCTGCTGGCCACCGGCTGGATTTTGAGCCTGAGTGCTGGCAATACGCTGGCGCACTGGCCCTTATGGTTGCTGACGGCATGTAGCACGCTACTGGTATGGCGCACCCGCATTCATCTGCTTTGGCTGCTCGCGGGCGGCGGGCTTCTGGGCTGGTTGGGATTGGTCTAACATTCAACACTTGTTTCTTTATAGGAGTTATTGCTGTGTTTAAAAAATTGCTCAATTCAGTTCTCGTCGCGCTGCTGCTGGTCGCACCCTTGCAGGCCCGGGCTGAAGAACCAGAGATGCTGCTGTATTGCGGAATTACCATGGTCAAACCCATGACCGAAATCACAAAATTGTTTACCAAACGTGAAGGGGTAAGGATTCTGGTGTCACAAGGGGGCTCGGAAGACCTGTACCAATCGGCCAAGAAGAGCGGTGTGGGCGACTGGTATCTGCCCGGTGAGCCTTCTTACCGTGACAAGCACTTGAAGGAAGGCCTACTCGGTGAATTTGTCAACGTCGGCTACAACCAGCTCGCCATGGTGGTGCAAAAAGGCAACCCGAAAGCGGTCAAAGCCGACCTGCAAGAGATGCTGCGCAAGGATTTGACGGTCATTCTGGGCAATGCAGAGTCAGGCAGTGTGGGCCAGGAGTCCAAGGCCGTGCTCGACGGCATGGGCATTTACCCCAAAGTGGTCAAGGCAAGTGCCTTTTTGGCACCTGATTCACGCAGTCTGATGAATGCCATGAAAAAGGGTGAAGGCGACTTGACGCTAAGCTGGCGTGCCAGCGTGTTTTTTGGCGACAACGCGGCCAAACTGGATGTGGTTGACCTGAGCCCGAAAGTCGCCAAACCCCAGGCACTGCTGCTGAACCTGCTCAAAAGCAGTAAAAACGCCGACCTGGCCCGCAAGTTCATGAAGCTTGCCGAGAGCGAAGAAGGACAGGCCATTTTCCGCAGCCATGGCTTTCTGGACAACAAGACCGCAGTGACTCGCTGAGGTCCAGGCAAATCCACCCTGTTCATTCATGCGTCAATCAGCCCCAGCCGCAGCGCCGGTCAATGCAGCAGAGTCCACGGTTGACGGCTCTCTGCGTTGGCTGATCGGCATTTCATTGCTGTGCGTGGCGCTGGTGTTTGGACTGCGCTGGTACTTCAACCAGCTTGAAACAGAAATCAAGCAGCGTGGCGACAACGAGCGCGCGCGCCTGTTTGTCGGCGAGGAGATCGTGCGCGGGGTGCGGGAAATTGAAAAAGACATCTACCGCATGGCGGTCACGCAAAATGCGTCGGGTTTCACCCGCATCAACACGGAAATTGAAGGGCACCTGGCCAAGCTCAAGCATGATTTGAATGTGCTCAAAGATGGTGGAGTGTGCCGCCGGGAGATGCAGCTCAACATCGATGGCAACGATGAGGCGACGCGCGAGGTCACCTACAAGCCAGACCCATCAAGCCAGAAGGTGGTGATGGAGCTGATTGAAATCGAGCCGCAGCTGGCGCAGATCCGCGCACGGGCACGCAGCCTTGAGGAATTGCTGGCGCGACGCTGGCAAACGCTGGAGGCCGAAGACAGCGAGGCTTTTTTGCTGGCCGAAGAAGAAGTGGTGATCCAGCTCAAACAAATTCCGCCGCAATTTGAGCGCATCAACGAAAACGCCAATCGGCTGTTTCTGGAAGGCGACATACGGCTGCGGGCGCTGGAGGCCGAACTGGCCACGCAGACAAAAAACCTCAAGAACATTGAAACCGGCCTGATTTCACTGGTGGTGGTGCTGGGCGCGATTCTGGCGGTGCTGTTCATGCGCCGGCTCACGGATGCACTGCATGAAACTCGCCGCGCCCGCGATGCCACCGAAAGCCAGCGCGAGCAAAACGCCACCATCCTCGACACCTTGAGCGATGGGGTGTATGCCACCGACCTCAATGGTGTCATCACCTTTGTGAATGCCGCCGGTGAACGTATCTTGGGCTGGTCAACTGCAGATCTGGTGGGCCAGCCTTCGCATGAGGTGCTGCACCACAGTCGCCCCGATGGCAGCCATTTTCCGGAGGTCGAGTGCCCACTGATCGCGGTGTTGCAGCAGGGTGCAACACTGGACGGTGAAGATCATTTTGTTCATCGAAGCGGGCGTTTTGTACCGGTTTCCTATCGTTCCAAACCATTGTTGCTGGGCGGTCAGGTGGTGGGATCGCTGCTGTCCTTCCAGGACATCAGCGAACGCCTGGAGATTGAGGCCCGTATCCGGCTACAGCAAGCCGCCCTCAACGCAGCGGCCAACATGATTCTGATTACCAGCCATAGCGGCCTGATCGAATATGTGAACCCGGCCTTTTGTGAGACCACGGGCTTCAGTGCTGACGAAGTGATCGGCCAACCTGCCAGCATGCTCAACTCCGGCGTGCAAGACCAGGCGTTTTACAAGCAGATGTGGGACTGGCTGCTGAGCGGCAAGTCCTGGGAAGGCGAACTCAGCAACCGGCGCAAGAATGGTGAAATTTACCCGGAACAAATGACCGTCACGCCAATTTTTGAAGACGGCGAAATTGCCCATTTCGTGGCCATCAAGCGTGATATTTCGGAAGAGATCAGAACCCGCACACGGCTGAAACTGATCGAGTCGGCAATTCAGGAAACCAGCCAGGGGATCGTCATCATGGATGCGCAGGCGCACCCTGATGGTGCCGTGATTCAGTATGTCAATGCCGGCTTTAGCCGCATTACCGGTTATTCGTCCGCAGATGCCGTGGGCGCACGCGCCGGTTTTTTGCGCAGTCCGCAAACCGACCCATTCAAGATGCAGCAAATCCAGACGGCGGTTGCGCACGGCGACAGCCTGACGCTGGAGATGAACTACCAGCGCAAGGACGGCAGCTCTTTCATGGGCGAATTGCACCTGTCTCCGGTGCATTCCGAGCACGGCGTGGTCAGTCATTACATCGGGCTGCTGTCAGATATTGACCTGCGCAAGCAGGCCGAAGCGGCGCTGCGCGATGCACGCGACCAGGCACTGGAAAACTCGCGCCTCAAGTCGGAGTTTCTCTCGACCATGAGCCACGAAATTCGCACGCCGATGAATGGCATCATCGGCATGACTGACTTGCTGCTCGACACCCGGCTGGACGACGAACAACGTGACTTCACCGGCATCGTGCGCGACTCGGCACAGGCATTGCTGGTCATCATCAACGACATTTTGGATTTCTCGAAGATTGAAGCGGGCAAGCTGGAAATCGAAATCACCGAATTCTCGTCCTCGCAAGTGGTGGAGGGCACGGTGGAGTTGCTTGGCGCCCGTGCCCGTGAAAAAAAATTGGCCTTGACCAGCTTTGTCGATCCGGCCCTGCCGCTGCGCCTGATGGGCGACCCCACGCGCTTGCGCCAGGTGTTGCTCAACCTGATTGGCAATGGCATCAAGTTCACCGAGACCGGTGGTGTCGAAATCAGCGCCTTGCGCGCGGGAACTGACACCGAACCCTTGGTGCGATTTGAAGTCAGCGACACTGGCATCGGTATCTCGGAGCAGGTGCAAGCCAAGCTGTTCCAGTCGTTTACCCAGGCCGACAGTTCCACCACGCGCAAATACGGCGGTACCGGATTGGGCCTGGCCATCTGCAAGCGGCTGGTCGAACTGATGGACGGCCACATCGGCATCGACAGCCAGGCGGGGGTGGGCTCCACCTTCTGGTTCACCTTGCCGCTGCTGGCCTGCAGCGATGTCACCAAGGCCCAGCAGGTCTTGCAGCGCGGCGACGCAGAAATCAGAAGTCGGCGCGTGCTGGTGGTGGATGATCATGTCAGCGACCGCAAGGTCATCCACCGCTATCTGAGCTCGTGGCAAATGGCCAATGATGGTGCCAGCAGCGCGCCGGAGGCGTTGAAGCTGCTGCAAGACGCGGTGGATGTGGGTGCACCTTACGACATTGCCCTGATCGACTATGTGATGCCGGGCATGGATGGCCTGGAAATGGCGCGCATCCTGCGTGCCGACCCCGCGTTTGATGCACTGCGGCTGGTCATGTTGACCGCGCACGACCAGCGCGACCTGTGCAATCAAGCGCTCGAAACCGGTTTTGCCGTTTGCCTCGCCAAGCCAGTTCGTCAATCACAGTTGTTTGACAGTCTGGTGGCGCAAGACACGACATTGAACGAAGCCGCAGCGCTTTCACCGGAACTGCAGCCGATGCAGGACCTGTCCAACCCGGAAAACCTGTCTGACAATCGTCGCCTGATCCTGCTCGCAGAAGACAATCTGGTTAACCAGAAGGTTGCCCAATTGCAGGTCAATAAACTGGGCTATGCGCTGCATGTCGTGGACAACGGAGAAAAGGCGGTGGCAGCCGTTGCAGCGCTTGGCAACAGCCTGGCGGCGATTTTGATGGACTGCCAGATGCCGGTACTGGATGGCTTTGAGGCCACCGTGGCCATCCGCGTCGCCCAGGCGACAGCAGACTGGCGCATTCCGATCATTGCCATGACCGCCAACGCCATGCAAGGTGATCGCGACCGTTGTCTGGCCGTGGGCATGGACGACTATTTAAGCAAACCGATCAAGCCCGACGAATTGCGCGCGGCGCTGACCAAGTGGGTGGGCTCACCCTTGATCAAGGTGCAGGCCAGCGCTGATCCTGTGAAGACGCCAGCATTGGCAGCCACGCTTCACGCCACGGTGCCAGACGACAGCCCGGTGATTGATTTCGCCTTGCTGGACGACTATTTTGGCGATGACCCCCAGGTGGTGGTCAAACTGCTGGCGCTGTTTCAAAGTACCACCACCACTTTGCTGGCAAAACTCGAAACCAGCATTGCCCAGCATGACAGTGACACGGTTTATGCACTGACCCACGAACTGAGGGGCTCGTGCGGCAACATTGGCATCGAGCGCATGTCCAACATCACGGCGCGGCTGGAAAATGCTGCTGCCGAGTTTGACTGGCAGCGCGTAACCAACACCTTTGAGGACCTGCGCGGTGGCTTTGTGGAGGTGAATGCGGCTATTGCGGCGCATCAGAGTGCGTCGCTTGTGTCACCTGCCCTGCCTCCATCGTAATGCAACGATGGCAGCGACTGGCAATGCCCTTGTCGTGCGTCACCAACACCAGGGTGGTCCCCAACTCACGATTGAGTGCCAACATCAGGGCCATCACCGATTCACCCGTGGCAAAGTCCAGGCTACCGGTAGGCTCGTCGGCCAGCAGCACCGCCGGTTGCACCACAAAGGCACGCGCCAGCGCCACGCGCTGCTGCTCGCCGCCGGACAGCACCCGGGGGTACGCCCGCAGCCGCTGCGACAAGCCAACGCGCGCCAGCATGTCGGTTGCGGTCTTGCGGGCATCGCGCCGGTTAGCCAGTTCCAGCGGCAACATCACATTTTCCAGCGCGTTGAGGTTGCCCAGCAGTTGGAAGCTCTGAAACACAAAGCCGACCTTTTGCGCGCGCAACGCCGCCCGGGCATCTTCGCTGATGGCAAACAGATCCTGTCCGGCCAACTGCACGGTGCCGCGGCTGGGAACATCAAGTCCGGCGATGATCGACAGCAGCGTGCTTTTTCCCGAACCCGAGGCACCGACAATGGCCACAGTCTCCTGCTGATTCAGGCGGAAATCGATATCGCGCAAAATATCGAGGGTGCCGGTGGAGTCGCTGACCGATTTGAAGACGTGCTCGACCGAAATAATGCAATCTGACATGGATTTATCTTTGAACCTGAACAATTTGAAACGTCGCCACTGTATCGCGTTGGCAACAGCATTGGCTGCCACAGGGATTGGCAGCAACGCTGCGGCGGCAAAGGCCAGCACCCGAACCGCCACCGAGCGCACGATTTTGGTGATGGGGGACTCGCTCAGCGCGGAATACGGCCTCAGGCGCGGCAGCGGCTGGGTCGCCTTGCTGGAGCAAAAGCTGGCCACTGAAAAACACCAGGTGACTGTGGTCAACGCCAGCATCAGTGGCGAAACCAGTTCTGGCGGGCGCTCCCGGCTTGCCCCCCTGCTGCTGCAACAGAAGCCGGGATTGGTGGTGATTGAACTTGGTGCCAACGATGCCCTGCGCGGGCTGCCACTGGCCATGACCCAGGACAACCTCAACGCCATGGCGCGTGCTGCCAGGCAGACTGGGGCCCGGGTGCTGTTGCTGGGTATTCAGGTGCCGCCCAATTACGGCCAGGCCTACAACCAGCGCTTCGCCAGCATGTTTGCCGAGGTCGCCAAGACCAACCAGGCGGCGTTGGTACCGTTCTTTCTAAAAGGCGTGGCCGACGTGCCCAACAGCGAGATCTGGTTTCAGGCAGATCGCATTCATCCCAAGGAAGAAGCGCACCCGATCATTCTTGCCAACATCTGGCCGGTGCTCAAAAAATTGTTGCCAGCATGAGTCTCACCGCCATGAGCGCCGTGGACGTGCTGCGGCAACTCAACCAGTTTGATGCCATCATTGATGCCCGCAGCGAAGACGAGTTCGCACTCGACCACCTGCCTGATGCGCTGAATTGGCCCACCCTGAACAACATCGAGCGCCATGAGATTGGCACGCTGTACGCGCAAGTCAACCCGTTTGAAGCACGTAAACGCGGTGCGGCACTGGCGGCGCGCAACATCGCCGCGCACATTGAGCGCGAGGTCATCGACAAACCCAAGGAGTGGAAACCCTTGACGTATTGCTGGCGTGGCGGACAGCGCAGTGGCGCGCTGTCGCTGATCCTGGGGCAAATTGGCTTTCGGGTCACCGTCATTGAAGGAGGTTACCGGGCCTTTCGGACAGCCTTGGTGCAAGACACCGCGGCATTGGTGCAACAGCTGCAGTTTAAGGTGATTTGCGGCCCAACGGGTTCCGGCAAGACCCGCTTGTTGCACGCCTTGTCGGCCCAAGGGGCGCAGGTGCTGGATCTGGAATGCCTGGCCAACCACCGCAGTTCTGTGCTGGGTGCCGTTCCGGGGCTAACGCAACCGAGCCAGAAGCGCTTTGACACGCTGATCTGGGATGCACTACGCCACTTTGACAGCAGTCAGCCAGTGTTCATTGAAAGCGAAAGCAAAAAGGTGGGCAATGTGTCGCTGCCGGATGCGTTGGTGCAGGCGATGCGCCAAAGCCCTTGCCTGAACCTGCAGTTGTCCGATACCGAACGTGTGGCGCTGTTGCTGGAAGACTATGACTACCTGGTGCGCGATGTTGCGTATTTTTGTGATCGGCTGGCAGTGCTGACGGCACTCAAGGGCCGCTGCGTGGTGGAGGGTTGGCAAGCGCAAGCCCGTGCCGGGCAGTTTGCACCGGTGGTGCATGACTTGCTGCTCAGTCACTATGACCCGGCATACCTGGCCTCGATGCAACGCAATTTTGTCTGTTTTAAAGATTCAAAAACAATAGCGCCAAGTGACCGCTCAGCAAAGGCTATGGCAGACTTGGCGTCAGTGATTGTGGCAACTGAGCGTGACCATCTGGTCAGCCTGGCGGGTTGATAGCGGACTCGGCGTGTTGCGCGTCGTCACTGGCTTCTTTTTTCTTCTTTTTAGCCAGTTCTTTCTGACGCTTTTCGTAGCCGTAATTAGGTGTTGCCAATGTAGTCTTTCAATGTTGAAGGCGCAGATTTTACCTGTTGACTTGGGACAGCGCGCGCAGCGCTTGTTGCAAGTCAGTCTGCAAGTCATTGACAGCCTCCAGACCCACTGAAAAACGCACCAGCGAACCAGTTTTCAGGTGGGCCGGCCAGCCCGAACGCATGGCCGCCAAGTCATATGGGACCACCAGGCTGCACGGGCCGCCCCAGCTGTAGCCGATCTCAAACAACTGCAGCGCATCGCAAAAGGCATCCACCTGCGCCTGCGTGTAGTCAGGTTTGAAAATGACGCTGAACAAGCCCGCCGCACCGCCTGCCTCAGGTCGACACACCCGACACCAGTGCACATGGCCAGGCGACTGCGGCAGCGCCGGATGCAGCACCTGGGCAAACTCCGGGCGCGTCAGGCACCACTGCGCCAGCGCGCGGGTGGCTTCGTCGTGCGCCTGGTAGCGCAGCGGCAGGCTGGGCAATCCGCGCAGCACCGCTTCGGCATCGTTGGCTGCAACCCCCTGGCCCAGTCGCATATGGCACAGTTTGAGTGTCATGTGCAAGGCTTCGCTTCGGGTAATGATGCTCCCCATCAAGACATCGCCGCCGCCGCTGGGGTATTTGGTCAGGGCGTGGATGCTGATGTCCACAGCCAGTGGCGCATGGCTGCCCGGGTGCAAGTCAAAGGGTTTGAAGGCCAGGCCAGCGCCCCAGGTGTTGTCCAGCGCGCACAGCACCCCAGCCGCCTTGCACAGTCGCACCTGCTCACACAAATCAGGAAATTCCAGTGTGACAGAGCCGGCGGCTTCAAGCCACACCAGCCGCGTGGTGGGACCAATTTTGGCAGCCAGGTCCTGTGGCCGCAAGGCATCGTAAAACCGATGGGTAATGCCCCAGTGCGCCAGTTCGCCTTCCGCCAGCGCCTTGCTGGGTCCGTAAGCGTTGTCGGGAATCAGCACCTCGTCGCCAGATTTCAGCAGCGCCAGTGCCACCGTGGCAATGGCCGCCAGCCCGCTGGGGGTCAACAGGCATTGCGCGCCGCCTTCCAGCGAACACAGGCGTTCTTCCAGCATGTAGGTGGTGGGCGTGCCGTGCAGGCCGTAGGTATAAGCGGTTTTGTCCTTCCACTCGAATTGCCGCATGGCCGCAACACTGGGGAAAAAAACCGTTGAAGCCTTGAAAACTCCGGGCTGGGGTGCCGCAAACCCGGCAGGTGGCGTGTAGCCGTGGTGAATCAGCGTGGTGCTCAGGTCAGTCATGGTGTCACAGAGTCGTCAGACGCTCCATTTTTGAATCAATTGCTCGGGACGCATGCTGTCGTAGCTCTCAAACGGCTGGTGAATCCACGGGTTGGTGGGCAGCAATTCAACGCAATAGTCGGGCACAAAGGTTGAGATCGCCTTGGTCCAGATCACCGCGCTACGCAACTCGGTGATGGGCTGGTAGTTGCTTTTGAGTTGCTGCATGACGGCATTGAGCGTGTGCCCGGAATCCGCCAGGTCATCGACCAGCAGCACTCTTCCGGCGATTTGCCCCCGGGGAGTGGTGATGTAGTGGGCAATGTCCAGTTGCCCCTGCACCGTACCGGCTTCGGAGCGGTAAGAACTGGTGGACATGATGGCCAGCGGCTTGTCAAACACGCGTGACAGGATGTCGCCGGGGCGCATGCCACCGCGCGCCAGACACAGGATGGTGTCAAACTGCCAGCCCGACTGAAACACCTTGATGGCCAGTTTTTCAATCAGGTTGTTGTATTCATCGTAGCTCACATACAGGTGTTTGCCGTCTTCAGTCAACATCAAATTGCTCCTGGATAAATAGCTGGTTACGCAAGTGGAATAACGGCTAGAGGCCTATTTCTTATATAAACAACCCCGATTGCCAAGCCGCGGTGCAGCTCAATCGGCCAAAAACGGATGGCGCACCATGATGGTGTGCTCGCGGTCCGGGCTGGTGGACACCACGTGGATGGGCACCCCGGTGACTTGTTCAATGCGCTGCAGGTACAGACGGGCCGCGGTGGGCAGCTGGTCGAATTGCGTCACCCCCACCGTGCTGTCGCTCCAGCCTTCCAGCGTTTCATACACCGGCTGGCAGCGGGAAATATCGTCGGCGCCCATCGGCAGGATGTCGGTGTGTTCGCCATCAAGGATGTAGCCAGTGCACAGCTTGAGCTCCTTGAGGCCATCGAGCACATCCAGCTTGGTGATGCACAGTCCCGTCAGGCCGTTGACCTGGGCTGAGCGCTTGAGCAAGGCCGCATCAAACCAGCCGCAGCGACGACTGCGCCCGGTGGTTACGCCCTTTTCCGCGCCCACGGTACTCATGTGGTAGCCCGGTGTGCCGGGGACTTCCCAGTCGAGCTCGGTGGGAAACGGGCCGCCACCCACGCGGGTGCAATAGGCTTTGGTGATGCCCAGAATGTAATGCAGCAAACCCGGGCCAACCCCCGCACCAGCCGCCGCGTTGCCCGCCACGCAGTTGCTGGAGGTGACAAACGGGTAGGTGCCGTGGTCGATATCCAGCAACGTGCCTTGCGCGCCTTCAAACAGCAGGTTTTCGCCCTTCAAGTGGGCATCGTTGAGCTCGCGTGACACATCAGCCATCATCGGCTTGAGCAGTTCGGCATGACGCATGGCCTCGTCATACACCGCCGCAAACTGGACTTCGCCGTCTTTCATGTAGGGTGCCAGCACGGGGCCGAAATCAAAGGTTTTTGAGTTCAGATAGTTGATCAGTACATGATTGTGCAGGTGCAGCAGCTCGCGCAGCTTGTTGGCAAATCGCTCGGGAAACTTCAGGTCCTGCACGCGCAGCGCGCGCCGGGCAATCTTGTCTTCGTAGGCCGGGCCAATGCCACGACCGGTGGTTCCGATTTTTTCACTGCCACCTTGCTCGCGGGCGGCTTCGCGTGCCACATCCAGCGCCGCATGAAACGGCAAAATCAGCGGACAGGCCTCGCTGACGCGCAGGCGTGATCGCAGTTCAACCCCGACCCGCTCCAGCCCGGCAATTTCTTCAAACAGCTTGGCTGCCGACAGCACCACGCCATTGCCGATGTAGCACTTGACTCCGGGGCGCATGATGCCACTGGGGATCAGGTGCAAGGCAGTCTTGACCCCATTGATCACCAGGGTGTGCCCGGCGTTGTGGCCACCCTGAAAGCGCACCACCCCCTGGGCACTTTCGGTCAGCCAATCGACCAGCTTGCCTTTGCCCTCGTCGCCCCATTGGGTACCCACCACCACCACATTACGTCCTTTGATCGCTGTCATTTTGTTTCGCTTATAAAAAATCAGATGGCTTGCACAACCCACTGGCCGGCGACTTCAATCAGTTCGCGGTCGCAATGAAATTCATCGACTTCGCTTTCGTGCCCAGGCAGTACTCGCATGACGATCTCGCCCTGCGTGCGCAGGCGAGCGATGGCTGCCGTCAACCCGGCATCGCCTTGCCAGGGTGCCCGAATGGCGGCTTGCAACGGCCGGGGACTAACCGCAGCCACCAGCGCCTTGAGGTCAAGGCTGAAGCCCGCGGCCGGACGATTGCGGCCAAACACCGCACCCACTTCGTCATAGCGACCACCGCGCACCAGTGCGCCACTGCCAGCCGGCGCGTAGATGGAGAACCGTGCGCCCGTGTAATAGGCGTAGCCTTGCAGATCCGCCAGATCAAAAGTGACCTTGACCGATGGCAAACAACTTGCCAGCTGCTTTAGATTTTGTAGCGCGCTGCGCACAGATGGAAAGGACTGGAGTGCTTTTTCCGCCTCAATCAGCACCTGGGCATCGCCATACAACTGTACCAGCGCCAACAAGCCCTGATGCACGCTCGCCGGCATGTCGCGGGTGAGTGTGACCAATTCGGGGCGGTCTTTGGCGGCCAGCGCTGCATACAGCGCAGCGCGTCGCGGCGCGCTCAAGGTAACGCCGGACAAGACGGCCTGGACCAGGCGGGCATCGGCCAGGTCCACACTACAGTCTTGCACGCAGGCCGCCTTGAGGCAATCGAGCGCCAGGGTCAACACCTCGACATCGGCCTCCAGCCCGGCATGGCCGTAAATTTCAGCCCCGAGTTGCAGCGGTTCGCGGCTGGCGTGCGGCGCGCCTGGCAAGGTGTGCAGTACCGACCCACAGTAGCACAGCCGCGTCACCCCCTGCCGGTTGAGTAAGTGTGCGTCGATGCGAGCCACTTGTGGCGTGCTGTCGGCGCGCAAGCCCAGCATGCGACCCGACAACTGATCGACCAGCTTGAAGGTTTGTAAATCCAGCGCTTCGCCGGCACCCGTTAGCAACGATTCAAGGTGCTCCAGCAGCGGCGGCATGACCAACTCGTAGCCATAGCAGCGAGCGGTATCGAGCAGGTCTCGGCGTAATTCTTCGATGTGCCGCGCTTCAGACGGCAAGACATCGGCAATGTGATCCGGCAGGACCCAAGCAGACATGTGATGATTGGCAGGCTGTTAAAACCGCGATTCTACCGGGCGAAATCGGCAGTCCTGCTCAGCTGAGCGACCAAATCAGCGCCAAGCCGGCAAGCAGACTGCACAGGCCGAAGAAACGCAACTGTCCGTCGCTGAGTTGCAGGATTTGCAAAAAGGTCTTGCGCCAAGTGGCAGGCGACACAAAAGGCATAAAGCCCTCGACCACCAGCACCAGCGCCATCGCCAGCCAGAACGTGCTGCTGTCCAAAGTCCGGCTCCGCGCTACTTTTTGCCCTGGGCGGCAGCGCCACTCGCCGGTGCACCACCGCGCATGGTCTTGAAGAAATCGGAGCTGGCCGGGTCCAGCACCATGACATCGCTCTTTTTCGAGAAACTGGCTTTGTAAGCGTCAAGACTGCGGTAAAACTGGGCAAATTGAGGGTCGCGACCAAAGGCTTCCGCGTAGGTACGCGCCGCTTCGGCATCGCCCTCGCCCTTGATCTTTTGTGCGTCGCGGTAGGCGTTGGCCACAGTCACCTCGCGTTGGCGGTCGGCATCAGCGCGGATTTTTTCACCTTCTGCTGCACCGGTCGAACGCAGTTCGTTAGCAACACGTTTGCGTTCCGCCTCCATGCGCCGATAGACCGACTCGGTGATGGCATCCACGTAATCAACCCGGGTGATGCGTACATCCACCACGTCAATACCCCAGGGTTTGGCACCACGCACCTGACTGAGCACCTCGTTTTTAACGTCCTCCATCAAGGCTTCGCGCTTGAGCGACAGCAGCTCCTTGACGGTGCGCTTGTTGATTTCTTCCTGGAACGCATTGCGCACCACCCGGTTGAGCTGGCTGGCACCTGCCGCCTCATTGGTGCCGACATTACGAATGTATTCGGTGGGCTCAGTGATGCGCCAGCGCACATACCAGTCAATCACCACGCGCTGCTTTTCAGCGGTCAACACGGGTTCGTTGTCGGTGCTGTCAAGGGTTAGCAGACGCTTGTCGATGTAGGACACATTCTGAAAGGGTGGTGGCAACTTGAAGTTCAGCCCAGGCTCGGTAATGACTTCCTTGATCTGCCCCAATGCATACACCACGCCAAACTGCCGCTGATCCACCACAAACAGGGTGGAACTGGCCAATGCAAGTGCCAAAAGAACACTTGCAAAAATAAAACCTAGCCGATTCATGAGGAGCTCCTAGCGGGTTTCACGGGTACGCGAGCGCGCTGCGTCGCGGTTACGGGCATCCGCGCTGGCGGCTGCATCGGTCGCCAAACTGGCGGGTGGGGCCTGAATAGACGGTACTGCCGTACTGGCTTCACCGGTTTGACCGGTCATCTGGATGATCTTGTCCAGCGGCATATACAGGAGGTTGCTGCCTTGGCGCGAGTCAATCATGACTTTGGTCACATTGCTGTAAATCTGCTGCATGGTGTCGATATACATGCGGTCGCGTGTGACTTGCGGCGCTTTCTGGTACTCGAAAAGCACCGACTTGAAGCGTTGCGAATCGCCCTGCGCCTGCGCCACGATGCTGGCCTTGTAGGCATCAGCGGCTTCTTTGAGTCGGGACGCGGCACCGACGGCGCGTGGAATCACGTCGTTGGCATAGGCTTGCGCTTCGTTTTTGGCACGTTCACGCTCCTGGCCTGCTTTCAGCACATCGTCAAATGCCGCCTGAACCTGCTCTGGCGGCCGCACACCGCCCTGTTGCAGGTTAATGCCGACGATTTCAATACCAACCTTGTAGCGATCGAGGATTTTTTGCATCAGGGCTCGCACGCGGGGGGCGATCTGATCGCGCTCATCGGACAGGGCGCTGTCCATGCGCATCTTGCCAACCACCTCGCGCACCGCAGTTTCAGCGGCTTGCACCACGGCATCGGCCGGGTTTTTGCTCTCGAACAGGAAAGCGCGCGCATCGCTCAAGCGGTACTGTACGGCAAACTTGATTTCAACGATGTTTTCATCTTCGGTCAGCATGGCGGATTCGCGCAGGCCGGTGGCCTTGATGATGGTGTCGCGCCCGACATCCACCGAGCGAATTTGCGTCACAAAGATCAGCTCGTGGCGCTGGATCGGATAGGGCAAACGCCAATTGAAGCCAGCACCCACCGTTGAGTTGTACTTGCCAAACTGGGTGATGACGGCTTGCTGCCCTTCCTGAACGATGAAAAAACCGGTGCCCAGCCAGATCAGCACGGCCACTGCAGCGATCAAGCCCGCACCAATGCCGGCGTTTTTCATGTCTGGCTGGAACCCACCGCCGTTACCTCCACCGCCTGAGCCACCACCAGCGGGCACACCGCGCATGTTTCCTTTGCCATTGCCAAACAGTCCACCGAGCTTGCGATTGAAATCACGCCACAATTCATCGAGGTCAGGCGGCCCCTGATTGGCACCCGGCCGGGGCCGACGATCCTCAGCAGGCTTTGGCTTGACCTCAGGATTGTCGTCAGGACGATCCCCACCGCTGGGCATATTGTCTGACGGTTTGTCATCGGAGCGTCCCCAACGCGGGTCATTGAGATTGAACATTCCCCGGATGCGCTGCCTGAGCAGCCCCTGGCCAAATATGGGTAATTGAAGTTTCATCGAATCAACTCGTGTCTTGTTTGTGCCGATTGTGCCGAATCACGCGTCAGCCTCATGGCTCAGAGGGAAATGCGTGGCCGCAGGCGGCTTTGCAGCCATCAGCTTGTCCACCAGCAACTGGCGCAACTGCGCTAGGCCATCACCTTGTTGCGCACTCAAAAAAATGCGCGGTGTCGGTTGACCGTCGAGATCGAACAGGTCCTGCGGGATCGCTGGCTGATTTTCGGCCGCCACTGCATCGAGTTTGTTGAAAACCAGCACCTGAGGAATATCGGTAGCGCCAATCTCTGCCAATACCCGCTGCACCTCGGAGATCTGCTCGGCGTAGTGCGGGCTGGAATAGTCCACCACGTGCAACAGCAGATCGGCATCCACGGCTTCTTGCAAGGTGGCCTGAAAGGCATCAATCAAGCCATGTGGCAAGTCACGAATGAATCCAACGGTGTCTGACAATGAAATCATGCGGCCCAATTCTCCCAGGTACAACTGCCGGGTGGTCGTGTCAAGTGTGGCAAACAATTGGTCTGCTGCATAAGCTCGCGCCTTCACCAATGCATTGAACAAGGTGGACTTGCCGGCATTGGTGTAGCCAACCAAGGAAATATTGAAGGTGTCTCGACGCTCACGCTGGCGGCGCTGTGTTTGCCGTTGACGCTTGACCTTGACCAGTCGTTCCTTGGTGCGTTTGATGCTATCGCCAATCATGCGGCGATCGAGTTCGATTTGCGTCTCACCCGGACCGCCGCGCAACCCAATGCCCCCACTTTGGCGCTCAAGGTGTGACCACCGGCGAACCAATCGGGTGCTTAAGTACTGCAGACGCGCCAGTTCCACTTGCAACTTGCCTTCGTGACTGCGCGCGCGCTGGCCGAAGATTTCGAGAATCAGCAAGGTCCGGTCATTCACCGGCAATTCCAGATGGCGCTCCAGATTGCGCTGCTGGGCCGGGCTCAGGCTTTGATCAAACAGAATTTCCTGCACGCCGAGCTGCATTGCCAGTTGCTTGATCTCGTCGGCCTTGCCACTACCGATGAACAGCGCAGCGTCGGGCGCACGCCGTTTGCAAGTCACGCGGGCGACGGGCTCAAGCCCAGCCGTCTGAGCCAGCAACCCCAGCTCTTCAAGCTCTTCATCAAATCGGGGAAGTCCTAGATCAACGCCCACCAGGAGCGCGCGTGCCTTGTCGGATTCAGGCGGCGGCAGATTCGTCACCCTCGGTCACGGAGAAGTTGACGGCACGGCCAGGGACAATGGTAGAAATAGCATGCTTATAGACCATCTGCGTCACCGTGTTGCGCAGCAGCACCACATACTGATCGAAAGACTCAATCTGACCCTGAAGTTTGATTCCGTTGACCAGGTAAATCGACACTGGTACATGTTCCCGACGCAGCGTGTTGAGGAACGGATCTTGAAGTAATTGGCCTTTGTTGCTCACGATATTTTCCGTGTTCGGATTCGTTTGTTTAGAAGGCAGGCACGATAACACAGTCATCTGGTGAATTGTCCGGGGTCGTCACAAATCCACAATATATTCATCTAATCATTGCAAAATAGATAGCAAGGCAAACCACTCACTCCGCCTTGTCTGCAAAAGGGTTGGCCGATGTCTTCATTTCGATGCGTAACGGCGTACCGACCAGGTCAAATTCCTTGCGAAAACGGCCTTCAAGGAATCGCTTGTAGGCATCAGTCACGTGCTCCAGCGAGTTGCCGTGAATCACGATCACCGGCGGATTCATGCCACCCTGATGCGCGTAACGCAATTTGGGGCGGTACATGCCGGCGCGTTTGGGGCTTTGAAACTGTACCGACTCCAATAACAAGCGGGTCAGAATGGGCGTTGACATCTTGCAGTTGGCCGCCTTGTAGGCCTGTGCAATCGAAGCCCACAAGGGCCCCAAGCTCTGGCGCTTTTGCGCAGAAATCAGGTGCATGTTGGCGAATTTGAGAAACGCCAGTCGCGTTTCGATGGAGCGCTTGACCAGTTCGCGTTGGTATTCATCAACCGCATCCCATTTATTGACGGCCAGCACCACCGCGCGGCCGTTTTCCAAAATGTAGCCGGCAATATGTGCATCCTGGTCGGTAACACCCTGCGTGGCATCAATCAGCAACAAAACCACGTTGGCGGATTCAATCGCCTGCAGGGTCTTGACGACCGAGAATTTTTCGATGGCTTCAAACACCTTGCCACGGCGGCGCAAGCCGGCAGTGTCGATCAGCTCAAACTTTTGTCCATTGCGCTCGAACGGCACTGAAATCGCATCTCGCGTGGTGCCGGGCAGGTCAAAGGCCACCAGACGCTCTTCACCCAGCCAGACGTTGATGAGGGTGGATTTGCCGACGTTGGGCCGACCCGCAACCGCCAACTTGATCACGCCCGGCTCGACTTCGGTTTCAGCGGCGTCTTCATCCAGCGCAAAGGGTTCCAGCGCACGTTCGATCAAAGTGCGGATGCCCTGGCCATGCGCAGCAGATATGGGAAACACCTCACCCAGGCCCAACTCGTAAAACTCTACCAGTTGAACACCCTCCAGCATGCCCTCTGCCTTGTTGGCAACCAGAATGCAGGGTTTGCCCAGGCGGCGCAGATAATTGGCAATATCGTGGTCTTGTGCACTGATACCGCCACGCGCATCCACCACAAAGATCACTACATCGGCCTCTGCCACCGCCTGGCGTGTCTGCTTGGCCATTTCCTTGTAAATGCCGCTGGCCGCATCGGGCTCGAAACCACCGGTATCGATGGCAATGTACTCGTGCTTGCCCTGCTTGCCGTTGCCATAGTGCCGATCACGGGTCAGGCCCGCATAATCAGCAACGATGGCATCGCGCGATTTGGTCAAGCGATTGAATAGCGTGGACTTGCCAACATTCGGGCGGCCAACCAGGGCCAAAACAGGTTTCATGACGGTTGATGGTTCAGGGATGCCATCACTCGGGCCGAAAACCGAAAACGCCGCCTTTGCGCGTTACCACAACCAAGGTGTTGTCTGCCAAGACCGGCGCGGTCACGATGGCTGAACCATCGGTCGTCATGCGGTTCAGCAGTTCACCGTCCTTGCGCGCCAGCATGTGCACAAAACCCGCACTGTCACCGACCACCACCGAGCGCCCCACCAACAGCGGCGCGCCGACATTGCGGTAGCGCAACTTGTCTGACTGCCACGCCAGTTCACCATCTTTGGCGCGCCATACCATCAGCCGGCCATCACTTTCGACACCCACAACCTGCTCTTTGTCGCCGTGCACACCAACGGATCCGTCCGCAGTACGCCGCCACAACAATTGACCGCGGGCAGCCGTGTCAATACAGGCCACCGCCGCTTGAAATGCGCGGGCACAGACCACGTTGTCGTCGCGGCGAACCCCAGCGACCAAATCCACCAGGCGTTCAATGTCATTGGTACCACGCGCAGTGGCAATGGCGGTCTCCCAGAGTGCCGCACCACTGGATGGATTCAAGCCGACCAAGCGGCCAGAAAACCCAACCACCAGGGTGTCTCGCACTGCCAGCAAAACACCGGCCTGTCGCAGCACCAGCGCCTCGCCAGCACGTTGGATTTGCCACAACTTGCGCCCGGACAACGCATCAAAAGCCATCACGGACCGATCCGCACCCAGTACAAAAACACGTTGTCCAGCCACCAGGGGCGCAGTGAACACCTGCGTGGGCAGGCTTGCGCGCCACAGTTCGCGCCCCGCATCCAGAACCACCAATTGGTTTTCACGGGTGACCACTGAAGCAAAGCGGCCATCGTGGCCGACACCGGCGGCAATGGCTGCGCCCACCTGGGTCTGCCAAAGTTTGCTGCCATTGGCCGCATCAAGGGCAACGACCGTGCCATCACTGCCCGCCACCACCAGCATCTTGTCCTTGACTTGAACCTGCAGCGGGAAATCAACAGCGCCAATCTGGGTCGTCCAGGCCATGCTGACCCCGATCAAGGCAGGGTTTGACCCCAATTCACTGGCCACCGGCTTGCCAGAGCCGCTGGCGCAGGCCACCAACCCCAGCAGCGCAGCCCCAAGCAGGCCTGCTTGCAGTGCGCGAACCACCATATATTTGCTCATAAAACTACTTTCCGGTTACCAGAGGGGCCTGGTCGCGCTCTTGCACATTGACACCCAGCGCATTGAGCTTGACCTCAACCAAGCGCCGATATTCAGTGCGGACATCGAGCAAGCGCCAGGCCTTCTCATATTCGGCAATCGCGCCGCTCTTGTCGGCTTTCAACATCAGTGCATCTCCTTTGCGGTCAGCGACCAGGCCTTCAAAACCGACAGGAAAGTCGCCATTGAGCAATGCAAGTGCTGCATCGTGGTTTTTTTCATCCAGCAAAATCGCTGCCAGACGCAGTTTGCCCATTGCCTGGTAAGCCTTGTCCGATGCCTGTTCTACGACCCAGGTCAATATGGCTTTGGCCTGATCGGGCTTGCCAGCATCAACGTATTGCTTTGCCACCAGAAGTGCCGACTGCTGGGCGTAAATCGTGCTGCCAAAACGGTCTTTCATCTCTGAAAACACCCGCTCAATCTTGCCCAGGTCGGCTGACTGCACAGAACGGTCGACCTCGTCAAACAGCGCTGCCGCCTGCGTGGCCTGGTTTCGCTGCCAGTATTGGTAGAAGTTCCAGCTCGCAAATGCGCCCAAAATGACAATCAAGGCCCAGGTGATTGCGTTGCCATACTGTTTCCAGAAATGCTTGATTTGGTCAAGCTGTTCCTGTTCTTCAAGATCGAGTTGATTCGCCATAAGGTGCAAAAGTTAAACCGCTGATTGTAGGGTTGGGGCCCACTGCGCCAGGTCGGCCAGTGCGCGGGTTTCTTGAATCGCCTGGGCATCGCGCAAGGGCTTGATCGTGACTTGCCGTGCGCAGACTTCGTCGGCACCAAACACCAGCGCAAAGCGGGCACCGCTGCTGTCAGCCCGCTTGAACTGGCTTTTCAGACTTCCCATGCCTTCAAGTGTGCTGCTGTGCATCTGCACGCTCACACCGGCCAGTCGCAGCGCCTGCAACGTGGCCAGCACCAGCGGCATTGCGCTGGAATCGCTCACCACGGCATAGGCATCAGGCAACGGTAGCGCAGGCGAAAAACCGGAGGCACGGGCAAGTTCCAGCACGCGATCGACCCCTAACGCCCAGCCCACCGCTGGCGCAGGTTTGCCGCCAAGTTGCTCAAACAGGTAGTCGTAGCGACCACCGGCACAGACGGTTCCCTGCGAGCCAAGGCGATCAGTGACAAACTCAAAAACGCTCAGGTTGTAGTAATCCATGCCCCGTACCAGACGGGGATTGATACGGTAGGTCACGCCATTGGCATCCAGTATTGCGCGCAAGGCGTTGAAATGTGCCAGGGAATCGGTGCCTAGAAAATCCAGCAGTTGGGGTGCCGACTCAACCACCGCCTGCATGTGCGGGTTTTTGGTATCGAGAATACGCAAGGGATTGCTATACAGGCGCCGACGCGCGTCTTCGTCCAGCACGTCCGCATGGTGCTCAAAGTGAGCAATCAAGGCCTGACGGTGCGCCAGTCGTTCACCTGGCTGACCCAAGCTGTTGATTTCAAGGCGCACATCGGTCAGGCCAATCTCTTGCCATAGCGCGGTGGCCATCAGGATCAGTTCTGCGTCAACCTCGGCACCCGAAAATCCCAGCGCTTCGGCACCAATTTGATCAAACTGCCGATAGCGGCCCTTCTGCGGGCGCTCATGGCGAAACATCGGCCCCATGTAATACAGGCGCTTGGGTCCGTCATACAACATCGAATGCTCCAGCGCAGCACGCACCACACCGGCAGTGGCTTCTGGCCTGAGCGTCAACGGGTCACCATTGAGCCGATCCTCAAAGCTGTACATTTCTTTTTCGACAATATCGGTGACTTCACCCAGCCCCCGAACGAACAGCGGCGTGCGCTCCACAATGGGTGTGCGGATGTTTCTATAGGCATAGCGCGCCATCAAGGCGCGCACATTGTGCTCAAGCCACTCGACCGCCGCCGAATCTGGCGGCAGCAGGTCATTCATGCCTTTGACAGCAGTCAGTTTGTCGATTTTTGGGGCAGTCAATTTTTCAGTCATGAATTCGCATTTCCAGCGGAGACGGGCGAGCGCTGGCCAAAGCGCTCGTCCACATAATTTTCAACCAGTGCCTGAAATTCCTGGGCGATATGCTCGCCGCGCAGCGTCAGGCGCTTTTCACCATCAATGTATACCGGTGCGGCAGGGGCTTCACCGGTACCCGGCAGGCTGATGCCGATGTCGGCCTGTTTGCTCTCACCCGGGCCATTGACAATGCAGCCCATCACCGCGACCTTCATTTTTTCGACACCCCCTGAAATGTGGTGCTGGTGGTCCTGCCGCAACCGGGACATGCCGTAACACTGGGCACAAAGGAACGCAATTCAAGCGCCTGCAGAATTTCAGCGGCGATCAGCACCTCTTGGGTACGAGACTCGCCGGGCTGCGGTGTCAACGAAACCCGGATGGTGTCACCAATGCCCTCTTGCAGCAAGATCGACAAGGCCGCCGCTGAAGCGACTGCACCTTTGACTCCCATACCCGCCTCGGTTAAACCCAGATGCAAGGCATAGTCACAGCGTCGGGCCAGTTCACGATAGACAGAAATCAGATCCTGCACACCACTGACTTTGCATGACAAAATGATCTGTTCTGGCCGCATGCCCATTTCAACAGCGCGCTGGGCCGAAGCCGTGGCAGATGAGATCAGCGCCTCGTACATGACCGGCTTGGCACCCCACGGGACGGCACGTGCGCTGTTTTGGTCCATCAATGTAGCCAACAGTTCCTGGTCAAGACTGCCCCAATTGACACCGATGCGAACCGGTTTGTTCCAGCGCATGGCGGCTTCAATCATCAAGCCAAACTGAACGTCGTGCTTGTCACCCTTGCCGACGTTGCCAGGATTGATCCGGTACTTCGACAGCGCTTGCGCACATTGCGGAAAGTCAGTCAGCAAACGATGCCCGTTGTAATGAAAGTCGCCAATCAGGGGCACATCCACGCCCATCCGGTCCAACTGTTCGCGAATGGCGACCACGGCTTGTGCCGCTTCGGGGGTATTGACCGTCAGCCGCACCATCTCAGAGCCCGCAAGGGCAAGCTCCTTGACCTGGATCGCCGTACCAATCACATCAACCGTGTCCGTATTGGTCATCGACTGCACCCGCACCGGCGCATCTCCGCCCACCGTGACGACTCGACTACCCCAGCACACTTGCGCCTGAAGAGATTTTCGCGGCAAGGCACTGACACAAGCGATGGGGGGCATGGTTTGCGCAACTTGCATTACTTCACCTCAAATCTGGCAACGTTGTCTTTAGAGAACGACGTCACATCGAACGGCTTGCCGCGCACGGTGACTGCGACCACATCGGCTCGCCCCAATACCACCGACAAGGGCAATGCGCCTTCAACCCGCAACACCTCTCCAGCAGCCGCCATCTTGCGCAACTGCAAGTTATCGCGCGCATCGGTTACTTCAATCCAAGTTGCATCACGTACTTGAAGCGTCAGAATCGACTCCGTAGAAACGCCGACCAGTGCTGAACTGGACAAGGCCATTGCGTCCGCAGCCGCGCTACCACTCGCTCCAACCACCGCCACGGGCATGCTGGCCGGCGCAAGTTCGGATCGAACAACTGTCGGCACCGGTGCCGCCTGCGATGCCGTGTCT
>JFJP01034040.1_pt1 | contig 27895 bp, 29 predicted proteins | sample 431651 | NCBI WGS metagenome assembly JFJP01 (sample SAMN02602958, study PRJNA72255) | Microbial mat metagenome, whole genome shotgun sequencing project. | biome: fresh water; feature: sink hole; material: water; isolation source: purple microbial (photo- and chemosynthetic) mats found in... | reverse complement strand
AGTGACCTGTCGGCCAGAAATCCTTACAGCCTCGGAACATACGGGGTCACTTGTCCCTCCGGTCGGATAATTCCTGGGCCACCGAAAGGCCGATTCTGGTCAATTTCAAAACAGAAACTCGAATCCCTTGATCTTGATGGAAGGATCTGGTGGGGCAACGACAAGTCTTCAGTTCCTCAGCTCAAGCGTTTTCTCACGGATGTCAAGCAAGGAATCGTCCCCCAAACCTATTGGCCTTATGAAGAAGTCGGCCACACCCAAGACGCCAAGAAGGAGATCGTGATTCTCTTCGGTGACGACGTCTTCGGTACCCCCAAACCCGAGCGCCTGATTCAGCGCATTCTGCACATCGCCACCAACCCCGGCGACGTGGTGCTCGACTCGTTTTTGGGCTCGGGAACCACGGCGGCGGTGGCCCACAAAATGGGGCGTCGGTGGCTGGGCATCGAACTCGGCGACCACGCGCTCACCCACTGCCTACCGCGCCTGCAAAAGGTGGTGGCCGGCGAGCAGGGGGGCATCAGCCAAGCGGTGAACTGGCAAGGCGGCGGCGGCTTTCGGGTGGTCGAGCTCGGTCCGCAGTTGTACGACGACGCCGGTGTGTTGGCTTCTGACATCGCCTTTGACGACTTGGCGGCTTTGGTGTGGTACCGCGCCACCGGCACCGGGTTACCCGCTCGCGCGGCCAACGACTCGGCGACGTTTTTGGGTGTGCACAACGGGCAGGCGCACCACCTGCTGTTCGGCACTGGGAACGAGCTGAACCACGCCTCGTTGGCCGCTTTGCCGCCGCACGACGGCCTGCGGGTGGTGTGGGCCACCCGCTCCCGCCTGGGCGAGGCCGCGTTGCAGGCCGCCGGGGTCGTGTTCCGCCAAATTCCCTACGCGCTGGGTTCGGCCGATGTTTGACCTCAAGGACTACCAAAAGCGCGCGCTCGACACCCTGAGCGTCTTCTTGGAACGCTGCGACGCCCACCCCACCACCGACAACCTGCGCCACGCGTTTTTGCAGACTTTGGCCGACCAAGGCATTGCCAGCAACCGCTACCTAGTGTCCCGTAATACTTAGAGTACATACATTATGTGCTATACTATTCGGCATGGGAAAAGACATATTGCCAAAAGCTAGCGCAGAAGACCTGTCGGTGATGGAGCAGTTGCTGAAAGCCGGAAACATGCGCCACAAGTACGCTGTGAGAGTCCAGACTGTTCTCAACCGCGCGGCCGGTAAATCGACTAACGAGACGGCCGAGTTTCTGGGAATCAACGTCATGTCGGTCAGCCGCCATGTGATCCGTTTCAATAACGGTGGCGTTGACTCGCTGCTTCATGACAAGAGCCGCCACAACGGAACGCCCCCGACAACCGCCGAAATCAAGAACCGGATTTCGCAGATCGTCTGTAACGAGAAACCCGAAGGTGCCACCCACTGGAGTGTCCGCAGCCTGGCCGAAAGAGTTGGTGTCAGCCACACCACAGTTCACAGAATCCTACGGGAAAGGGGCCTCAAACCCCACCAGGTCCAGAGCTTCCAGTTCAGCAATGATCCTGACTTTGAGAGGAAACTCGACGATGTTGTCGGTCTGTATCTGAGTCCGCCCGAAAACGCCATAGTTCTTTGTGTGGACGAGAAATCGCAGATCCAGGCACTGGAGCGGTCACAGCCAATCCTGCCGCTGCGTGAAGGGGTTCCCGAACGCCAGAGCCACGACTACTACCGGCATGGAACAACGACCCTCTTCGCTGCCCTGAATGTTGCCTCCGGCCGCATTCTTGGCGAGTGCAAACAGGAACACAAGTCGGTCGACTACATCTCATTTCTGAAGAAGATCGACAAGTACAACCCAAAGGGAAAAGTACTCCACTTGATCGTCGATAACTACTCAGCGCACAAAAGCCAGGCCGTTAAGGACTTCCTCAAATCCCGAGAAGGGAGGTTCGTCATCCACTACATTCCGACACATTCATCTTGGCTCAATCTGGTCGAACGGTGGTTCGCTGAAATCACCAACAAGCAGATCCGCCGCGAAAGTTGGACCGGCGTCACCGAACTTAAGACCTCGATCAAAGGTTTCATCCGGATCTGGAACGAATCCGGCAAAAAGTTCCATTGGGTGAAGACCTCGGAGCAAATCAAAGACCGCATCGCCCATGCGAAAGCACGTTATGAAAAATAACGTTTACGGGACACTAGGTATCACCGCGAACGCTGGCAGGCAGCCTTTTTCGTCGGTGGGAGGGTTTGGTGTGGCCTGCGCGGCGGTGGAACACTTTCTTCGGCAGCTTGCCGTCGAGAATGGTCCGGCAGGGGTGAGGGTTTGCTGGGTGCGGTCGCCCGGTTCTCCCGACGCGCCCGGGGTCCGCGAAGCGTGGGAGCTTTACGGCCAGCAGAAGGGGCTCTCCTTGGACGAGGTTCACCGGGAGTTTGCCAAGGACACCCCGTTGCGGCGTGTCACCCCCTTGGCCGAAGTCGCCAACGCGGCGGTGCTTCTGGCCAGCGACCTGGCCTCGGGGATGACGGCAACGATGGCCAACGCGACGGGCGGGGCTCAAGTTGACTGAAACCCGGGACCGATAAGGCCATGCCTGCCCATCGCGCCGGAGGAAAACTCACCCGCAGTCACACCACCCTCATTGATGCCGCCGTGCCGGTGGTCGACGCCTTGCAGCAGCGCCCCGAAGTCAGCAAAATCTCGCTGGGATTGATCAAGAACATCGGGAAGGGTTCCACCGGCCTCAAGTTCCAGGTGGTGGTGGGTGGCTGGCGAATCGTCATCCGGGGGAGCACCAGCCTGCAAGAAATCGTCGTCTACACGTCGGACCCGGCCCGGACCAAGTTCGAGCTGGAGCGTCAGCAACGTGCCTGACCACTAAGCTAGGTTGTTGCCATGAAAATCGTTGGCGTTCTTGCCGCCTTGCTTTTCAGCCTGGGCAACCTTTCGGCCCAGCCCAAGTACATTCTGGGGCCGACGGGAAGTTCTCGGGTCTGGCCCTCGAGCTGTTGGCGCTGATCGAGGGAGTGTCCGATTTCCGGTTTGCTTACCCCTCGCTGTACGTTCCCATCGCTCAGCTCACGAGCGTCGAACGCCTGGCCAGGGCAATTCAGGACGCCCGAAAAACCTCGGACTGGTCCGCCGTGCTCAAAAAATACTTTCCAGCGAACTGAGTGCCCACCAATATTCTGAGCATTACAGTCATCTTTTCAGCATAGCCAGGGGAGATGTGGTATCTTCAAGGCATGTCTTCTCCCAGCCGGTATTCCGTCGACAAAGTGAATCTGTACGAGCAGCTTGGTCACGACAAGTTCGTCGAGCTGTCGACCTGTTTTTACGGCAAGGTGTACGCCGATACCGAACCTGCGTTCCGGGGAATGTTTCCCAAGGACAAGGACGGGGCCATCCAGAACCAGTTCGAGTTCCTCATCCAGCGCATGCACGGGCCCGAACTGTACAGTCAGCGCAAAGGCCACCCGGCCCTGCGTGCACGGCACGAGCGGTTCGCGATCACGTTGCCCCATGTGGAGAAGTGGCTGGAGTACATGCGCGAGGCCATGGTCGAGGTCGGGATTCCTGATGACGCGCGCACTCGCCTGGACGAGTTCTTCACCGATGTGGCGCACTTCCTAAAGAACGTGGGCGACGACGGCCGGCGGTTGTATTAGGCATCCCACCAGGCCAGCACGCGCAGCGCGAAAAAGGTCAGCCACGGCGAGGGTTCCCCGGCCGGTACATCCACTTCGAACCAAACCCGCCCCGGGTGGCGTCGTTCCTGGAGCCACGCGCCTTGGGGCGTCTGCGCATGGCGGACGAGGTCGATGGCGTCTTCCATTCGGGGATCGGGCGCGATGCCGTCGTGCAGGCAAGCCGCGCGGAAGTAGTCGGTGGCGTTGAGCACGCTGTAGAACCAGCGGAAGGGGTACACGAACCGCGGTGCCCAGTGCGCCACCACCTCGCCCGTGGAAAGGCGGCGATAAAGGCCCCGTTCCAGCAGGTACTCCTGACCGGCGCGTCGGGCCTTCGCCACCCGGTTTCGGTCGCCGGTGGCCCGTTCGTAGTCAAGCAGGGCTTTCAGCGCGTTCAGCGTGGAGTGGAACGACGAGCGGGTGGAACCGTTCACCCACTCGCAATTCCAGCCGCCATCGGCCAGCTGATGGGCCAGGAACCAGTCGACCAGAGCGTGCACGTCGGCACCCAGCCACAACCCGTTCGACAACGTCCACGAGTTGATGCAGCAATCCACCTCGCCACCCCAATAGGGCAGGTTCTCGTACTCCCAACGGCTGTTCTGCGCCAGTTTTTCGGCGGTACCAGCCAGAACCGACGCATCCACCCCCCACTCCCGCAGCGAGTTGAGCGACCAGGTCGTGGCCGTCCACGGTTGTCCGGCGCCGTCCTGAGCCTCGGGGCCTTCAAAGTCGAAGTCTCGGGGGAAAAAGGCCCCGCCTGCCCACTGGCCATCGGGATCCTGCAACGCGAGCAAGCGCGCACCAAACCCTTCAACAGCCACGCGGGCCCGGGTCGCCTGCCAGATCGCCTCGGGTTTTTTCAGGAGATCGTGCTCCACTTGCCAGCGTAGCGCCGGGTCGGAAGCCAGAAGCCAGGTGGAAGTCTCGTTTGTCATGACGAGAGTATAACGCGCTTGATCAGGGCGGTTCAAACCCGCATAGTGACCCCCAAGGTGGCTGAGCAGTGACAGACGAGGACATCCAGAGAATCCTTCACCGCGCGGCAGAACTGCAATCCCATCGAACCACCACCGAGCCGGCGCTTCCTGCAGCAACCAACGACAAACAACGGCTGGAGTTTCTGGCCCAGGCGGCCGCCGAGGTGGGAATCAGCCGCCATGACTTCGCCTTGGCCACGGCGGAGCTCACCGGGAGTCCCACGTTCAAGGCCATTCCCGAGCAGAAAGCCCTCAAGGCGCGGAAATGGCTCGCCAACCAGGAGCGGGTTTTCGAGCTGGACGTGGCTATCCCCTTCCCTGCCGACCAGGTGCTTGCGGCCTTTCAGACGGTGTTGACGGGCAGCGATTTCCAAGTGGAAGTGGCCAATATGGTGGGCGACGACCCGCTGGTGGACGGCATTCTGGTGTTGGAACCGGCGGCCTGGAACTACGTCACGATGGCTCAGCTGACCAAGTTCCGCTATGCCATGATCACCGCCGACTTCCGGCAGCTGCTCGTCGCGGTCCGCACGCCCGAGAACGCCCCCGGCACAACGCAGCTGAGTTTCCACACGGCGCTCGACCATTCGGCGGTGGTGAACTACGGGTGGGGCCAGGGAAGTCAGATCACATTGGCCCTGCTGGGCGGTCTGGCCGGACTGGCGCTGGGAGCCCTAGCGGGGCCCGTGGTGAGCGTAGTGGCGGCCTTGGCCGCGGGCACGGCGACGGCAATTGGGGTCAAAGCCGGCTGGCGTTTGATGTACGCGTGGGGGCTCGAAAAAGGGCGCCAGGCGGTACGGGAGCTCGCGACCAGGGTCGAACGAACGCTGAAGATGAAACGAGGTTAATCCCCCACAACTCTTGGACTTTTCGTTGCCGTTCCCTTACAATGCCGACATGCGTATCCTGATCGTCGACGATTCCCGCATCATGCGCAACATCGTCAAGAACACCCTGAAAGCCCTGAAATTTCCCGAAGAGATCTTCCTGGAAGCGCAGGACGGGCGCCAAGCCTGGGAACTCCTGGAAGCCCACGACGTCAACCTTTTGCTGCTCGACTGGAATATGCCGATGCTCAACGGCATCGACCTGGTGAAAAAACTCCGGTCGGTGGCCAAGTTCCAGAAGCTCCCCATCATCATGATCACCAGCGAAGCCGCCAAGTACAGCGTCATCGAGGCCGTCAAGGCCGGTGTGAGCGACTATCTGGTCAAACCCGTCACCGAAAAGGGACTGGAAGAAAAAATCCGCCGCGTTCTGAACGGGAGGCCCTCATGAACATCCGGTACATCACGCCCTTTATCGACGCCGTTACGGGCGCATTTGACCAACTGTTCCAGCTGCAACCTAAGGCCCTGACGCCGTACTTGGCCAAGAAGGACGAAGTGCTCGACTGGGACATCAGTGGCATCATCGGGATTGCCGGCGAAGCGCGCGGGTTGGTGGTGCTGAGTTTTCCGGCTGCGTTGGCGCAGGAGCTGACATCCCTGTTGACCGGGTCTTCCAAAACCGAGACTGACGAAGACGTCACCGACACCGTGGGCGAACTGGTGAACATCATCGCGGGCAACGCCAAGAAAGGCTTGGAGGAGTTCCGGTTGCTGATCTCCCTGCCGTCTATCGTGCAAGGACATCACCACCAGGTGACCTGGCCCTCGGGCCCCATCCCCATCATCACCATTCCGTTCTCGACCACCAAGGGGTATTTCAGCCTTTCGGTCGGTCTGGAAAACATCATTACGGCCTAACCGAGGAACTGCCATGAATCCGATCCTACGAAACCTGCTTTATAGCGGCATTCAGGAACGCTTGACCCCGGAGCAGGGCGTCAAGCTGCTGTTTGTGAACACCACCATTTTTGTCGGCTCGCTGGTGCTCGCGTTTTTCGCAGCGCGCGACTTCGTCAGCGGGCACCTGGAGCTTGCCATCCCGACCGCCGCCATCGTCCTGGTGGTCATCGGGTTGTTTTTCGCCATCCGGATTTTCAAGAGCCCGTCGTTGGGGGCCTGGTTTCTTCCCGTCCTGATGTTTGGTTTCTACCTGTATCTCAGTATCGCAGGCGGACCCAATACCACGGCCGCCCTGTGGTCGCTGACTTACCCGCTGGTCGCCCTTTTTATGCTGGGACCGAAGTGGGGAAGCGCGTTCTCGCTGGTGTTCATGGCCACGGAAGCGGTTCTGTTCTTTGTCCCGGGCATCAGTCCGCTGGCCGAAACAGGTTTTGAGTACAAGATCCGCATGGCCGGGACGTTCACCATCATTTTCTCGTTCTCGCTGGCCTTCGAGACCATCCGGCGTCAAACCCAGGAACGGTTGGCCAGGACTGGCGACGAGCTTTCGGCCGCCAAGGTGCAGACCGACGGCATCCTCAACACCGTTTCGGAAGGAATCTTTCTGCTCGACAAAGACCTGACCATGGGTGACCAGAACTCCCAGAGTCTGGCGGGCCTGCTCGACGTGACCGAACCTGCGGGGCACCGCCTGATTGACGCCCTGAGGGGTCGCATCTCGGAGCGCGACCGCGAGGCGGCCCGCGATTATCTGGAAATGTTCTTCCTCCCCGATCCGCCGTGGCACCTAATGGAGGAAATCAACCCCCTGGCCGAGGTCACCCTGGCGTCGCCCGATGCGACGCTCAAGCACCTCACGTTCTCGTTCGGAGTGGTAGAACTGGCGACGGGGCGGCGCGTGCTGGGCACCGTGCGTGACGTGACGCAGTCGTTCGAGCTCAGCCGCCGCCTGAAGGCCGAGGAAGACAAGTCCGCCCGGCAGATGAAGCACCTGTTCCAGATTATCCACGTGAAGCCCGAGTTGCTGCTGCAGTTCCTTCAGGACGCCGACCAGGAAATCACGTCGATCAACCGCCGCCTCAAGGACCCGCAGTCCGAGGCCTCGCGGCTGGTGGAAGACCTGTTCCAAGGCGTGCACGCCGTCAAAGGCAACGCGGCGCTGGTGGGGCTTTCGGCCTTTGCGCACAAAGTGCACGAACTGGAAACCAAAGTGGCCGAGCTCCGGGGCAAGAAGGTGGTCTGGCAGGACTTCCTCGAGATGACCGTCGGCCTTTCCATCATCCAGGCCGAACTGAGCGAGATCCGCGAACTGCTGGGCCGTATGTCGACCTTCCAGCGCGGTTTGGAGGCCTCCTCGGGCAGCCAGGACCTGTTGCTGCTGGCCGTCGAAAAGGCGATCAGTACCCTCAGCCGGGAGGCGGGTTACGCCGTGGAACTCGATGCCTCGACTTTTCAACCCGAATTGGTGCCCGAAAAGCACCGGAAACTGGTCAAAGATGTGCTGGGGCAGTTGATCCGCAACAGTTTCGCCCACGCCTTCGAACCCGGCGCGGAGCGCTTGGCCGCGGGAAAACCCGCTCGACCCCGCGTGCGGCTCACCACCAAGTTGACCGGTTCCACGTTGTCGCTGGCGTACTGGGACGATGGGCGGGGCTTCAACCCCGACAAACTGCGCGCGGCAGCCAAGGCGCTGAAGGGTTGGAAGGGCGGCGATCCGGCGGCGCTGACCGATGACCAGGCGCTGCAGCTGGCTTTCGCTCCGGGGTTGTCGACCACGGGAACCGCGGACCTGGGTTCTGGCCGTGGGGTGGGACTCAGCCTGGTGAAAGAACGGATTGAAGCCGCTGGTGGCCGGGTGAAGCTGCGTTCGGTTCCTGGGAAAGGTGTCGCGTTCGACCTGACGTTCCCGGGCTGACTTCGTAAGCCCCGGCTGACTACGTAAGCCCGTTAAAGGAGTTTTGCTATGGGTCCCGTCTTTCTTCTTCCGGCTTTTTTCCCGTTAATCGCCGTCCTCGGCGGCTTTCTGCTGCACTGGGCCACCCTCCGGCCAGTCACCACAGCGGCGGAACGGCTTCCGCTTTGCCGGGGCGCCTACCTCAGTTTTTCGCTGGTGCTCGTCTTGCTCGCGTGGAGCTTGACGGTGCTCAACCCGGGGTTGCCGTTCCTGCTTCTGGCCCTCGGTGCGACGGCGTCGTTCGCGGGCGACTTTTTCAATTTGCAGTTTCCTGCGGCGGTCCGGGTCCTGAAGCAGCCTTTGGCGTATGGGATCGGCTCTTTTGCCGTGGCGCAAACCCTCACCATCGCGGCGTTCCTGTCGGTCGTCGGCGTGGCCGAACTCGTCGACGAAGGGCATCTGCTGTGGTGGCTCGGCGCGTTTGTCATGATTCCGGCGATGCTGTTCGGCTTGGTGGTGTACCAGCGAGACCGGCCCAAAGCCATCATGATTCCCGCTTTTGTCTACGGCCTGTTCTTGGGGACCATGGTGGCTCTCGCGGTGGCCGCAGCCTTTGCGCGGGGCGGCTCGTGGGTTTTCGTGGCCGTGGGGGCGTTGTTCTTTTTGGCGTCCGACGCCATCATGGGTGCCACCACGATGAAAGGCGTGCACCCCCGTACGGAGTTCCAGATTCCTTGGTTCACTTATTTGGCGGCCCAGGGGCTGATCCTTACGGGTTTTGGGCTGGTGCGTTAAGTTGACGTCCTGACAAAGTCAGCAAGGAAACCCCATGACCGAAGCCGACATCCAGAAAATTCTCCATCGTGCGGCGGAGTTGCAGGCCCTCCAAGGCGCCGAAGCGGCGACGCCCCTTCCGGAAATCCGGACCGACGCCGAGCGACTGCGCTTTCTAGCGGAAGCTGCCGAAGAGGTGGGCATCAGCCGGGGTCAGTTTTCGCTGGCCACGGCCGAACTGACGGGAAGCCCCGGCCAAAAGGCCGTTGCGCCGGAAAAGGCCGAACGGGCGCGCCGGTGGCTGGGCAATGCCGAACGCGTGTTTGCCTTCGAGGCCACCTTGGCCTCGCCCCCCGAGGCCGTGTTGGCGTCGCTGCAGAGCGTGCTGGCCAGCAGCGACTACCTCGTCGACGTTGCCAACATGATCGGCGAACAGCCCTTGGTCGATGGCATCCTGGTCCTGGAGCCCGCCGACCTGAGCCAACTGAATCTTCCGAACCTGACCAAGTTCCGCTACGCCATGCTGACGGCGGACTTCCGGCAACTGCTGGTTCAGATTCGCGCCGACACGGCTCGGCCCGGCTTCAGCCGTCTGAGCCTTCACACCTCGCTTGACCATAGCGCCGTCACCAACCGCACCTGGGCCCGCGCTTCCATGGCCTTCCTGTCGCCCATTGTCGGCCTGAGTTTGATTGCTGTGACCATTCCCCTGGGACCTTTTGCTTCGCTGGCAATCGGGCTCCTGACAGGCCTCGCCACCGCGGCCGGCATTAAGCTCGGCTGGCAAAAAATGTACGCCTGGGGCCTGGAACAGGGAAAGAAGGCCGTGAAGGAACTCGCGGCGCGCGTCGAAACAACGCTCCGCCTGAAAGGAATTTGACCTTTACCGGATTTCGGCTACCATGGAACCATGTGCCCCTTCTGTAACGCAGACCTGACCGTCCTGACCGAAGTGTACCGCTCGTCCAAATGCCCTTCGTGCGGCAACGACGTGAAAATCTGCCGCAACTGCCGGTTTTACGACACCTCGGCGCACTGGGAGTGCCGTGAAACTATCCCTGAACGTGTCGGCGACAAAGAGAGCGCCAACTTCTGCGACGGGTTCCGGTTTGATCCCAGGAAAGGCCCGGCTAACGACCTGAGCAAGAAGGCCGCGGCCAAGGACGCGTTCAGCTCGTTGTTCAAGGACTGAGCGGGCGGGAACACAGGTTCTTGACGCGTTGCGGCGGGTTTGGCACGCTCTCGAAACCGTCATTTTTGCCAGCCGCTGGCTGCTGGTTCCGTTCTACCTTGGCTTGGTCGCGGCGCTGGGACATTCCGAGACCGATCTGCTGCTGGGCAACCTGATGATTCTGGTGATCTTCAGCGGCTACGAGAACTTCGTATCGGAGATCAACGTGGCCGAGCAGTCCAAGGATCGCCCCAAATGGATGGGCGACGTCGACTTTGCCGGCCTGAAGCTCAAGGAATGGACCGCCGTGCTGTTTGCCATGTCAGAAAGAATCAGCCACTCGCACAAGACTCCGAAGTCCCACTGACGCGGTCAGGCCTCGACCTCGAGGTACAAGTCGAGGCGCAGGTTTCCCGGAGTCTGGGGTTCCAGTTCTTCCTCGAACCACCGCGCCCCGGCCTTCACCTTCAGGTTCTTCTGCGCGATCATCGTGTTCATGCGCGCCCAGCCGGCGCCAATCCATTTCCCCTCGGGGTCGTCCTGGAAGTTGCCTTCGATGCCGGTGACGGCGAAGCGCCCGGGGACCAGTGTCAGCACCCGGTCGGCCGCTTCGGCGGCGGCTTCGCCCTCGTTCAGCGTCAACAGCAGGCGATACCCGGCGTGGGCCGACCCGTGGGCCAGGTTTCCCTCGGCGGTCAGGTTGTGGCCAAAGGTGCGACGGGGAAAGGTCGACGCCGGCCTTGCGGCTTTCCAGGCGTCCAACAGGCGGTGGGCTTTGTCATGCCGAACATCGTTCGGCGGGGCTGGCTGCCGTAGCCGTCAAAGGCGGCGGCGCGTAATTCGGGTAAGTCTTTGAGGATCACTCCCATGATGAGCTCCTTGTAGGTTTTGATTTTCCCCTGCCCGTCCAGACGCGGCCGGCCTTGTCGGAACTGGTGAGGGGTGACGTGAAACAGACCCTTGAACGCTCGGGTGAACGCCTCGTGGCTCTGGTAACCGCAATCGAGCGCCACCTGCAGGATGGTGCTCTCGGTGAGGCCCAGTCGCTCCGAGGCCTCGGTGAGCCGACGCCGGACCACGTAGTCCTTGTACGTCAGCCCCGTGACCGCCCAGAAGTAATGCTGAAAGCTCCGCACCGACATCCCGGCCTCGCGGGCGACGTCGTCGCGGCGGGTGGTGTCGAGGGTCACTTCAATGCGGTCGAGCGCGTTCTGAATCTGCTCATAGATCGTCATACAAACAGGTTAGCATGGGCGCTCAGCGCGAGCTTGACGGTTTGGGCAAATCCACCGTGGTCGGGTGGCCCGCCTTGAAAAGCGTGAGTTTGCCCGCGACGCGCAACCGGACGTCCTGCTCGGCGACGACGGTAAGATTGGTGGGGAAAATACTCACGCGGATTCCGTTGCCACGCCACACAAACCGGTACGCCAGTCGCGACCATCGGGGCGGCAACCACGGCGAAAGCTGGGGGATGTCGTCGGTGCCCACGCTCAGTCCACCGAAGCCGAACACCGCGCTCTGCCACACGCCGCCCATGTTGGCGGTGTGGATGCCGTGGGAGTTGTTGCCCTGGTTGTCGATCAGGTCGGTTTCGGCGGCTTTGAGGAAGTAGTCGTAAGCATGAGCCGACTTCCCGATCGACAAGCCCACCATGGCGTACATCGACGGACTGAGGGACGACTTGTGCATGGTCCGCGCCTCGTAGAACTCGTAGTTGATGATTTTCTCGGCGGTGGTGAACTCCTCGCCGAGCAGGGCAAAAAGCATCACGACGTCGGGCTGTTTGAGCAGCGTCGTTTCGCCCAGCTTGGACACATCCAGCCCATCGGGCCACTGCGGCATGCCGTTGGCGTCCCACGCGGTAATGGGGTATTCGCGCAACGCAAAGTACCCCTCGAACTGCTCGATCAGCGCCGAGTCGGGGGCGATGGGGATGTAGAGGTGGTCGGCGATGCTCCTCCACCGATGCAGCTCCGTATCGCTCACGTCAGCGTCCTGGCGGAAGCGTTCGGTGAGCGCCGCTGTCTTCCGCAACGCCCAGCGGACCAGGTAGTTGGTGTAGGTGTTGTTGTCCACGTGCTCGTGGAACTCGTCGGGGCCAATCACGCCGGGGATCTCAAACCGGTCGGCCTTACCGTTGTGGACGACGAAGCTGGCCCAGAAGCGCGCGATCCCCACCAGCACCGCCAGCCCGGCGGTGCGCAGGAACCCGTCGTCGCCCGTGACCTGCAGGTACTTGAGCACGGCGTAGGTGATGTCGGCGTTGATGTGCACCTCGATGTCGCCCGTCCAGATGCGCACGGCGTTTCCGGCGTAGTCGACCCCCCACTGCGGCGTGGTCTCAGTTCCATCACGCGCCGATTCCCAGGCGAAGCGGGTCCCCAGGTAACCGCCCGCGAGCGCGTTCTTTTTCGCTCCGGCCAGCGTCTGGTAGCGGTAACGGAGCAGGGTTTTCGCGACGGTAGGCTGAGTGAAGATGAAGAACGGCAACATGAAGGTCTCAGTGTCCCAAAACACGTGGCCCTTGTACCCCTCGCCGTGCAGTCCCTTGGCGCCAATGCTCACCCGGTCGTCGTCGGGCTGGGCGCAACAGGCCAGTTGGTACAGGTTGTAGCGCAAGGCCACCTGCGCGCGGTCGTCACCGTCGATGGCGACATCGATCTGGTCCCAAAGCCGCTGGTGGGCTTCCACGTGCCGTTGCCGCTCGGCCTCGTAGCCGTCGGCCACGAACGCGTCGAGGGCGGTTCTCGCCCGCTGCGCCACGGACTCCCCAGCGGGGTGGTCCAAGTCGGCCGAAGTCCGGGTGACGCCATAGCGGTATACCGTGGCACTTTCGCCGGCGCGGAGTTCCAAAGCCCATACGGCCTCGACGCGCTCCGCCAGCTGGCGGGTCTTCAGGAGCGTCAGGTCGGCCGAACCCTGAAGGGTCTGCGTTTCGGCCAGTTCCAGCCCGGCGTCGTTGGTGCAGGCGACCAGCAGCTGCGGCAAGGCCACGCTAGTCACCGCAAAGTGCTTCACCGCGTCGACGGGGTGGTGGGCATTGGAGAGCACCGCCCCATCGATGGCCGTGGTCAGGATGATGCGCCGCGAGAATCCGGCGGTAAATACCCACTTTTCGGACCAGCGGCGCCGGTCCGCGTGACTTACCCAACGCTCAAAGTTCACATCGAGCACACCGCCCGTGGCGGCCAGAAAATGCGCCGACGACGTGGCGACGCCAGTCTTCAAGTCGAAGGAACGGCCGTAGCCGGAAAAGCCCGGCGCGGTGACTTCCACGCGCTCGAAGTCGACAAAAACGCCGAGGCCCAGCACGTCCGGTCCATTGACCAGTTCGGTCACCTGCGCTTCCGACTGGTCATAAAGCCCGGCGATGAAGTTGCCGGTATGAGCCGGGGCGACAAACGGCGAGGTGCCCCGCAAGCAGCGGTAGCCGTTGGCCTGGGCGTAGACGGTTTCGTAGCTGGCCGTGTTAGCGGCCGAGAGATCGTGTTCCTGGACGGTCCAACCGGCAGATTCGGGGGTGTTCATGGCGAATTCCTTGGGAGTTGTTTCAAAAAGAGATCGGGCGGAACACCCGAAAAGCCGCGCAGGACGAGATGGGCTTCGCCCAGGGTGCGGGGCGCGCCGATACCGACCACGGCCATGCCAGCCGCGAGGGCGGCTTGAACGCCCGCCTCGGCATCCTCGAACACCACGCAGGCGCCGGGGTCCAACCCCAACGCGGCCGCCGCCAGCAGAAAGACCTCGGGATCAGGTTTGGCGGTGCTGGTGGCGTTGCCGTCAACCACCGCGTCGAACAGCCCGGCCAGACCGGTGCGTTCCAGAATCATCGGCGTGTTCTTGCTGGCGCTTCCCACCGCCGTCTTGAGTCCCAGGGCACGCGCCAGGGTGACGAAGTCGACCACCCCGGGCAGGACTTCCTGCGGTGTCATGGTCGAGATCCGCTCCACGTACCACGTGTTCTTCTGCGTCGCCCACGCGGATTTTTCGGCGGCGGTGCCCTCAATGCCGCCGAGCTTGAGCAGGATTTCCAGACTCGCCGCGCGGGAAACACCCTTGAGGAGCTCGTTCTGCTCGGCGGTGAACATGAAACCCAGCTCGCGGGCGAGGCGGCTCCATGCCTGGTAGTGGTAGCCGGCGGTGTCGACCAGCACACCATCGAGGTCAAAAACAAAGCCCTTGCGTTGTTCTGCCATGGCCTAGCCTTTGATCCCCGAAGCAATTTGGTTTTCGACGAACTGCCGCCGGAACACCAGAAACACCACCACCATGGGCATCGTGACCAGCAAGCTGGCCGCCATCAGATACTGCCAGAAGGTGTACCAGCTCGACTTGAAGAAGTTCAGCCCCATGGTCAGCGTGTACATGTCCTGGTTCGACGTCACAATAAGCGGCCACATGAACTCGTTCCAAGAGCCCAACAGCACGTAGATCAGCTGCGCGGCGATGGCCGGCCGGCAATTGGGCAGCACCACCTGAAACACAATGCGGGGAACCGACGCGCCGTCCATGTAGGCCGACTCCTCCAGCGACTTGGGAAACTCCAGGAACGCCTGCCGCATAAAAAACATGATGGCGACGCTCACCAGCTTGGGCACCACGAGGCCCTGGTAGGTGTTCACCCAGTCCATGTTCACCAGTAGGGTGTAAACGGGCACCATGGTGACGGGAAAAGGCACCATCATCGACGCCAGCAGCACCGCGAACCAGAAATCGCGCAGGGGAAACTTCAGGCGCGCAAAGGCGTACGCCGCGAGAGTATTGAAGAACACCACCCCGCTGGAAACCACCACCGAATACAGAATCGTGTTGCCCAGCCAGCGCCCGAGGTTGGGGACCACCTGGAAGATGGCGACGAAATTGTCCAGCGTGGCCGGAGCACCGAACACCTTGAGACCAAAAAGGTCGATTCCCGGCGGCCATTTCATAATGTCGACCCCTGTGGGCTCGGTGCCCCCGGGCGGGATGGCCGTCAACGGTGCCAGCGAGACCAAGAGCGCCCACACAAACGGGAACAGCGACACCGCCGAGTAGGCGACCATCACCAGAAACCAAAAAGCGGGCGCGACGATTTGTTTGCGCGTGATCATAGTTCACTCTCCTTGACAAAGCGCCTTTGCAGGAGCGTGATCGTCAGAATGATGGCGAAAAGGACCACGGCCAGCGCCGAGGCGTACCCCATATCTCCGAAGAAAAACGCGTTCTTGTAGATGTAGAACGCCATGGTGGCATTGCGCAGGTTGGGAATCAGGTAGTAGATCTGGTCAAACACCTGCAGGCACCCGATGGTGCCCATAATGAGCACCCAGAGGATCTGCGGCCTCAGCAGCGGCAACGTGATGCGGTGGAAGACCGTCCAGGCGGGTGCCCCGTCGATTTCCGCCGACTCGTACAGCTCGGCCGAGATGCCCTTGAGACCCGCCAAGAAGGTGAGCATAAAGTAGCCGGCGGTGGTCCAGATGTTGAGGGCGATCACGGCTGGAATAGCCGTGGACGGGTCGTTGAGCCAGTCGACCGGCGTGAGGCCCAAACTTGCGCCCACCTGGTTGATCACGCCGGGCTTGCTGTACAGCATCCAGAAAATCATGCTGATGGCCGACGAACTGGTGATGCTCGGCAAAAAGAAGATCAGTTTGAACGCGCCGACCCCGGGAATGCGCGAATTGGCGCCGAGGGCCAAAAAGACCGCAAGCATGGTCTGGATAATCACCACGATGATGGCGTAACTGAAGGTGTTGCCCAGGCTGAGCCAGAAATACTGGTCCTGCGTGAACATCTTGGTGTAGTTGCGCTCTCCGGTGAACGTCGGCGCGTACGCCGGGAACAGGGCCTCGCCCCACGGCCCCATGTAGCTTTTGATCACGGTCACGCCGTCATCGATCTGATTCAGGCGACCCGCTTGAAAGTCCTGGACGAACCGCAGGCGGTCAAAGTGCTCGACCAGCGAGGCTCGCTGCTCGGGCTTGAGCCCCAGGCCCAGCTCGTCGTCGAAAAACTCGGCGACGGGGAAGTCGCGCGACCACTGATCCAGGTTGCCCACCGTTTCCGGCAGAAAGCCGTACAGCAGGTCGAGCTCTTCCTGAAGGTTTACCGAAATCCGGTTTTTGGAGGCCGACAAAGGGTTGTAGTCGCTGACGCTGTAGCCGAACGTCGTCAAGATGGGCCAGATGCTGAACAGGAGCACCCCCGCCAGAATGGGCAGCGCGAACAGCGTGCCAAACAGCGCCTCTTGAGTCTTCTTTTTGAAATGCATGGAGTCCTCCGCGTAGGGGTGGGGGAGAGAGGGGGGCTTCCAGGTGTCTGGAAGCCCCCGAGTAATTCCAGGAGCGGTTCTTCAGGACGGGATTATTCGACCCAGCCGTCGTACCCAGCGGTCACTTGCTTGACGAGGTCTTCGACGGTGATTTTCCCATAGAAAGCGTCTTTCAGGCGGGCATTGATTTCGTCGTTGGCCTTGGAGAACAGGCCCGAAGGCGTCTTGACGCGCCAAGCGGTGCCGTAGTCGGCGGCCTTGTAAAAGGGAACCTTGATGGGGTCGGTGTCGCCGGCTGCCACTTTTTTGTTGCTGCCCAGCACGCCCGATTCGGCCACGAAAATCTTCTGGCCTTCGGTAGTCAGATACTTGAGCGCTTCGAGAGCCGCGGCGCGGTTTTTGGTCTGCTTGTTGATCGACCACGACACGGTGTAGATCATCGACGCTTTCTTTTCACCCTTGGGAAGTTCCACGACGCCCATGGTCTTGTAGACGTTGGGGTAAGTGCCCTTGAGGAAGCCCAGGCACCAGGGACCCGACATGATCATGGCCACATTGCCCTTGCCGAAGGCTTCGCCTTCCCAGCCGGCACCGACGTTGGAAGCTTCAACGCCCACCTTGTCTTTGAGCACCAGGTCGACGTACTGCTGAATGGCCGCTTTGGTCTTGGGTTCGGCAAAGGCGATCTGCATGTTGTCGTCGGTCACCCGGCCGCCGTTGGCGAGAATAAAGGGAATCATGCGGTTGAAGTCAGGATTGACGATCACCGGAGCTTCCACGCCCTTGGCCTTGAGGTCGAGGCAAAGTTTGCGGAACTGAACCAGTGTCATGTCGGCCTTGGGGTACGCCACGCCGGCTTTATCGAAGATCTCCTTGTTGAAGAACAAGGCCAACGTCGAGAAATCCTTGGCAATGCCGTACAGGCGGTTATTGTAGCTAAAGCCGTCCAGCAAGGGCTTGGGAAAATCGGCCAGGTTGAAGCCAGTCTTCAAGTAGCTGTCGAGGGGGAGCAGGCTATTGCTGCGGGCGAACTCCTCAAAAACGCTCACGTCGAGATAGAACAGGTCGGCCGCGGTGCCACCGGCCAGACGGGTCTTGAGCACGGGCACGTAGTCGCCGGGGATAGGTTCCCAGACGAGCTGAATGTCCGTGTGGGTCGAGTTAAAGCCGTCGACGGCCGCTTTGGTGGCTGCCTCCTCGTCGGGGTTGCCCGACCATCCGGAGAGCACCACTTTGGTCTGGCCAAACGCGGCCGCCGCGACCAGCAGCATTCCGAGGATCAATACGAGAGTCTTTTTCATGCGTTCCTTCCTTTTTTTGTCAATCGCTCATCACCGGCCGGGGTGTCATGCTGAACCGGCACTTGCATCGCAATTGCCGGTTCAGCAGTGTTCTCAGGATGGGAGCAAGTCGAGGATCCGTACATCTAGGAAAATGCCCTTCACATGGATAATATTGATATTATGCGGATCCAGAACGTGAACGTGAACGCCACCGGCTCGATTGGCAGGCACCGGCACTTCGAAGAAGGCGTGCTGGAAGTCCATTATTTCCTCGATGGAGTCGGGACCTTTATCAACGCAGGAGTTCCGTACGTCATCCGCCCGGGGACCTTCTTTTGTTCCATGCCGCGCGACTTTCACCAGTCCGACGAGGCCCGAGGCGGGGGGAAAATGGTGGTCTACAGCCTGAGTTTCCTGCTCGATACCCCCGCCGACGAGCCGATGCGGACGCTCCTGGAGACGCAGTTTGTGCCCCGGGCCGAGCTTTTTATCGGCAAAGGCTACGGGCTTCTGTTCGAGGATTTCCGGCGCAAACTGGGGGGAACCGACCCGCTGATCCGCCTGTCGGCGCACCACCGTTTTCTGGCCTTTCTGTACGAGATTCTGGGTGGCCACGTCAAGGAACACCAACCCCGAGGCCAACAGTACGTCGACGAAGCCCTGCTGGTGATGCAATCCTCGATCACCAGCTCGCTCGAAATCGACGAACTGGCGCAACACCTCGGCATCGACAAATCGTACTTCATCCGCCTGTTCAAGCAGGTTGTCGGCATCCCTCCGTTGCGGTACTACGTGCACCTCAAGATGGACGCGGCGCGGAGCAGCCTGGCCGACGACAACAAGAGCGTGGGCCAGGTGGCCCGCGACCTGGGGTACGAGGACCAGTTCTACTTCTCACGGGTGTTCAAGTCGGTGACGGGTCTGGCCCCCCAAGCGTGGAGGGACCAATACCTCAACGCTCGGCAGTAGGGCCCGGGCTCAGGGCACCCACTTCATCTGGCCAGCTTCGGGGATGCTGCCGACGTTTTCGTAGACTCGCACGTAGTCCACGGCTAGCGTCTGGGGAAACTTCGTTGCGGTGTTGGGGTTGCCGGGCCAGTTCCCGCCGACAGCCAAGTTGATGATCAGGAAATAGGGGCGATTGAAGACCCACTCTTTTTTGCCCTTCAGGTATTGCACCTGGGCTTTGTCGGCCAGGAAAAACAGATTCCCATCCACGAGAAACTCCAGGTGATCCTCGTGCCACTCGAAGGTGAACACGTGGTAGTCGTCGGCAAACGATGCCCCGGCAGGCAGGCGGTAGGGCTGCCCCATACCGGGCCCCCCGGTGATAGGTCCATGAATGGTGCTGTACACCGTCCCCGTGTCGTGACCCAGAAACTCCATGATGTCGATTTCGCCGCACGCCGGCCAACCGACCTCGTCGATGTTGTCGCCCAGCATCCACAGCGCGGGCCAGATTCCCTGCCCCTGTGGCATCTTCGCCCGAATCTCGATCTTGCCGTAGCGAACCGTGAACTTGTCTTTGGTCACGAGGCGCGCCGAGGTGTAGGCAAAGGCCTTGCCGGCGTCTTGAGTGGGTTCCTTGAGGGCCGTGACGGCCAGGCTGCTCGTCCCGCCGACGGTTTTGATCGCGGCGTTGGCCGGTTTGTCGGTGTACACCTGCAACTCGTTGTTGCCCCAGCCGCCGTTATTGCCTTTTTCGAAGGTCCAGTTGGCGGTGTTGACGGTCTTGCCGTCGAACTCGTCGCTCCACACCAGTTCCCACTGGAGCAAGGCGTCTTCCTCGCCCTTGGTCATGGTGCCGCTCACCGGGACTTTGACGGCGACGGCCTTCTTCGTTTGCACCAGGGCGATATTGTCGAGCCAGACCGGGGCTGGGGCCTCGGTGAACCAAAACTCCACCCGTGCCGCGTTGTCGGTAGGCTGGGACATCGCGAACTTCACGGTGTAACGGGCCGACGAAGTCGTGATGGCCACCCGCTTCTCGCCGCTATAGGCCGCCCAGGACCGACCCGCGGTCCCCCCGATCTTGACCACCACGGTGCGCGCTTCGGTAGAGCGGGCGTCGAAGCTCAGCTCGTACTCGCCGGTTTGCTCGAGCAGCACCGGACTTTGGATCAGTTGAATGGCGTAAGGTGACGTCTGAATGTACTCGGGGGTGATTTTCACCTCACCCGTGGCGAGGGCGGCGGTTCCGGTGCCGCCATTGTTCAGGTAGAACGTCCACGAACCGCCGGTATTTACCACGCCGTCGGCGCCGGGGACGGCCACCGACAATGGCGCCGAAAAGTCGGCGTTACCGAGGAGATTGGCAGGAGTCTGCGCCGCAGCCAAGGACATACCAGCCAGCAGTGCGAGGGTGAAGGAAACGAGGCGAAACGAGAGTCGGTTTTCTTGCATAACGCAAGAATCTACCGAGACGGCCAAACCGTCAAGCCCCTAAACGGCGACGGTGAAGTCGAGGCTTACGCCGGGCAGACTGACCAGTTCGACCACGGAGCGTTCCACCCAGACTTCCGGCTTGCCGTAGCGGCCGTTGGCGCCCTGTCGGTAGGCCCACAACGCGTAATTCACCGGGTTGAAGATGAAGTACTCGGCGACGCCCGCTTCCTCATACAACTTGAGTTTGTCGGTCTGGTCACGGAAGCCCGTCGAGGCGGACTGCACCTCGAGCACAAACACCGGCGCGCCGGCAATGCCTTTCCCGTTGTCCTGTTCGGGCCGGCAGACCACCAGCACGTCGGGTTGGACGACGGTGTCGGTCGTTTCGTCGCTGTCGCCCGCGCGGTGGAGCAGCGAAACATCGACGGGGGCGACGTAGGGCTTGCACGGCTTCCCCTTCAGTTGAGTTTTGAACTGGTGAAAGGCCTCGCCGACCCAGTCCTGATGCGCGGTCGTCGGCGCTGCCATCTGCGGCCCGTCCAGCTGAAACGGAACCCCGTGGATCAACTCCCAGCGCTCGTTCTCGGGCCAGGTCAGCAGGTCCTTGTAGGTGTACCGTTGTTCCGTCTGCATTTTTCGCTCTCCCATCGCTCGCCTCCATCTTACCCGGCAAGACCGGCGATTTCCACATTCTGCTTCAGCGTGCTAAGGTGATTCATGAAAAACCGACGTTTCACGGTACTGCTTTCGCTCCCGCTGCTCTTTTTGCTGCTGCTCGCCAGTTGCACCACCACGCCCACGGCGCTCCGCGAGCGGGAGACCGTCGCCTTTGGCCAGGTGTTCACCGTCAATGGCCGCGCTACCCCCCTGTTGACTGTTCCGTTCACCGACGTTTCGGTGTACCTGCTTTCCGACAAGTCAACCACCCTGCCCCTGGTGTCAAAAACTGCGTTCAACAAAGACCAGACGGTCACCGTGCGCGTCTCGGTGGTCGGCACCAAGGGCATTCAGCCCAAAGAGTTCCTCGACTCGGTGAAGGATCTGGCCAGCCAGCTCGTCAAGAACGGGGTGGTTTCGAAAGACGTCGCCGAGCCCGTAAGCACCGCCATCCTGGTAGCCGTGAAAGGTGCCACGGCTCTGGTGGGCAATGTGCTGATTCTGGTGCAGGACTAACGCTCCAGCGTGAGCACCGTTTCCAGGTGCGAGGTGTGGGGAAACATATCGACGGCCGCGCAGCTGACACCCCGATAACCCGCCTTGACCAGCACCTTGAAGTCGCGCGCCAGCGATGGCGCATAACACGAAATGTACACCAACCGCCGGGGCGCGCGTGCGATCAGGGCGTCGAGGGCCCGGGGCAGCAGTCCTTCGCGGGGCGGGTCGACGACCGCGACCTCGGTGGGCTCACGGTCGAGGCCGGCCAGCACGGGCCCCAGATCGCCCGCGAGAAACCGGGTGTTGGCGAGGCCGTTGTGCCGCGCACTGGCTTCGGCTGCCGCCACCGACTGCGGATTCTCCTCGATGCCGACCACCTCGCGGGCTTGCGAGGCCAACGCCAAACCAAAGAAGCCGACGCCGCAGTACAGGTCGAGCACCCGGTCCTTTCGCGTGACGCGGGCCTCGCGCTGCACCAGCGCCAACAACTCGCCCGCCTGAACCGCGTTGGTCTGGAAGAACCCGTTGTGAGGCAATAACCACGTCGTCGCACCCGCAGTTGTTGCGAGCGTCTGCGGCAGAACGGAGTCTCCGCCCCCCGCGTGGTAACCCTTGCGGGTGGAAACGCCCCAACCGATCACCCCGGGGCACCCCGCCAGCAACGCCGTCAGCGCCTTCTGTAACGCAGCGTCTTCCTTGCCGAAGGCGTGCACGCCCACCTGCCCGGCGGTGTTGCTGCGAAGGTGCAGTTGTTCCAACGCAGGGGGGGCAGGTCTGGTCCGCAAGAAACCCCAGGCGGCCTGAAGGGCGGGAGTCTGTACCAGACACTGCGCAGGCGACACCGGTGCGCCGTCAAACTCAGGCACAAACACCCATTTTTCGCCCGCGTTCTTGAGAGACAATTTGTTCCGGTAGCCGACGGGGCTGGCCATCCCCTTCAGCGGCTCGATCTTGCCCTTGTATCCGGCGCGCTCCCGCAACACCACCGCGAGGTTCTTTTCCTTCCAGGTGAGCTGGGCGGCGTAGTTGAGGTGCAGCCATTGGCACCCGCCGCACCCCGCCGAAAACGCCGCACAGGACGACTCGACGCGATCGGGGCCAGGAGACACGACCTTGAGCAGGTCCGCGCTGCTCCATTTGGCCGCGCTGTGGGCGGGGCTGGTCTGCACCTGGTCGCCCGGCGCAGTGCGGGCCACGGTCAGCGTCTGTCCGGCTTTTTGGGCCACGCCGAAGCCGTTTTCGTTGAGGGCGGTGATGTTGAGCTTGAGCGGCGGCATAGCGCCATTCTACAACATTTGACAGCGGGAACAGGTCAGCTTACGCTAATTCACAAGAGGTAGATGCCATGCTGACCGATATTCGCCGCCTGAGGAATGTTGCCCTGGTGGGGCACACGGGAACCGGCAAGACGACGTTGACGGAACAACTCCTGTTCCAGGGAAAAGCGATTGCCAAAGCCGAGAATGTGGAGTCGGGCCGCACCGTGAGCGACCATACCGACGAAGAAATCCGGCGGGCCATTTCCATCCACACGACCCTGAGCCATCTTTTCTGGAAAGACACCAAGATCAACCTGCTCGACACCCCCGGCTCGGCCGACTTTGCGGGCGAAGTGTCGGCGGCTTTTCGTTGCACCGAATCGGCGCTGATGGTGGTGGGAGCCCGTTCGGGCGTGCAGATCGAAACCCTCAAGCTGTGGCGCTACCTCGCTGACCACAACATGCCGCGCATGGTGTTCATCAACAAAGTCGACAAGGCGTCGAGCGACTTCTGGAAAACCCTCGACGACCTGAAAGACAAGTTTCCCGTTCCCTTTTTGCCCGTCACCATCCCTCTAGGCCACGACCAGGACCACCGCGGCGTGATCAACCTGCTCGACATGAAGGCCTACCGGTTCTCCGAGGACGGCAAGAACCCCGAGGTGGCCATCGAGATTCCCAGCGAGTTTCTGGCTGAAGCAAAAAAAGCCCGCTACGCGCTGGTGGAAGAAGCCGCCGAGGCCGACGAGGAACTGCTGGAAAAGTTCGCCGACAAAGATGACCTCGACACCGAAGACATCAAAAAGGGCTTGCAGCTCGGTTTGGCGTCCAATCAGTTTGTGCCGGTGTTTTGCGGTTCGGCCATCAAGGGTTCTGGTCTGGTGGCTCTGCTCGACTTTATGGCGTGGGACTCGCCCTCGCCCTACCACGTGGTGGAGCCCTGCATCCGGGGCGAGAAGGAACGGATTATTAGCCATGAGGGTCCTTTCACCGGCTTGGTCTTCAAGACCACCATCGACCAGTTTGCCGGGCACCTGAGCTACGTCAAAGTGGTGACGGGGCGCTTAGCCCACAACACCGAGGCCTACGTTCCCCGGCTCGACAAGTCCGTGCGGTTGGGAAAAATCTACACCGCCATCGGGAAAAAGCTGGTCGAGGTCGAAGAGCTCGACGCGGGCGAAGTGGGCATTATCGGCCGCACCGACCTGCTGAAGACCAACGACACCCTGTGCCAGGCTGACGATATTCTGCACTACGCGCCGGCCAAGGTGCAGAAGGATGACGACCGGCTGGCGCAACTCCTGGTCAAGGAGTCCGAACAGGACCCCACCTTCAACGTCAGCTACCACCACGACACCAAGGAAACCATCCTGACGGCCCTTGGCGAGCTACAGCTCAGCATCGTGCTCGACAAAATCCGCGCGGCCAAGATCGACTTTCTGACCAAGGCCCCCAAGATCAAGTACCGCGAGACCATCACCAAGGCCGCCGACTCGGAATACACGCACAAGAAGCAGACCGGTGGGCACGGCCAGTACGGCCGCGTGCTGATGGACTTCAAGCCGCTGCCCCGCGCCACGGGCTTCGAGTTCACCTCGACGCTCAAGGGTCAGGGCATTTCCAAGGGCTATTTCGTGGCCATCGAAAAGGGCGTGCAGGAGGCCATGGCCGAGGGGTTCCTTGCCGGGTATCCCATGGTCGACATTGCGGCCAACCTGCAGGACGGCAAGGAACACGCGGTCGACAGCTCGGAACTGGCGTTCAAACTGGCCGCGCGCGGAGCCTTCCGCGAAGCCATGGCGACGGCCCATCCCATTTTGCTGGAGCCGGTGATGAACCTGTCGGTGTTTGTCGAGGAAAAGTACCTCGGCGACGTGCTGGCCGACCTCTCGGGCCGCCGTGGCAAGGTGCTGGGCCAAGAGAGCTACGGCCGCGATCTGGTGGTGGTGAAAGCCCAGGTGCCCCAAGCCGAGATCCAGCAGTATGCCCTGCAACTCAAAGCCCTGACCAGCAGCACCGGTGCCTTCGAGACCAGCTTTGACCACTACAGTCCGCTGGGAGCCAAGGAAACCGAAGCGCTGGCCAAGGAATACCAAGCCCACCGGAAAGCCGGCGAGCACGAATGAGTTTTACCGGGTTTTCCCGCGACACGTTCTCGTTTCTGGCCGGTTTGACGATGAACAACGACCGCGCGTGGTTTGAGGAAAACCGCGCGGCGTACGACGAGCACGTGGTGGAACCCGCGCTGGCGTTGATTGCGGCGTTGGATCCTGTGGTAAAAGCCTTGAGTCCGCACTACCGGGGCGTCGCCAAACGCTCCGGCGGTTCGCTGATGCGCATTTACCGCGACACCCGCTTCGCCAACGACAAAACGCCGGGTACGTGCATCTGGACCTTCAGGAGTGTTTTGTGGGCGCCGGCACGTGGCGACCCGAGCCGACGGAACTCTTGGGCATCCGCAAAGCCATCACCGAGCACGCTGACGACTACGAGGCGGCGGTGGCGTCCGCCAAGTCCCATGGCCTCTTGCCGGCGGGAGAATCGCTGCAACGGTCACCCAAGGGTTTTCTGCCCGACCACCGACTGGCGGCCGAGGTTCGCCGTAAGGACTTTCTGGTTTCGGCCGACATTCCGCCGGAACTGTTCTTGAACGGTGGTTTGGTGGAGGTGCTAACGGCGCGGTTTCAACAGTCGGCGCCCTACATGGCTTTTCTCTGCCGTGCCCTCGGTGCTCCGTTTTGACGCGAGAACCGCTCACCCTTTGAGTTCGATCACCCGGTTTCGCCCGGTTTCCTTGGCCTGATACAGGGCAAGGTCGGCGATTTTGATCAGGTCGGAAAGGGCCATCGAGGCTTTGGGCACCAGAAACCCCAGACCGACGCTCACGGTCGCGTTGGGGACGCCACCGCACTCCTCAGAACATTCCGACTCTACGGACTGACGGATCCGTTCGGCGATCTGCCGGGCGGCTCTCAGATCGCACCCCGGTAGCAACACCAGAAACTCCTCACCCCCGTACCGGAAAAACAGGTCGTAAGGACGAAGGCAGTTCCGGATAAGGTCGGCAATGGACTTCAGGAGAAGGTCGCCGACATCGTGACCGAAGGAATCGTTGACCTTCTTAAAAAAGTCGATATCGACCATCAGGGCAAAAAGTCGGCGGCGGTCTCGTTTCGCTTTTTCGAAGAAAAAGGGCCCCTGCATCTGAAGGCTGTGGCGGTTACCGGCGCCGGTCAGGGCATCGGTGATGGCAAGATGGCGGATATTCTCGAACATCCGCGCCTTTTCGATGGCAAGCGACACATGACCGGCAAAAAGTTCCGCGAGCTTCAGGTGCTGACTGGTGTAGAACTGGGGCTCGGTGCTGTCGAGGGCCAGCAGACCAATCACCTCATTGTTGGCGATCAACGGCATGGCCAGCCACGACAGGGTGACTTCGTCGCCGGAAAAGTGGGTGAAGGATGGAAACTCGTCCGGCAGGTTGTTGCAGATCAACGGATTCCGAGATTGGAGCGCCTTGCTGGCCAGATTCCCCGGTGCCGGATGCGGAAAACGCGTGCCCAACACGCGGTCGCGATCGGAGAACCCGATGCAACCGATGACTTCCAGTTCGTCACCCTTGAGAAGATGAACCGAGCTGCGCTGATAGGGGATGACCCGCCGCGTGTGTTCCAGAATGAGCGACACCGTCTCATTCAGGTCGACGCTGGTGTTCACGTCGGCAATCACCTGTCGCAGCGACTCGATCTCCACCAGGCGTTGCCGGAGTTCGTGCTCGGCCTGTTTGATGGCGGTCACGTCCTGGTCGTGTCCCAGATACAGCAAAGGAAGGCCGTTCTCGTCCCGGTGCGCCACCGAATACGTGGCGGCGATCCACACCCAGCTGTCATCCTTTTTTCGCATCCGGAACACCACTTCGCTGTGGTCACGCTCGCCCCCGAGCAACTGCTCCACGTGGTTTTGGACCAAGGTCTTGTCGTCGGGATGCAACCGTTCGAGAAACAACTCGTCGTCCATGTCTTCGGCGGTGTAGCCACAGGCGAACCAAACGGAGCTGGCGAAGGAGCGGCGGTTTCCGTAATCGATGGCGAACACGCCCAACCGCGCCAAGGCGGCCTGCAACTCGCGGTTGGTAAAAAAGACATCGAGTTCATCTCTGACCGGTCGTTGCACGCGCGGGACTCCTCGGTTTCAGTTTAACCTATCGCACCTCGTATTGCACAAGAGCCTCACCCACTTGGAGCAGGTGCTTTCCCCGTTCCAGAGGCAGCCAGAGCCGCAAGGGAAACTCACCTCGGGCGACGACCACGCCATCAAGAACGACCTCGGTGGGGCCATTTCCGACGGCCTCCAACGCCAGTTCTTGGCCCGCGCGGGGAAGGGTGGCATCCAGGAAAAACACCGCTCCGTTCTGCGGGCGACGGATTTCCGTCGTGGCGCCGAGAAACCCCGTGGGCCCCCGGTAGCGGTACCGTTCCAGCCAAGGGTGGTACTCCTGAGGGTAGCGGACTTGCCCGCCAGCGCCGTGCCAGTCGCAAGGCGCTGGTGCCGTGCCTGGCAAGAACCACTCGTCCAGGTGGTAAGGGCAGTCAGCGGTGGCGGCAAGACCGGAAAGCGCGCAAACGCTGTGCCTTTCTAACCCGCCCAGCGGCGGAAAGGGTTTCTGATCACTGAACTGCTCCAGCATCCGCGCCAACAGCGACGCCGGGAAACCGCTGTCGGCCGTGCCCACCACGGTATTGCCGCTGAAGTTGCCCATCCAGACCCCGCCCAGGAGGTTGCTGGTGAAGCCGACCGCCCACAGGTTGTTGAACTGGTTGCTGGTGCCGGTCTTCAGGGCCCCTTCAAAAGGAAGGCGCGCGTTGCCTTCGCGTCCAAAGGCCAGCACGCGGTCGGGGTGGCGGGTGAGAATGTCGCGCACCAGGTTGGCCACGCGGGGATCGAGCAGCTTCTGCCCGTCGCGCACGCCGGCGGTCCCTGGGAAAAACAAGCGATAGGCCTTCACGAGTTCCAGCAGGCTGATCTCGGCGTTTCCCAGCGCCAACCCCAGGCCCAGACGGCCGCTTTGAGCCTCCAGCGACGAAAACCCGGCCTTGATCAGAAAGTCGGTAAAGGGCCGCACGCCCAGCCTTTCCAGGGTCTGCACCGCCGGAAGGTTCAAACTCGACGCCAGGGCCTGCCTGAGTCGCACGGGACCGTTGAACTGGTCGTTGAAATTGGCCGGTGTGTACACCTCGGCGCCCCCAAAATCGGTGGGAACGTCGGCCAG
>JFJP01018631.1_pt1 | contig 27896 bp, 17 predicted proteins | sample 431651 | NCBI WGS metagenome assembly JFJP01 (sample SAMN02602958, study PRJNA72255) | Microbial mat metagenome, whole genome shotgun sequencing project. | biome: fresh water; feature: sink hole; material: water; isolation source: purple microbial (photo- and chemosynthetic) mats found in... | reverse complement strand
CTTCGTTTTCGATATGGGGACGGTCATGACCGGCTGGGCGGCGTTGCGGATCCCGCAGGGCAGGGCGGGGGAGACGGTTGCGCTCAAGTATTCCGAACGGCTGTTTGATAGCGGTATGATCCGCCCGAAGATGACCAGCGGATGCCGGCAGGCCGAACACTACGTCATGAGGGGGACTGCCGGGGAATGCTATGAGCCGCGCTTCACCTATCACGGGTTCAGGTATGTCGAGGTGACCGGTTTCCCGGGAAGGCCGGAACTCGACTCACTTGAAGCCTGCTTTGTACATTGCGGCGTGGAACAGGCCGGTTCCTTTGAATGCGGTAATGAACTCATCAACAAGATTCACGCCTGCACCCTGCAGTCCCAGCGCTGTAATCTGCAGATGGGGGTGCCGACCGACGACACCCAGCGTGAAGAGAGGCTGGGCTGGTGCGGGGACGCCTGGAGTTTTGCGCAGGAATCCTTCTACAACCTTGACACCCCGCGTTTCTGGTCCAAGTGGATCGCCGACTTCCTTGACCAGCAGGACGAGGAGAGTGGCCTGGTCGGCTTTATCAATCCGCTGCCCGGGTGGGGCGAGGATCTGGTCTGGAGCGCGGCGTTCATCCTGATCCCCTGGTGGCACTACATCCATTACGGCGATCGTCGAATCCTGGAAACGAGTTATCCACACATGAAGAAATATCTGGCTTACCTTCAGCGGACGGGGAAGCGGACGCTGCCGGATCTCGCCGACGGTAAGCCTGATGATCTGCTTTTCCCTCAATGCGAACTGAATGCGCGTTATCCCGAACCGGAAGACCACGGCTACCTGCAGCACTCCTGGTTCGCTGATCACCTCGCCACCCATGAAGGCGGATCGGGCATGGGCAGGGATCAGCCGCGCTCCATGGCCACCGCGTTTTACCACTATGATGCCGTCATCCTGGCCCGCATTGCGGAAACCTTGGGTCATGCGGATGATGCACGGGATTTCCGCGCGTTGGCAGATAAGATCAAAGCCGCTTTCAACGATCGTTTCCTTGATCCATTTGGCGGTTATTACGATATTGGCTGCCAGAGCGTCCAGGCTCTGGCGATTGCCTTCGGTCTGGTACCGGAGACGCAGCGCGACCGGCTGATCGGCTACCTCAACAGCTCGGTCAATTTCCGCCAGCGCTGCATCACCTCAGGTTACGCCGGGACCAAGTGGGTGGTGGATGCGATCGCCGCTTCGGGGCGCAACGACATCGTCTGGAACCGAGCCATTGCCACCGATTATCCCAGTTGGGGTTACATGCTTCACGACGACAAGACCACGATCTGCGAGAACTGGTATGGTTCGGGTTCCCAGTGCCACACGACACTCGGGGCGGCGATCGATGAATGGTTCTACTGGGGACTGGCCGGAATCCGTCCGGATGAGGCGGCACCAGGCTTCGAGAGGATCATCTTCAAGCCCTATCTGCCGAACGATTTGCCCTGGGCGAAGGCGTCGCTGAAGACCCCGCGCGGCGAGATCGTCTCGGATTGGAGGCATGAAGGCAAGACGGCGACCCTGATCATTACCGTCCCCGCCAACAGCACCGCCCACGTTCACATCCCGGTGGATGAGCCGACGCGGGTCAGCGAAAGTGGCGTGCCGGTCGCCGAAGCCGAAGGCGTGACGCGGGTGCGCGCGGAGAACGGCGAAACGGTCGTTGAAGTCGGGTCCGGAACCTATTCATTTGAATTCCCGCTGGGATTGAAGAAGTGATCGCATGGCTGCGAATCGTTGCAAAATGGCCATAGGAATAGCATCCTAGGTCAATTCATTGCTCGTAATCGTAATCATGATCTTAATCATAATCGATTACGATTAGGATTAGGATTAGGATTATGAAATATTCCACATTAGCTATTCTCCTCTAAGAGTTGCAACGATTCGCAGATGCGCCCGGCTTGATCAACGGGTGAATTTTCTTGTGCAGGTGGTGGATGGGTGTGATAGGATTCAGAAGTTGTTTTCTGGGACTCTGGAATGTGAGGTCAGGAGCGTGTCGGGATGCGTGTTTTTCTGGTGATGTTGGTTTTGTCGGCCGCGATGGCGGCGGTGGGTGAAACGGGCGATCAGGCGGCTGTGGCGCTGTCGCTGGAGGCGAGTGTCCTGTATGGGCTGGAGCACAGCACGGCGGCCCGGCTGGCCCGGTTGGATGAGGATATCGCCCGGACGCAGGTCGGTCAGGCGGGCTCTCTGGCGTTGCCTCAGGTGACGCTGGACGCGGCCTACCGGCGGCTGGACGAGTTGCAGGAGATCGATCTTGGCGAGGGGTCGGCGCCGCTTGGCAGCCTGGACAACTACGAGGTCACCGCCGGAGTGTCGCAATTGCTTTACGGTGGCGGTCAGGTCGGGGCGGCCTTGCGGGCGGCACGCCTGGCGCGCGATCACGCGGATGCGGCCAGGCGGGCGACGGATGCGGGGCTGGTGCGCGACATCACGGTACAGTTCTACGGGCTGCTGCTGGCCGATGAACGCGTCGCTGTGCAGGCGGCTTCGGTCGAGCAGCTTCGCTCCTATGCGCAGCAGACGGAGTCGCGTCAGCAGCATGGCGCGGTCTCGGAGTTCGAGCTGCTGACGGCACAGGTGCGGCTGGCCAACGAGCAGCCGAAGCTGATCGAGGCGCGTAACCAGCGCGAGCTGGCGCGGGTGGCCTTCGCGACGCTGCTGAACCACCCGGGACCGGTGGCGGTGACCGGCCTGCTCGAACAGGTGTCGCTGGATCTGAACCAGGAGGAGATGACGCAATTGGCGCTGGACCAGCGTCAGGAACTGCGTGGCAGCAGTATCCGCGTCGGCCTGAGGATATCGCCAGTGCGCGTAGCGAGGGGCGGCCCTCGCTGCGGGCGTTCTTCAATTATAACGGGGCGAATGCGTACCAGTTCGTGTCGTACGAGGATGACTGGGAATGGCATTGGAATGCCGGGGTGATGATGTCGTGGAACATCTGGGATGGCGACCTGACGCGGCAGACCGTGCGGCAGAAGCACCTTGCCTATGAGCAGCGCGAGGCCGAGTACGAGGCGGCGCGGCAGGCGGTGATGCTGGAGGTGCGGCAGGCGTATCTGTCACTGGTGCATGCCCGCGAGCTGCTGGCGGCCAGCGGGGATAGTGTGGCGCTGGCGGAGCGGGCGCTGGAGATTGCCCGGGTGCGCTACGAGACGGGGCTGTCGACCTATATCGAGTTCACCGATGCGAACCTGGCGTTGAGTACCGCCCGGCTGGCGCGGGCGCAGGCGCTGCACGATCATGCGGTGGCGCAGGCGCAGGTGGTGTTCGCGTGCGGGACGGGGGAGTAGGGGTAAAGTCGAAAGTTAGACAGAAGACTGAAGACTGAAGACAGAAGACAAGACAGCCCCCGGTCGAAAATGAGGGTGGTAACTGTTTTGGAGATAAGATTGAACATCCAACAACTAACGCCCAAGTTGGGGAGCCTTTACTTGGTTGTTGGGCGTTGGATGTTGGTTGTTGGGCGTTGAACTGAATTGAAGTTTTAGGCAAAGAATAGGGGTGGATGATGCGTAAAATTCGAATACGCTTTGCATCGGTGTTGATATGGGGATTCCTGGCTCTGGTGCTGGCGGGGATTGTCCTGCTGGCTGTCAGAAAGCCAGCCAGGGAGAAGGTCGCGGTGACGGAGACGCAACCGGTACTGGTTCGCGTGATGACGATCGAGCCGCGGACGGTGCGCGAGGCGGTCTGGATACCGGGGCGTGTGGCGGCCAATGTCAGTGCTCTGCTTTCGGTTGAGAAGGCCGGGCGGGTGGTCGAGTGCGCGGTGGACAAGGGCGACACGGTCAGCGCAGGCCAGGTGCTGCTGCGGGTGGATGACCGTGATTGGCGGGCGCTTGAGAAGCGGGCGAGGCTTGAACTGGCCGATGCCGAGCGCGAGCTGGCTCGCTGGGAGCAGATGAAGGCGAGCGGGGCGGTGGCGGCTAGCGAATATGACGCGATCAAGCAGCGCCAGGAACTGGCGGCTGTCGCCGTGGATCAGGCCGCCGTACATGTGGGGCAGTGCACGCTGGCCAGTCCATTCGACGGTGTGGTCGATGCGCGGCTGATCGAGGCGGGCGAATATGCCACCGAGGGGCAGGCGGCCTTCCAGGTCCTGGACCTGTCGCCGCTGAAGGTGCAGGTCAGCATCCCGGAACGGGATGTCCGCTCGGTCAATCCTGGCGACGCCAAGCTGGTCAGTGCGGATGCCGCTGGTCTCGGGACGTTTACCGGTCGTGTCGCCTTCGTGGCGCAGGAGGCCTCTCCGGACCGTTTCACCTATGCGGTGGAACTCGCGGTTGACGAGCCGCCGGCGGGGCTTCGTCCGGGGATGATCGTGGATGTCGAGATAATGCGGGCTTTGCGCGAGGGGGCGATCGCGGTTCCGCTGGCGGCGGTGATCCCGCGGCGCGGCGAGCACATGGTCTACGTGGTCGAGAACGGCTTGGCGGTGCGGCGCATGGTCGGGCTGGATTCGCTGGCGGGACAGGACGCGGTGATCGGGTCCGGGTTGAAGGCGGGTGAACGGCTCGTAGTCGAGGGGCATCGCGGTTTGCAGGATGGCGTGCCCGTGCGCGAGGATGGGGAGTAAGCCATGCTGGTTTCAAACTATGCGATCAAGTTCCGGGTGGCCGTCCTGGTCTTAGTGGCGGTCTTCGTCCTGGCGGGGGTGGTCAGCTACATGGGGCTGCCGCGCGAAGGCACTCCGGACATCACGATCCCGTTCGTGTTCGTCACGTCGGTCTACGAGGGAACCGCCCCGCAGGATATCGAGACACTGGTGACGGTGCCGATCGAGAAGCAACTCAACGATCTGGAGAACGTCAAGGAAGTACGGTCCGTCTCGTCCGACAGCCTCTCGTTCATCTCGATCGAGTTCCTGGCGGGTCAGGATATCGACATGGCCTTGCAGAAGGCCAAGGACAAGGTCGATCTGGCGCGGCCGGATCTGCCGGATGACCTGGACGAACCGGTGGTGCAGGCGATCAACATCAGCTCCGACGTCCCGATCCTGAGGTTTGCCATTTCCGGCGACACTGACCTGGCGCGTTTGAAGCACCTGGCCGAGGATCTCAAGGACGAGATCGAGCTGTTGGCGGGGGTCAAGCAGGCGGACATCAGTGGTGTGCGCGAGCGCGAGATCCGTGTCGAGCCTGACATGCGGCGCATGGCAGCCTACGGTATCCCGCTGGTGCAGGTCATGCAGCGGATCGCCGGTGAGAACCGCACGCTTTCGGCAGGCAGCATCGAGATGAACGGCGACAAGTTCCAGCTTCGGCTGCCCGGCGAATACAAGCTGGCAAGCGAGCTGACCCGGCTGGTGATCGGCGGGGGTGATAGCGGCCCGGTGTATCTGGGTGATATCGCCGCCGTGCGCGATACCTACAAGGACGTGGCCAGCATTTCGCGGCTCAACGGCGCCCCCGGCGTCTCGATCGGCGTGAAGAAGCGCGCGGGGGAGAATTCGGTCCGGCTGATCCAGGAGGTCAAGGCGGCGATGGCACGGGTACCGATTCCGCCGGATCTCGCGCTGACGATTGTCATGGACGAGTCGGATGACGTCGGCATGATGATCGCCGAGCTTGAGAACAATGTGGCGAGCGGCTTTATCCTGGTCGTGGTCGTGCTGTTCATTTTCATGGGTTTTCGCAACAGCCTTTTCGTGGCCCTGGCGATTCCTCTTTCCATGCTGATCGCCTTCGCCTTCATGTCGTTCACCGGATTCTCGCTGAACATGATCGTGCTGTTCAGTCTGGTGATGGCGGTCGGGATGCTGGTTGACAACGGGATTGTGATCGTGGAGAACATCTACCGCAATCGTTTGCTGGGGCTGTCGCGGATCGAGGCTTCCCAGAGGGGGGCGTCGGAAGTGGCCTGGCCGGTGATCACCTCGACTATCACGACCGTCGTGGCGTTCGCGCCGCTGATTTTCTGGCCGGGGATCATGGGGCAGTTCATGCGCTTCCTGCCGCAGACGCTGATCATCACCTTGATGGCATCCCTGTTCGTGGGGATCGTGGTCAATCCGGCTATCTGCTCGTTCCTGGTCGGTGGCAAGCACATGCTCAAGGAGCAACAGGTGGTTCACCACCCGTTCGTTGCCGGTTATGTGCGGCTGCTGAAGGGGGCTCTGCGTCACCGTGTGCCGGTCTTTCTCTCCGGTCTGGCATTCCTGGTGCTGACGATCCAGATCTATGCGCGCTATGGCAAGGGCGTGGAGCTTTTTCCCGATGTCTCGCCGCGCAACGCCGTGATCGAAGTGAAGTTCCCGCAGGGAACGGCGATTGAGCGCACCGATGCCGTGCTAAAATCGATCGAGGCGAAACTGGCTGCTTATCATGATATCAAGTTCTTCCTGACGACTGTCGGGGCGGGGGGCGGTGGTGGCTTCCTGGGCGGCGGCACCGGCACGCATCTGGGCAATATCCACGCGGAATTTCTGGACTACGAGCAGCGCGACGGCGATTCCGCCGCCTTGGTGGCGGCGCTGCGCGAGGTGGTCGGGCAGGTGCCGGGGGCGGAACTGAAAGTGGAGAAGCAGGAGGAGGGACCGCCGACCGGAGCCCCGGTCTCGATCGAGCTGTCCGGAGATGATTTCGACACGTTGTCGACCTTGGCGGCGGATATCATACGACGGATCGAGACGGTGCCGGGGCTGGTGGATCTCCAGGATGACTACGAGGCCGCCCTGCCGGAGCTGCGTTTCACGCCAGCCCGCGACCGCGTGGCGAAAGTCGGGTTCGATCTGGCGGATGTCGGACTGTACCTGCGCATGGCCGTCTACGGTATCGAGGCTGGCAAGTTGCGCGCGGACGAGGAGGAGTTCGATATCACGATTCGCTTCCCCGAGAGCTCGCGCCAATCGGCGCAGTTGCTCGACGAGCTTTACCTGCCCTCGCCCAGGGGGACCGGGGCCATCCCTCTGGCCGCGCTAGGCCAGGTGGACTATGCCGGCGGGCGCGGGACCATCAGCCGCAAGAACCAGCGGAGGGTGATCACGATCAACGGCGACGTGCAGGGCGAGCGGGGGGCCGACAAGGTGCTTGAGGATGTTAAGATCCTTCTGGCGTCGATGCCCTTGCCGGCAGGGTATTCCCTGTCGTATGCCGGCAAGGACAAGGAGATGCAGGAATCCGGTGCCTTCCTGGGCAAGGCGTTTGTCATCGCCATGGGGCTGATCCTGGTGGTGCTGGTGCTGCAGTTCAACTCCGTGATGCTGCCGCTGATCATCGCATTCTCTATCGTCCTGTCACTGATCGGGGTGATGTGGGGACTGCTGATCTGCCAGATGCGGTTCGGGGTCATCATGACCGGGGTCGGGGTGATCAGTCTGGCGGGCATCGTGGTGAATAATGCCATCGTGCTGATTGACTGCATCTGCCAGCGGCGGCAGGAGGGGATGCCGTTTGCCGATGCCGTGGTGGAGGCGGGGCGTCTGCGCTTGCGCCCGGTACTGCTGACGGCGGTGACGACCATCCTGGGGCTGATCCCGATGGCGGTGGGCTACAGCGTGGAATTCCATGAATGGCCGCCGCGGTTCATCGCGGGTGCGGAATCGAGCCAGTGGTGGGCCCCGATGGCGGTGGCGGTGATCTTCGGCCTCGGGGTATCGACGCTGTTGACGCTGGTGCTGGTCCCCGTGATGTTCTCGCTGGTGGCCTCGCTGGTGGATAGAGTGCTGAAACGCTGATGCTCGGGGGTGCTGGCTCACTTTCTGCTCACCGAATGCGTTTGACACACGTGACCGCTTGCGGCAGGTTTAGGCCATGCAATATTACAACTTCGATTTTGTCGTGATCGGCAGCGGGATTGCCGGGCTTATCTCGGCGCTGCGGCTCAGTCGTCTGGGGCGAGTGGGGGTGATCTCGAAGAAGGTCGCCTCCGAATGCAGCACCAATTACGCCCAGGGCGGGATCGCCTGTGTGATGACGTCCGACGATAGCATCCAGATGCATCTGGAGGATACGCTCGACGCAGGGGCGGGGCTGTGCGACGAGTCCGTCGTGCGCGAGATCCTGACTGGCGGTCCGTCCGCGATCGAGGACTTGCTGCATTACGGCTTGAAGTTCAGCGAGCGTAGCGCCGAAGACGGCGGCGGTTTCGACCTGGGGCGCGAGGGCGGGCATTCGAAGCGCCGCGTGCTGCATGCCGGGGACTTCACCGGTCGCGAGATCGAGCAGGCGCTCCTGAGGCGTGTCGCGGCGGAACCAGCCGTGGTCATGATGGAGCACTGCATGGCCATCGACCTGATCACCACGAGCTGGCTGGGACTGGACGATGAGAACCGCTGTACCGGGGCTTATGTGCTGATGCAGAAGACCGGTCAGGTCGCGGCGGTGCGTGCTCCGGTGGTCGTGCTGGCTACGGGCGGCGGCGGCAAGACCTACCTTTATACCAGCAACCCGGATGTCGCCACGGCCGATGGTGTCGCCATGGCCTGGCGGGCCGGGGTGCCGATCGCCAACATGGAATTCATCCAGTTCCACCCCACCTGTCTTTTCCATCCGGACGCCAAGTCGTTCCTGGTCAGCGAGGCTGTGCGCGGGGAGGGGGCCGAACTGGTCAATCGCGAAGGGGAATCGTTTATGGAACGGTATGACCGTCGCGGTTCGCTGGCCCCGCGCGATATCGTCGCACGGGCCATCGACAGCGAGATGAAAGCCAGCGGGCAGCCCTGCGTCTATCTGGACATCCGGCACAAGGGGCGGTCTTATCTCGAATCGCGCTTCCCGAATATCTCGGCGGAGTGCCGCCGGTTCGGTATCGACATTGCCGAGCAACTGATCCCGGTCGTGCCGGCCGCGCATTACTTCTGCGGCGGGGTGCAGGCGGGGGTTGACGGGCGGACCACCCTGCCGGGACTCTATGTGGTGGGCGAGGCCGCCTGTACAGGGTTGCATGGCGCGAACCGGCTGGCGAGCAATTCGCTGCTCGAGGGTGCGGTTTGCGCCCGTCGCATGGCGGATCACCTTGAACAGGTGCGTCCGGACCGCCAGTTCGACCGGCGGATCCCGATTCCGGAATGGAAATTCGACGAGGCCGTGCCGAGTGACGAGGGCGTGGTCGTGGAGCATAACTGGAACGAGGTCCGGCAGTGTATGTGGGACTACGTCGGGATCGTGCGGACCAACCGGCGGCTGGACCGCGCTTACCGGCGCATCCGCAACCTGCGGCAGGAAATCCGCGAGTATTACCATGATTACCTGGTGACCGGCGATGTGCTTGAACTCCGCAATATCGCCGCCGTCGCCGAACTCATTATCCGCAGCGCGCAGTTGCGGCAGGAAAGCCGCGGGCTGCATTACACGCTGGATTATCCCTCGCTCCTGCCGACCGCCCGGAACACGGTGATTTCTGATCCGGCAGGGGAAAATATCTAGGAGAACGAATGTACAGTGTGCTGGGGTGGGTTGCAAGTCTGGCGCTGGCGGTGGCGTTGCTGGTGGGGCCGTGGTTCTTCGGTGCCTGGGAAATGTGGTGGTTCTGGCCGTTCTTCTGTTTCATCGGACTTGCCACGCTGGCGGGCGGGGTGCGTCTGGTTATTGCCGGCTTGAAGGGTGATCGCGTTCCGGTAACGTCAGATGCGGTGCGTGTTGCCGCGTTGGCCCTGCCTTTCCTTCTCTATGCGGGCATCCGCTGCCAGGCGGATGGTATCGTCTGGATGGATGCCGAGCGGATGGTGCTGCTCTTTGTTTCCGGTGCCGTTGTTGCCGGACTGACGGTCTTCACGCTCGGGCGGGGGCAGCGGTATTTCCTCTTCTGGGGTCTTTTTGCCAGTCTGGCCCTGATGGGGCTTTACGGCGTCGTCAATCACCTCCTCTTCGAGAGTCGTCATGTGCTCTGGATGCCGCGCTACGACCAGTATGCCGGCCGCGCCACGGGCCCATATTTCTGTCCCGACCATTACGCCGGGGCCATGGAACTGCTTTTCTGCATGTGTGCCGGACTGCTGCTTGACCGAAGCCGGCGGGGTGTCCTCGTGCGCGGTGCGGCTGGCGTGGCGGGCCTACTGGCGGGGTTGAACGTCCTGCTGACCCAGTCGCGGGGCGGGGGACTGACGATGGTGGTGATCGTCGGCTGCATCCTGGTCTGGGGGTACTCACAGTGGCCTCCTTCGGTGCGTTGGTATTGGCGGATGATTACCGTATCACTGGTGCTGCTGGCGGGGATCGGTGCCCTGATGACCCATCCTGGCTACATCACGCGTTTCATGACCTACGGCGGGCTGCACACGGCAGGGCAGCATGCGGAGCGCACGCTGGTGGAAGATATCGTCTATAAGGTGGAACGGACTGACCGGGGGCGCATGTACGGGGGTGCCTGGCGGGCGTGGAAAACCGCTCCCTGGCTCGGGCTCGGCCCTGGCATGCACCAGCATCTCTGGCCGCAGTTTGCCGCCACGGCCGACGGTGACCGCGCGAAGGGCGTCTGGCCGACGCTGACCAATCATGATTTTCATTCGTACGAGGTGCATAGCGACTGGCTTCAGCTCCTGGAGGAATTCGGCATCGTCGGGATGCTGCTGTATTGCCTGCCGCTGGCGGCGTTGGTGTGGGGACTATGGGGACAGATCCGCCGTGAACAGGAGTGTTGGCGGCAGGCCGACGGGACGGAAGCGGGCGACGGGCGTTTTGCGTTCGTGCTGTGCGGCTGGCTGGCACTGGCGGCGATGGCATTCCATTCGCTTGGCGATTTCAACCTGCAGATGCCGGGAACCGTCTGGATGCTGGCGCTGCTGCTAGGGATCGGAATGGCGGCCTCCGAGGAGGGGATCACTACTGCTCGGTAAACCCACCCCGCCCTTCGGGCACCCCTCCAAGGAGGGGATCTATGTTGCGCTTTGCGCAACACGAAAAGGTCCCCTCCCTGGAGGGGTGCCCGAAGGGCGGGGTGGTTTCGAGCAAAGGCACCCTCTTTCCAACACTTCATCGCCCACTTCATCCCCGACTTAATGAGGAAGCCCCGAAGGGCGTTTTCATCGTGGTTCCGGGGAGGATTTTCTGCCAGTCGCCGCTGGCGAGGCGCAAGGGAACGGGGCAGGGGAGTTCATCGCCGACCGTGACCTTGATGGCGTCGCGGGTGATCTCGATATCGACGCGCTGGAAGTGCCAGTGTACCGTGAAGGCGAGGCGGTTCCACTGGCGCGGCAGGTTGGGGGCAAGCGTGAGTCCCTCGCCCGAGGCGTCGAGCCCGCCGAAACCGTGGACGATCGTCCCCCATTCCACCGCCCCTCCCGAGACATGCACACCTCGTTCCGTGTCGAGGTTGACATCGTCGAGATCCATGCGGCAGGAGGCATGCAGGTTGTAGAGGGCCTCGTCGTTGAGCCCGCAGCGGGCGGCGGCATAGGCCATGCCCGGCAGCGAGAGCGACGAGCCATGCAGCGTACGGGCATTGTAGTAATGCCAGTTCGCGCGCCGGATCTCGCGCGGGTAGCGCGACTCGAACGGGATAAACGCCGCCAGCACGTCCGGCTGCTTGACCGCCTGCGAGTGGCTGCAGTAGGTCTCGCAGATCCCGCCCAGGTCGGCGTCGAGCGCGAAGAAGCCGTCGCACTGTTCGATGATGCCGTCGGCACCGGGTTCGTGGATGAAGAGTTTTTGCGCCATTTCACGCCAGGTTTCTGCTTCCGTCGTCTCCAGGCCGACGCGCGCTCTGGCGTTGGCGTAGTCCACCTGAGCTGCACATTCAGCGGCATAGGCCAGGTTCCATTGGGCCATCAGCGAGATGAAGACATTGTTGTCGGCAAAGGTGTGGTACTGGTCCGGGCAGCCGATATCCGGCAGCTCGTAGCGCGACTTCTCGGCGTTCCAGCGCAGGCGCGAGGCGTAGAAACGGGCGGTCTCGAAAATGAATTCAGCACCCATCTCGCGCATGACTCCCCGGTCGCCGGTGATCTCCGCATAACGCGCGAACATATAGGCGGCATCGGCCGAGATGTGGATCTCGCGTTCCTGGAGGCAGAGCCAGGGGGCGGTCTCCTCCTCCCCGCGGGTGCTGGTCTCCCATGGGACCTGGGCACCCTTGGCTCCCCAGCGTACGGCGTTCTCGCGGTATTGCGGCAACTGGCTGTAGCGGTATTCCAGCAGCTTGCGCGCCTGCCAGGGGCGGGTCATCAGGTAGTAGGGGAACATGTGGAAGTCCATGTCCCAGAAGGTGAGAAAGCGGTAGCCGTGGCCGGTGAGTCCCTTGATCGGCAAGCCGGTTTTCTCCGCGATGGGGCTGAAGGCCATGTGCAGGTGCATCTGGCCGAAGTTGAAGCCCTGCACCGTCGAGGCGTTGGCGTCGAACTCCACCCGTGCCGCGCGCGTCTGCAACTGGTAGGCCGCCACGTGGTCGGAGCTACAGGCGTCGAAGCCGCGCTGGCAGGCGGCCTTGGCGCGCTTGCAGGCCTCCGCCAGCGGCATCTGGCCGGCGATGGTGTATAGCTCGATCGACAGCTCTTGGGCGTTATCGACCACGCGGGCGGTCTGCGCGATGGCGATACGCAGCCCGGTGCCGCGGGTGATGCATTCCAGCCCGAGCTGCCCGTTGGCGGCGATGCGTTCGCCAGCGGTCCAGAGCTGGACCCCGTTGGTGTTGGTGACCGCCTCGTGCAGTTTTCCGCGCAGCGAGATCGGGGCCTCGTGGTTGAGGCGCCGGACGGTGGCGCGCAGGCAGATCAGGTTCGGATCGGCCATGCTGACGAAGCGCTGCGAGTCGACGCGTGTGCGGCGGCCGGCGGCGTCGCGGAACACGAGGGTCCGGCGCAGCCTCGCCTCGTCGATTTCCAGCAGGCGTTCGGCGCTCAGGATGCGGTGCGAATCGAAATCGAACCGCACGTCCGCGACCTCGATCTGCAGCGCGATGGGAAAGGGCAGGTTGGGCAGCACCTGGATCGCCTGGTCACCGAGACTGGCGAGGGCTTCCGGGGTCATCCGCTGCGGGTGGGTCAGGATATGGTCGGGATCGTGCACGCCGAGCAGCGAGGCCGGCCCGGCGGCATAGGTGCCGGCCACATAGAACTCGGGCCGTCCCCAGGAGGGGCATTCCTCATGTGCCCCGCGAATGCCGAGCAGACCATTCGAGAGGGAGAAAGTGGAGCCGAGCTTGCCCTCCAGTTCCTTTTTCGTTGTCTGTACCCAGTAGCGTTGCCGTGGATCGCGTGCTTCAATAGACATGGTGAGCCCTTCTTCTTCGGTTGATTTTCGAACGCATGTGTTTTACCGTACCAGGCGCACGGGGTAAAGCGGAAATAGCTTGCAGGCGTCAGTGCCGCAGCGTGCCTAGCTTGTGAACGCCAGTGTGTATTGAGAAGATAGCGTGAAAAGAGACCGGGCATCCAAGGTGGCGGGAGCATCCTGCTCCCGCTGGAACAAGGCGCGCAATGGTGATGGGTAGCGAATCTCGGGAGGCAATTTAGGTCGCCGAGGATCTGATGGCGGATGGCGGCCCCGGGACTGAGGAGAGAGGGAGCCAGAAACGGATTTCTGTATTTGCGGTCTGCCACAGAAGTACATGCGTATGAGTGAGAAATTCATATCGGAAGCGCTGAAGCCGGGAACCGCGACCTTTGATACGGGGCGCATGGCGGCGGGGGAGCCCGGGTTGCCGTTTGAATTCACCTGGCGTGGTGCCAAGCTCAGGATTGTAACGATACAGCGTGAATGGCGGGAGACCGGTCCCTGCCGTCATGGCAGCGGCGAGCAGTATGTCCGCAAGCATTGGTATCAGGTGGAGGACGACCAGGGGCGTATTCTGAAAATCTATTTCGCTCGCTCAACAAAAGGCCGGTCGGCGAAGGCTTGCTGGCAACTATTCAGCCTGGATGCGGAATCATCACCCCCCGACATTGGGCGATAGGCTGATAGACAGAAGCAATGGCATACGTGGATCAGCAACCATTGCGCCCGGCGGGGTTCGGTGGTACGTTGCAGGCGTTTTGAACAAGGGGCGGAATGGAGAGGGGAGACGAGCCTCGGGAAGCCTTTCCGAGCGCCGGGGAACGGATGGTGAAGGGCTGCCCTGGATCTGAGGAGCGAGAGTGTCAGAAGCTGATTTCGGTTGTTGCGGCGACTCGTCGGAGTCATCAGTCGTAACCAGTTGATAAAGCGTGAATTGCTTAAAATGAAGAATGGCGAGATGTGACCTAACGTTGTCCCTTACTGCCGCGGTTCCACCAGCCAGGTGCGTACTTTACCTTTACCCTTGAGTTCTTTTTCTCCCTGGTCCTCGTAACTCCATCCATTTTCACCCAAGCTTTCTTTAATCGGCTCGCTGATGTGGATTTTACCGGGGAGGCCGGTGGATTCCAGACGGGCAGCCACGTTCACCGCGTCTCCCCAAAGGTCGTAGCTGAACTTATGCGTTCCTATCACACCCGCGGCGGCTTCGCCCACATGAATGCCTATTCTGACTTGGATACCCCAGGGTTGAGAGGCCACAAAGTCCCGCATTTCCAAGGCCATGGGGACAATTTTAGCCACAGGATCCATGTCGGGGAGAGGTAAGCCGCAAGCGGCCAAATAGGCGTCACCGATTGTCTTGATTTTTTCAACGCCGTGTTTGGTGCACAGCTTATCGAACTGCGAAAACAACACGCTGAGAAGATTGGCAATTTTTTCTGCAGGATTACGGCTGGAAAGTTCGGTAAAACCCGCGATGTCGCAAAAAAGAATGGCCACTTTTGAAAAATGGTTGACGATGTTTTTTTCGCCTTGTTTCATACGATCCGCAATAGCTTTAGGAAGAATAGAAAGAAGGAGTTGGTCTGACTTCTCACGTTCGTCAGCGAGCATGACGTTGCTTTCTTCAATTCTCTTTTCATAGCTGCGGCTGACGCGGCGCCCGGCAAATGAAACCGGAAAAGCCAGGAGAAGGGCAAAGGCAGCAGAGCCCAGCAGCAAAATAATCCTATAGGAAGCGATTTCGTCTTGAACTCTCTGTGTATTTTCGTGGGAACTAACCACCCAGCCCAGCTCGGGAATCACCTCGGAGTGGACGACTTCTTCCATGGTGGCGTTATTGATCAGGAGTAACCCCGAACGGCTCTCCGGGTTTTTAATGGCAATTTCCCAAGGAATGGGATTTTGCCGGATAAAAGAGATGTCGAATTCCGCGTTTTTAACCGAGATATTCAGGCCGTTCATCGACTGCATGGGGTGGCAAAGAAAGCCGGAATTCGCCTGGTCGATCAAGCACACGTAGCCTCGATCGGCGTCGGTTCCCTCGATACTCGCTTGAAAATCAGCTAGAATCTCTTTCTTTGTCGCGCCTCGTGCCAGCCTGGAGTGTATAAATTGCGCCATGGAAACAGCTTGTCGGCGGTTCACATCGGCCTGGATTTCGATATAGGTCCTTTCTAGTCGGTCTAAGAGCAGGGGCATGACCAAACCACCCACGGCTAAAATTGACAGGAAGACCGCTAGAAAAGTTAAAAGTGCCAGATGCTGTTTTTTAACCACGTGTGCTCCTTCAAAAGAGTATTTTCTAGTGTAAACGATTTTCTGACGTCACCGGTCACTCAAAGTGTACCACGAACGGTCACTTCAAAATTACCATCCTGGCCAGTGTCCATAGACTATCTTTATTAGGCGTTCTGTCAACATCTGGTTTCATTTGTTCGGGCTGCTCGTTGCGCAGCCGAGGCGGGCCGCCAGTAGTCCGCCAGGGCAGGCCGCGAAAATAGAAAATAGCCTTTTCGTACCTTGTCAATCCAGTCCCTTGGCAACCACATTAATAGGATGATTCAAAACCATTGCGCCCTGCGGGGGTCCGTAGTACATTGCGGGCGTTTTGACCTAGGGGCGGAATGGGGAGGAGGGACGTGCATCTGGAAGCTTTTCCGGACGCTTGGGAACGGATGATGAAGGGCCGCCCTGAATCTGAGGAGCGCGAGAGTCAGAAGCTGTTATTTTCGCTCGGCCTAAGATGCACAACATCAATATTGATGTAGACATGCCATGGAATTTAACGTAGAGTTCTATACAAATGAAGGCGGGCAAAATCCGGTTCAGGACTTCCTTTTGGAGATCAAGGGTACACGTGATGAGCAAGACGAATTTCGATATATTCCTTGAAGAGCAACTCCAGGATCCGGACTTTGCGGAGCGCTTCAAAAGAGCCGGGGAAGCGTGGGATGTGGCCATCCAGCTGGCCGCACTCCGTGAAAAGGCCGGGTTATCGCAGAATGAACTGGCCCGGCGCCTGCACACCTCCCAGCAACAGATCAGCCGAATGGAGTCGCCCGCCTACGAAGGCCATTCCCTAAGCATGCTGCGCCGGGTCGCGCACGAGCTGAAGGCGCAGGTGAAGGTCACGATTGAACCGATACCGACCAAACGCTACGGCATGGTTGCGGAGGCACACGCCAAGTACGGGAAACGCTGAAGCCGCATGATTAGCACCATTGGAATAGGAGCCATGCCATGTTTCTTCATGTAGAGGATGTTGTATGCGAGGGGGACCATCGGTTACGCCTTACGTTCAATGACGGTTCGGAGAAAGAGGTGGACCTCAGTCGAGAACTGTCGGGCCCCATCTTTGAGCCATTGAAAGACGTTCAGTTCTTCAGGAAGGTGGCGCTAAATCACGATACGGGAACCGTCGAATGGCCAAACGGAGTTGATTTTGCCCCCGAGTTTCTATTCGAGATCGGTGTCCCGGCTGGTGCCGAACCTGTACGCAAGGCGGCAGAGGGCCATTCCGAGTACGGGCGCGAAAAATAGGCGGACTGAGCCGATTGGCATGTTCAACACTGAGGCGTATCTGAAGCCCCCGACGGAAATCGGCAAGTCGGGATATCTGGATTGATCTTGGGTATTATTCCGTGGTACGTTGCAGGAGTATTGAACAAGGGGCGGAATGGGGAGGGGAACGAGCCTCGGGAAGCCTTTCCGGACACCGGGGAGCTGATGCTGAAGGTGGCCCCGGACCTGACGAGCGAGAGTGTCAAAAGCTGATTTCTATTTTTGCTGACTGAACGACGCAATGAACCAGTCGTAACAAATTGTTGCAGAATGGTTTGCGTTAAATTTAGAATGCCGTGAACCCAAGGCAGCCCCAACGTTGATCATTTTATGTTCGCTCGGTCGACATTGACTCAGGCGTATGAACATGAAAAGACCGTGGATCCCCCCATATTCCTACTGCTAGAACCAGTTCGACACGGTGAGCGCCGCGATGACGGGCGCGAAAAGGGAACTGACCAGCGACATCACCGTGATGAGGGTGTTGATGGAGGGTCCCGCCGTATCCTTGAACGGGTCTCCAACGGTGTCACCAACCACGGCGGCCTTATGGGCGTCCGACCCCGGTCCCCCATGGTGTCCGGCCTCGATGTATTTCTTGCCGTTGTCCCACAGGCCCCCCGAATTGGACATGAACAAGGCGAAGATGACCCCAGTGAAGATCGAACCCCCGAGGAATCCGCCCAGTGCGTCCGTACCCAGCAGCAATCCGACAACCAGAGGCACGAAAACCGCGATGGCAGCTGGCAGGACCAGCGACGACAACGCGCCAGCCGAGGCGATCGACACGCAGCGCGCGTAGTCCGGGATCTCGGTTCCCTTCAGGATCCCCGGATGCGTCCGGAATTGGAGGCGGATCTCCTCGATCATCAGGAAAGCGTTCTTCGTCACGGCGAGCATCAGCAAGGCGGAGAAGATCGGCGGGCATGTCGCGCCCAGCAACACACCGGCAAGCACCATCGGCGACTGCAAGTCCATTTTAAGCGGGATGCCAAGGGCTTCCAGGATCTCGCCATATGCAGCGAAAAGCGCGAGCACCGTCAGTGCCGCGGCACTGATCGCAAACCCCTTGGTGATGGCCTTTGCCGTGTTTCCTGCCGAGTCGAGCGTATCGCACCGCTCGACTACCTCGTGGCCCATTTTTGCCATCTCCGCAATGCCCTTGGCATTGTCCACGATCGGCCCATAGGCGTCGGCGGACACGATCACCCCCGTGATCGAGAGCATGCCAACGGCAGCAATACCGATGCCGTAGATGCCGCTGATTCCAAACGCATCGGCGGAGAAATACGAGACGAGCGTCGCGATGACGATCCCGATCACGCTCGGGGCGACGGAAATCAGCCCGTAGCTCATGCCCGTGATGATGGTGATTGCCGAACCGGACTTCGACATCGCCGCCACCTGTTGCACGGGGCGGTGCTCGTCGTTCGTGAAGTAGTCGGTGCTGAACCCGATCATAACCGCGATGACGAGCCCCGAGATCGTCGCGATCAGCACACCGGGGTTGAAGTTACCCAGCCACACCAGCAGGGTCGCCAGGATACCGAAGATGACACAGGTGATGATCGTGCCCTTGTTGAGTGCATCGCCGGGGCGGCCATTCTTGCCGACGCGCACGAACTGGATACCCAGGAACGTGGCCAGCATCCCGACTGCGCAGAGGATCAGCGGGAAAATCACATACACCGGGTTTCCTGTGTCGCGACCTACGCTCACGCCCAGGATCATGGCCGCCACGGCCGATGCCACATAGGAGTCGAAGATGTCCGCTCCCATTCCGGCGACATCGCCGACATTGTCGCCGACATTGTCGGCGATCACGGCGGGGTTTCGCGGATCGTCTTCGGGAATCCCGGCCTCGACCTTGCCCACCAAGTCCGCCGCGATATCCGCCGACTTGGTAAAGATTCCGCCGCCCGCTTTCGCGAGCAGCGCCATGGCGGATGCACCGAAAGAGAAGCCCAGGATGATCTCAGGATCTGACGTCAGCAGGTAGATGACCGAGATCCCGATGACCGCTGTCCCTACCATGGCCATGCCCAGCACCGCTCCGGCGTAGAAAGCCACCTTGAAGGCCGGATTGAGCCCCACCTTCGCGGCGACCGCCGCACGGAGGTTAGCACGCACGGCGATGCTCATCCCGAGGTACCCGGCGATCCCCGAGCAGCCCGCGCCAGCGACGAATGCGAGCGCGGTGTAAAGCCCCTCCAACGGATTCTTGGCACCCACAAACGACCCAAGCTTGACGGACTCCAGCATGTCTATACTGAATACCCCCGCAATGACCACCCCGAGCACCAGAACCAGCACGGCAAGGGCGCCGTAGAGTTTCGCCAGGTACGCACGGGCGCCTTCCTGTATATAACCGGCGATCTCCTGCGCACGGGCGCTGCCGGCATCTTGCCGGGTCACCCATGCATAAAGATAGAGGGCGAACGCAAGGGAAACAACGCCTAGCCCAATGGCGAGGTAGAGCCACATGTTGACGGTCATCTGATCTCCTTTAGAATGCTGCTTGCGTTAATTTGCCCGAGCCACCGGAACCCACGACGAATACCCCGCCTGAGCACAGTGCCTTGATTAACCTGGCAAAGGACGTAGCCAAGCCAGTATAATTTGGAGGCGCGTTGTGGACGCAAGAAAATTTAACGGTTCACGGCGCCTTACATCTCACGTTTCCGCCCGCCGCCTGCAGAACCGTGTTAGGAATTGGCCCCAGCCAAGTCAATAAAGCTAGGCAAGTTAATCTACCCCCCTGCGAAACGCAATCAAAAAAAACAAAAAAATACACAACGCGGCAGTTCTCATTTTTGCTTCGGTAACATTTTATCTGGCGCAACGCGCGCGGCAAGCGCGACCGGCCGCTTCGGTAATTCAAAGTGAAGAACAAAGCGACCCTCAGTCCCGGCGACCAAAATACAGGCTGAGACGTGATGAACCCATTGCAGCGGATAATCGGAAGTCTCCGCTTGACGTAAACAGCTCCAAATGCTACTGCTCAAACAAACGTATGAATGACAAGAGAGCAAAGCGGTTGCCCCCCGAGGCGCTGCTATCCTCGCTGGTTGCATTCGGCGAAGCCGGTTTCCGGCGGCTCGCCTCGAAAAAGACCCCCGGCAAGACAAGGAAGCCCCGCACATGATCCGCATCGGACTGAAAATGCTCTTCGGAGACCGCGGCAAGTACGTCATGCTGATCAGCGGCATCACCTTCTCCACGCTGCTGATGGCCCAAGGCATGGCGCTCTTCTGCGGGCTCATGACGTGGACGTATTCCTCTCTGCGGAACATGCGCGCCCCCATCTGGGTCACAGACCCGAAAGTAGAGCAGTGCAACGACAGCAAGCCGATGCGCGACACCGACATCACGCGTGTGCGCTCCGTTGATGGCATCGCCTGGGCCGTGCCGCTTTATCAAGGCATTTCCATGGCCAAGCTGGCGGACGGGTCTGCCAAGATGATCACGTTGATCGGCCTCGACAATGACACGCTGATCGGAGCCCCCACAAAAATTATCGCCGGTCGTCTTGAAGACTTGCGCATGCCCAACACCGTCGTTCTCGACGATTTAGGCGTCGAGCGTCTAAGCGAGGGTCGCGAACGGCCGATCGGTATCGGCGATATCTTCGAGATCAACGATCGAGAGGCCCGTGTCGTCGCCATTTGCAAAAGCTACCGCTCGTTCACGGGCGGGCCTTTCGTCTTCACCACCTATGACCGGGCGATCCTGTACGCGCCTAACCAGCGCAAAATGCTGAGCTTTATCCTTGTTGCCCCCCAGCCCGGACTCTCGGATGAAGCGCTCGCGCGCCGCATCGCGGAACGCACCGGACTGGGCGCGTTCACGCATGACGAATTCAAGTGGTCGACCGTGATGTGGTACGTCCGGAACACCGGTATCCCTATCAATATCGGCACGATCGTCATCATCGGCTTCATCATCGGCGCGGCCATCTCGGGGCAGACCTTCTATTCGTTCATTCTTGAAAACACGCGGCACTTCGCCGCGCTCCGGGCCATGGGTGCCAGCAGTGGCGAGCTTTCCGCAATGATCCTGTCGCAAGCGCTTATTGTCGGTGTGATCGGCTATGGCACCGGCCTCGGCCTTGTCTCATTCCTCGGCAACAACCTGCTCCGGCTGGGCAAGGTTCCGTTCCTGATGCTCTGGCAGATCACGGCCATCGTCGGCGCCGCCGTCATGATCATCGTCGCCATCTCAGCGGTGATCGGGATCGTCCGCATCGCCCGTCTCGAGCCCGCCATCGTCTTCAGGTAAACAAGCATATCCAGGCCAACTATGTCAACTCTTGGTATCAATGTTCAATCGGTGGATAAAAGCTTCGGGCGTGGCGACGCTCGCACGGTTGTGCTCAAAAAGACCGGCTTCGTGGCTGAAACCGGCCACCTCACCATGCTGATCGGCCCCTCCGGCTGCGGCAAAACCACGCTCCTGAGCATCATTGCAGGCACGCTCCACGCCGACGGCGGGATTATCGAAGTACTCGGCCAGCGGCTTGACCAGATGCGCGGCAACGCGATCGCCAAATTCCGCGCTCGCAACCTGGGGTTCATTTTCCAGCAGTTCAACCTGATTCCAACCCTCTCGGCGACTGAGAATGTCAGCGTGCCGCTCGTCATACAGGGCCTGTCTTCAACGCGGGCCGAAAGAAAAGCGCGCGAGGTCTTGGAGTGGGTGGGTCTCTCCGACCACGCCGATTTCCTTCCCGCCAAGATGTCCGGCGGCCAGCAGCAGCGCGTGGCGATTGCCCGCGCACTCGTGCATGAGCCGCCCATCATCCTCTGCGACGAACCGACCTCTTCGCTCGATAGTGAAAATGGACGCCACGTGATGGACCTGCTGCGCCAGGCCGCCACCCAGAGGGAGTGTCTCGTCCTCGTCGTCTCGCACGACAACCGCACCTACAGGTTTGCCGACCACATGGCAGAGATGGAGGACGGCCAGATCTTTCGGACTCTCAAGACAAAAGACGAAATCCGCACCCATCACCCACCGGGCGTTTGACCGGGGAACAGGAGAAAAACATGACTATGCTCTTTTCACGCTTCAGCTTCTACCTCGCCCTCGCCGGCATGGCCTATGCCGGGATGCTCGTCCTGCGCCTCTCCGCCCAGGATCCCGTCCTCCCGCCTCCCCACGCACCAACGACGACCCCGTTCACAAACTCAGTCGCGGCGGCCGGTATTGTCGAGGCGCAGGGCGAGAACCTTTCGCTGGGCGTCCCCGTGGCGGGCCTTGTGACGGCTGTGTATGCCCGCGTGTGGGACAACGTCCAGCCAGGGCAGCCCCTGCTCCAGCTCGACGATCGCGAGCTTCGGGCCTCCCTCATCGGCCAGCGCGCCCGGGTGCTCGTTGCCGAGGCCGCCGAGGCCCGCCAGCGAGGCATGCTCGCCCGCCTCGAGAAAGTCGCTGACTCGCGGGCAATCATCCGCGAAGAGCTTGAGACCCGCCGCAGTGACGTGCAGGTCGCCCAGGCCGAGCTCGCCTTTGCATGCGCTACCGTCGCCCAGACAGAAGCGCTGATTGAGCGACTCACCATCAGAGCCCCGCGTGCCGCCACCGTACTGCAGCTCAACACCCGCCCCGGCGAGTTTGTCATGCCGGGCGCGGCACGCCCGCCGATGCTGCTGGGAGACCTCAGTTACTTCCAGATCCGGGCCGATATCGACGAGCAGGTCGCCCCGCGCGTGCGACCCGGCATGAAGGCCGTCGGCTTCCTCAAGGGCGACACCCAAAAGCCGATTCAGCTGGAGTTCGTCCGTATCGAACCGTTTATTGTTCCGAAAACATCGCTCACAGGCAGCAGCATCGAGCGCGTGGATACGCGCGTGCTTCAGTTGATCTACCGCTGCCAAATGGCCGATGAGAACGCGATCTATGTCGGCCAGCAAATAGACCTTTACCTCCAGGAGTGAACCATGCGCAGCACCCGCAACCCACAGAACGAACGGCGGCACGTCACGTTGCACGCCGCACATACGGGTGCAGCGAGCACCCCGTGCCACCTTTGCGCCCAGCCCTTCGGCGGTGCACGGGCGTTCGCCTGCGCCTTGCTCAGTCAGTCCCTTTCGGCTGGCCTTTTCATGTTCCTGTTCGCCGGCTGTTCAACGCTGCCGCCAGAGCCGCTTCGCCAGCCCCCACCGCCTGACTCGGCGATGTTGGTCGTCACCAACGCGCTGCCCGAGCGCCCTCTGCCGCAGGACTGGTGGACGGCTTTTCGCGATCCCGAACTAGACCGCCTGGTCATCCTCGCGCTGGCCGAAAACCGCGACCTGCAAAAGGCCGGTGCCCGTCTTGAAGCGGCGCAGGCCCGCGCCAGGCTTGCAGGCGCAGAAGCAGCACTGCAGGTCACCGGCTCCGCCAGCGCCAGCCGGTTGCGCACATCCGGGAACACGGCGGCAGCCTCCGGTCCCGATTACCAGACCCGGTTAAACGCCGGGCTTCAGTTCGCCTACGAGGCAGACCTCTGGGGCCGCATTGGCGCCATGCGGGAGTCCGCCCTCAAGAATGTCGAGCTCTCCGTCGCCGACCAGGCTGCCGCCGCTATCGCGATTGCGGCGGAAGTCGCAAAAGCCCATATGAGCCGCTTGGCGGTCTGCCGGGAGCTTGTCGTGCTCGAGCGCCAGATCGCCGCTTTCGCCGAAACGGTGAGCTTGCTCACGGCCAGATCCGACGCCGGTTTTGCCACCGACCTCGACGTCGAGCGCGTGCGAATTGAGAAAGCCGCGCGCGAATTGGATGCCGCACGCCTCCGTGAACGTGGACAAGCGCTCGCCAACGCCTTGTCCCTGCTGTGCGGACAGGCCGCCGCCAACACGGCTGCCAGCGCAAACCTGCCGCTGGCCGATGCGGTCACGCCCGAGATCCCCGCGTCACTCTCGCTCGCCCTCCTGGAATGCCGGCCCGATGTTGCCGCCAAGCGCGCGAAATGGGAGGCATCCTTCCAGCGCGTCGAGGCCGCGCGCGCCGATTTCCACCCTACCCTGCGGCTCAGCGGCACATTTGGCACGGAAGGTCAAAGTGCCGACGATCTGCTGGACTGGCAGAGCCACCTTTGGTCATTGGTCGCCGGGCTCACGGGTCCGCTTCTTGACGGCGGACGGCTGCAAGCCAATCTCGCCCTTGAACGCGCCGGACTGCGCGAAGCCGCCGCGGACTACGAGGCGGCGGTGCTGACCGCCTACCGCGAAGTGGCCGATGCGCTCAACGCCCTGAGCGGGATCACCGACCAGCAGCAGTCGGCCGAGCTCCTCCGTATGGCGGCTAGCCGCGCCCTGGCGCTATCGCGTGAACGCTACGACAAAGGCTTTGTCACCTATCTGGAAGTGATTGAAAGCGACCGAGTGCACCTCGCTGCCGAGCGCACGCTGGTTCAACTTCAAGCCTCTCGCCAGACGGCAACCGTTGACCTGATCCGCGCCCTCGGCATTCCATAACGCGTTGTTGCGAAAGGAACGGCGTAGACGCCTGCGAGACGCTCACGGCAGCTAGGATGGAGGCAAGCGGTTGGCCGACAACGCCCTTGTCGCGTTAACACTCCTGAGTTGGCCGACAACGCCCTTGTCGCGTTAACACTCCTGATTGCCGAAAGCAAACCAGCCGAGAAAGACATCATCTGCAAAGTCATCGTCAACTTGATCAACCGGGAGAACTTGTGCAGCAAAACCATTGCACCCGGCGGGGTTCCGTAGTACGTTGCAGGCGTTTTGAACAAGGGGCGGAATGGTGAGTGGAACGAGCCTCGGAAAGCCTTTCCTGACGCCGGGGAACGGATGGCGAAGGGCGGCCCCGGATCTGAGGAGCGAGAGTCAGAAGCTGATTTCGATTGTTGCGGTCGGTGCGTCTGAATTCGTCAGTCGTAACCAGTTGATAAAGTGTGGTTTGCTTTAAATGAAGAATGGCGAGATGACCCCAGCGCCGATCAGGAGTTAACTTGTGAGTGGAACGGCTGTCAAATACGATGCGGAGACTCTACAGGAGCGAATACTGACGTTCCGGGACCAGAAGGTCATCCTTGATGCCGATTTGGCCCTTCTGTATGGCGTTCCTACGAAGGCGTTGAATCAAGCCGTCAAGCGGAACATAACGCGGTTTCCGGCCGATTTCATCTTCCAACTCGGCAGGGACGAGGCTGAGGAATGGCGACGTTTAAGGTCACAATCTGTGACCTTAAACAAGAGAGCGCCGGATATGCGGTCACAGATTGTGACCGCAGCCGATAAGCGAAATACCCGCTTTCTCCCTTACGCCTTCACCGAGCATGGCGCGATCATGGCCGCTACCGTCCTGAACAGTCCGCAGGCTGTCGAGATGAGCGTGTTTGTCGTGCGGGCATTCATCAAGATGCGCGAGCAGTTGCTGGCCACGACCACCTTGGCCAAACGTCTGGCCGAAGTCGAAAAGCTTCTGCTGACCCACGATTCCGCCCTGCGCGACCTCTACCAGAGGATCCGCCCGCTGCTTCTACCGCCCCCCGAGCCGGAACGGAAGGCTATCGGCTTCGGCGTGAAAGAGTCCCCCGCCAAATACAGGGCGACGCGCGTGAAACGAGGGATCCACTCATCCAGTTGACACAACTGGACGTACCCAGGTAGGTCCAGTTTTCCCGAAACTGGACGCGTTCATGCGGCCATGTTGGTTCTTCAGCCCACCGGAAGTGGAAAAACGGGATATCAGGATTGATCCTGGGTGGCATTCGGTGGTACATTGCAAGGCGTTTTGAACAAGGGGCGGAATGGGGAGGGGAACGAGCCTCGGGAAGCCATTCCGGACGCCGGGGAACGGATGGCGAAGGGCGGCCCCGGATCTGAGGAGCGAGGGTCAGAAGCTGATTTCGATTGTTGCGGGCGGCGCGTCGGAATCAGTCAATCGTAGCCAGTTGATAAAGAGTGATTTGACTTAAAGTCGAATATTGAGTCCCAAGGCTTCTTTGAGTAGTTTATCGCAACGCTAATGGCATAGGGAAAGGAACATTAGATAATGAATTTTTTCAATTCGCATGATTCACGCTGGATCGGCATGGGAAACAGCGACGCCGCCCCGTATTTCTTTACCAAGTTCGACTGTAACGAGACGCAGGGTGCGCAGGTTGCGGTTTGCGGGTTGGGGTATTACGAGTTGTACATCAACGGTCGCAAGGTTGGCGACCGAGTGCTGGAGCCCATCGTGAGCGTGTACGACCAGCGGGCCCGCTACAACGTCTTCGATGTTTCCGAATATCTGGTGCAGGGCGTTAACAGCGTAGGCGTCATTCTTGGACACGGCTGGTACGACCACAAGGTCAAGGAGGTCTGGAACTTCGAGAATGCGTATTGGCGGCATTTTCCGAAACTCAGGCTGGAAATGCGCGCCGCAGATGGCAGCCTCCTGCTGGCCAGCGCCCGTTCATGGATGGGGTCGACCGAAGGGCCCATCACGCATACGCAGCTCAGGAATGGCGAGCACTACGATGCCAGGCGGGAATTTCCGGGATGGCCGGCGGTTGATTTCGTGCCGGATAGCCGGTGGCGCAATGCCGCAACCTGTGCGGCACCGGGAGGGATTCTCGAAGAGGAGACGGCGCTGCCGTGCCGCGTCGTGCGGACATTTGATATCGCCGGCCGGCCCAACATATTCGGCGTTTACGACATTGGCACGAACCTCGCGGGGCGATGCCGCATCACGGTGCGCGGAACAGTGCCCGGGACGATGGTGGTGCTGAATTATGCCGAGCGCATCACGGAGGACGGCGAGATCTCGGGATTGGCCCAGGATTCATTCGTGAAAAGCGGAAAATACCAGCACGAGGAATATTTCCTTAAGGGCGACGGCACCGACGAAGTGTGGGAGTCGCGCTTCACCTATCATGGTTTTCGGTATGTGAATGTAGTGATTCGCAATGGCGAGGCGAGCTTGCTGAAGATCGAGGTTCGCGAGATTTGCACCGACCTGACGTCTGTCGGGACGTTTGAATCGTCTTCGGCTGACCTCAATCGCCTTCAGGAACTCACGCGCGTTTCGTTTCTCGCCAACTTCGTCGGCATCCCGACGGACTGCCCTCACCGCGAGAAGAACGGCTGGACGGGCGATGCACAGCTTGCATGCGAGACCGGTCTGTACAACTTCAATCCGGCGGCGAGCTACGAGCAGTGGGTTGATACGCTGCGCGACTGCCAGCGGCACTCGGGCGAGCTGCCCGGCATTGCGCCTTCCGCCGGGTGGGGCTACAACTGGGGCAACGGACCGAACTGGGATGGTGCGCTTTTCGTAGTGCCTTACAATGTCTACCTGTATGCGGGTGATGATTCGATGCTGCGCAAGAACTATGAGGCCATGCGGCGCTATCTCGACTTCTGCGACTCCGTCAGTGACGACGACATCGTCGTGTTCGGTCTCGGCGACTGGTGTCCGCCGAAGGGGATGAAGATGGTGGGCTCTTTTTTTTCGACGACGGCCGCATACTATGGCCTTGTCGTGATGTTCGCGGAGATTGCCGCGCATTTCGGCAGGACGGACGACGTGAAGCGCTATCGGGAGAAGGCGCAGCTGATAAAGGACAGTTTCAACAGGAAATTCTACAACGGCAACGGTGTCTATGCCGACGGCGGCTTGACGGCGCAGGGAACGCCGTTGTACTTCGGGCTCTGCCGCGACGGTGAAGGCAAGGCTGTGCTGCAGACGCTGGTCTCGGCAGCGGAGCGCTGCGGCTGCACCGCGCAGTTCGGTATCCTTGGGGCAAAGCATGTGCCGCGTGCTCTGGCGGAGAACGGCTATGCCGATCTGGCGCTGCGCTTCTTCATGCAGGAGAATTACCCCGGTTGGGTGAACTGGCTACGGCGTGACGCCGTCTCGCTGTGGGAGACTTGGGACGGGGCGTCTTCGCGCAACCACGTCATGTTCGGCGATCTCAGCGCGTGGCTGTTCCGCTATGCGGCCGGGTTTAAACACCAGCCGGAGAATCCCGGGTGGAAACGCCTTTCGATTTGCCCGGAGAACCTCAAGGCGCTCGATTCGGTGCGGTCCGAATACCGTGGCTTTGTCTCGCATTGGACAAGGGACAAGGGCGTATTCACGCTGGAGGTTACGGTGCCGGAACGATGCATAGCCGACGTTGTCATGCCCGATGGCACCGCTAAGGTCTGCGATGCAGGGAAGCA
>JFJP01037457.1_pt1 | contig 27898 bp, 31 predicted proteins | sample 431651 | NCBI WGS metagenome assembly JFJP01 (sample SAMN02602958, study PRJNA72255) | Microbial mat metagenome, whole genome shotgun sequencing project. | biome: fresh water; feature: sink hole; material: water; isolation source: purple microbial (photo- and chemosynthetic) mats found in... | reverse complement strand
TGTATTACCCACAACATTTTCATTTAATATTTTCTTTAAACCAGTTGGGGAAGCCTCGTTCAATAAAATAACGCTGGCATTATTTTTAAATTTTTTAACGCAACCATCATAATACTCCTTTAACAATTCAATTGAAAATATTTTTTCGAAATTAAATGTTAATCCATAATCAACTGCTGCTCCGTGCCACGTTCCAGTTTCAATTAAAAATTTCATATTATATTTTTCAATATAACTAATTAGATTAAAATGATTTAAATTTCCCATATTTATTGTTTTTCACCAACGACCATAAATGAATCGTTCAAATCTTTTTCACCAATAAAAATATTAATGAATCCTTTATGTTTCATCCAGTCTGAAATTATTTCAGGCGTAAATATATTAAAATGTTTTCTATTATTCCAAGGTCTCCAATATTCTTGATTATAATGTGGAAGATAAAGAAATAATACTCCACCAATTTTTATGTTATCATACCAATATTCTAATACATCAACCCACTCATGTATATGTTCTAAGCAATGACTCGAAAAAATATAATCGACCTTATACTCCAATGGAAGATTAAGTGCATGATATCCATCGTGAAATGCAAGGTCAATTGGTATTGCATTAGGAAATGCCCATTCTTTTTTCATACACCCAACATCATATCCAACCCCTATGCAATAATGTTTTGCATATGGAATTGCAAACTGTGCACCATTTCCTAATGCTTCGTGTTCGAGATATTTAATGCAGTTAAATTCAATTGTTTTTATCATAATTTTATTTTCTTAAATACACCTGTTAATATATTACTAAAATTATCTACAGGTTTTCTAATATTATCTTCAATGTTTGAAATATTGATTAAACAAAAACCTTGACTCAACATAAAATTAATTAGAGATTTTTTTGAAAAATGCCAAAGGTGTTCATCTTTCCTTCTATGTTTCCAAGTATTAAACCAATCGTCCGAAAAATAATGACATTCAGGAACACTAATCATAATGTAATCACAATTAATTTTATCTAAGAAATAAATGTCATTAACATGTTCCAAGGAATCAAAAAATGTGACCACATCAAAATGTCTTGAAAATATATTATCAATTCTTTTGCATCCATCGGGTACATTGAAATCTCCAATATCATATCCATAGCAATTTGGGATATTTATTTTACAAACATCTAAAAAAGCACCGCTCCCATAACCAAAATCTAAAATAGTGTGTGGTGTTTTTTCGATTGACGCAATTAAATATCCATATCTTAAATATGAAATATAATTACTCAATTCTCCATATTTAATATAACTATTTAAAACATAATTTTCATTATAATCAATATTTTCACCAATATTAATTTGTTTTATTACACCATTTTTATCTACTATATAATTTTCTAACATATTTTAAATTTTAATGATAAATATATTTTTTTCTTAAAAGATAATCATATGTAGAATATGGCTTATCGTTTCTGGGATAAAAATGCATATCGTTAGGTATTGAATTAATTGCATCCATAAGAAAAATTAGTGATGTCCCGACAGTATGGATAGATTTTGCATTTTCCATCACACCAATCCAATCAAATAATGTAAATCCATCAATCTTAGACATATTAATATTTTTTTCATTTACATTTACAGGAATTGAAATCTTTTCAAAATAATACATATGAAACTCATTAATTAAGTTATATTCCATTCCCGATTCAATACCAAGTAACTCCATTAATTTTTTTTCGGCATTATAATCTCTTTTAATTTGAATATTTCTCCATGAATTAAAATCTAAACCTAAAAGCTCATATTTTTCTTTCATATGTTGACTAGGTCTTCTTGTTGCTGATGCCCTTAATGGCAATGTAATGTATTTATCGTCTTCAACACCATTAATCCCACCACAATATTTATTATATTCTGGAAAATCATCCATTGATATGAAATTAATCTCAGGAAAATATTTTTGAATTGATGGTTCTTTCATGTGTTCAGAAAAAACTGGAAAGTCAACGACATTACCTTCATTGGCATATTTTTGTGCGATTGCCATAACGAAAATAATGTCACCAATAAAACCCGGTTGGTCTATTAATATTTTCTTATTTTTCATTGACTTGTTCATTAATCCAACCATAAGTTTTTTTCAATCCAACAGCCAATGGTTGACTTACCTCCCAACAGATTTTTTCACGATAAAGTTTATTATCAGAGTTTCTTCCTCTAACGCCAATAGGACATTTAAATCCATATTTATCAATAAAATCTTGACCATCAATATTCTTAATTCCGATATCTTTACCTGAAATATCAATTGCCATTTGTGCCAATTGATTAATGCTGACTTTTTCTTCTGACCCAATATTTACTGGTTCGATAAAATCACTTGCCATCAGTCTTTGAATTGCTTCAATACATTCATTAACATAAAGAAATGAACGTGTTTGTTGACCATCCCCCCAGACTTCAATGAAACTATTATTGGGTGCTTCTGCAACTTTTCTACACATTGCTGCTGGTGCTTTTTCTTTACCACCAGTCCAAGTCCCATGTGTACCGAAAATATTGTGAAATCTTGCAATTCTAACATTCAGTCCATAGTTCCTGTGAAACGACATATAAAGTCTTTCACTGAATAATTTTTCCCAACCATATTCACTGTCGGGAGCAGCAGGATATGCTGAAGATTCCGCACAATTGGGGTTCTCTGGGTCTTCTTGATTATATGCAGGATATATGCATGCCGAAGAGCTATAAAAAAGTTTTTTTACGCCTTTTAATACAGCTTCTTTTGCAACATTTAAATTAATTAATGCAGAATTATGCATTACATCTGCATCATGTTCACCAGTAAAAATATAGCCAGCACCACCCATATCAGCAGCAAGTTGGTATACTTCATCAAATGAATTTGGGTTATCTAAACATTTATTCTGCGTTGGTGAAAACATTACTCGTGATACCAACATCGGGTCACGTAAATCACCTTGAATGAAATCATCACAAATTTCTTCATGATTCCAATATTCATGATTTTTTATATCAACAATTCTCACCCAATCACCTTGTGATTTAAAGAATTTTCCCAAATGACCCCCAATAAAACCACCACCACCTAAAATTAATATTCTTTTCATATTTGTAAATAATTTAATTCAATAACAAATCTTGTTTTTTCGAGTGCCTTTACAGTATTTTGTACATAAAAATAATTTTTCACTCTATCTTTAACTTGTTCTATTATGTTATTTTCATTAATTCCTTTCCAAGAAATTAAATGGTCTTCGTATTCAAATAAATCAGCGTCATCAATAATTATTAAACAAGAATTTTTTAAATTATTATTAATAATATTTAACTCCTGAAGTAATGGACAATCTAAATTATTTTTTCCCGTATCACCAGCAGAATAATGCCCGTCTAAATAAAATAATATATTTTTTTTATCATTTAATTTAATTAATTCTGGTAAAACATTTAATGAATCTCCTTTAATTATTCGAACATTTTCATTATAAATAAATTTATTTTTACAATAATTAGCATATTTATCGGTAATCTCTATTGAAATTATTTCTTTAAATAAGTTAATCATATCATCTATAGTTTCACCAACATATGAACCTGTTTCAATAAACAAATCAAAATCATTATATGTTTTATTTATCATTGATAAAATCAAATTTAATTCTTGTTTTTTCATGTTTTTAATAAGTATTTTGCGTCATCAATACACATACCCTTTTCAACAAAATGGTGTTTAACAAATTGATATGTTTCAACGACATTATATTTGTATTTATGGAATATCCAATTCCATGCTGTTTGGTCGCAAACGTGCCATGTTTTTGTATCTAAATCAGTAACATCAGATATATCAACAGCAACTAATTTATTCATTGTTTCATGCGCTTCTTTTAATGGAAATCCTTTAGGTAATCCCATCAAACCCATATTATACACATGAAAATCAGTACTTCCTATTGCGACCTCACACGCTTTTCTTTCACCCCATAACGGATTGGCAGTTGCGACATAATGTTCATATTTCCACACCATTACATTTCTGTAATTATTATCAACAATTGGAAGTTTGTCAGTAAATATCATGTCATTATCAATCTTTATTGTATATTCGTCTGGTGATTGATTTTCCATTATATGCTCAAACGTAACTCTTAAACTAAAATCCAAATCAACATATTTCGACAGTCTATCATTATAATCAATATAAATCACCTTATCTTGCTCGATATTATATTTATCCATTTTAGTTTTCATGGCTTTAATATCATCAGTATAAAGATGTAATTTCAAATCAGGATTTTTATCAATAAAAGTTGCATACGATGCTGCTGAATATTCAAGTATAAAATCTTTTCCACGATAAACATTTTTTGCCCAAAAACGACCATTTTTTGCCAAAACATTTAAATCATAATTATATGTTAACGCAATTACTTTCATATTTCATTTTTTATAAATAAACCGTCACCCCATGATACACCCGCCCAATTTTGTTCAACCAATCTAAACCCAAATCTCGATAAAAATTCTGATAATTCTGTTATTTGAACGCAATTAATGTATTCTAATGGTTTTTCGAGTGTGAATCTATTTATTTCACACATAATGTAATTTATGTGTTCAAGAGTCTTAACAGAACCTTTTAATACTTCTAACTCATATCCCTGAACATCGATATTCATAAAATTATAATTAGTAAAATCAAATTCAAAATCATCCAGACGTTTCATTTGAACGACCTCACCATATTCAAATTTAATATTTTTATAATTATCACTTGGTTTTAATACAGAGGAACAACCGTATGCATCTGCTTCTTCAACATACATTTCAATTTCTTTATTTTCATTACCAAGTGCATAATTAAATAAATTTGCACTCTCACCGATACGTTCTTTTAATTCTTTAAATGTTTTTCTTACTGGTTCAAAATATGATATTTCATTAATATTTAATTTTTTATATTCCTTTTGTTCTTCACCAAAATGTGCACCAACATGAATCACACCGGTAACATTCATATTATATTTTTTATATAAATCGTATAAATTTAATATCATAACGCACCCCTTTTATTAACATCAATATTATAGTCTCCAAATATTTTATTTAATTGTTTACCATATTCACCCATATTCCACTTTCCACGAACCAATGCAGTTGCCATATATGGATAAACATTTGAATTATTATGCCATTGACCTGCAATTTCTTCATTATCGAAATGATACGCACCTCTCATATTGAGCGATATCATTTTATTGCGATAATCGGCATCGGTTTCCAACCACCCATTACTTTTCACCAAACTCATTAATTTAATATATTCGGATGTTCTCCAAATGGTTGGTTGCATTGCAAAAATGTTTAGATTTGTGCTTTCAATTTCAAATAATGTTTCGGTCAATTTATTATTATATAGTTTACCAGACTTTAATAAACGAACAAATGAATATTGTGGGTGTTTTTTTAAAAATTGAACATATTCATTAATTTTTATCTCATTAACTTTATTATATAATATAAAATCTTCCTGTAAATAAATAAAATATTCACCACCAAACTTTTGTACCGCATCAATCCAGACTTGATAATATGGGTCGGAATTCTGATATATCAGCACATCTTTATAACCATGATTTTCCGGTACTCTATCAGAAATCATATATAATGGTATTTGAGTATATTTGCGATTTTCCTTTATAAACATTTCCCAAAGGTCTTGACAATTTGAATTAGTGTAGGCTATTTGTGTTACCATATACAAACCTTATTTAATGTATCTGCACCCATAAGATAACCTCTTGTAGCACCGAGACTCATATAATTATCTAATGTTGAACCAGCATCTAAATATGTATTATTTGATGACGATTTAAAACATTCATGTATTAGAATATTTGAAAATGGTCCGGCACAAAAAAGAAATAAATGTTTTTCAATTTTATTACTTTCAATATATTCTTTCATTTCATTGACTAACGAATAGTTCTCCATCCAGGCATTTGTACCTACAGTAAACGTTTTTACAATTTTATCCCTGAACGGCAAATCGTATGTAATTGCTTTATTGTTGACCACCATAACAATATTATAGTTGTTAAATAATGGCAATATTCTCTCAACATAAAGCGGATAGTTGGAATTTACAAATATATTACCCCAAGTCAAATGTGCTTCATCTTGACCGGTAAGTGCTTTCAGTCTTTCATGTTTTGCATCACCAACGCAACATCTGCAAGCAATTCCAACATAATAATTGTCGGCTTTATATTGTGCAGATTCCATAAGTTTATTTCTAAAAAACTTATGTTGTTCTTGTTTCGGGTCATATATAAATTCACCATTTAACTTCTGACGTAAATCAATAAATTCATCAAATAAAATAATCATTTCACCATCATTATTTCTTGAAATAGCGAATGGCTGATGATTTTTAATCATTTCCTGAAATTTTCCAAAATCTACTTTAAAATTTTTCATACTACTTAATATTATTAACTGTTTTCCAACCCTTATTAATATAATCGGCACAAATTTCACCCCTAGTTTCTAAATGATTACCAAGTCTCCAAGATGCATTCATATCAGAACCAACTGCTTCTGCAATATTATAGTCCGCACTCCACATTTCTTTATTATCTTCCGGATGTGGTGGAACAAAAGTATTTATTCCACCATACTTTTGTGCAAGATATGAAAATGTAATATCTTCACCATTCTCCCAAGTATAAGGTTTTTCGTACCAAAGATATTTTAACCATTCTTGACGATAAAACCAAGCATGACCAACTAAATCTACACGCTCGACTCGATTTGAATGTATGCCATTCCACCCAGCTTTATTATATGGTATATACGCTTTCTTCTGTAGAATAACTCCACTACCGCCAAGAATTCCATTACTCCCCGATTTTTCAATGGTTTCCATACAATTCTTAAACCAATCCTTCTGTGGAATAATATCATCATCAAACATTGCAACATATGGTGTTCTAATTAGGAGAGGTATTGTAAATCTTCCCCAAAACTTGGTATTCCAATTACATGTATAGGTGCGAATATCTTTATCTTCTGGAAAAACTTGAACTACATCGCTTTTATTATACCAAACATGTATGTTTTCAGATTTTATTTCAACTGATTGTGCCTTAATTGCCCGAATTTGTTTTTCGAGCATATTAGGTCTTTTATATACATTTAATACTACACTTATCATATTTTCCATTATAACCAAGTTTCATCCAACACCTTATCATATAAGCTAAATACTTTCTTAGCCGAAAACTCACTATTATATTTATAAACGTCTGCGGGAACTTGCTGTAGCTCTTTGCTAATAATGATTCCCTTAGAATCTACAGTATAAATCCAACCAGGTTTTCCACATAGAAAACCTTCAATAGTTGTTCTACCTTTGAAGATTCCGGCAGTATAATCACATTTCTTCAGGTATTCTTCGACATTAGATTTAACTCCAAAATATTTAACGTGTAAATGTGTTGTAATATCTAAAGTATATAATTCATTGCCGTTATCTGCACCAATAATCCAAAGTTCCTGATTATTCTCGGCAGTCATTTTAATTAAGTCGAGTAGGATATTCTTTCTTAGATAATCTAATGTGCCGATAAATAATACTATTTGTTTTTCATTAACAACGGGTTTATAATCAGTATTAAAGCGTTTTGTATCGAACGGATTATCAATTGTCACTATTTTATCATCTGCGATACCAAATGTCTTAATATACTCTGTGATACTTTCCCTGATGCTAATATATCGTTTTATATTTGAATTAATTATTGGCTCTTCATAGATTGGAATAACTTCACTTCTCACATGCATAACTGCGGGTGTGTTTGGGTAAAGTCCAAGCACCAATTCACCTATTGGCTTATGATTGATATGAATAATATCAAATTCTGCTTCGTTTTTAATAAAATTAAATTTACCTTCTTGGTCTAATACGTAATTTGGTAAATTTATATATGAATATACCTTAACACCGTTCTTCTTTGCCTTACTTAATAGTGGTTCACCAACCACCGAAGAAATAATTGATACGTCACAACCCAATTTAACCAATTCTTTACTGAGTTCGTAGTTACTTACTTCTGAACCAGTATAATTTTTAAAGAATTGACAGCAAATCAATATCTTGAGTTTGTCTTCACTAATGTGACGCATAGGTAAAACATATTCTTTAGCAAATTTTTGTCGATTTTCTTCCCAACTTGGATTTGTTTGACCTACGGACTTATGTAAAATTCTGATTGAAGTAGTAACACCTATATTAGCGTTTTCCAGATAGTTATCTACACAGAAAGTTATGTCGTAAAAATGAAATTTACCATAATTTTCATTAAAATCACATCTAATATTTTCCGGGTCAAAGGTAATAAATAAACCGTCAACCATAACAACTGGCTTTATTCCAATAAATTCTGGAGAATATTCACTTACCCAAGTACTTAAGCCGTTTGTATGCTCAACAATGCCACACATTTTACTTCGGTCTTCCCACCACATACCGGATGCCGGAATATGTGTAGTGCCTGCAACCCCAATTATTGTATAATCGCTATAATTATAATGATTTAAAAGTACTTTACCCCAATTTTTGGTTTTAATTTCAATATCATTATGACACATTACAAAAATGCAATTATCTACAATGTGATTTTTTATCGCATCATTATATAATTGAGGTAAACTAAATTCGTTATGATTTGGATAACAGATTGTTTTGTGCTTACAACCAATCGTATTGTCAATATGTTTTATGAATTTTTGATTTTCTTCCTCCGATAGATGTGAGGAAAACACCACTACTATATTATTCTTCATTAATTTAACATTTTAATTTCATTCATTTTATTTAGATATTTTAAATCCTTATAGTCACCAATGCCCATATTACACAGTTCTTGAAATTCTGGCTCAAGACGTTTACCGATTTTAATTAGATTATACATATCTTCCATAGTCAAATTTGGATTTGATGCTATACAATTATCAATAAATGAAATTACAGATGCTTTTTCTGGTGACACATATCTTAATACCTCTCTACCTCCCTTATTGGTAATACTTAATGGAATACCCTCCCTTTTTGCCCATGCAACTAAACTTGATGGTGTCATTCCGACATACGCATCAAACATTTCTCTAAAATATTTAATTATTTTATTTCTGTCTTTTTCAATCCCATAATTTTTAGCACCGATAGCCTTACTATTATTTCGTTGAACTTGAGCGAACATATGTTCATGTAAAGAATTAAATTCTGTAGTTTTTAAATATACAAAACCATTACGAAGTAATTCTTTAAGTTTCCGATTACACCATAATTTAAATGGCGGTGATAACCATTGAGCAAAATCTAATGCGAGGTCTTCATGCATCCACGTACCTTGTGCGTGGGGATTACCCCCTCTAACTATTTGATACACTTCCGATACGGGAATTCCCGTATCGTCAGAAATCGCTTGAACGTATTCTTGAGTGGATTCTTGACGAATATAATCATTAATTCTTTTTCCAAAAATTTTTGTCATTTCGGTTGCGTTTATCATATGACATTTTTTTTTAAATAAAAAGGAAACGTCATAATCAACATTATTATGTTGATATTGATAAACAATAGGCGATGCACTCATAATTATGTTTTATAAATTATTAATTTACAAACATAAGTAATAAAAATAAGATTGTCAAGGATTTATTGTAAACGGTATGCAGTTAATGCAGCTTCATAATCACTCTTTACTTTGGCAAGTGGAAATGGTATTCTAATTAGCTGACCATCAGGAATATCAAACTCTGACATGTAGCCATTAGCATATAATATAAGGTAGTCGTAGAACGGTGAATTATAATATTTTTGGCTGAGTTTATCTAATCGATAATATTCGGTATTCCAGGTTTCATATTTATCGCTAGGATTAACGGGAAGTACAACAAACGGCATTTGTTCTGTAGTGCCGTTTGTATTTTCAAGTATTGCGTATCTATTATAATCTCTTTGTGGCATAATTATATTGTATTACCTTGAATAGTTCCTTTATTAACTGCATCGTTATAACTTTTAGTTAATGATGCAGTTTCTTTAGTTAAAATACCATCCATATATGATTTTTGCTTATTAGCTTCTTCTGCGGGTCTTGCATACATACCTTTATCAGTAAAGTTTGAATTTCCATAGTGATTAAAACTAACTGCATTTTGAAGTGCATCAATAGGTCCCTTCAATGATTGACCGCCAATTACCTTCATTTGTAGTGTTACTTTAGCCAACATAGGTTGCATACCAAAACCTTCGGGGTTCATATCCCAAGGTGCATCGCTATAATCTATTGTTAGGTTTTCAATAACAACTTTTGTGAAGAATAAATCACCGATTCTCAGCACACAAATTGGTTGTCTTCCAAATACCGAATTTTTTGCACGTAATATTCCATCTTCACTTACCATATCAAATCTCTTAGCAGAACCTTGTCTCATACATTGTTGTAAGAAAGTTAATCTTCTATGAAAATCTTCAGGTGTTTGACTATGAAATGCCGGATAAAAATAATTATTGCTAACCGACTGAAATCCTTTAAGTATTGCCGCATCACCATTAGGTCCATTGGAAGTTCTTTCCTCATATACGCCATCAATTAATGAATTTGATTGCTTACCTGCATTTGATGCAGCTACTTTATCTTCAGTTTTTTTAGTTACAGTTTTAATGTCATTTTCTGACATTGGTGGAACTATTTTTTTAACTGTGTCAGGTATTCTTGCAAATGTAATAAATGCAAATCTTTCTTGTATAGTTTCTACTTCAGGTATTTTCGCTTTTGTAGCATTTTCCTGTAAACTTAATATACTTCCATAACTTCCAACTACATAAACTGTAATACCAATATTTTCAGGATAATCACCGAATAACGCTTTAATTCTTTCTCTAACTAATTTTTCAGCAACTTTTGCTCTTCTTTCGCCCAACGCCATATTATACTTTTCCTCAGAAGTAACGTCATTCGGGTCTTTTTCAGTATAAAGTTTTGATGCCCCACCAGCAATTCCAATACCATAATATTGCCTATTTTCTTTATTTGAAAACACATCAATTAATGCTTTATTTAATTCACAAACTTTACCACCCTGTCCAGTAATTCCCGTTTGATTATATTGTGAAAAATTGGGGGGAAGTAGTGCATTATTCATAGCTAAATCATTCGTTTCTGCACTTCCCGTTAATCCAGTGATAAAATAAATACTTTCATTTAACCCATGACCCTTTACCTTCGTTGATTCAAGACATTTTTCAGCAATTTCATAATGCATATTTTCATACATAGTATCTATTGCAGTATCTATTTGTGAATTTTTCTTCGGGTAATCATTTGGAAAATAAAAATATATATCTTTAGGTATTTCAATTTCAACCGGTTTAGGGTCTACTGGTCCAGTAAATGGTATAATACTTTCTTCAATATCTTTTACGGTTTTATCCGGATTTGGCAATGGTGTTTCTTCCTGATATGGGTCACCACCAAAAGCAAAGAATTCTGAAATGATTCTATGTTTATCAACTCCAGTCCCTCTATAATAATTATTTCTTAAAATCTGTGGATAATCTATCAATAATGTAAAACTAAGATTTGCAGACCTTTCAGAATTTAAATAACTATACATGGGTTCATTTCTACCAACCATAACAGTTGATTCATATTTTGCATTAGTAGTTTCATTGATTGTAATATCATATGGTGGAAACCACATGAGTCTGCCATTAAATTGACCTACTTCACTTGCAGGAATTTGTGTTCCATATTCATCATCAATTATTCCAAAACCCTCGTTATTATTAATAACTCTTACTGCAAGGTTTTCAATACTAAACATTAAATTCTTATTATTTAATCCGGTATCTTTATCGTTTGTAGGATGAATTCTAGGTAATACGCTTTTAAAAGTAACTGAATCCGGATTACCTTGATAAACTTCACTACCATTGAATCGAATTGCTTTAGCAAATCTATCATATTGGTCTAATATTGAATGCTGACGCACTCCAGTTTTACCAACAGTTTGACTTCTATTTGCATAATCACTATCATTTGCAACCCATAATGCATTACCGTTAAATCCCGCAATATTTTGTCCATTTTTAAATACCTTTCTAGTTTGGTCGACAATTGCGCCCCCACTAGCAGTTAATAAGTTTCTAGTATATTCTAATAATCCAGAATAAACTTTAAATTCGGTTAAATCATGACCTTCTTCTGCATTTATTTGTGCCTCACCAAAAGTACCTTGCGAATCTTGATTAAAATTATGACTACCGTCTCTTCCCCATACGATTTTACCCCCTCTAGATTCATTACCAATATTTGGTAGTTCATCTGGAACCCAACTATTAAAATCTGGATTAAGTACATTTGGCTCTTTTAAATTTGTTTTTCCAAAATTATTATCGATAAAATCTTGACTTGGAGCATATTCCTGAGTTTGTGAACTACCTATACCTTGCGTATTATTTAAACCTTTAACAATTAATCCATTGGCATCTGTTAAATTATATTCTTTAGTATGTATTCTACTATAAGGATTATTGAAAAAATTATAATATATTTTATATTTTCCAATTGGATTATCATATGAACCAATAATTGCATTTCTATATGTTAATGGTGTTTTTGCATCTACTGCGGACTGATTTAAAATTAAATCATTTGGTGAATTACCAAATCCCTGTTTATAAATATTCTGATTTAATGCTTGAGTTAGTAATGATATTTGACCAGTTTCAGTATTTTCAATTTTTTTACTGTTTGATGTATCACCAATAAATGGATTATCACCATTAATATCGTAATGTATTGAAGAATCTAGAAAATCTTGAAAACTAGTTTTCTCAACCTTCTTAGTAATTCGATAATTTTTTGGAAAAGTAACAACATCCCTTAAACCACCCTTATGAAATAAATTTCCAAGATTAAGAATTGGTAAATATGTGTGTTGTGCGTGTGCAGCATAATTAAGTGCAAATTGATTACCTAACATAGCTAAACCAATTTCAGTTAATGGTGTGCTTTGAGTAACTAATCTTCCATACCAAGTATTTTTTAAATTATATGCTTTATATGGTGCAATTAAACTAGCTATACTACCAACAGCATTAGCAATATTTTGAACCTGTGTTTTATCGCTGATTGGATATACACTATTAGGAGTATATAAATTTCTAGTCATCAAAAAATTTCTAGTATCAATAGTATCACTATTTGTTCTTAATCTAGAATTCGATGAAGCCGGAAATAAATCGTCATATGAATTATTGGTAGTACCCATTAAAATCTTTTTAAATAAATACTTGCAGATAAATTTTTTTAGTTGTAGTTTTACCTTCCCAAAATTCGTACTTATCCGAAAGGCGTAATCTATATATCTATTTATCCTAAAACTTTTTGGATTGTGACTAATCTTTTTCCTCTAAAAGTCTTAAATATTGAAGTTTAAATACTAACTTTGGTTTTAAATCTGAATTTCGATAGAAATGAAAATAGTTATCCTGTGTTGTCAAATTTTTGTTAAACTTGAAAAGTTTATCAATAAATCTTGTAACTTTGTCTTTGTTTCGAAGAACCAAAGAAGAGTTTTGAATGAAATTGAGAAAAACGGTCTGTCAAAGACACCTTTGAAGTTTAATGAAAAAACTTGTCGAAGTTACAAAAAAAAATTGACAATTCCTAGAACTTTTTTCATTAAATTGTAATTTTAATGAAAATTTAATATTTGAATATTAAATTTATTTTTTGGTAACGTATTTATATTTTTAATAAGAATGATAGATAAAAAGAAATGTAGTATTTGTAAAGTGGAAAAACCACTTAATGAATTTTATATGCAAAAGGGTGGTTATCTTGAAAAAAGAGCTGATTGTAAATTATGTTCAAATGAAAGAACTAAAAAATGGCAATCCGAACATCTTAGTTATATAAATGAATATCAAAAGAAATATTTTAAAAAAAATAAAGAAAAGATTATTAAACGTTCCAAAGAATATTATTTAGAAAATATAGTGAAATATAATAAATATGGAAAAGAATATTATTATAATAATAAGAAAAAAATTAATGAGTATAGTAGAAATTATTATAATGAACACAATACTAAATTAAATGAATATTGTAAAATATGGAGAGAAAATAATAAAATTAAATGTCAATTTTATGCTAAAAACAGATATAAAAAAAATCTTGAATTATCTACAATTAAATGGATGAGAAATTTTTTATATAGAACTGAGCAACAGGGATATATAAAAAATAAGTTAAATACTATTTCTGAGTTCGGTTATACTCCAAAACAATTAATTTTAAGAATTGAATGCCAGTTTAAAGATGGTATGTCTTGGGATAATCGAAAAGAATGGCATATTGACCATAAAAAGCCAATTTCGGCATTTAGTAAAGAAACTAGTCCTAAGATAATAAACATGTTATCAAACTTACAACCAATTTGGAAGTTTGAAAATTTAAGAAAAGGTAATAAATATTAATTTATTATTCAGGTTTATTTGTTCTATCGGCTTCTTGCATTCGTACAGCAATCTTAGCATCATATACTTTATGCATAAATGTACTTCTATCAATTTCCAAAGTAATATTATTTTTCAATGTTATTGCTTTGTCACTAAATTCAACCTTTAAAGGTTTTTTCATTAGATTAGCTAAGTCAGCTATCATACCACCGCCTTTAAGGTTAGCATTACTAATTGCAGTAATCGCATTACTAATTGCAATCCAATCATCTTTACTACCAGATAATACTTGACTAATTTGTGCAAATGAAGTACCGATAGTTTTAAAATTTGGTGCGGATGATGAAATTGTATTTAATGCACTTAAAGTTTCTTTATTAATTTTTAAATCTGAAAATGATGAAACTAGACTTCCAACACCTTTTGCTAAATCACCTGCGCCACTAACAATTTTTCCAATACCTGAAAACATAACACCCATACCAGCAGTAGCTAATCCAATACCTGCACCAATTAAACCAACACCAACACCAACAGGTATTAAGGCAGCACCGAATGCGGCAATTGCTGGTGATGCAGCTTCAAGTGCAGTTGAAAATACACCAATTGCAATACCCGCAGCCACACCAACTCCTGCAGCAATTGTAATTGTTGTAACTATTCCTTGTAATGCTTTTGCTTGTTCTGGTTTTAATTTTGCCATTGCATCTGCAAGTAAACTAATACCTGCGGCAGCGGCTCCGATACCTGCTCCAACACCTAAAGCAGCGGCTCCAATACCTGCACCGCCACGCATCATACCTTTTCCAGCATTTTTATTACTAACAAATCTTCCACTTTTTTTATCACGTGACTGACCACCACCTGAAACAGCACCTGCAACCCTATCTTTTAATCCTTCTGCTATACCGCCAAGTCCAATAGTTACGGATTTCCAAAGTGCTCCGGCAAGTAAAAATCCACCAACTACTTTCATCCAAGCATTTGGACCTTCAGTTGCCCATTTAGTAATACCTTCAACAATAGGTCTTACCCACATTAAAAATTTATTTACACTTTGTAATAATGGTAGTAATGCAGATTTTAATTGCATTATAGTAATTTTAAAAACTTCATCGAATGTTTGTGATTCCTTCGCACGTTCTTTTAATAATTTTTGTTCACTTTCAAACGCTGCAGCTTGTTCGATTGTTAAACTTTGAACATCACGTAAATGACCACCAACCATAACCTGATATTTCATGGTTTTGGCATCCATAATAGCAGCACCTTGAATTAATTCTTTTTGTGCTTTAGTCATTCCCATGCCAGCCATATCTCGATTCATTTTATCCATATCGAGTCTACGTTTTGCAATTTCAAACATTTCTTCTTTTGCAATACCTAGAGATTCGGCAACACTTGCTAGTCTTTGTTTATCTGCAGGACTTATAAATTTCTCGAAAGTACCATCTGCTTGTTTTCTAAATGTTGCAATACCCTTAGTCATTTCCGAAATTCTTTCAGTTACTTTCTCAGGCTCATTACGCATTTCATAAAACATTTGCATAGGGTCAACTTTTGCAAATTCTCCACCCATAACTTGAAGATTTGCAGTTAATTCAATTACCTTTTCTAAACTATCTCCCATATCAGCAACCTTCATTACTGATTCCATACTTACTTTAGATTTTTCTGCATACATAGCCATTTCAGCCATGCCTTTTGACCCCTTTTGAAAGGTCATTGTATTTAATCTTTTGAAATTATCGTTAATATTTTTTAATACTTTAGTGGTATTAACACCCATTCTTTCTGAAGTATCAACAATTCCCTGAACATATTCTACAGTTTTTCTTGCATCAAATCCCATGATTTCGAATTGTGCACCTAATTTTGTAGCTGCTTCGACACCTAAACTAGTACCTTTAGCAATTGATTCGATATCTATAACCATTTGTGAAGATAATAGGCGTGCCCTTCCGGTTTCATCGGCATAACCTTCCATAATTTTCTGTGTATCTTCAAGACTACCACCCAATTCATACATGGAATATGCCGATTTTTCAAATGCATCACGCATTTCAATTGCTTTTATACCAGACATACCAAGATTTAAAATAGTTGACTTAATTACTTTATCTTGTTCCATTAAGTATTTCCAACCATTTTTAATTTCATTTGTAATTTCCTTTAAAGTTCCGAGAATAGCTTCTCTCTTTTTTTTCTGTTGTTCTAATTGAGTATTAGTTTCTCTTTCTAATTGTAATCCTTTTTTTTGTAAATCAATAAGTTTTTGTAATTCTATTTCTTGGTCAGCACTTAATTGATTTTGTTTTGATAACATTTCACTAATAAGTGCTTGTCTTTCACCAAGAATTTTTGAATTGGTTATTCTTTCTTTATCATGGTCATTAATACTTTTATACCAATTAAGTTCTGCTTCGTGATTAGATTGATTATAATCATGAAGTACTCTTAAATCTTCAATTTGTTTTTGTACTTTAGTTAGTGCCATAATAAATTATTGATTATATATAAATACAAAGACCGAGAAATTATGTTATCTCGGTCTAAAATTGTTTTTACTATTTGCTTGGTCTTGTAATCTCTGAATTTCTTCGTTTTCCTTTTCAAGTAAATGTAAAAAATGTCGTCTGCGGTAAATTGGTAGTTTTTCTACGTATTCTGCCTGAAACTTAGCATGCTTGGTTAATATATAAATCTCTTCATTAACCATTTTCTTATACTCCCCCGCTAAGTCGAGGGGAAAAAAAAATCCATGCCCACAGATAAATTAGTAATAAACTTATAACCGTCTTTCGCCATAAATTCATACGCCATATCAACATCCGGACTAACATCTAGGATTTTTTTACGAATAGTAAATGCATCGAGAGCAGGCATAGCATCAACAAATTTATCAATATATGCTCTATCAGTTTTTTCATTGATTGCAACAATATGAGTCTTTAATTTCATAGTGCTATATTGATTAAATTCCTCATTATATGCTTCTTGGATAGCTTCAGATTTTTTAAATAATCGATTTTCTTCTCCGGAAGTCAGTAGTCTAAATGTTACGATTTTTTTACGCATTTTTAGCTCAACTGTGAAATGACCATGTTCATTAGGTATTTCCGTAACTTCTTTATAACGTAATTTAGTTAAATCAACTGTACTTTTAAAAGGTATACCAGACCTTGGGTCAGTAACTTGCACTGTGTAATCTGAACCATAACTACTAGTACGTAGAAATAAGATAATTGCATTTCTATCGCCACCAAGTAAATCTTCCGGAGTAATTCCCGGAGTTTTAATTTTTCTTTTTAATAATACATCTAAAGCAGTACCATTTTCAATTAATGATGGAGTCGTTAGTAAATCTTCATCTTTTGAAGTCATGTATTCTACATTCACCTCAGAAATCGGACTAGCATAGAATAAACCCTTTGAAGGTAATTTAACAATTTCATATGAAGTCATTAAATCTGGGTCAGTTTCTTTAGTCATACTTTTTTCAAAATCCTGCGGATTAAAAGTAGAAGACTTTGGAATTGATGTTCCAACTAACGGATTTGACACTCTAATTTCATTTGGTAAATTACCACTAGTAGAATCCTTATATTTTTTTAATACCTCGGAAATACTTTCCCTTTTAACATTTTCATTATCCATATTATAAATTTTTATATTTTATTATTGTTTTGATAAATACTATAAAAAAAATTTCAGATTATTCAAGATTATTTTTAAATGGTCGTATAAGCATATGTTACTATAAATAAAAAATTTAAATACATCACTTAAAGTATGGGTAGAGATAAATTTGTTGAAGAAAAAGAATTTGAAGAATTAATATCAATTAATAGTAGTTTACAAATTTCTAAGATAAAAGCAGAAATAAGTAAATTATTGCCGGGTGATATAAAAATAATTGCAAAGAATGAGAGTCAAAAAAAATTAATCAACTCCATTAAAAATAATGAAATAACAATTTGTGCTGGTCGTGCAGGCACTGGTAAAACTTTTGTTGCATTAGCATATGCATTGAGTTTATTGAGAAAAACAAACAATCGTTTCAAAAAAATCTACTTAGTTAAATCAGTTACAACACTTAAAGGTGAAGAACTCGGTTTTCTTAAAGGTGATTTAAAGGAAAAAATTGACCCATTTATGTGGAGCTTCTACATAAACATGGAAAAGTTAATATTAGAAACATCGATGAAAACGCTTGTTGATAAAGATATTATCAGACCATTTCCCCTAGCATATATGAGAGGTGCTAGTCTTGATGATTGTATAATCATTGCAGATGAAATGCAAAACGTTACTATTGAAAATTCAATTACGCTATTAACTCGTATTGGAAGTAACAGTAAATTAATACTTCTTGGCGATATTAAGCAGATTGATATGAAAGACAAACATAATAGTTCGTTAGAAATACTTTTAAACTTATATGATGGTATTAATAATATTGGTGTAATTGAAATGAGTAACGATGATGTTAATGTTAGAAATCCTCTTATTGCAGTGATTGAAGAAAAATATACGGAATATCAGAAATTACCTAAGAAAAAGAAATCTCTTGAAGTACCAAAATAATTATGGAGAATAAAATAATTGTAATATATGTTGGCGTTGCCGGAATTCGTAGTGAAGATATCGAAAGTTTTGTTCGAAAAATTTCACAACGAATATCTCCATCAACAATTGATGGTGAAATAATTATAATTCCAACACAATCACAAGATACTAGAATTGAGTGTATTAATCCAAAATATATCACGGATGGTGACCTAATAATTGAGCACACCGAAATGATGAAAAAATTACAAGAACAACTCCAATATCAATTGGAACAATTAAAACAAAATAATAATGAGTAAATTGAAAATAGGTATTGAAATTAATGAAATACTGAGAGCAAGATGGTTGCAATTCGATAGATTTTATGACCAAGAATTTGGTACAGAAGATATGACTTCAACATACGTGTATGATTTTTTTAGGGATTATGCATGGAAAGATAAAATTGAGATTGAAAAAGAATTAAAAGAACCCGGAGATATGCCGGAGAATATTAATCCGATTGAATATCAGGTTGACGAAAAACTTGGTGACGCACCAGCAGATGCATTTTTATTTAAGGGAGCAAAAGAAATTCATTTGACTGCAAAAGAGGTATTTAATCGTTTTTTATATGAAGATTTTGTATTTGAAATTCATGGAAGTACACCAATGATGTACAAAGGCATGGATTTACATGTAAATGAATTTTATCAAAAATATAAAGATACTGTTGAATTTGTTCTTTTTTCAAAAGAAAATCAACTTAGTATTCCATCAACATTATTCTTTTTAAGCAAAACAAGATGTAGATTTTCAAATTATCGTTTTGTTGAAACAAATGATGAAATGTGGGAAGGTTTAGATATTCTAGTAACTACTGACCCCGAATTACTTGATAATGTTCCTGAAGGTAAAAATGTTATCAAATTAAATCGACCATATAACGGACAATCACAGGATGGTTTAATTAAATCATTATTACAAATACATGATTTAGATGGAAATCCTGAATTTGAAAAATTAATAAATTATGTTGCACCGCCAGAAGTGGAAGACACATCCGTAAAAGTGGAATATAATAATCCAAAAATTAAATTACTATAAAATATAAAATTAAGTATTATGAGCGAAGAATTATTAAATAACGAAGCACAACAAGCCGAATTAGAAAAAATCGAGAAAATTAAAGTTTCTCTTGATAAGATAGTAAATAAAAAATCTAAGTTTTTATTTGTAGTACCTGAATCACCAAGTCCAACAGCAAGTGTTTATGAAATTTATTTTCATGCTACTGTTGTTAAAAACATGGGATATGAAGTACTAATTCTGGTTGAGAAGGGCGACTACCTTATTCCAACTTGGATTGAAAGAGAATTAACTGAGTTCAGTCATATTTCTATGGCTGACCCAAAATTAACTGTTGGTCCTGAAGATGTTATGGTTATTCCTGAATTATATTCTAATATAATGGAACAAACCAAAAACTTACCATGCGTTAGAATTGGTTTATTACAATCAGTGGATTATAAACTAAACAGTTTGATTCCGGGAACTGATTGGAAATCGTTTAACATAAACGATATTATTACAACATCAGAAACCCTAAAAGAATGGGTTGAAAGTTTTTACGGTAAAAACAAATTCAATATTCAATCATATAATGTTGGTATTCCGGATTATTTTACCCCATCAAAAGCACCACAAAAACCAATTATTTCTGTAGTGGGAAGAAATGCTAACGAAATCTCAAAATTAGTAAAACTTTTCTTCAGTAGATATCCACAATATAATTGGGTAACATTTGACCCAATGCTCACTAAGAGCAAACCACCGCAAGCAATGCGTAGGGTTGACTTCGCTAAGAGATTGCAGGGTAATTTTGCTGCAGTTTGGGTTGACAGGATTGCTTCATTTGGTACATTTCCATTGGAGTGTATGAAATCCGGTGTAATTCCAATTTGCTTAAAACCAGATATTACACCTGAATATATTTTAGATAGAAGTGAAACTGGTGATACAGCCGTAGTTAAAATTGTTGAAGGTGCTGGAGTATGGACTGACAATTTTTACGATTTACCGGTTATTGTTGGTGAAGTTCTTGTTAAATTTCTTGATGATAGTATTTCACCTGAATTATATGCGACAATGGAAAAGATTGCAAGTAAATATAATCAGGAAGATTCTGAAAAACGTCTAGTTGAGATTTATCAGGGCATTCTTAATGAAAGAATTAAACTTTTCGAAGGAGCATTAACACCTCAACCCGCACAACAAATTGTAGTGCCAACATTAAACATTGTAAAATAATCTTAAAATAAAAATATATAATATGAATGTAACAGTAATAATTCCCGTTCACGAATTTAATGAGGTGATTCAGGGATACTTAGACAAAGCAATTGAATCAATAGGTAAACAAGAAAATGTAGCGGAATTACCACATCTAATTGTAGTTTCAGCTGCAGAAAGTGCCGATGGAGTATTAGCATATTTACAAGGAAAAGAAAATCTTCAATACGAGTATATTAGAAACGAAGGTAATACGGACTATCAATCACAGGTTAATCTTGCTGTGAAATCAGTAACTACAGATTATTTCTCGGTGCTTGAACTTGATGACGAATATGCAACAACATATTTCAAAAACGTTAATAAATATCTCAATAGTTATCCGGAAATCGATATTTTCTTAACTATGATGATTGAGGTTAATGAACATAACCAAGGTATTAAATTAACAAATGAAACCGTATGGGCACAACAGTTTGTGGGTGAGAATGGTGAGATGGGTTACTTAAATGCAAATGCGTTAAAACAATATACCGATTTTAAACTTAGTGGAGCAGTAATCAAAAAATCTGAATTTCAGAACCTCGGTGGCTACAAGACAAACATTAGGTTAACATTTATGTATGAGTTTTTGCTCAGAGCATTAAATAATGCATGTAAAGTATTTTCAATGCCAAAGATTGGTTATAAGCATTTAGCAACACGTGAAAATAGTTTGTTTGATGGTTATTTAAAAAATATGCCAGCCGATGAAAGAAAATTCTGGTTTGACACCGCAGTTAAAGAAGCTAATTTCACAAATGATAGAGTAATCGACACCTCAAGACTTCAAAAAATTGTTGTTTCGGAATAATAATTTTATTTTATATAACAATGAATGAAAGAATTAGAAGGCGTACCGTATTTTGCGGAAAGGGAAGAACAAGCAGTAATTGATTATATTAATTCAAATTCTGCTGAAGAAAAAAATAGAATTTATAATGAAATTCTAATTGAACCATTTCGTAAGATGATTGAATCTATATTAAGACGATATCCGATACATATCGGAAACTATGATATGAACGTGGTTGAATCAAATGCATTATCGCATTTAATTGAGCATATGGTGAAATTTAATCCTGATAAAATTACAAAGTCTGGCAATAAAACAAAAGCATTTAGTTATTGTCAGACAATTATTAGAAATTTTTATAAGGACCATAGTAAACGAAGTTATACTGAAAAGAAAATTAATCTTAGTTATGATGATTATGCCGATGAAATTAATGAGAATTCCGATTATACATATGAAATCGAAGATGAATCACATCATCATTTAGAAAAATTGATTCAAACGGTAATCGATAAAATTGTTGATAAAATTGATAATGACCCAACAATGAAAAAAAATGAAATTATTGTTGGTGATGCAATTGTAAATGTTTTAAAAAATTGGCACATATTATTCATGGAAGATTCTCCGGATGGGAAATATAATAAACGAATTACCAATAAATTTGCTAAGAATAAAATATTATTTTTTCTTAAAGAACAAACACAACTAAGCACAAAAGAAATTCGAATTGGAATTAAACCGTTTAAAGAAATATATTTTCTAGAGAAAATGGACTACTTAGATGATTAAAGTATATCAAACCATAGTAGATAAGGGATATGGTAATTGCATGCAAGCAGTTGTTGCATCATTATTAGAACTTCCATTAGATGACGTTCCGCACTTTTTACTTAAGAAAAATTTGGGTAGCTACGGCATGTTTAAATTTTTTCGTGAATGGGGATTTGACCCTTGTTATTTTAACAGGGGAAAATATGATACAGAATTTATGCGAAAAATTGCTAAATTTGATGGAGGTGTTGATGGTTATTTCTATGCGAGTGTTAAAAGTCAGACATTTGAAAACACATGGCATGCAATCATCGTAGATGAAAATCTAAACGTAGTTCATAACCCAAATCCGAATCAAAAGGCAATGAAATTATCCCCTGATGATATTGAAGGAATATATGTAATGCATGACATGGTTGTTGGTAAGACAGGTAAACTCTTTACTATGGAAGAGTGGGATAACACGACTGAGGCTGAGAGAGACGAAAATACGCATAAACATAATCCCAATTAATTATAATTTATATTAAAGTATTTATATGTACTAAAACTATATATCATGCCCCGCCCAACCAGAAAAAAATTAAGATTTGATGAAGCAAGTGTAAATAATTTGCTTCAAGAAATATATGACGAGAGTCATAATATTAAAGCAAAAATTGCTCGTTTGTTTAGTAAATGGGAAACTAAAGTTAAAGAAAGTGGTGAAGTTCAGGCAATTGGTGACCAAATTGTTAAACTTATTGCAGCTGAAGCTAAAAACCAAGACCAAAAGATTATGCTTTTAAGATATTTGAAGGAAGTTGTATTTGAAAAACAGAGTAACGAGACAAGTAAAAAATCTGGAGAAACTGAAAGTGTTAGTCCTGATAGAAGAAACCAACTTTTAAAAATGGTGGAAGACCATATAGAACTGCAAGATAAAAAAAAATAATTTATGTCAATAAAGACTACACAAAATAATGTTTCGAGTACGTCTGCTTCATTGGCGACAAAAAAATCGGAAATATTTACTACTATTGGTGGCTATACAGCATTCATGCAGAGAGTAAATAATACCGATACCACCAATGTATTGCCATCAATTAATAATAAAAAAGATATTGTTCCGTTATTGCTCGACATATTAAAAGTTGTTGTGGGTAGTGACGCACTTCAAGAATTAATTGGAAATCTATTTGGTAACTTTATTGATAAGGTTGAACCACAATTAAAGACGGGTATAAAAAAACAAACAACACAATATAATTCTAATAAAAATACACCAAATTGGTTTAAATCAAATACTGGTTTATCAATACCAATTGAAAAAATTGATTTATATGGAAAATTTAAAACTGCTCCGGATTCTGCAGGTGGAAACCTTTTATATGATAGTGGGGGTTCTGATTTCGATAATAGTGCATATAATGCAATAAAAAATGGTACTTCGACTTTTGGTGGGGTTTTAAAAATGGAATATGTTAGTACATCTGATAGTCTTATATTTTCACCGCTAAATGATACCCTAACCATTGGAGAATTTACTACGGGATTTGTCAATGACATGACAATAGTTAATAAAAAACAATTTGTTAGTGAGGTAATGGATAGTTTCTATGGCAGCATTACTTCAAATCAAAATAAAACCGTAGAACAAGTATATAATGAATTGGAAATTAATAAGCTAATTGAACAACTAGTTAATGATGACGATTCTTTTGCTATTTCGCCCGAAGATTATGAGACACTATTAAGACGTGCACAGGAATTAATTGATGGTGTTGTTTATTATGATTTGGGATGTGGACTTATGGGTGCAAATTTCCCACTAAGTGGTTTAACCAATCTAATTTCAACAATTTCCGGTTCAACAGATACATTTCTTATTGGAAATGAAATTGCAAATACTCTCGATGAAAGTATTAACGATACAACGGCACTAGATGAAAACCGACAAACAATAAAAGACGGATTTTTCCAGCGACTAATACAAATAATAACACAGAAATTAGCACAGGCAATAACAACAGTCCCACAAATTCAGGTACTAATGCAAATATACCATGCATTTCAAAATAATGGTTCGTTATCAGAAGGTAGTATTACGGATGTTTTGAAGAATATGCAAGTATATTTAAAATGTATTATAAAGGATGGTATGAGATTAATAAATGAATTCATATATAATATGGCAATCAAATATTTAATCCTGTTACTTAATCCTGTGGTTAGAAGAATTATAAGGGAAAAAATAAATCAGTTTATTGGAATCATTAAAAATTTAAAACCAATACCCACATAATAAATAAAATAAAGAAATTTAAAAATAAATGGCAATAGATTTTAATAGTGTTGAATCGATAATTGGTGGCTTTGATAAAGTATTGAAGCTTTCATCTATTGGTGGACCACCACCCGTACCCACCCCATTAATCTTAGTGGGAGTTCCGGCACGTCCAGGTCTTTCACCAACTAAAATTGCTTCACGCATAATTGCTAGAAAATCTGAAGCCGGATTACCTGTTGGTGCATTACCATCTGGCGGTTTATCCCCCGATGAAACAATGGAAATCATTAGAATTGAGGAAATTATTAAAGCACTCCAACAAGATGCGATTATTAGCGTGGTGATTCCCCCAGGAATAACACTCACCGCAGCAGGAATTTCACCAACAGGTCCGGTTTCAGTATTTGGTTCAACAATAACAATATCAAAAGGTTATGGAGTAATACAATAATAAAAATATGATGCTAACAAAGAATAAATGTTTCGAACCAATTCATCAATCTAGATGGATATTAAGATTTAAAGATTATGATATTCCTGAATTTACAGTTATGAAAATTTCAAATCTAAAACATTCAAATATTAATGGTATAATGAAATGGGAAAAAATTACAATAACTCTACATGATATAATTAGTATTTCGAACACCAAGACCATAGTTGAAAATTTGGTTGATATTCCAAAGATAGTGATTGAAAAATTAGACCCAATCGGAGTCTGTGTCGAAACCATTACTATTTGTTCGAACGAAATGCATGTTGATTTTGGAAAATTTGATTATAAATCGGATAAACTAAATAGGATTAAAATTAGACTTTCACCAACTAAAGTAATTGTTTCACAATAATGGAAGACCTAAGCAAATATACGCCAATTGAACTAAATAAAATGATTAATGATGCCAATGTTGAGCATGAGAGAATTAAAGAAGTAATCATTAATCATACATTTGAAATCGATGAATTGGAAATTAAAATTAATGCTAAAATCGAAGAATTAACTTCGGTTGAAAAAAAATACGTTGAATTAATCGAAGAATTAAATAATCGAGAAAATGGGATATGATAAACCAATAATACAAACTAGTAATCCATATAAAAAGGTTGGTGAAAACAACATTGTTAGCCGAACGATTTATTATGGTGAAGTAGTTGAAATTGTTGACCCCGATGATGGTGGTAGAATTAAGGTAAAAATTCAGGGTTTAGACACTAAAGTTAGTGGTAATGATTTACCTTGGTGCTACCCACTTATGCCAAAATTCTTTCATATATATCCCAAAGTTGGAGAAATGGTTAGAATATTTATCGAAGACATAAGATATCCGGATAGAAGTCGTTTTTGGCTAGGAAGTATTATTAGCCAACCACAGAATATCAATTTCGATACCATATATACCGCACTTTCAACAACAAACATGGGATTAACTAATCCACAACCAGCGGTAAGTACATATCCGGATGCAGTTGGTGTATATCCACTAATCGAAGATATTGCTATTGTTGGTAGAGTTAATACAGATGTAATTTTAAGAATAAACGAGGTTCATCTTAGGGCAGGTAAACATGAAGACGGTAATGTTTTAAAGCTAAACACATTAAATCCAGCAACAATTAGTATGGTTTATGAACCTAAAAATGAAAGTACTATATTTTATAGTAACACAATTATACAAAGCGATAAGATTGCATTAATTTCACATGATGGTAATCCACAATTTAAAGCTGCAAGGTTAACTCCAGAAGATAGAACCAACATATTTGCTACTGGACATCCGATTGCAAGGGGTGATGTGCTCGTTGAGGCATTAAATGTTCTTAGAAATGTAATTGTTAATCACATTCATGGCTACGCAAAGCTACCCGCAGATAAAAATTCTTTAATATCTGAATTGGAAAACATTAATTTTGATAATATTTTACAGAAAAATATTGTTATTAATTAAATTTAAGATATTTTTGTGGTTATGATAATTCCAAGCGAAATTTTTACCACATTTAATAATATCAAATATTTTGATGAGCCTCACAAATATTTTGTGAATAATAAACAATTTATTTCTGTAACCACACTTATTCACAAATATCAAGAAGAATTTAACGAAGATTATTGGGCAGACTACAAGGGTAGTCAGTTTAATATTTCTCCGGATAAGGTTAAAAGAGCATGGAGATTCATTAATAAGAAAGGAACTATGAAAGGTTCGGCAATTCACGATTATGCCGAGAACATATTTCAAAATAAAATATTTGAATATCCGGAACGACAAATTATTAATGAATTTGGATTCGACCCAATTTTACCTGAATACGAAATAACTAAAAAACTTGTTGATAAATTTTATGATGATGCCAGAGGTAAATTAATTCCAATTAAAACAGAATTTGTTGTTTATGATGTCGAATCAATGATTGCAGGAATGCTTGACATTCTTTTTTATAATGTAAAGACGAAAGAAATTCAAATATATGATTGGAAAACAAATAAAAAATTTAGTAATGGGGAAACGGGAAGACATCTTTTAGGGGAATTGTGCGTGATAGAAGATTGTGATTTGGAAATTTATAGTCTACAACTTAGTATGTATAAGTATATTATCGAAAAAAATACGGGTATCA
>JFJP01032810.1_pt1 | contig 27904 bp, 22 predicted proteins | sample 431651 | NCBI WGS metagenome assembly JFJP01 (sample SAMN02602958, study PRJNA72255) | Microbial mat metagenome, whole genome shotgun sequencing project. | biome: fresh water; feature: sink hole; material: water; isolation source: purple microbial (photo- and chemosynthetic) mats found in... | reverse complement strand
TTTGCAAATTACTTGATAAAAGACGACCAATCAAAAATTCTAATGATAAATAATACATTTTCTTTGCTTGAGATTTATGTAAAATATCTTGAGTTGCAAACATTCGATCAATCAAATAACTACGGGTCGCCAATGCTAATGCGCCAAATAAATCTTGAGCATTTGCTTGTTGAGGTCGAATACCGAGAGAATATTTTAAGTGAATATCAACTAATTCCTTAAAATTCATGGTGTTAGATTCTGTTAATTGTAATGGCATATTCATTAGTAACCTGCTCCGTTTATAGAAAAATTATAAGTAAAAGAGAATTGTAAAACGAAAGCACGCATTTGTCAGCGTTTTTAATGGAGGTTTGGTGAAATTAAAGATACATGCTACAATCCTTACTTTTAAGGAGTATTGAAGAAATGCAAGAATATCTCTTTATATTCGTAAGCACTGTTTTAGTCAATAACTTTGTCTTAGTTAAGTTTTTAGGTTTGTGCCCTTTCATGAGTGTTTCTACACGCTTAGAAACGTCGATTGGAATGGGATTAGCAACCACCTTTGTGTTAACCATTTCATCGATTTGCACCTATTTGGTTAATCAGTATTTATTAGTCCCTTTTGATTTGGATTTTTTGAGAACCATTGCTTTTATTTTAGTGATTGCAGTGGTGGTGCAATTTACTGAAATGGTGATTAAGAAAACCAGCCCCGTTTTACACCAGATTTTAGGGATTTTTTTACCTTTAATTACAACGAATTGCGCAGTTTTAGGGGCAGCTTTACTTAATATCCAAAATCAGTATAATCTATTGGAATCTGCGATGTTTGGATTTAGTGCCGCAATTGGTTTCTCGTTGGTTTTATCGTTGTTTTCTGCGATGAGAGAACGTCTTGCCGTTGCAGACATTCCAGATGTTTTTAAAGGTGCGCCCATTAATTTAGTCACAGCAAGTTTAATGTCGATTGCATTTATGGGTTTCAGTGGTTTAATTAAAATGTAAGGAGTTTGTATGAAGTTCAACTATTCAGGACTTAATGAACAACAAGTCCTAGAATCGCGCCAGAAATATGGTGCAAATGTAGTTTCTACAGGTGAAGTAGAAACCTTTTGGGATAAATTCTTTGGTAATTTCAAAGACCCAATTATTATTATTTTATTGGTGGCATTAATCATTGTTGTATTGCTTTCTATTTTTGGCTTTGCACCTTGGTATGAAGGCATAGGAATTGGGGTTGCAATTTTGATGGCAACATTGGTTGCAACTTGGTCAGAATATTCTAGTGAAAATGAATTTCAAAAACTCTTAGAAGAAGCCTCGTTAATTAAAATCAAAGTTTTTCGTGATAATACGTTAAAAGAAGTCCCAATTACTGAATTAGTCACCAATGATTTGGTGCTATTACAATCGGGTGATAATGTGCCTGGTGATGGTCATTTGATTGATGGGCATTTGAGCGTTAATCAAGCGGCTTTAACGGGTGAATCTGAAGCGGTTAAAAAAATCGCTATTTCTTCTGAAAATGCAGAAATTGATGATAAGAACAAAATGTTTCGTGCATCGTTAATTGACGATGGTGAAGCTGTAATGAAAGTGACTGCCGTTGGAGAAATGACTGAATACGGTAAAACTTTGAAAGAATTAGTCAATGCAGAATCTCGTTTATCACCTTTACAAGAGAAACTTTCTGTTTTAGGACATAATATTTCTACTTTTGGTTATATTGGTTCAACTTTAATTGCTATTGCATTCATGTATAAGAAAATTTTTATGGATGCAGGAAGTTTTGCGATTTATTTCGCGCAAAGTTTTGGAGCAATTCTTTCTGATTTTGTGACTGCATTTGTATTGGCGGTGATTGTGATTGTAATGGCAGTGCCTGAAGGTTTGCCGATGATGATTGCAATTGTGTTATCAATTAACATGAGAAAATTGCTTGCTGAAAAAGTATTGGTTCGTAAATTATTGGGTATTGAAACTGCGGGTAGTTTAACGGTTTTATTCACTGATAAAACAGGCACTTTAACGCAAGGAAAATTGGTTGCAGAAAAATTTTTAACAGGTGATTTAACAACCTATACAAAAATTGAAGAACTTCCTCAAGATTTAAAACAGTCTTTGATTTTTGCAGTGAGAAATAATTCTAGTGCCGTTATTGATCCAAGCAATAAGGAAGAACCTAAGATAGTAGGTGCAGATAAAACTGAGCAAGCATTATTACGGTTTTTAGAGAAACACCTACTTGAGAAAAGTAATGTTGATATTACGGAAGTTATTTTGTTCAACAGTAGCCGTAAATTTTCTGCAATGCAGGTTTCTGGAGAACAAAATTTAACTTTAGTGAAAGGTGCGCCAGAAATCCTTTTGAAGAATTGCACACATTATTTGAATGCGCAAGGTCAACAAATAGAAATGACCGATCAAAATGCTTTAAAAGAACAAATGTCTGCGCTTTCTCAACAGGCAATGCGTTTATTAGCAATTGCGGTAACAAAAGAGCCTATTTCTTCCGAGCAAACTTTACCAGAATCTTTATGTTTAGTGGGCGTATTTGGTATTAGAGATGGTTTGAGAACTACCTCGCAACCTGCGGTAAAAATGGCTCAGAATGCGGGTATTCAAGTGGTTATGATTACGGGTGATGCCAAAGAAACCGCGCACGCAATCGCAAAAGATGTAGGCATTTTAACTGACGACAAAAACGTTGTGCTAACTTCTAGTGATTTAGCACAAATGTCTGATGAGGAAGTTAAGAAAACATTACCGCATTTGGCAGTGGTTGCAAGAGCTTACCCAACTGATAAAAGTCGTTTAGTGAAACTCGCTAAAGAATTGAATTGGGTGGTGGGTATGACAGGCGATGGTGTAAATGATGCCCCTGCGATTAAAAATGCTGACGTTGGATTTGCAATGGGTAGCGGTACAGAAATGACTAAGGAAGCGGGCGATATTGTAATATTAGATGACAATTTCGCTTCTATTACGCAAGCGATTTTATACGGACGCACGTTGTTTAAATCAATTCGTAAGTTTTTAGTATTTCAATTGACGGTAAGTTTGTCTGCAATTTCTTTAGCATTTTTAGGACCGTTTTTAGGATTTGAACTTCCTTTGACGATGATTCAAATGTTATGGATTAACGTAATTATGGATACCTTAGCAGCGTTAGCGTTTGCGGGAGAACCAGCGTTGAAACGTTATATGTTGGACAAACCTATTCCAAAAGACACGCATTTGATTACACCCGATATGTGGTCATCTATTTTAAGTATGAGTGCAGTGACGGTAATTTTGAGTTTAAGTTTCTTAATGTACGACCCAATTTATAACCTATTTGTACATCAAGGAATGGATAAAGAAACTCAAAACTTAGTCTTTTTAACCTCATTCTTTGGATTCTTTGTATTTTTATTGAACTTCAACCGTTTCAACGTGAGAACTGAAGGTTTCAATTTATTTGAAAATATCAATGAAAACTACTATTTCATGAAGATCACTTATGTGATTTTTGGCTTGCAAATTCTCTTCACCTATATTGGAGGAGATATTATGCGAGTAGTTGGATTGCAAATGATGGATTGGGTGTATTTGACATTACTTGCATTGTTGATTATTCCAGCCGATATGATTCGTAAAGCAATTCGTAACAAATTGTTTGGCGATCCTATTTTAATGCAGGCTGATAACAAAGCCTAAGAAATGGAAAGCAACCGTTGAGCAAAATTAATTAAAATGCTAGCGGTTGCTCCCCAAATATAGTATTTCTGATAAGGAATAACATAATAGGTTTTATCAAACTTAGTTTCTTGATAGTAATTTGCAGAATTTAAAATAAATGTTAAAGGTAATTCAAAGATTTCTGCAACCTCAAATTGATCCTTTTGAATTTGAAATCCTTCTTTAATGAAACCCACCACTGGTGTAATCATAAAACCAGTTAAAGTCTGATAGTTCTCCAGAAATCCCACCACTTCAATAAATTCTTTAGAAATCCCGATTTCTTCTTCGGTTTCTCGCAACGCCGTCATCGTAAAACTTTTATCTTGCGTATCACAACGTCCACCAGGAAAACAAATTTGCCCCGCATGATTATTCAAATGCGCCGTGCGCTGCGTTAAAATAATCGACAAACCATTTGGGGTTTCAACCAAAGGCACTAACACCGCCGAGCAAGTGAGCGTTTTAGTTGAAGGTATATGCGGTTGAGAAAGCAACGCTTGTTGAATACGAGTACGCATAGGAAGTTCTTTAAAAATACCCCTCAAATTTATCGAGGGGGTTTGAGATTAGATGATTTCAATCGCGTGATTTGAATTAGCAATGATTTCGCCGATTTCAAACACGGTTTCTCCGCTGTTTTGAAGTTGTTGAATAGCGGTTTCTTTATCATTAGAAGAAACGATAACAACCATTCCAATTCCACAATTAAATGTCCGCCACATTTCAGTTTGCTCAATATTACCATGCGTTTGCAACCAATCAAACATGAGAGGAACTTTCCACGCTTGGCTATTGATTTTAGCGCACAAACCTTGAGAAATCACACGAGGAATGTTTTCTGACAAACCACCACCTGTAATATGAGCCATGCCATGTATTTGAAGGTGTTGCATTAAATTTAACAATGATTTCACATAAATGCGGGTAGGTTTTAAAAGGATTTCTCCGAGGGTTTCTCCATCAAAAGAAATATCGGGAGAAACGCCGCTGACATTTAATACTTTTCGGATTAAAGAATAACCATTTGAATGTGCGCCGCTCGAGGCTAATCCTAAAATGACATCGCCCGCTTTAATTTGTGAACCGTCTAAAATCTTAGATTTTTCAACGACTCCCACGCAAAAACCTGCTAAATCGTAATCGCTTCCTTCGTACATTCCGGGCATTTCTGCGGTTTCGCCACCCACTAATGCCATGCCCGATAATTCGCAACCTTTTCCTATCCCAGAAATAACTTGGCTGGCGATTTCTACGTCTAATTTTCCAGTCGCGTAATAATCTAAGAAAAACAAAGGTTCTGCGCCTTGTACTAATACATCATTTGCACACATTGCGACTAAATCAATTCCAATGGTGTCGTGTTTGCCGAGTTGCATTGCAAGTTTTAATTTAGTTCCTACGCCATCTGTGCCAGAAACTAACACAGGTTGTTTATAGCGGTCGATAGGAATTTCAAATAACGCCCCAAATCCACCCAAACCACCTAACACACCGCTGCGCATGGTTTTTTTAGCGATGGGTTTAATGCGTTCTACCAACAAATTGCCGCTGTCAATATCAACCCCAGCATCTCGATAACTTAAAGAAGTTTTGTTCATGTTTGCTCTCAAAAAATATGTTTAGTTAAGAAATTTTAATTAATTACCTTATTTTGCGGTTTTTTATCCTGCTGGGGTTTGCACCCTACCTATAAATGGTGTAATAAAATTATAACAATTATCCAGCATAGGTTTTGTAATGTAAAAATTGAGAAAATAAGATTGTAAAATTAGGGATTTTTTCTCCAGCATTTGATCAACTAATTTTAAATAGGCTTTTTTGAATAATACCTACAAAGAGATGAAGATATAAGGAGCATGAAAGAGCAACAATGAAATAAAAGCTAGTATTGTTTTGCTAGGCTTTTATTTCATAACGTTTAATTAGAGGTCTCGTAATAAGGCGTTGATACCAACTTTGCTCCGCGTTTTCTCATCGACTTGTTTTACAATAACCGCGCAGTACAAACTATACTTTCCATCGTTTGACGGCAAGTTTCCAGAAACCACCACCGAATAAGGCGGAATGTAACCATAAGTGATTTCTCCTGTTTCTCGATGATAAATCTTGGTGCTTTGACCAATATAAACCCCCATTGAAATCACTGCACCTTTGCCGACAATTACGCCTTCCACTACTTCAGAACGCGCTCCAATGAAACAATCATCCTCAATAATAGTTGGCGATGCTTGCAAGGGTTCTAATACACCACCAATCCCCACACCGCCCGATAAATGCACATTTTTTCCTATCTGTGCGCACGAGCCAACTGTTGACCAAGTATCCACCATTGTTCCACTGTCTACAAATGCCCCAATATTGACGTAAGACGGCATTAATACGACGTTTGGTGCAATATACGACCCATATCGTGCTGCCGCTGGAGGAACTACTCGAACACCACTATTTTTGAAATCTTTTCCACTCATATCTTCAAATCGGGAGGGAATTTTATCGTAATAATTGGTGTAACCGTCACGCATCACGGTATTTTTATTCAAACGAAACGCCAATAAAACTGCTTTCTTCAACCATTGATTAACGACCCATTGCTCACCTTGTTTCTCGGCGACTCTTTGTTGTCCAGAATTAAGCAATTGTAATACTTCATTAACGGCTTCTTTGATTTCTGAAGGGGCATTTTTTGGAGAAAGTTCCTCACGATCTTCAAAAGCTGCTTCAATAATAGTTTTTAACTGTTCCATGTAAAGTTCCTTGATTAAAGTTGTTCAATAAAACGACGGATTCGTCGCGCTGCTTCCTCACATTCTTCTACGTTGGCAACTAATGCAATTCTTACCCTATTTTCTCCCGGATTTCCAAACGGCGTTTTTCTCGACAAATAACTACCGGGTAAAACCGTAATATGTTGTTTTTCAAATAAACGCTGCGTAAAAAGTTCTTCCTCAAAAGGCGTGTGCATCCAGAAATAAAAACCCGCTTGCGGCATTTGTAACGGTAAAACAGGACTTAAAATGTTAAAAAAGAGTTCAAATTTCTCACGATATAAAGCACGATTTTCTTTAACGTGTTCTTCATCTTGCCACGCCGCGATGCTCACTTTTTGAACGGGCGGCGGCATTGCACAACCATGATAAGTTCGATATAAGAAAAACTTGTCTAAAATCTTTGCATCGCCCGCCACAAATCCTGATCTTAATCCTGGTACATTTGAACGTTTTGAAAGGCTATGAAACACCACACAACCTTTAAATTTTTTGTTACCCATTTGCTCGGCGGCTTGTAATAAACCGACAGGTGGTTTTTGTTCATCAAAATATAGCTCCGAATAACACTCATCAGATGCAATTACAAAATCATATTTCTCAGCAAATTGAATAAGTTTTTGCAATATTTTAATATCCAAAACCGCACCCGTTGGATTATTGGGTGAACACAAATAAAGTAATTGGCAATCTTTCCAAGTTTCTTCAGAAATGCTTTCAAAATCGGGATAAAAGTTCTTATTAGCGGGACAATTTATAAAATAAGGCGTTGCGCCCGCTAAAAATGCCGCCCCTTCATAAATTTGATAAAACGGATTTGGCATTAAAACTAACGGATTTTTTTCATTACGATCAATCACCGCTTGCGCAAAAGAAAATAATGCCTCACGTGTTCCATTAACGGGTAAGATTTGCTTTACTGGATCAATATGCGTTAAATAAAAACGTTGTTTTAACCAATTTGCAATACTTTCTCTCAGCGCGTCCTCGCCTTTCGTTAAAGGATAATTCGCCAATCCTTGCAAGTTATTGATGAGTGTTTCTTTAATAAATTCGGGCGTAGGATGTTTAGGCTCACCAATAAATAAAGGGATATGTGACAAATCCCTTGGTGGAGAAATCCCCGCTTTTAATTTATTAAGTTTTTCAAAGGGATAGGATTGTAATTTATTTAAATCTGGATTCATAGATTAAAGTCTTCTGTATCGATGAAAAGTGGAAATTCTACAATAAATTTAGCACCGTTGCCTATTTTAGTTTCACACCATACATTTCCGCGCATATTTTCAACAAGTTTCTTCACAATAAATAATCCCAATCCACTAGAATGTTCTCCGCCCGTTGGCTTTGCACTTAAACGGCTAAATTTTCCAAAGAGTTTCTTTAAATCTTGCTCATTAAAACCCGGTCCTTGATCTTCAATTTCACAACGCACTTTATTTTCTACAACAAACATTCTGCAATAAATGTTTTTAGCAAAAGGTGAATATTTTACTGCATTTGAAATGATATTATCCAATACTTGATAAAATAAATTTTCATCAACCATTGCAATCACTTTTTGATTAGTTGCTTCGGTAAGAATAGTAATGTTTTTAGCTTGAGCTTTTATTTGATAGCGTTTAATAATAATTGATATAATCAACCAGATATTTGTTGGCTGCATATTTGCTTTTACTTCGCCCGAATCTAGTTTATTCATATCCAATAAATTTTCGATTAAATCAAACATTTGTTGCGTGCTTGTTTGAATCATATCAACATATTCAGCGAGTTCTTCTTTAGTAATTGACTCTGCAGACCATTGAATAATATCCACTAAACCTTTAATTGCCGATAACGGATTTTTCAAATCATGAACCACAATTGCCATTAATTCATTTTTCTCTTGATTCAAATGGATCAATTGGTCATTTTTGATACCGATTTCTTTATTGTATTTTAAAGCCGCATTTTTAGCTTCTTGCTCTTGAATTAAGGCTATTTTATCCCGTTCTGCTTGACGACGCAGAGAAATATCTTGAAATACCGCAATTGCAAAGATTACTTCTCTCTTTTCATTAAAAACAGGGGTCGCTCGTACTTCCAAAGGAATAGTGCAATCAGGATGGCGAATTTCTATATCATCCACTAATGCTGCTTTACCATTTAATGCTTTAGTTAAGGGCATTTTTTCCACTGGATATAACCAAGGCGTATTTGCTAAGTAAATATTATAGATTTCTGGTATTTTTTGATAATGTAAATAATTAGTATTTTTCTTACCCAAATAGGCTTGGAAAATGCCAGATATTTCTTGTCCACCTAAATCATGAATAGTATTTTTCCTCAAAATAATTTGCGCAGCTTGATTTGCATAATAAGGTACACCTTGCGCATCAATAATAAAAATACCTAGAGGAATTGCTTCTAAAAATTGCTTTAAACGTTCCTCATTATAACGTACTTGTTCATTCTTCATTTCTAATGCGTCAAAAGAATATTTTAATTGATCACCCATCTTCTTAAATGATCGAGACAATTCTCCCACTTCATCACGTCTTAAATAATCTAAATGCTCTAAATTTTGCTCCCAATTTCCATTTGCAATTTTAGCAGCGGCAACACTCATTTTTTCTAATGGTAAGGTTATCCACCTTGCAAACAACATGGCAATAAAAATTGCAATCAATAACGCACCTAATGACAAAAAGAAAGTGATTTCTGAATTAGCATTAATTTTTGCCATAAAATCTTGTTCTGATAACACTACTATTACCAACCAATCTAATCCATAATTATCTTGATAAGGTAATACATTGACGAAATTTTTTTGTTTATCCACTTCAAATGCAAAATTGCTTTCGGTTTTAATCTTATGAAAATCGCCAAAATATTGCTTTAAATAATGCGTAGCTTGATTGGTTAAAGGGTTTTTACTTTGCAAAGCAGAGAAACGTTGTATTTTACCATCGACTAAGGTTGCTAACGTTTCATCTAAATTAGAAGATGCAATGAAATTTCCGTTTTTTTCTATAATAAACGCTTGACCTGTTTTTCCAGTCTTTAAACTATTTAAAAAACGACTAATTTCAACTAATGCCAAATCCGCCGCTAAAACACCAACTATTTCATTTTTTTTGTTATAAACAGGTGCACCAAATCCTAATCCCAAACTATCATATAAAATGTATTTATACACATCATACCAAGTATGTTCTTTTTTTTCTATAATATTTTGATACCAAGGTCTTTTACGCGGATCAAAGAAACTTGGGGTATTTTTAATTAAATTAATTTTATTTCCATGCTCATCTACTTCGTATGTAAAATAAGCATGATTAGTTGTTTCATTTGCAGTAATCGTTCTTAACATACCATTATCAGTTTGACGATGTGCTCCTGTATAATTTCCAGTTTCTGTACTATAACTAATATAGGTCATTTTTGGAAAAAGTTTTATTTGTTGAAATAGATAATGCTCAAGCTCCAGTTGATTATCTGAATTCAAATGACCACTTTCTATTGCATCTTGATTTATTTTTGAAATTAAAGGTGGCACTGCAAGATATTGATATAAATGTTCTTTAATTCGAGAAGTAATTTCAGTTTGTAATTGCCCAATAATCTCTTGAACTGTTTGCTGACTATTTCTAAAAGATAACCAACCAATAATCCATGCAAAAACAATGAGTTGCAATGAAAACATAAGAATAAGTACAATACGCAATGAACGGTATTTTTCAGTTGTATTTGTTGGATTCATGCTTATATTTTCCTTAGGGTCAATTCCTCCCCAATTGTTTTGAGGAGGAGGGTTTCTTTATTTACGTCCTACACGAGCTGCAATGCGCATTCTTAATGCGTTTAATTTAATGAAACCTTCGGCATCAAATTGATTGTAAGCACCCGCATCGTCCTCAAAAGTTGCAATGCTTGTATCAAATAAACTATCGGTGGCTGATTTACGTCCAGCGATGATCACATTTCCTTTGTAAAGTTTAACACGCACAAATCCATTCACATATTTCTGAGATTCATCGATCATGGTTTGTAATAATTTGCGTTCTGGACTCCACCAATAACCATTATAAATTAAAGACGCATAACGCGGCATTAATTCATCTTTCAAATGCGCTACTTCACGATCTAAAGTCAACGATTCAATCGCACGATGGGCTTTTAACATAATCGTTCCACCCGGTGTTTCATAACAACCGCGTGATTTCATTCCTACATAGCGATTCTCAACTAAATCTAAACGACCAATCCCGTTTTCTCCCGCGACTTTGTTCAAATAAGTTAAAACCGTTGCGGGGGTCATTTGCTCACCATTAATGGCAACAATATCGCCTTGTTGATAAGTGAGTTCAATTTCAGTTTCTTTATCGGGCGCACGTTGTGGAGAAACCGACCAACGCCACATATCTTCTTCTGGGAATGACCAAGGGTCTTCTAAAATATCACCTTCATAAGAAATATGTAATAAATTTGCATCCATTGAATAAGGTGATTTTGTACCACGTTTCATTTCAATGGGGATTTGATGTTGCTCTGCGTATTGCATTAATTTTTCACGCGACGTTAAATCCCAAATTCTCCAAGGGGCAATGATTTTAACTTCGGGTTTCAAAGCATACGCGCCCAATTCAAAACGAACTTGATCATTTCCTTTGCCAGTTGCGCCGTGAGAAATGGCATCTGCACCCGTTTGATTAGCGATTTCAACCAAACGTTTCGCAATTAAAGGACGTGCAATCGAAGTTCCTAACAAATACTCGCCTTCATAAATCGCATTTGCTCTAAACATGGGAAACACATAATCTTTAACAAATTCCTCGCGCAAATCTTCAATATAAATCTCTTTTACGCCCATTTGTTGGGCTTTTTGACGCGCGGGCTCAACTTCCTCACCTTGTCCAATGTCGGCGGTGAAGGTGACGATTTCACAATGATATTGATCTTCTAACCATTTCAAAATAATAGAAGTATCTAATCCGCCAGAATAGGCTAATACAACTTTTTTAATCTCAGACATAATCCGTTCCACTAATGGGGTAAGCGAAAATGTTTTATTTTACCATAAACTATTAAGTGGGCAAATAAAAATCTATTTAATTGATTGAATTTCTTGGATAAATGCCTGCATTTTAGAGAAACTTTTAATGCCTTTACTTTCCTCAACGCCGCCGCTGACATCTACCGCTGAAGGTTTCACTTGTAATATCGCTTGCTTAATGTTGTCAGGGTTTAATCCTCCCGCTAAAATTAACGGTTTTGCTAAGTTTTGAGGAATGCGTTTCCAATCAAAAGTTTCTCCCGTTCCGCCTTTTAAATTTGGATTGAAAGTATCTAATAAAATTCCTCTCGCCGTTCGATAAGAGATGATTTGCTGATTTAAATCGCTATTTTCTTTGAGGTGTAATGCTTTGATGTATGGGCGATTGAATTGTTGACAAAAGTCGGGCGTTTCTTCACCATGAAATTGCAATAAATTCAAAGGAATTTCTTTTAAAATTTGCTCAATTTTGGGGGCAGTTTCATTCACAAATAAGCCCACCAATTGCACAAAAGGCGGCGTAACGTTTGCAATAGCTTGCGCTTGAGGAATTGAAATCGCTCGCGGGCTGGGCGGATAAAACACTAAACCTAACGCATTTGCACCAAATTGTGTAGCGGCAGTGGCATCTTCTGCACGGGTTATCCCGCAGATTTTGATATGAATTTTCATGGCTGGTATTGCTTTTGCTTGAATGGTAATTGGTAAAAATACTCACAAGTATAACATAGCGAAATAGGTGTTACATGAATAGTCGTATTTATTTGATTTTATTAGCTTTAATAGCATTACAAGGGTGCAGTAATTTGTTGCCCAGCGTTAAAACAACTACCGATTCACCTTGGGAAGATTTTTCTCAAGCAAAAGCGGCTTTTGATCAAATTGTTCCTAATGCCACCACTACTTTAGAATTGAGGAACTTAGGCATCGATCCTTTCACTACGCCAAATGTAAAACAAATCACTTATTTAGAGGTGATTCAACATTTCATGCCAAACAATTCTATTGGGGTTAAAGATTTAGATCAACACCTACAAGAATGTATTAAAGCGCGTAAAGAATGTTATGGGTATGAATTAAGCCCAGATCAAAAGGAAGAGAAACGCTATGGAAATATCGCTTTAGATTTGTTAAATTTCCGTCGACAAACCGAAATTAGCGGGTGGAAATTCGTCGCGTTGATTATTTTAAATAAAGACAAAGTTGTTTATAAATTATGGGGCGGTGAACCGAAGATTTTGAAACACGAAGATAGAAAAAATCCTCTCGGTCCATTACAAAATATTGGGGGACTTTTTGCAATCGATATCAGAAAGTAATGCTTTCCAAATAAAAGGCAAGGTTTTGTCCTTTTCCTTTAAAGTATGATAAACTTTTGATTTTGATTTGGCATTTCTAACACAGGAGATTTCTAATGACATCAGCGATTTGCGGTTCATTTGCATTTGATACGATTATGGTTTTTCAGGATAAGTTTGCTCATCACATTTTGCCGGAACAAGTACATATTTTGAATGTATCTTTTCAAGTGCCTGAAATGCGTCGTGAATTTGGGGGTTGTGCGGGCAATATTGCCTATAATCTCAAGCTGTTAGGCGGTGATGTGTTGCCCATCGGGACGGTCGGGCGGGATTTTACGGCGTATGAAGCGTGGCTAAATCGTTGTGACATTGACTGTCGCTATGTGGTTGAAATTGCTGATTCTTATACTGCGCAGGCTTTTATCATCACGGATTTAGCCGATAATCAAATCACTGCTTTTCACCCGGGTGCAATGAATTTTTCTCATCAAAACAGTGTGTTAGACATTCCCAATTTAAAAATGGGCATGATTTCTCCTGATGGGCGTGATGGAATGATGATTCACGCGAAAGAATTTGCTCAAATGGGCGTGCCGTTTTTCTTTGATCCTGGGCAAGGAACGATTTTATTTAGCGGTGAAGAACTGCGCAATTTTATTGATCAAGCAACGTGGATGACGGTCAATGATTATGAGTGGAAACTTATTCAAGAACGCACGGGTTTAAGTATTGAGGAAGCGGCAAAGAAACTTCAAGCCTTAATCATTACAAAAGGCGGTGATGGTTCTTTAATTTATCATCATAATCAATGCGTTGAAATTCCCTCTGTGCCAATTAAATCTGTGCAAGACCCAACAGGTTGTGGCGATGCGTATCGAGGTGGTTTGTTGTTTGGATTACAAAAAGGCTTAGATTGGGAAACCTCTGGAAGAATTGCTTCATTAATGGGTGCAATCAAAATTGAACATGCGGGCACTCAAAATCATCATTTCACTTTTGATGAATTTCAAACCCGTTTTAAAGAAAGTTTTGGGTATGATTTAGGGTTGTAATTTTCTTTTAGTTTGAATGACGATAGTGTTAGAACAACCTGCTTTCTAACACTATAGAAAACGAAACTATTTAGAAATCTTAAAGCTCCGTTTAGAAGTTGAAGAACCGAGCGCTTTTGTGGAAAGAAACTGCGTATCAAAACTTACCACAAAATTTAAGTTGTTCACGTTTTGAGAAACTTTAATGTCCGCAGGTTGAGAAACCGTCAAATAACTGCCGCACGATTCGCCCGCGTCACAAATTGAATCATTATTATCGCTGTCGCCGCCGCTAATAATCCAATATGTTCCCGCCGAAACATTCGTAAATTCATACGGATAGTGACCATCGTTGGTTTCGCCCGCCAACATTTTAACAGTGTCGCCAGTGATTGGGTCGACTAATAAAATGTATTGCCGTCCCGCGTTGCCGATGCGTGATGCGCCGACGTTCCAAATCGCTGAAATCGTTGATGTTCCTGCGTTGCTGACGACGCTGATAGTGGCTTGATAAGTCCCGTTCACCGTTCCGCGCTGTAATTTCACGTCGTAAGTGCCGACCCCGTTTGCGTCGATTTGTGATGGCGTGATTTGCAATTCGTTGTTATTGCTGGAGATTTGTTGGATTTTTAGATCGCCGCCGCCCGCATTAGTTATTTTTAAACTCAAAACACTAGAAATTGCCCCAAAATTAAGGGCTTGCGGAGCACTGCTCAACAGAGGTGGCACTGGCGGTAACGGTTTGCCAATGATATTTAACGCCGCCGATACCGCTTTGTAAGCGTCGATTAAACCGTAACCAAATGAATTATCTCGCCCTTTGGTGCCCAAATCTTCGGTCAACGCGCCGCTCGCCAATAAAGAATCAAATTGATCAGGGGTTAATTGAGGATTGACCGCTTTCATCAGTGCAATCACCCCCGCAATGTGTGGGGTTGCCATCGATGTGCCGACGTACGTCCGATAAATCATTTGAACCGCGCCAGAACTATCGTCGCCCGCTGAACTTAAAATCCCGTCGGGAACGCCGTCACCGTTCAAATCGCTTTCGCTCGCCCCGCCCGGCGCGGACACATCGACACTTATATTGTAATTTGAATAATTTGCGCGTTTTTTATCCATATCGACCGCCGCGACCGAAATCACCCCCGACATTGCTGCGGGATAATTTGGTGTGGAATCGCCATCGTTTCCCGCCGCCGCGACGATAAAGACCCCATTTTTACGCGCTTCAGTGATTAAAGCGTCCCAGCCCATCGGGTCATAACCGCCCAAACTCATGTTGATAATATCGGCGCGTTTCGAGGGAATTGTGCCAGAATCATTAGATAAACCCGCCGCATAGCGAATCGCTTGTTCGATGTCGTAATCGTTGCCTTCGCCATTTTTACCGAGCACCCGCAACGGCATGATTTTGGTCTGCCAACCCACGCCCGCAATCCCTTCGCTATTATTCGTTAACGCGCCAATCGTTCCCGAAACGTGCGTGCCATGAAAACTGCTGCCATTTGTCGCATCATCGCCAGGATCGTTGGGATTATTATCGATACCGTTCCCATCTAAAGCGGTGGTTGAACTCTTAATAAAATCATAACCGTCGACTAATTTTCCTTGTAAATCAGGATGTTGCATTAAAACACCCGTATCGATGACAGCCACAACGACATCTGGGCTTCCCGTTGTAATATCCCACGTTTGCGGCAAATTCATTAACGGCAAATCCCATTGCAACTTGTAATATTGATCGTTAGGAATGGCTAATGTTTTTCTATAAAAATTCAAATCCGCGCTCACCACATTTTCTTGTTTGCGGAGGTTTTTAATCGCTAACAGCGTTTGGTATTTTGTTTGATCTTTTAATGAGGCAAATTTAGGGGTAAAACCTTGTTTCGTTGAAATACTTTTTGAACTGAATGTTTGGGCGTTTTGGGGATCGAGTTGAAATAATTGCCGCCGATCAGTTTCTCCCGCGATTTTCTTCAAACCTAACGTATTTAACGCATGAGGTTGATCGTTAAATTGTGCAATAATTTGCTCTGGCACAAAATGCTGGCTTAAACGCAAAGGTTGAGAAGACGTTGTTTGAGTCGTTGCTTGACCGATAGTTAGCACATAATTTGAACCGCCCATAAAGGCTTGGACTTGCACTAAAAACTGTCCCGATTTTGGAACAACTAAGCTCTCGACATTTCCTTCAGAAACCGACGCATCAACCAATGTTCCATCTAAATTAAGCAATCCCAAATCTAAATCATTAAAACGTAAATTATTACTACCCACCAATAAAGTAACGTGTTGACCCGCTAATAAATCCACCACATAGAAATCATCTAAATCACCATTTAGAAATGAACGACCATCAACGCCCGCCAACGGTAAATTAACATACCCACCTACAATCACTGGATTAGCTAAAGGTTGGGCGGCATTAATGGTATCGTTGCTCTTAAAAGAGGCTTTAATATCATTGACATCGCTATCGGTGGCGACACCTTCCGCAACCGTGACTTCTCCAGAAATAGAGAAAGTTGTTACCGTTGGATTGATTGGTGTAATGGGCGTAATAACATTATTTTCCTCATCTCCACCGCCACAACTTGCTAAGAAAATGCTTAAACACAACCACCCATAGCGCATAAAAAATTCCTTTATTTAAAAAATAATCTAACCCTTAGTACGAAACACACGTTAATAATCTGTTGCTAACTTATTTTTTAACGAAATCCCACACTTTACCAGCCCACCCAGCTTTAGACCATTTGCTCTTCACACCTTTACCTAAAAAGCAGGGCGTGTAATGTTTATCTTCAATCATAATGTGATTTGTCAACCAACTGCGTAAAAAGTTAAGCAATTCCATACTTACGGCGGTTTTACGCGCTTTAACTTTCTCTCTAATATCCATCACTTGCGCGGCGAGTTCTTGATGATGTTTCTTATGTTCTTCGTATTGCGCATAATCAAAGATTCTCATCAAACTTTCTTCTACCGCAAAATGCACCACCGTGTATTCAACTAATTCAGTTAAAATATTGTCCACCGTGTGCAAATCGGTTTTCTTAATAATGGCTTCGTACAAATTATTAATTAAACGAATTAAAACCTTATGTTGCTCATCAATTTCCTCAATTCCAACACTTAATTGATCCGCCCATTCCACTAATGGCTTAATTTCCATCTTCGTTGCTCCTGTAAGTTAATAAAAATAAACAATGCGTAATGCCAACCAACGTTGCAGTTTTTCTTCCATTACACGGTCGAATAATTGCACTAAAATATCTAGTTGCATGACTTGATCAGTAATCGCTTCATTTTCAATAGATAAATGCTGTTGATGATATTTCAAAATTTCCAATGCCAATAGAGGAACTTGCTCTGGCGTTGTTTGGGTTAAGCAATATAACAACAAAGCATCGATGCTATCTAATTCAACGGCATCGCCTAAAATCGGAGAAGCAAGCGCAATTTTAGGGTATTTCATCCAATTGTGAGAATGTAATTTTTGATAATTATAATCAGAGAAACGTAATTGCTGGTTATTTTGGGGAATTGTTTCATCAAATGCTTTCACAAACGGTCTAAATTCTCCCCCTATAACCAACAATTGAATTGCCTCAATTAATTCAGATTGCTTTAAATTTACTTTCTCAGCTAACATTTCAAGATTATGCGGATATTGCACTAATTGTTGAATCACTGAGAAATAAGGTTCTTCTATATAATTTATTTGTAATTGATGCTGTTGATTGTGAAGTATGATTTGTAATTGGCATTCGGGTTGTAATGTTCCAAAATAAAATTTTTCAAATAATTTTGCATTTAAACAAGGCGTTTCTGAAGATTTTATATATAATTCATAGCGATAGCATTGGGTATCCCATAAAACTTTGTGTTGTTCTAACTCTTCTCGATTAATATTTGTCAATGCAGATAATTCAATTGGAACAATGGTTTGCGCATAATTACTCGCGATAGGCAACGTTCCCACAAATTGCAAACCCACCGACTTAAACCTGCTTAAAATATCACTAAAATGAAACATTTGCCAATCGGTATTGCTAATTGCTTGAGATAATTGCGCATCATTATATTTCAAATAGGTTTCTACGATGGCTTGTAAAGCCGCATTATTCGCTAAAAGCCCAATTTTTTTCTCTACACACAATTGCAAATAATTTAAACTTTCTCGCCATTTTTCTACATTTGATAACGCGGGCGAGAGGTTTTTTGAATAAGTTGTTATCGATTCTTTTAGCCATTGTAATGTCCACGCAGCGGGCAAGAAGGGATAGACAACCCATAATAAACCTTTGATTTTCAAACTATTTTTAATGTAAAATTCAAGATTATTGTTATGCAAGGCTTGAGGAGAAACAACCAAAAAATCTAATGCGGGAACGTTTTGTGAAATCAAAGAAGGAGAAATCTGAATAAATTGACCTTGCGGATACGCCGCTGCAAGTGATTGTAAAAGCTGTATATTTTTATCAGCAAGATTGCCATAATTAAATTCGCTATCCAAATCCATCGGCGAAAAACCGTGAATGGCTGCCAAATAATTTAACCAAACAGGACTCATTAATGCGTTTTCTAAAACCATTTCTCTATTGTCGGCTGTTTGGTTGATGTTTGTCAATGTATTCAATTTTATTTTAAAAATGGGCGCTCAAATGTTGTTATAGGTCGAGATAGAGGTCTTTTTTCAACAGATCGACCTCACTTTTCAAACGTTGTTCTTCGGCTTGAAGTTGTTTTAGTTGATCGGGCGCGGGTGATTGAGCAACGGCTTTCTTGAGTTGCAATGTTTTTCCTTGCAAATTCTTCACTTTTTTCTTCAAATTATTCTTACGTTGCTCGGCTTGTTTGGTAGTTGTTTGTTTCGCATTCAAATCTCTGGATAATTTCGTTATTTCATCACTAAGAATTTGCGCTTGGTTGCTCAATCGAATTAACTCATTTTGAGCAATAGTTTTTTGTTGTGACAAACCCGATTGTTCATATTCTGCAGACGTTTGAAGTTGGCGAATACTTTCTAAGTTTTGCTGACGTTCAGAAAGGCGCTGATCATAACAACCTGAATTAATCCCTTGCAACCCCCCAAAGAAACCTCCGCCCGATGGATCACATTCAAGCGTTGAAACCGCGCAACCCGTTAGAAAAATAGAAATACTTCCTACTAAAATTAGTTTGTTCATTTGTTTCTCCTTGTTTTACAATGCAATAGTATTGCTAACTGATTGTAATTGGTGGGTATTTTTTTCTAGTTTAATCTTTTGCGTTCTTAAACTATTAATGCGATTTTCCCAAGCCTTTAATTCATTAGCATTTTTTTTACCCGCTTGTTTTTTGGTGTCGGCATGCAAAGTTTCAGCGGTTTTAAGTTCATTTTCAACGGCTTGCAAACTTTTCTTTGCCTGTTGATGGCGTTTATCGATGCTCACTTTTTGTTGACGTAATTGTTCTTTTGCATTGCTATTACGTTGTATTTGTGTTTTTAAAGCACTAATTTGAGCATTATATGACACAATTTCTTGTCTTAAAATGGTATTGGTGTTTTCAATTTCTTGGACTAAATTAGCAACCCGTTGGGTTTCTCCAGCAATCAACGCTTCTTGGCTTGAATAGGCTTGTTTTCTATTTGCCACTTCATTTCCCACGAGAAACCCTGCACCAGCACCCAATCCAGCGCCCCATAAAGCCCCCTCTCTTCCACCAATTAAACCCCCTAATACTGCACCCAAACCCGCCCCAGCTAATGTACCTTCCATTTGTGTAGCGCTTTGATCATCAAATCCCATTTGCGCACAACTTGCTAAGAAAGTTGTTAAGGTAATTGTGGTTGCAGTTTTTAAGAAATATGCTTTCATAATAAAAGTCCTCTTGTTATGTTAATTAGAGCCAATTTCCCATCAAAATAAAAGCGCCCCAATAATAAGGATGTACAAAATCTTTTGGATAATGTTGATTTGCAGCTTGAATAAAAGCCAGTTGGGTTTGTTGCAAGGCTTCACCTTTTGTTAAGTTGTTTTGAGTTTTGATTTGATAAAAATGCCTCATAAACAAACCTGTGCTCCGATCATCAACATGCCATAAAGTTGCAATAACACTCTTTGCACCTTGTTTCTGTGCTAATGCCCCAAATCCTTCCACTTCTTTCCCTTTTCCAATACTTCCCACTGCTGTTTGACAAGCTGATAAGGTTAATAAATCCAATGAGTTAAAGTTATATTCATTACGAATTTGTGCCAAAGTTAAAATGTCAGAATTTCCTAACAATAAATACGCATCTTGATCGGTTTGTGGTTGAAATACAAAATGGCTTGCAATATGTAACACTGGGAAACCTTGATCTAAAACAGCCATTAAAGATTGTTGATTAAATTGTTCATCTAATTTGATAATGCCTGATAAAATGCCTTCTTTGTCATCATTTTTCTCACGAATAATACTATTTAATTCTTTTTCAACTTCAGGCAAAGCGTTAAAGTTTCTCAAAGGTTTTGTAACACCTAACCCTGCTAATTTCCAATCATCTTTGGGTTGATCTTTGAGTTTATCACGAGCCGCTTCGTTGTACATTGCAAAACTAAAACGTTCTGCTAAGTATTTTTCTCCATCAAATAACGCTGCAACTGGCAAATAACGTAATTTACCATCTAATGATAGCATTAATGTTTTTGCTTCCGCTTGTTTTAAATCTTCTGCAATGGGTTGAAATAACCAATTATAAAGGATTTTTGCTTCTTTTTGAAGATTTTGTGTAACCATTTTCATTCGCCGAATATCAGGAGAATGATCAAAGAATTTTCTAAACAATTCAACCTGTTTTTCTAACTCTTTTTCACTCACATTTGCTTCACGACAAATTTGAACTGTTGGAGTCGTTAAAATAATCCGCAGTTTCTCTGGTAACACCAAATAATGCACTAATACTGCTCCATGTCCCATTGTTTGCAAAGTATTTTGTAAAGATTGCAACGTATCCAAATTATATTCTTCAAAGAGTTCTTTTGCTTTATATTCACCAATACACGCATTAAACTCTTTACGTGCTTGATTAATCAATTCTCTCAAATGATTTTTGCGGTCATTTTCAACTGGGGTTAAATTCGTGCGTTGTTTTAAAATTTGAAACTCTTTTGCTAACTCAATTAATTGATGATCGCTATTTTTATTTAAGATTTTTTGAACAGATTGATCTTCGGCGGCTGTTTTGAGTTCTTGAAATAAATTTTCCAAAGGTTTCTTTTGTGCCAACATTTCACCACGCAATTGTTTTTTTTGTTCAACATTATCAGGCATTAAGCGAAGATTTTTGATCTTTTCTCCGATCGAACTTAATTGAGAAAAAATCTGGGTTGATTTCTCAATAAAAGGTTTTTCAAATCCATTAAAACTCACTTTTAACGTGCGATATTTGTTTTCATGATCATTGAAATCCCTGCGCACATAATCATAATATTCTTCCTCTTTCAACATAGTTTCAATTTGCTGTGCTTCAGCGGTTCGACCTTGCTCTAATAAAAGTGAAGCAACACCTTTATAAACCATTGATTTATCATTAAGAAAGAGCTGTTGTAATTCTTTATTTAATTGCGCTAAATTGACCCGCAAACCTTGCAATGTATTCACTGCTTGCTTACCAGTTAAAATCGCGGCTTCCATTTGTCCTTGACAAGCTAATGTTTGACTTAAATTATCTTGAATTGCCCAGAGAAACTCGGGTTGCATTGCGGTTTGAACAATTAATAAAGCCTCTTGCAAAAGTTCCTCGGCTTTCTTACAGTTTCCTTGCGCACGAAATAACTTTGCTTGATTATGTAAAACTGCTGCAATTTGAGAATGTTCTTTACCGAGTTTCTTTTCAAAAATTTCTAAAGCCCGTTGAAATAATGGTAACGCTTCTTTAAACTGTTTTTGGCTAGTTAAAAGTAATCCTAAATTATTTAAATTAATCGCAATATCGGGATGTTCTTTGCCGTAAAGTTTCTCTTGAATAGTTAGTGCTTTCTTAAAATGTTGCTCTGCTTGTTTGGGTTTTCCTAAGGCTTGGTGAATCCACCCCATATTATTTAAACCGATGGCATATAATGCTCTATTTTTATCGGCGTTTTTCTCAAAAATTTGCAAGGCTTGTTGATAATATTGCTCTGCTTTATCGAAATCGCCAATTGTACGATAAACTTGCCCTAAATTATTATAACGGATACCGATATTTTCAGGCGAGGTTTCTTTCTCTGCTTTTTGCTCAATTTCTAATGCCATTTCTAATAATTGAATTGCCTTTGCATAATCACCCATTTGACGATAAAGTTCAGCTAAGTTATTAAAACGAATAGCAACTCTTGGGTGTTCTGTTCCAAAAGAAGTTTTATCTAAGTCTAAGGCTTTTTTGAATAACGGTTCGGCTTCGGTGAAATGTCCGGTTGTTCGATGAAGTTCAGCTAAATTATTGATTGCGATTGCTAAATTTCGTTGATTATCGGGTTGTTTTTCGGTAATATTTAAGGCGCGTTTATAGAGTTCTTCTGCTTGTTTGTAATCCGCGATTGCCATATAAATGCTTGCTAGCCCATTTAAACTTATTGCCACCGACCCGTGATCTTTTCCTAAATGTTGCTCACGGAGTTGTAATGATTCTTCAAAGGCTTGTTTAGCGTTGGCGAATTGATGTTGTTCTTTGAGCAAACTGGCTTGTGCATAAAGCATTGCTGCCGCATCTTTTGGAGAAACTTGGCGACTTTTTGCAATCGCTTGCTGATAAAACGACAATGCTTGAGTGGTTTGACCTGCTAATTCAGCGTCGCGAGCTTGTTGATAAATATCTTTATAAGATTCAGTGGCATACAGGGGCAGCGCCCACAATAATGCACAACTATACCAGAAAATTTTCATATATTGTTCCTCTTAAAGTACAATGTAAGTCGTGTGATGCTAAGTATAAACAAATTCAAGCAAAGCGGTTGCCAAAATTGGGCGGTTCTTCAACCTAACGACAAAAAAACATTATGAATACTATTCGGATTTCTACCAAATTATTATTAAGCTCACTTTTTTTGGTGAGTGCATTAGTATTTGTGGGTGGATACGGGATTTATACCAATCAATTAACCTTTTCGTGGTTAATATTCCAATGCGTAATGTTCGACATTTATCATTAGCAATGGTGGTTTCTCCCACTAAAGAAAAACAAATGGAATTTAATGAAAAACAAATGGCAATTATGTTACATTTGGGTAATGTGATTCCCAACTGGAAAGCAAATCTCATAAATTCACCTCAAAAAAACTTTTCAAATCAATTGTTTGGCGCATGGGAAGATTATAAAGTTGTTAATCGCATTACCGCCGACAAATTCCTAAAAAATCACCAGACTGAAGCCGCAATTAATTCTACCGATGCAGAGAATGAAAAGTTTGAAATCTTATCTGAGTTTCTCAGTCAATGGATTGCAAATGAATTAAAGAATTCTGAAAACAACTACCTTCAAGCAGAAACAAATTATCATTATAGTTATCTTGTGTATATTGGTGTGGTAGTTCTTTTCACTTTGATTGCATTATTAATTAGCTATTTAGTAGGTAAAAATATCACTTATTCTCTCTCTAAAGCCACCGAAATTATGCAAACTATTAGTCAAGGCAATTTAACCGTTCAAATCCACGTTAAAACCAAAGATGAAATCGGCTTTTTATTTCAAACAATGCAAACAATGGTTGCACAGTTGTTTAAAGTAGTACAAAACGTTCGAGAAACCGCCGACCGTTTGAGCACCCGCAGCCAACAAATCCATCTCACAGCTCAAAATATTACTGAAGATGCTAATGCACAAACTATTAATGTTAATCAAGTCAGCAGCTCAATTGAAGAAATCAATTTTTCTACCCTTCAAAACGCTAAAAATGCTCGACAAACTGATCAAATTGCAACCCAAACTTCTCAACAAATGCAAACGGGCGGAGAAGCTGTTGTTGATACCGTTACAGCTATGCGGAAAATCGCAAGTAAAGTTGAATTGATAGAGAATATTGCCTATAAAACCAATATCTTAGCCTTAAATGCCGCTATCGAAGCCGCTCGAGTTGGCGAATCTGGAAAAGGCTTTGCAGTGGTGGCTTTAGAAGTGAGAAAGTTAGCAGAAAATAGTCGTCAAGTTGCTCAAGAAATTGGCGAACTCACAGAAACCAGTGTTAAAATCGCTGAACATGCGGGAAAACTCTTTCAAGAAATCGTCCCAAATATTACAAAAACCGTGAGTTTAGTTCAAGAAATTTCTAACGCTTCAGAACAACAAGCGAATGCCGTTCATGAAATCACTTCTAATATGAATCGTTTAGATCAAAGTGCTCAAAAAAATGCGTCTTCCGCAGAAGAACTTGCTCACACTTCTCAAGAAATGAGCAACCACGCTGAACAATTGCAAAATACAATGGCGTTCTTTAAAGTGAATTAATTATTTGAAAAGGAATTTTTTATGCAAGCATTATTAGTCGTTGCACACGGAAGTCGACGCGCCGCATCAAATCAGGAAGTAATTGATTTAATTGAGATTTTATCATCAAAAACAACCGATTATCCTTATATTACCGTGGCTTTTTTGGAATTAGCGACCCCGTCAATTTCAGAAAGCATTGATAGGTGCGTACAAAAGGGGGCAACCGAAGTCGTTGTTTTACCTTACTTTTTATCGGCGGGTCGTCATGTCAGCGAAGATATTGACAATGCCATTGCTCCAAAACGTGAGGAATATCCGCAACTTACCATTACCATTAAACCTCACATCGGCGCGGCAAATGGCATGGCTGAAATGTTGTTAAACTTGGCAAAAGGATAAAAAGCTATGGAAATCTTAGTGTTATATTACAGCCGCACGGGAAATACCGCACAAATGGCACGACAAATCGCCCGAGGCATTGATAGCGTGGCGGGTTGTCAAGCGCGTTTGCGAACAGTTCCAGCAATATCAACGGTTTGCGAAGCCGTCGAAGATTGCATCCCGTCAAGCGGCGATCCTTACGCGACCGTCGACGATTTGCGCGACTGCGGCGGTTTAGTGATGGGCAGCGCGGGACGTTTTGGAAATATGGCTGCGCCGTTGAAATACTTTTTAGAACAAACCACCCCGTTGTGGCTTACTGGTGCTTTAATAGGAAAACCCGCCGCCGTCTTCACTTCAACGGGTAGTTTGCACGGTGGTCAAGAAAGCACGTTGTTATCCATGATGAACCCCTTATTACATCACGGAATGCTCATCGCGGGATTACCGTATAGTGAAAGCGAGTTGCTCACCACTAAAACAGGGGGAACACCTTACGGCGCGTCGCATTTATCAGGGTCTGAGAGCAAAAATCCCGTCGATGAAACCGAAGCGCATTTATGTCGTGCATTAGGAAAACGAGTCGCCGAACTTGCTCTAAAATTGCAATAAATTTTGGGTTTTACTTTTTTTACAATTGAAAGGAATGAGAAATGAAATTATTGAAATGGATAAGTAACGCCGTTGTAATGAGTGTTGCTCTACAAAACGGGGGCGCAGTTGCAACACCTAATAATGAGAAAGATTTTAGTTATTACGCATTGGTATTATCGTGGTCGCCAGATTTTTGTGCAACGAATGCAAAAGCAGCTAATACTGCTCAATGTGAAGTGGGACGCAAATATGGCTTTGTTTTACATGGACTTTGGCCCCAACATGAAAAAGGTTATCCCGAAAGTTGTTCTAATGAACGTATCCCGAATAATATAAAACAAAAATGTGACGTTTTTCCTACCGTTGGATTATGCAATCATGAATGGACAAAACATGGCACTTGTTCTGGTTTAAATGCGGAAGGTTATTTAGATTTTTCTGCGAAATTGAAAAACAGCGTTGTTATCCCAGATCATTTCAAATCTCCTGAAACAACAGTTCGTACCAGTGTTGAGAAACTCAAAGCAGATTTTGTAACACATAATGCAGGTTTTTCAAATGATTCGATTGCCCCATATTGTTCTGGATCGGGACGCTTTTTAAAAGAAGTTTTCTTTTGTTTTGATAAAGCAGGGAAACCTCGAGCATGCAGTGCAGAAGTCCTACATCGTTCCTCAAAAAGTTGTGCTCAAAAAGAAGGTTTCGTGATTAGAAATGTGAGATAACGTGTTGAAATAAGCAAAAGGTAGTGATATAGTTGCCAAATAATCTTTATATTTCAATGGATTGAGTTAGAACTCCACTTAAATTTATATCACTACCTTGTTTATTTAGTTAGCGTGGCGTTTCTCAAAATCTGCCATGAAAGAAATCAATTTTTGAACACCCGCTTCAGGCATTGCATTATAAATACTCGCGCGCATTCCTCCGACTGAACGATGTCCCGCTAATGTGACTAAACCTTCTTTCTTGGCTTCAGCTAAAAAGGTTTTGTCTAATTCTGCATTTGCCAACGTGAAAGGAACATTCATCCACGAACGTGAGCATTTTTCTACAGGGTTGTTATAGAAACTTGATTGATCAATTGCTGCATATAAAGCATCGGCTTTACGTTTGTTTGTTGCAGCCATTGCGGTTAAACCACCGTTGTCTTTCAACCATTTGAAAACTAATCCCGCCAAATACCAAGTATAAGTCGGCGGCGTGTTGTACATTGATTCTGCGTCAACGTGGGTTTTGTAATCTAACATTGATGGCGTATTGGGTAATGCGTGACCAATCAAATCTTCTCTAATAATGACAATTGCCATTCCCGCTGGACCAATATTCTTTTGAGCACCCGCGTAAATCAACCCGAATTTGCTCACATCAATGGGGCGAGATAAAATGTTTGACGACATATCTGCAATTAAAGGAACATTTCCAACGTCGGGAATATCTTGAAATTCAACGCCGCCAATGGTTTCATTTGGGGTGTAATGGACGTAAGCCGCGTCGGGATTGAGTTTCCATGTATTGCGGGCTGGAATTGTGCTAAAATTGGTGTCTTTAGAGGATGCAACGACGTTGACTTCGCAGAATTTTTGGGCTTCTTTGATGGCTTTTTTCGACCATTCGCCCGTATTGATGTAATCCGCAGTGGTTTTGCCGCGTAATAAATTCATGGGGATCATCGAAAATTGCAACGATGCGCCACCTTGTAAAAATAAGACCTTGTAATTGCTAGGAATTGCCAATAATTCGCGTAAATCAGCTTCGGCTTGTTGCGCAATGGAAACGTACTCTTTACCGCGATGGCTCATTTCCATGACGGACATTCCCGACCCTTGCCAATCTAACATTTCTTCTTTGGCGCGTTGCAGGACAGCTTCTGGAATCATCGCGGGACCTGCACTGAAATTATAGACTCTTGCCATAGTTGTTCTCTCTTGTGGTAACAAAAATTTTAATTATAACATTGGAGGCTTTTGTATGAATAAGTTTTATTTATTTCTGATCATGGGATTTTTAGGTGAATCCGCTTTTGCGTTTGGGTTGAATGTTAAGGATTGTTTGCCAAAATTACCAACTATTTCAACGCCTTCCATAAGTGCCAGCGCAGAAAAGCCTAATTTGCCAGAGATTTCAACGCCTTCCATAAGTGCCAGCGCAGAAAAGCCTAATTTACCAGAAATTTCAACGCCTTCCATAAGTGCCAGCGCAGAAATGCCAAAATTACCAACTATTTCAACGCCTTTGATACCTTCCATTGGTGCAACTGTAGAAATGCCAAAATTACCAACTATTTCAACACCTTTGATACCTTCCATTGGTGCAACTGTAGAAATGCCTAACTTACCAACTATTTCAACACCTTCAATCAGTGCAAAATTAGGTGATTGTTAATGATTGTAGAAACCCCTTCACAACGCGCTTGGCAACGTTTCAAATCTAATCGACGTGGGTTTGTCAGCTTATGGATTTTTGCGATTTTATTTGTATTAAGTTTGTTCGCAGAATTTTTGAGCAACGACAAACCTCTTTTAGTTCATTATCAAGGTTCGTATTATTTTCCAATCATTAAAACTTATTCTGAAAAAACCTTCGGCGGTGATTTCGATACCGAAGCCGATTATAACGATGATTTTTTAAAAGAAAAGCTAAATACATCA
>JFJP01012152.1_pt1 | contig 27906 bp, 24 predicted proteins | sample 431651 | NCBI WGS metagenome assembly JFJP01 (sample SAMN02602958, study PRJNA72255) | Microbial mat metagenome, whole genome shotgun sequencing project. | biome: fresh water; feature: sink hole; material: water; isolation source: purple microbial (photo- and chemosynthetic) mats found in... | reverse complement strand
ATATTAATCCCGCAGGCATGACCACCGCAGAAAAAATGGCGCATCTCCGCAAGTACCGCGAAGGTCAATACGAGCAATTGATGGACGCAGTTTATCAACGCCGTGGCTGGGATGCAAACAGCATTCCCACTCTCGAAAAACTGCGCGATCTGGGCATTGATCTGCCCGAAGTGATCGCAGTGATCGAACAGGCAAAAAAGAAAATTTAGCCAAGTTTTACATAGATAAAACCACGGAGACACAGAGTATTTTCCTTTGTGTTTCCGTGGTTTTTTTTCTTCATCCCTCAGCACTCATCCTTCATCCTTTCCCTCTGCGGGTATAATTCACTCAATGAATTCCCAACAACTAACCTTTCGAAACTATCTCTTATCGGTTATTGCGCTTCTGCTCATTGGCTGGGGCGGAATTGTTGCGCTATTTTATTATTCCCTGCCCCTCGTCTGGGCGCGATGGGGATTTTTCGTACTCGGCATTATGGCTCTGACCGGCACATCCCTTCCCATTGTATATTTTTTTCATCGCCGCTTTCCTACTGAACCGCTTGCAGGACCAAACGTTATTGTGCGCCAGTCTTTGTGGGTGGGTGTATATGGCGCCACGCTTGCATGGCTGCAATTGGGGCGCCTTGTTACCCTTTATGTAATTCTCGGTCTGGCAGGCGGCTTGATAGCCATTGAATATTTTATCCGCCTGCGTGAAAAAGCAAATCGAACCCCTCCGGTGATTTCTGATGACAACTCTGCGTGACCTTCCTTCTGTTGAAGAATTACTGCAAACAAAAACTGCCGCTGAATTAATCGCGCGATTCGGCAGACCATTGACCTTGACCGCAATCCGCGAAACGCTGGATAAAATTCGCGCGCGCTTCTCCTCTGGAGCGATAACGGTTCTGCCACTCCACGACTTGATCCTCGCCCAAACAGATACCCTCCTCAGCGCGTGGCTCAAGCCGACCCTGCGCCTGGTTATCAACGCCACGGGTGTGATCTTGCACACAAACCTGGGACGCGCCCCCCTGAGTGACGCCGCCATCCGCGCCATGGATTTGGCTTCACGCGGATACTCCACCCTCGAATACGATCTCGAAAAAGGCACGCGCGGCTCACGCCTGATCCACGCTGAATCAGTTTTGCAAAAATTGACTGGCGCAGAATCTGCGATGGTCGTCAACAACAACGCCTCGGCAGTTTTACTTGTTTTATCTGCATTGGCAAACAAGAGGCGAGTCATCATTTCGCGCTCACAACTGGTTGAAATCGGCGGCGGCTTCCGCATTCCTGATGTGATGAAGCAATCGGGCGCCAAATTGATTGAAGTCGGCACAACCAATAAAGTCCATTTGCGTGATTACGAAGAAGCCTTGCAGGACGGCGGATCGCTTGTCATGCGCGCGCACCCATCAAATTTTAAGATTATTGGTTTTACCGAAGAGCCGGAACTGAAAGATGTTGTTGAAGTTGCGCACAAAGCGGGCGTCTTTGTTATTGACGACCTGGGTTCAGGCGCATTGTTTGACACCGCCAAATATGGACTAGCTCACGAACCAACCGTTCAAGAGTCCCTTGCGGCTGGCGCGGATGTGGTTTGCTTCTCTGGCGATAAATTGCTCGGCGGCCCGCAGGCGGGAATCATCATTGGCAGGAAAGATTTGATCGAAAAGATCAAGAAGCATCCGCTGGCGCGCGCAGTTCGCGCAGACAAGGCTTGCCTTGCTGGCGTGACCGCCACGCTTTTGCATTACCTCAAAGATGAAGCGGAGCGCGAAATTCCCATTTTGAAGATGATGTCCTTTACGCCGAAGCAGATCAAAGGCAGGGTCGAATCGTGGATCAGAGAGTTGGGGCGGGGCGAAGCCGTCGAAGGCGAATCCACTGTGGGCGGGGGCAGCCTGCCCGGCGAATCATTCCCGACATTCCTGTTGTCGCTCACCGTCGAATCGCCTGATAGATTTTTGAAGAGACTTCGCGCGCAAAATCCGCCTGTTATTGCGCGCACAGCAAACGATAAAATATTGCTTGACCCGCGCACGGTTCTGCCCGAACAGGAAGGCGCGTTGTTGGTTGGGTTGAAAAATGTGTTTGAGGAGATTTGATGAAATCAGAACTGGATGCCCTCATGCAGTCCAAAAATTTGGATGCTTTTATTGTATTTGGAAATGCCGAACACAACCCGCCGATGACCTATCTCACAGGCGGCGGACATGTGAGCCACGCAACCTTAATCAAGAAACGCGGCGAAGAAGCCGCTCTTTTTTTCGGCGACATGGAACGCGACGAAGCCGCCAAAAGCGGATTGAAATTGATTCCCTACAGCAAATATGATATGAACGATCTTGCTAAAAGATCGAACCGCGATAATTTGCTGGCTGCCGCCATGCGCTGTGAATTGATGTTCAAAGACCTGGGAATTTCCGCGGGGCGCGTGGGCGTGTATGGAATTTATGACTTAAGTTCCATCTTTGGCATACTTTCTCATTTGCAAACATTAATGCCCGAAATTGAATTTGTTGGCGAAGCGCGTGAAGATTCCATTTTTATGCGCGCCATGGAAACAAAGGACGAGGACGAAGTAAACCGTATCCGCAAGATGGGCAAAGTCACCACTGATGTGGTCGGCAAGGTTGCGGGTTTTCTCACTTCCTGTGATGTCGGTGATGATGAAGTTCTTCTGAATGAGAATGGTTTACCGTTGACCGTTGGCGATGTCCATTCCAAAATACGTCTTTGGGTTGCTGAACGTGGCGCAGAATTGCCCTCTGGTTTTATTTTTTCAATTGGGCGTGACGCAGGCGTGCCACATTCCGCTGGCAATTTGACTGACCTGATGAAATTGGGTCAAACCATTGTCTTTGATATTTATCCAGCCGAAGCAGGCGGCGGTTATTATTATGATTTCACCCGCACCTGGAGTTTGGGCTACGCCACCCCCGAAGCGCAGGAACTCTTTGATCAGGTAAAAGAAGTCTATAATCAACTGAGTGAAAATTTTGATCTAAATGTGCCGTTCAAAAATTACCAGCAAATGACCTGTGAATATTTTGAAGCCAAAGGACATCAGACTCCGCTTCATACCAGAGCGCCTGTCGAGGGCTATGTCCACAGTTTGGGGCATGGCGTAGGGCTGAATATTCACGAAAGACCATTTAGCGGATTAACCGCCGGCGAGGATCAGCGGCTTGCGCCTGGAGTGGTCATCACCTCTGAGCCTGGGCTGTATTATCCCGAAAAAGGCATGGGTTTCCGCATTGAAGACACACTTTGGGTTCGCCCCGACGGTCGCATGGAAATCCTTGCTGAGTATCCGTATGATTTTGTTTTGCCGATGAAAAAGTGGAGTAAGTAATAAGTGATAAGTGAAAAGTAAATTTATTTATGATTAGACCTCTTGCATAAGTAAAGCGTTGAAAACCACAAAGTCACCAAGACACTAAGCCACTAAGTTTTTTCCTTTGAGTCTTCGAGACTTTGTGCCTTTGTGTCCAAAAATGGACTTTCGCAAGAGGTCTATTGTATGATTTGAAACCTTCAACCTGAAACACATAATGAGTAAAAAATGACTGACTTAAAACCTGCCCGTATTCTTGCTGTAGAAACTTCTTGTGACGAAACCGCCTGCGCCATCGTTGAAAACGGACGCGCGCTTCTTTCCTCTGTTGTCGCTTCGCAAATGGAAATTCATGCGCGGTACGGCGGCGTATATCCTGAAGTGGCATCGCGTCAGCATGTTTTGAGCGTTACGCCGGTGGTGGAGCAGGCGCTCGCGCAGGCGCACCTCACGCTCAACGATATTGATGCGCTCGCTGTTACACAGGGACCCGGTCTCGCGGGGTCGCTGGTGGTGGGCATGAACATGGCAAAAGGACTTGCGCTCGGCACAGGCTTGCCTTTGGTGGGGGTCAATCACCTCGAAGGACACCTTTATTCGGCATGGGTCTACGAAGCAGGCGATCTTGTTCCGCCCGCGCCGCAGTTCCCTTTGATGGCGTTGCTTGTTTCTGGCGGACATTCTGAACTGAATCTGATGACCGATCATCTGACGTATCAACGGCTCGGCTCCACACTTGACGATGCGGCGGGTGAAGCCTTCGACAAAGTTGCCCGTCTGTTGGAACTTGGCTACCCTGGCGGTCCTTCCATCCAAAAAGCCGCCGAAGAGGGTGACCCAAATCGCTTTAAATTTCCACGCGCCTGGCTTGAAGGCACGCATGATTTTTCGTTCAGCGGATTAAAAACATCGGTTTTATATGAAGTGCGTGAGTTGAAGAAAAGGAGCAATACATTGCCCGTCCATGATCTGGCGGCTTCTTTCCAAAAAGCCGTGGTGGATGTGCTTTACAAGAAGACGATCAATGCTGCGCGTGAGTTTGGCGCAAAGGAAATATTGGTTGCGGGCGGTGTCTCGGCTAACCGCGCTTTGCGTCAAATATTCAGGGCGCAGAATGAATTTCCTGTTCATATTCCCCCGCTATCCTTGTGTACTGATAATGCCGCCATGGTTGCCTCGGCTGGGTATCATCGGTACGCGCTTGGGCATGTGTCGCAATTGGATATTGATGTTTTGCCGACTTGGCCCCTGTCACAAGTGGGTGTGTAAAGCAAAGGCGGCATATCCATTAAAACCAAAGCGCGGAATTGACTTGCCCAAGTCAATTCCGCGCTTTACATTAGGAGAATGTATTTACTATTATATTCAGCGAGATAAGTATTTGCTGAATATAACTTAAGGGGCGGATGAGAGTTTTTGAAAATTTGACCAGCAATTATTCCAGCAAATCAGAATGGGTTAAAGCGATCATCAACTCAGGCAGTGAAATTGGTCCTTCGCGCAGAATGATGGGGTCTGCGCCTGTGCAATCTACCAGTGTGGATGGGATGCCGCCTTTGGTCTTTCCTCCATCCAAAATTAAAGGGATGCGTCCGTTGAGTTGGTCGTACACTTCCTGTGCAGTGGATGGGCTTGCCTGTCCTGAAATATTTGCCGAGGTGACGGCCATGGGACCGGCGGCGCGGAGCAGGGCGCGGGCGTTGTGATGGTCAGGGATGCGGACTGCGACGGTGTGGGTGGCGGAAACTGCCAGGGGTAGAATCTGCTTTTTGGGGACGATACAGGTCAAGGGTCCAGGCCAGAAGCGGGCGGCAAAACGGAGAGCCATGTTTGGGATGTCATCCGCAATTTTTTCGAGGTCGCCCAAATCTCCGATCAAGATGGGAATGGCTTTTTCAATGGGGCGGTTTTTAGCAGTGTAGATGGATTCGATGGCGGCATTGTCAAATGCAAGCGCACCCAGCCCGTAAACGGTGTCGGTGGGAAAGGCGATGATGCCGCCGTTTTGCAGGATGTTGAGCGCCTGTCTGATTTCTTCGGCGGGGATAATTTCAGTTTTCATCTTTTCCAAATTCTCTTATAAAGATTTCCACAACTGCGGGGTCAAAGTGTTTTCCAGATTCGGCTTCGATGTATTTTATGACCTTTTCTTTTTGCCAGCCTTTGCGATAGCGGCGATCATGCGAGAGCGCGTCGTACACGTCAATGATGGCGAAGATGCGCGCTTCGAGGGGAATGTCGCTGCCTTTCAATCCGTGCGGGTAACCAGTGCCGTCCCATTTTTCATGGTGGTAGCGGGGAATGGCAAGTGAGGGGCGCAGGTATTCAATGGGGTAGAGCAAGTTGTAGGCAATTTGCGGGTGGGTCTGCATTATTTTTATTTCCTCTGCAGTGAGCGCCCCGGGCTTGTGTAGAATTTCATCGGGAATGCCGAGTTTGCCAATGTCGTGCAGCAGTGCGCCTCGGTGAATGTGGATGAGTTGTTCTTCGGTAAATCCCATTCGAATGGCAATGCGTCCGACCATGTCGGTGACGCGCTGGGTGTGTCCCTGTGTTTCGCGGTCGCGGATTTCCAATGCGTGAGACCAACCTTCAAGCGTGGTTTCGTAGGCATTCCGTATATCTCTGTTTGATCTTCTGAGGGTGTTGACCAGCGCGTTGTTTTTTTGCAGCGTATTTTCAAGTTGATTGGCAATAGCCCAGGTCATTAAGGCCAGGCAGAATAGCGCAATGACGGCTGTGAGGTTATATTCCCATATATAGCCGGTTAGGATGCTGGATGCGGTGTAGGCGGCGGCAGTCAGGGTTGCAAAAAGGAATGAACTGCTTGGGCGGATGACAAAACTGGATATGCCGACGGGCAGGCTAAAGACAACCATCAGGTATTCCATAAACTTGGGGTCGCTTCCAAACGCGGCCGCCAGGATGGAAAAACTGATGGAGATGTAGGCGGTAAGCGTTACATGCCCCTTTTGATTTAATTTCCAGAAAATGTAAAGGGGAATGAATATGATAATGTCTTGAATAAGATAAAGTTCGTATTCTGGAGACTTAAACATGGACAGGACAAATAGGTTGTTAATAAGCATGTGTATTGCAAGCCCAAATAGCAGTGCAATATAGAGCGCAAGCAATTTTCCTTTGCGTTCAAGGGCAGGGTCGGCGGTCTGTATGTCTGCCAGTTTGGACAAGCGATCCCACCATTTTTTGTGAAGTTGCTTTTGAATTTCCATTATGAACACGATGCTCTCTCTGTCTGATTATATACCGCACAGGGTTATAAATTAGTATTTATCTGTGATTGAAAAAGCGGAGTTCAAACAGTGACGTCTATTTTTTGAGTAATGATTCGTGTCAAAATTGTTGTTCATGGAATTGGATTTCGAGCAGGCGGTCATGCCCTGCAAGGTCTTGATGCAGGTGGATGCTGACATTCGAGAATGAATCGTAGGCGAGGCTGAGGGCTTTTACGCCGAGGGTGGCTTCGGTTTCAAGCAGCATTATCCCCTGCGGGGCAAGCCAATTGGGTGCAAGTTCAAACAGGCGGCGGTATGCGTCTAATCCATCTGTGCCGCCGTCAAGGGCGATGGTGGGTTCGCGCCCAAAGATGGGAAGCAGGCGTAAGGTATCGGTAGGGATGTAGGGCGGGTTGGCGCAAATTAAGTCGAAGGATGAAGGACGAGGGGTGAAGGATGAAGAAGGGAGTAAATCACATTCGACAAATTCAATTTGATGTTGTACGTTGAATTTGTCTGCATTATGTTTTGCCACCCGCAGGGCGGCAGGTGAGATGTCGGTGGCGAGGATGCGGGCGTCTGGAACTTGTGTCGCGATGGATATGGCGATTGCGCCAGAACCTGTGCCAATGTCTGCGATGGCGGGGTTACGTTCAGGGTGTTTGGTTGATGAGGCTTGCATCCAGGCGATTGCTTTTTCCACCAGTAATTCTGTTTCAGGGCGGGGGATGAGGACATCTTCTGTGATCTCAAATTCGAGCCCGAAAAATTCCCAGTGACCGAGGATGTAAGGCAGGGGTGTGCCCGCCTGGAATTTTTCAAATGCCTGGGTTGCCGATTCAATTTGCGGTGCGGTGAGGCGCGTATCGAGGTGCGCCAGCAGCCACGCGCGCGGCTGTTCCAGTACGTGGGCGAGGATGATCTGTGTATCAAGTTGGGTTGAATCGTTTTTCAGCCGCGCAGTAAATAGTCTGAGCAGTTCTTCCGCGTTCATTCGGTATTTCCAAATAATATTTTTTGGCGTAGGGGGTGTTGGGAGGCGCAGTTCATAATTGTCCAATAAAAATATTGTGGCGGCTGATATGCCGCCACAATATTTTTATTCATCATCTTCCATGCCCGTTGCGGCGAGCCGTTCTGATTCGTCCTGCGTGGAGAGTTCATCAATAAATTGATCTATTGCGCCGTCCATAACCGAGGGCAGGTTGTAACTTGAGTATCCAATGCGGTGATCGGTGACGCGGTTTTGCGGGTAATTGTAGGTGCGGATTTTTTCCGAGCGGTCTCCCGACCCAACCTGTGAGCGGCGGTCGGCTTCGAGTTCGGCACGGCGTTTTTGTTCTTCTATTTCATATAAACGCGCGCGCAAAATGCTCAGGGCGCGGAGTTTGTTTTGCAGTTGAGAGCGTTCGTCCTGACAGGTGACGATCATCCCTGTTGGTTTGTGATACAGACGCACGGCGGTCGAGTTCTTTTGTACGTTTTGTCCGCCTGCGCCAGAGGAACGGTAGACTTCAATGATGATGTCGGTTTCGGGGATGTCCACTTCCACATCGTCCACTTCAGCCAGTACGGTCACGGTTGCTGTGGATGTGTGGATTCGTCCCTGTGATTCAGTGGTTGGCACACGCTGTACGCGATGCACACCCGATTCATATTTCAGTTTTGAGTATGCGCCTTTGCCTTTGACTTCAAAGATTACTTCTTTGAAGCCGCCGACGCCAATGGCGCTTTCGGACATTAACTCAACCTTCCAGCGTTTGCCATCCACATAGCGAGTGTACATGCGGTACAGGTCGGCGGCAAAGATGGCGGCTTCGTCGCCGCCTGCGCCTGCGCGAATTTCAAAGATGACATTGCGCTCGTCGCGCGGGTCTTTGGGTACGAGCATACCCCTGATTTCTTTTTCAAGTTTTTCGATCTTTGGTTCAAGATCGTCCACATCGGCTTTTGCCAGCGCGATCATTTCCGCGTCATTTTCTGAAATGATAAGGGCTTTGGCTTCGTCGAAACTTTTCACCGCCTGACGGTATTCGCGCGCCTTCAAGATCAACGGTTCCAGATCAACGCGTTCTTTGTTGATCTCTGCGGCGCGTTGATAGTTGAGTGTCACATCCAGCAGTTCATCGCCCAATTGTTCGTATCGTTCTTCAATTGCTTTTAATTTGTCGAGCATATCTTAATCCATTGTTGGAGGGTTGCGAATTATTTGAAACGCAATAACGGCGCATTCCATGAATGCGCGAAAAAAAACGCGGCACGCGAAACTGTGCCGCACAGGCATTATTATATCATTTTGAACTTAGAGAGCGTTTCTTAAGTACAAATTTGTACAAGAAAAGAGCATTATCCACAGAGATTTTTACAGGTTTTTCTCAGTGACCTTCGTGATCTCAGTGGTAAAAAGCCTTTAAGAAACACTCTCTTAACTTAAAATTTTGAAACTGCGGAAAGCACCATCGAAAGGATCAGAATAATTGCAAATATCGCAAAAAAGATTTGAGCCGATTTTGCTTTTTGCTTTGTTGCGCGGTCTGCTTCTGTGGTTTTTGTTTGTTTTTTGTTTTTTGAGATTTTTCCAGTCATTTTTATACTCGCTATTTAATATGTTTGTAAAAGGCTTGGGACATTACCTTTTCAAGTTCGTCAATTGTAACAGGCTTCATCACGTATCCATCTGCGCCCAGTTGCATGGCTTTATCTACCATCACATCTGCGGCTTCAGAGGAAAGCATGATGATTGGCAGGTTTTTCCACTCTTTACGGCGGCGCAGAAATTCCAGCATATCCAATCCGCTGACTTCGGGCATGTTGATGTCCAGCACCATTAGGTCAGGTTGTCCGCCTGCCAACAGGGCTTGTGCGGCAGTCCGTGGATTAAAAAAATACTTTGTCTCGCAGTCCAGTAGTTTGAGCATCAAACTAACCGCGCGCCCCATTTCTTCATCATCATCAACGATCCAGATTAGTTTCATTTTTTTATGTTCTCTTCAACGTAATTTAAGAACTCAAAGAAGGTAATTTCGGTGTTTGTAAAATCGTGCCTTTGCGGATCTTCATAAGGATGCCAATGCCAGGCGGTACCTGAATTATCTGCGCCAAAAATGCGCTCATTATTTTTGATTTGGGCGAACGCTGTTTTTTGCGTTTCCGAACTGTAATATACATCCAAAAATGTGCGGTTTGCAAGGGAAATTCTGATGCGGACTTGTCTTCTAGTCTCACTTATGATTTGGATTCGCATTACTGCTTGTGAGTTTGAGCAAATACCCAGGATGTTTTGCCTAAACTCGGCCGCGCTTATGACAGCCATTGCTCATACTCCATCAAATCTTGCATCTCAACGATGTCAGTTTCCCACTCCCACCCATCTTTTTCAATTTCATATGAATATGGGTTTTCGATTTCTCCGTTTTTACACGACTCTTCAAAGTCTGCAAATGACATGCCATATTTTTTTTCGTAGACCGAGATTTTTTCCTGTAGTGCGCGAATTTTTAGTTGAAAGAAATCTTTTAAGATTTTTGATAGCGCATCATTAATATTGGAAACACCTGCTGTTTGTTGCAGGATTTCATAAATTGGGTTGGATAAAGAAACAGATTTTGTAATCATGCTTACTCCTATTCCAAATGCGCTTTTATTGATTCCGCCGCATTTCTGTTTACGCCTTTGACCGCGGCTAATTCTTCCAGGGTGGCTTCCTTGATCTTATCCATGGAGCCAAAATGTTTCAAGAGCGCTTTTCTGCGCGTGGGTCCAATACCGGGGATGGAATCCAGTTGAGATGCCAGTCCTTGTTTGGTGCGTCTTGCGCGGTGGGCTGTGATTCCATAACGGTGCGCCTCGTCGCGGATTCTCTGCACCAGGTAAAGTCCCTGTGAATGGCGCGGCAGAATCAGCGGCTGGCTGTTATGGGGGAAGAAAATTTCCTCTTCCTGTTTTGCAAGCCCAACTACTGGCACTTTGTCGAATAGATCGAATTGTTCGAGGACTTTGACCACGCGGCTCAGTTGACCTTTACCACCGTCAATAATGATCAGATCAGGCAGGAAGGAAAAAGACGCGTCAGGTTTCGACCCTGGGGCTGGATTCTCGCTGAGCGAAGTAGAAGCGCTCCACCTTTTGAATCTGCGTGTGAGCATTTCCTCCATTGACGCAAAATCATCTGGGGCGCCAATGCTGGTGCTGTCAATGTTGAATTTTCGATATAGGTTTTTGGCAGGCGTGCCTTGCTCAAATACGATCATCGCGCCGACGGTTGCCACACCCTGCGTGTGACTGACATCATAACACTCGATACGGTTGGGCGGCGCCGATAATTTTAACGCAGACTGTAATTCGCCGAGCGCCTGTTCCTGTTTATGAGCATCTGCCTGCCATTGGGCGCGGAGCGCCTGCAAGGTCTCGGATGCGTTTTCAGCGGCCATCTCCACCAGATCGTGTGGTTGACCATCTTTCGGCACGAATAATTCCACTTTTTGTCCGCCGCGTTTAGACCTGAGCCACTGCCCGATGATCTTTGCTTCCTCTACCTGTATTTCTTCCGGTATCATTACCTGTTCGGGAATGTTGGCGGCTTCGGTGTAGAACTGTTTGACGAATTCCGTCATTACTTGCTGGTTGTCTGTATCTTCGGTGCCTTCGAGGATGAAGTATTCGCGTCCGATCAGTTTGCCGCCGCGAATAAAGAAAATCTGCACGCAGGCTTCGCCGTCTGTGCGGGCCATGGCCAGCACATCCGAATCTTTGTAATCAGATGCAAAGACAATTTTTTGTCTTTCAACAATGGAGCCGACGGCTTTCAATTGGTCGCGCACGGCGGCGGCTTTTTCGAAACGCATTTCTTCTGAGGCTTTTTGCATCTCTGCTTCAAGCCGCGTTATGATCTCTTCGCTGTGTCCGCTGAGGAATTCCATCAGGTCAGAGATCATTTGGCGGTACCCAGCCTGGGACGCTGATCCTATGCAGGGGGCAACACACAGTTTGATGTCAAAGTAGAGACACGCGCGTTTATCGAGTCCGGTAATTTCGCGGTCACAGGTCAGGTAGGGGAAGATGTGGCGCAGGGTGTCTAATGTTTGGTAGACCGCCCATGCAGAGGTGTACGGACCGAAATAGCGCGAGCCATCTTCGACCATTTGCCGTGTGACGGTTACTTTGGGATATGGCTCATTCCAATGAATTTTTATGTACGGATAACGCTTGTCGTCTTTGAGGCGGATGTTGTATTTGGGGCGGTGCTTCTTGATTAGGTTCATCTCAAGAATGAGCGCCTCAAGTTCCGAGCCGACCACGATCCATTCGATGTCTACAATGTCGCGCACAAGGCGGCGGGTCTTCGCATCGTGACTTGAATCAGAATGGAAATATGACCGCACGCGGTTCTTCAAACTGATGGCTTTGCCGACGTAAATAATAGTCCCTTCGGCATTGCGGTAAATATAACAGCCCGGCTTGGCAGGCAGCGTTGCAAGAATACCTTGCAGTTTCTCAGAAATTTCCATTGACAGCAATTATAAATTAGAAACCCAGTGACCCCAATTACCTGTTTACTTTTTTGATTTTGAATTTACAATGACATCAAACCAATTCAAAAGGAGATAATAATAATGGAACCAACTTTTTCAAACGTACCTGCGTCAAACATGCCTGTTAAATCTGGCGGCGGAAATGAAAAAATCATGGCGATTGCTTCGCTGGTATTGGGCGTCCTTAATTTATGCGCGTGGTTTTTGCCGATCTGTGGTATTCCACTTGCCATTATTGGTATCGTTCTTGGCTTTCTTGGGATGAAGGACTCATCTCAAAAGACGATAGCCATTATCGGCATGGCGTTGTGCGGGTTTGGTTTGTTGCTGGCTTGTGGAAATGCCGCCTATGGCGCGTATGTTGGATATACTCAGGGTGTCCAAGGTTTGATCCCATAATTCAAGCTTCAAAAAAAATAAAAAAACGCCCCTTGAAATTTTGATTCAAGGGGCGTTTGCTTTTACCGTTTACTTGTTAACTTCTGTCGCGGGTGGTTGAGGCATACGATGTTCGCCCGGTAGAAGCGGCATTTCTGCCATGGCATAGGCAAATTCATAGGCAGTGTCTGCTCCGCCTTCGCCCACAATGGGTTCGATCAACCCATTTTCATTTGAATCTACGCCAGAGACCACTTGTACTGAAAGCGCTGTCATTTCTTTAATGAGCGGTTTCATTTCTGCGCTGAAGGGCATTTTTTGTAATTGCAGGGCTTTTTCAAGTATCTGCTCTGTCCAGCCTGTCATATTTTCGCCGCAGGTCACAACATTGGCGCTGTTTAATTTTATATTTTCTGTCGCATCAACAGCCTGCGCGGCGAAATTTGCGTGCGAAATGGACTGGGCAATGTAACCTTGATCGGTGTAGCCCGGGTCTCCATTGTGCAGCAACCCAAACCTATCACTGGGATCGTTGACCGTGCCATCCGCATTCCAATCTTTGTACTGACTTGTGTTTGCATTGCCCACAATTTGGTTGATGATCTCTTCGGTTTTTAAGCGCATGAGTTCTTCATCGCCATTTGAGTAGGCTTTATTCAACTCATCTGTGCTGGTTGCGAGGGTATCTGACGTAGCCCATAATCCCTGAATGAGCGCAGTTGCATTGGGCGCAGTTTGGAATGAAACAACAAGGTGCCGCACATGGATGAGAGCCAGCGGAGGAAATACAGAGGATGCGATAATTTCATCCATTGCTTCGTTTGGCCTTGGATCATTATCCACTTCCAGCGTGACTTCGAGTTGGTCAAAAACCAACAGAATATTTTCCTGATTTGGGTTGGTAAAAAACAACTGCCCCTGCCCCGCCTCATCCATTTTGACTGTGCCTATATTGCGTCGAACTTCTCCGCCTTGAGCAAGTAACCATACTTCGTAATGCGTCCCCGCTTTCAGCGTTGGGAGCGCGGAAAATGAAATTGACACTTTATCCATTATCAGATACGAGTCTGAAAACGAAATACGCCCAATGGGTTGATTTTTATTGATCACAGGCGCAGACCAGAAACGGGATGCGGCGAAGGTCAATGCGATGATCAGAAGTGTGCCTACGCCTGCCCATAGCCAGGGGAAGGGACGCGCCTGCCTGGGCGTTTCAACAGGCGTTTTAGCAATCTTCAACAACCTTATTGTGTCTGCCGACACAGTGTGTCCGTTGAAGACCGCTGTGAACTCATCGGCTAAGTCTTTGGCTGTGGCGTAACGAATTTCGGGGTCTTTTGCAAGCGTGCGATCAATGATCAGTTGCAGATCAGGCGAGATACCAAAGATTGGCGGCGGCGGATCGTTCAGATGTTTCATCAGAATGCCAAACGATGATTCCGCGTCAAAGGGAACCACGCCCGCCAGCATTTCATACAACATCACACCAAGCGAGTAGATATCGGTCTTGTGGGTTACTTTTTCGCCGCGCGCCTGTTCGGGACTCATATAAGCGGGCGTGCCAGAAACTGTTCCGGTTGAGGTTTGGATCGATGAATCCAGCAGGCGAACCAGCCCAAAGTCAGTCAGAATCGGGTCTACATCTTCGGGCAATGGTTGTTCGGCATCCACGGGTCCGCTGGCTGAACGTAGCAATACATTGGCGGGTTTTATGTCGCGATGGATAATGTGTTTGCTGTGGGCGTAATCAATAGCAGAGGCAAGCGCAGAAAGAATCTGCGCCACCATTTTGAGCGGTAGTTTTTCTTCGCGTTTGTGCAGGGCTTTTAAGTAATTTCCAAGCGAAGCGCCCGGTATGAGTTCCATGACGAGGCAGGGTTGTTCATCCACCAACTCGTAATCAAATACTTGAATGATGTTGGGATGCCGCAGGCTGGCAACCACGCGCGCTTCGCGTTCAAACCGCTTGTGATTATCAGGGTCGCTATCAACCTGCTCACGCATGATCTTGACGGCTACTTTGCGGTTGAGCGCGGTATGCTCGCCGAGATACACTTCAGCCATGCCGCCGCGCGCGATAAATTCACCAATTTGCACTTGACCTAAAGTTTTACCAGTCCATTTTGACATTTGCGGATTATACCCGATAGTATAATTCGACGACTTGTGAGGAGATTTCAATGACAATGATGCTTGAAGAAATACTGCGCGACCACCTGCGTGTACGCCACTTGACGCTTGCCGCCGCAGAATCCTGTACCGGTGGTTTGGTCTCAGATCGGATCACCAATGTTTCGGGGTCGTCGGAATATTTTCCCGGCGGGGTTGTGGCTTATTCCTATGAAGCCAAAGCCAATTTGCTCAGCGTATCGTGGGATACGCTCAATGCGCATGGCGCTGTGAGTGGAGAAACCGTGCTTGAAATGGCGCACGGTGCGCGCAAATTATTTAACGCCGATATTGGCATATCAGTCAGCGGTATTGCGGGCCCAACGGGTGGCTTGCCGGGGAAACCTGTTGGCACCACATGGTTTGGGCTGGCGACGAACACAGGTGAATGGGCGCGTCATTTTATTTGGGATGGGGATCGTATACAAAATAAACATCACTCATCAGAAGCCGCGCTTCAGTTTATTGTGGATTATCTTGAAGGAAAACTTGCATGAACACAGTTGTTCTTATTTCTGCAAATGCCGAGTGGCGCGTGGTGCAGGAGTTGTATCCAACCCTTAAGATTCAGCACTCGCCCTATGGTGAATTCGCTGACCTTCCCACGTTGAACGTTGAACGTTTAACGTTATTCCACGGCGGCTGGGGAAAAATTTCGGCGGCGGCTACGGCGCAATATGTAATTGACCATTTCAAACCCGATCTGTTGATCAACCTGGGTACTTGCGGAGGATTCTCAGGACGCATTGAAACGGGAGCGATCATCCTTGTGGATCGAACGCTGGTCTACGACATCATCGAGCAGATGGGCGATGGCGCCGAGGCGATTGAGCATTATTCAACGGAGATCGATCTTTCGTGGTTGGATGATAGACGATGGACTGCGGACGATGGTTTATCGTCTATTGTCCGCGGTCTGTTAGTTTCTGCCGACAGGGATATTGTCGTGGATGATATTCCCATGCTGATCGAAAAATACGATGCAGTTGCCGCAGATTGGGAATCGGGTGCAATTGCATGGGTGGCGAAAAAGAACAATGTCCGTGTTTTGATTTTGCGCGGAGTTACGGATCTGGTTGGAGGCGATGGGGGAGAAGCCTACGGCAACATCGAATTATTCCGCGAGCGGACAAAGACCGTGATGAGCGAGTTGTTCCGTCAGTTGCCTGAGTGGTTGAAATCAAGTGACAGTCACCTTTAAGGTGACTGTCACTTTTTAGCAAACGAAAGGCGAATCCCGATTCAATTGGATAATGGAATGCGACGTATCCTCCAGTAAAAAAAGTAAGTAACTTGACTGACTTCAAATTCAGCGTCTTTCTCTGCTATTCTTTGCAAGGCAGTTAATAAAAAAATCGGATGTCATTTGGACATCCGATTTTCATTTACTTTCCCAATCTTCCCCGCTCCACATCAATTACTTCATTCTCCAACTGCTTAAACAGTGGACGTGGTATCTGATCCTGTATCAAGTAGCATTGGAACGTTGGATAAAACATCGCCAGTTGCTGGATTTCGAAGAGTCACATAAGCAACTGGCGCAGGTGGATTGTAATTTTCTGCATCGTACTCAGGCATTGGGCTTTTCCTCAGTGACAGTCAGCTCGAAACGAACCGCATCCTCACGCCGAGCGAAATGTGGCGAAAGAATTTGTACCGGTTTTTTACTGTCAAGCGTCACATGGATCACTTCTTCAGTGACAACCACATACACCTTTGCGTTCTCAGGCAGTTGCACTCCTTCATTCAAAAGGATACTGCCTTTTTGGACAACACCTTCATAAGTTATAAGAGTCATGGGACACCTCTAAAAAGATTATAGCACGGGAATTATTTGCCTAATCTCGCTCTCTCCACATCAATTACTTCATTTTCCAACTTCTTGAACAGCGGACCTGGCTGATTCAATTTCTTCCCCGGCTGTAAATCGCTGGGTATCCATTGCGCGTTGGTGTTGTTACCATCTGGTCTCTGACCAGATGCAGAAGTTGCCCTATACCGCAAAACCGTATGCTCGCCGAGTGAGTCTTTCACAGTCTCGGTGTATTGCTCGCCGAAGAGCGGAGTTTCATAATTAAAGTACGTGTGCAGTTTTTCGCAGGTGAACGGCAGGAACGGGGCGAACATCACCTTGAGCGAGTCAATGGCTTTGAGCGCAGTGTAAACGGTCTTGCCCGCTTCGGCTTTGTCCACTTTGATGGCTGACCACGGCGCGTTGACGTCGAGATATTGATTGACCACGGTGGCGAGTTTCATCGCTTCACCCAAGGCGGAACGCAGGCGCACGGCATCGAGTTCCGCTCCCACAGTGTTGAATCCATTTTCGATGGTGGCGAGCAGTTCAAGGTCGGCGGGGCGCAACGCAAGCGCACCCTGAGCCGTGTCGAAGGGCACATCGGGCACATGCCCATCCCAATTCTTGTAACAAAACGCCAGCACGCGGTTCGCAAGGTTGCCCCAGGTGGCTACCAGTTCATTGTTGTTGCGCGCCACAAACTCCGCCCAATCCCAGTCGCTGTCTTTGCTTTCGGGCATATTGACGGTCAGGTAGTAGCGGATGGCATCCGGATCAAAGCGAGTCAGCGCGTCGCGTCCCCAGATCGCCCAGTTGCGCGAGCCGCTGATCTTCTTGCCTTCGAGATTCATAAATTGATTGGCGGGCACATCGTACGGCAAAATCAGCGGGATTTTTTCGCCAGTGAAGATTTCCATGAACGCGCTTCCAACTCCCATTAACTCGGCGGGCCATAAAGATGTGTGGAAGAAGATGTTGTCCTTGCCGATAAAATGATATTGCTTCGCTTTGGGATTTGTCCACCAATCGCGCCACGCTTCGCCACTACCCGATACCTGACTCCACTCGATGGGAGCAGAGAGATACCCGATAACGGCTTCGAACCACACGTAGAGTTTTTTCGTTTCCCAACCCGCCTCGGTGACCGGAACGGGGATTCCCCAGTCGAGGTCGCGGGTGATGGCGCGCGGCTTGAGTCCCTCGGCTTCGACCTTTCTCAGCGATTCGCCCAGCACGGTATCGCGCATGTAACTGGAGCGATCCTGCAAGTATTTTTTCACATCGGGTTCGAGTTTCGATAGGTCAATAAAATAATGTTCGGTGTCACGCAGTTCAGGCGAAGATGTATCGCCTTCAACTTTTGATTTCGGGTTGACAAGTTTGGTCGGGTCAAGCACATTGCCGCAGGCATCGCATTGGTCAGAGCGCGCACCATCGGTGCCGCAGATGTAGCAAGTCCCTTCAATGTAACGGTCTGGCAGAAAGCGTTTCAAGCCAGGCGAGAACCATTGCGGCTCGGTCTTCTTGAAAAGGTATCCGTTCTTCTCCAATGCCAAAAAGATGGTCTGCGAAACCTTGAAATGATTCTCGCTGTGGGTGGTGGTGTACAGGTCATACGAGATGCCAATTTTCTGAAACAACTCAATGAAGCCCTCATGATAGGACTTGTACACTTCCTCGACCGGCTTTCCGAGTTTATCCGCGCTCATGGTGACGGGCGTGCCGTGTGAATCGGTGCCGGTGATCATCAACACCTTGTCTCCCTTGAGGCGGTGATAACGCGCGGCAATATCTCCGGGCAGGTGTGAACCCGTCAGGTTTCCGACGTGAATTTCAGCATTGGCATAGGGCCAGGCGACAGCAATGAGGATGTTCTCGTTCATGGGTAACTCCGCGTAAAATTCTTGATTTATATTTGATGAATCAAACGGTGATTTGCATTTGGCTGACAGCCAATCACTAAAAAAGAAACGGACTGCCCGCGTTACTGGGCAGCCCGTTATTCGTGCAGGGACGAAAAACTAACGTGCTTTCCAGGCGCGGGTATGCATCTTCATATTCATTCGCATGATGTCAGCAGGTTTTGTTTTCATGGCGTGTAGTTTACTATGTCCCGTAATAAGTTGCAAGGTGATTTATTTTTTGCGGCAATTCCCAGTATGAAAATATTTGTAATTGGCAACTAATTCCATGCTTATTGCGCTCATCTCTTCAACGAGGGGAGTGGCTAACCTTATGGGCTTGCCAAATGATTTCACCACGGAGCACACAGAGATCACTGAGAAAAAACTCTTAAAATCTCTGTGGTAAAGGAGGCTTAGCCCATTCTGTTAGTCATTTCCTTCAATACGCCTGTAAGAATTTTCAAACCTTAATGTGTTAAACTATTAATGTACTTTTGATTTATCAACTGGCAGCGGAGGCAGCCATGGCTTGGCATAAAAATCGAACAATAGTTTGGTATGCTATAGTTGGTTTTCTGGCGGGGTTTATATTTCCCATTTTCGGGTTTGGACTTGAGTTTAGCGCGGAACATCTGCCCTTTACTCTTGATTCTTTTTTATACATTCAACAGACGCAATCTTTAATTTGGATCGTGGAACTTGCTCCGCTGGTTTTGGGGTTTATGGCGGGGCTAATTGGTCGGCAGCATAGTTTTTCCGTCATCATTTCTCAGGCAAAAAAAGAATGGGAAACCACTTTCGACGCCTTTTCTGATCCGATCTTTATCACAGATCCAGAGGGGCGTATTATTCGTTGTAATCATGCAGCGTTGGACAGGCTAAACTCAACCTACATTAAGTTGCTTGGCAGGAAATTGACAGACGTTTTAGTTGAAGGTCAAACGGAAGATACTGGGATTATTGAGTGCTCTGAGAAAGAACGTGTCTGGTTTGAACGAGTATATGATGTGACATTGTGCCCCGTCACTGTTGATGGTGTGGTACAGAGTACGATTTGTATTCTGCATGACATCACCAAACGTAAACAAACCGAAGAGACTCTGCGAGAGAGTCAGTCGCTGTATCATTCACTCGTTGAAGTTTCACCCTTGAGCATTTGCCGTAAAGACCTGGAAGGACGTTTCACGTTTGCCAACCAACGCTTCCTGGAACTGTCGCAAATTACGCTTGCAGACCTTGTTGGAAAAACTGATTTCGATCTGCACCCGTCAGAGTTGGCTGAAAAATATCGAAACGATGATCTATCGGTGATGGAAAGTGGGCAGGTTCGGGAATTGATCGAAGAGCGCGCTGTCCACATTGGCGAGACCGCCATCGTCCAAAGCATCAAAGCGCCAATTTATGACGGGGCGGGAAGGATCAACGGCATCCAGATTTCCTTCTGGGACATTACCGACCGCAAACGGGCAGAAGCTGAGTTACAAGCGCTTTTCGCGGCCATGACCGATGTAATTATCGTTTATAACGCTGAAGGACGTTATTTAAAGGTTGCGCCAACCAATCAATCCAATTTATATCGTCCGCCTGCCGAGATGGTTGGGATGACTGTCTCGGAACTTTTTCCGCCCGAACAGGCTTCCTTTTTCCTTGGAAAAATTCAACAAACCCTGGAAACAGGTGAGTTAACCAGCGCCGAATACAGATTGACCATTGATGGGAAGGATATTTGGTTTTCTGCCCTTATCTCACCCATGTCAGCGGATTCCGTCATTTGGGTGGCGCGAGACATTACCGACCTCAAGCAGGCGGAAGAGAAATTGATGGTCGAGCGTAATTTGTTAGGTACCCTGATAGACATCCTGCCGGACAATATTTTTGTTAAAGATGTCAACGGACGCTTGATTATGGATAACATTGCGCATCGACGCCTTTTAGGTGCAATTGTGATGGCAGAGGTTGCGGGTAAGACGGATTTTGATTTCTTCCCCAAGGAATTTGCTGTGTCATACTTGGCCGACGAGCAGAGCATCATACAATCAGGTGAGTCGATGATTAATCGCGAAGAACTCACTGTTGATAAGGATGGCAATCAAAGATGGCTGCTAACAACCAAGGTTCCGTTACACGATCAGCAGGGGATTATTACCGGCATCGTAGGCATTAACCACGATATCACCGAGCGAAAGCAGTTGGAATCGTCATTGCAGGAAAGCGAACGACGTTTCAAGTTGGCTTCCTGGGCAACGAAAGATGTTATTTGGGAACGCAACTTTCTCACCAATACAATCTTGTGGAACGAAAGTATGCGCATGGTATTCCATTTTCCGTCCGGGGAAATTAAGCCGACTGTTGAATGGTGGCAAGATCATATCCATCCTGCAGAACGGGTCAAAGTGACAAACAGTATCCAGGCAGTAATTGAACAACGAGGAAATTTTTGGTCAAACGAATATCGCTTTCGCCTGTTTGACGGCTCATACGCGAATATCTTTGACCGTGGTTATATTTTGTATAACGAGCAGGGTGAACCAACGCAGATGATTGGGGCTATGGTTGATATTACCGAGCAAAAGCAGGCGGAAGAGAGATTGGAGGCTGAGCGTAATTTATTAACTACACTGATTGATAATATACCCGACTATATTTATGTTAAGGATGTCGATAGCCACTTCATCATGAATAACATCGCGCATCGACGGGTTTTGGGAGCAGCCACGCAGGAGGAGATTTCGGGCAAGACAGATTTTGATTTCTTCCCCAAGGATCTTGCTGAGCCATATTTTGCCGACGAGCAGAAAATCGTCCAATCAGGCAAATCGTTGATTAATCACGAAGAACCCACCGTTGACAAGGATGGCAATCAAAAATGGCTGTTAACAACCAAAGCGCCGCTGCGTGATCACCAGGGAGTCGTTACAGGCATTGTGGGCATTACCCGCGACATCACAGAGCGAAAGCGAATAGAAGAGAGGTTGTTGGTTGAGCGTAATTTGTTGAATACGCTGATTAATAACATACCCGACTATATTTATGTAAAGGACATGCAGGGATGCAAGATCATTTCCAACACCGCAGACTGGCAGGGATCAGGCGGGAAGACAATGGAAGAGGTGTTGGGGAAAACAGACTTTGATACATATCCGCCTGAATTGGCCGCCAAGTTTTGGGCTGATGACAAGTCCGTTCTTGATTCAGGAATACCGATCGTAAATTCTCAGGAACCTGGCCGCGATGGCAAAGGCAATACAAGATGGGTGTTGACCACGAAAGTTCCATTGCAGGACGCAAATGGGCAAATTATGGGACTTGTGGGAATTGGGCGGGATATTACCGAACAAAAACAAATTGAATTGGAAACCATTCGCCAGAAGCAATACTTCGAATCGCTCGTGCAAAATAGTCCAGTAGCCATTGTTGTCATGGATACTAATGAAAATATTGTATCCATCAACCCTGCATTCGAAAAATTATATGGTTATACAACCGAAGAAGCCGTTGGCGTCCAGTTGGATTCACTGGTCGCAACAGAATCAATGCATGAAGAAGCAGCCCGTTATTCTCAGGAAATCATGCTGGGAGCCATTCACGCAGTGGTCAGGCGCTCCCGCAAAGATGGCACACTGGTGGATGTTGAACTATCTGGCGTGCCCATCATTGTTGAGGGCGAAAATTTAGGCGGGCTGGTTCTATATCACGATATTACTGAATTGGTTCAATCTCGCCGTGAAGCTGAAGAAGCCAACCGCGCTAAAAGCGAATTTCTCGCCAACATGAGTCATGAGATCCGCACCCCAATGAACGGTGTGATCGGTATGCTCGAACTGGCGCTGGATACAAAACTTACATCCGAGCAAATTGATTACCTGCAAACATCACTGCACAGCGCAGAGGCGCTCCTTTCCCTGCTGAACGACATTCTTGACTTCTCCAAGATCGAGGCAGGCAAACTTGAACTTGAAGCGATCAATTTTAGCCTGCGAAATGCGGTCGAAGATGTAGCCTATACACTCGCCAAACGCGCGCAAGACAAAGGACTGGAAATGGCCTGTCTCGTCGATCCAGACCTCGCATCTTCTTTACGCGGCGACCCGGGACGCTTACGACAAATACTGGTCAACCTTGTTGGCAATGCCATTAAGTTCACACATCAAGGCGAGATCGTCATTCGTGCTGAACCAAGAGAAAACACAGAGCGCCATGTGACTGTGCATTTTTCAGTGCAAGATACAGGCATTGGCATTCCTTATGAAAGGCAAGCCGCTGTCTTTGAACGCTTTACACAGGCTGATGGAACCACCACGCGCACCTACGGCGGAACAGGGTTGGGACTTACAATCTCGAAACAATTGGTTGAAGTGATGGGCGGAAAAATTGGGCTTGAAAGTAAACCCGGAATTGGAACTACCTTTTGGTTTGACATACAATTTGAAAAATTGATTCTTGAAAAACGTGGCGTTACAGGTCCGCTTACTTCTGGTCCTGTAAACCTCACCCATGCGCGCATCCTCATCGTAGACGATAACCAGACCAACCGCATGGTACTCATAAAAAATGTTGAATCGCTTGGCTCGCGGGTTGACGCTGTTTCCAGTGGGGCAAAAGGTATCGAGAGTCTTCGCAACGCGCATCGCGCAGGCGACCCGTATCACATTGTTTTGCTCGACATGCAAATGCCAGGCATGGATGGCGAACAGACAGCCCGCGCCATCAAAAGTGATCCATCCATCAAAGATGCAAAAATTCTTATTCTCACATCCATGGGACAGCGTGGAGATGCCGCCCGCCTTGAGGCGCTGGGTTGCTCTGGCTACCTGCTTAAACCAGTCAAACAACAAATGCTATTTGACGCCGTTTTGGCCGTGTTGGGGCGCAGCGCTGACGAGACGCCAAGCCTCATTACACGCCACATGCTTTCTGAGAAAAGAAACGAGGGCATTCGTCTTTTATTGGCTGAAGATAATCCCGTCAATCAAAAACTGGCGGTCATCTTATTGCAAAAAGCAGGCTATCTGGTTGATGCCGTAGAGACGGGCACGCAGGCATTCGAAAAAGTTCAAAACAACCCGTACAGCGCCGTATTGATGGATGTTCAAATGCCTGAGATGGACGGCTTTGAAGCCACGCGCCTTATCCGCGCATGGGAAACAAAAACCGGACAACACATCCCGATCGTTGCCATGACCGCCTATGCCATGGCTGGCGACCGCGAGCGTTGCATTGAGGCTGGCATGGACGATTACGTAACCAAGCCGCTTGAACCGCGCGCATTATTCAACGCCATTGACCGCTGGACGCAAAAAAACGATTCTGGAAAAATAAACCAAACCATAAAACAGGATCAACCCACAGACTCACAACAGGAATTTTCTCCCATGTTGGCCGCTGATTGGGTTGGAGGAAGCGAACCCGCCCCCTCTTTCGAAACGCCCGATCCTGATCCCGTTTCCCAGGCAGAGTCCACCCTTGAGCGCCCGCCCGCAGACCTTGAAGGCGCCTTATTCCGTTTTGACGGCGATCGCGCCTTTATGATGGAAATGTGTAGTGAATTTAAAGATCATTTGCCCCATCGCATTGAAGAATTCAAATCCGCTTTAAGTAATGGTGATATGAACAGCCTTTGCAGATTGGCGCATAACCTGAAAGGCGTATCCCTAAATTTCAACGCCGTGCCATTGTCTGAAATTGCCGCAAAACTGGAAATATGCGGAAAACAGGAAAACCCAACAGATGCCGCCGCGCTTGTTGAACAAATTGAAAATGAAATTACACGCTTGACCGATTATCTTGTTCAACAACTGAAGTAGTACGGCTGCTTAATAGCGCCATCACCATGCCCAAGACAATGATTGTGTTGCCCAAACTCCACAAGTCTTTGGATGTGCTTGCGTGTTGTGAAAGGGCATACAGCGAAACCAGATCAAGTACGATCAAAAAAAGAAAAGCATAGATATAACTTTTTGTTCTTTTCACAAGCGTGCCAACGATCCACACTATTGGGATGATGTACGGAATTTGGTCATACGCCCACAAATAAACGGTGGACACAAACGCAACCGGCAGGATGACGTTAAATGCCTCCCATGCCGTGAGACCGGAGCGCGCAGACTTCTGCCAAAGGTAGAATCCGCTCACCCCAAGCAGGATCAACCCCAACGCCCCGCCCAGAAGCGTGGAACATGGCGAACTTCCATCGCAAAATAAATACGCAAACGCCCACACATTCGAATGGACTCCCAGAGTCCGATCCATAACTGCCTGGCTTGCGCCGCCAAATTTGATCAGCCACAGCGGGTCTTGAATCATTCCAATGATTAACAGTGAAACTCCGCCAATGGCAACGCCGTAGATTGCCTTCCAGTCACGCCGCGCGAGGAACCAAATCCCTGCAAGCAACAGGATCGTCAAACCCTGCGGCGGCTTGAGCATGGTCAACGAGAGTAGTATGCCCGCCAGCAGTGATTTCTCTTTTTCGAATAGCAAAATTGCGCCTACTATTGCCATCATTGCAAACGCGCCAATGGAGCCTGTGTGCAATGTCAGGTATAGCGGTCCAAAGAAAAAGAGCGCGGCAAAGATGGGAACAAGCAGCCGCGTGTGGGCGGCGTCTTGCCAGTGATTTAATAATACAAAGATTGTTATTGCTACACTGGCAAGCGTGATGACCTGCCATGTTATGTATGCGGCAGGCAAGGAGAGCAAGCCAAGTGGAATGCAAAAAATAGCCAGCGGCAACGGGTAGGGAAATATTTTGTTGGGCTGCCATTTGATGCCATAGGTTTCATGCCCCGCAAGATATTGTGTTTCGTCGTAAGGGTTTTCACCTTCCATCACCATGCGCCCCGCCAGCCAGAAGAAGGTAAAGTTTGAACTTTGAAAATCAAAGCCGGCGGCGCTGATTTTGGCGCGCAAAAAGATCATGCCCCCAATCAATATTACTGTGATGATAATTCCGGAAATTTTTTGGATGGAGTTTTTCATGGGCGTAAAAACTGACAGTCACCTTCAAGATGACTGTCAGTTTGATTTTTTAGAGAAGGTCTTTGAGTTTGGAAAATGGCGAATCAGGTTGTATGGGTGTGTGACCGCAGTCTTTCTCGTTTAGGTTTTGACCGCACTCGGCGCATAGACCTTCGCAGTCAGGCTTGCAAATTGGGCTGATTGGCACTTCGAGCAGCGCGTATTCGCGCAGGAGTTCGGCGAGGTCAATTTGGGCATCTTCTGGGAGGATGAGTTCAGACTCTGTTTCGGAGCGTTGGTCGAAGGCGTACAATTCGGTAAATGACCAGTCGAGTTCATGGTCAAAATTGGTCAGGCAGCGTACACATTCCAGCGTGGTTTCGGCTGAAAAATCTGCTTGAACAACCAAGCCTTGCGGTGTTCTGCCAATGTTGACAATGCCGTCAAAATTACGCAGTTCAAGATCGCCGCCGAGGGTGATTTTGTCAAATTCAAACGGGAAATCATGGTTGCGTCCGATTTCCTCGTGAATAATAAAGCCGACATTAATACGGAAGGGTTTTTTAGGGTTGGGCATATAAGTGAAAGGATGAATTGTGAAGGATGAAGTTGCACAGCCGACTATCAAACTTTTCGATCAACAATATATTTGGCGAGGTTCTCCAGCGCTTCGTGTTCGGCGCAGGGTTTCATCGAGTTGAGTCTTGCCAGGGCGTTATCAATATGCTGATCGGCTTCGAGCATGGCTTTTTGGGTGGCGTTGCTCGCGCGGATATTATCCACGAGGCGCGTCATGTTTTCGTTGTTTGTCCATCCGCCGGTGGGCAGGGAAAGGACATCCACATCCTCTGGGTTGGTTTCGGCATAGTAAATGGCGGGCAGGGTTACCAGCCCATTTAATAGGTCTGATCCAAGCGGTTTGCCAACTGTGGCTTGATCGCCGCTGAAGTCCAGAATGTCATCTACAATTTGAAATGCCATGCCGATCTGGTATCCAAAATCACGCATGGCTTCAACTACGGTCTCATCCACGGGGCTGACCATTGCGGCTGAGCGTGAAGTCATTTCAAACAATGAGGCAGTTTTGGCATAAATACGTTTGTAGTAATTATCACGGCTGATCAACCCGCGCGAGGTGAACATTTGCGTAAGTTCACCGTTGACAATGGTCGCCAGTGTTTCGGAGAATAATTTCATCAACGGCAAATGGTCAGTTTCAGCGGCGGCGATTGCTGCGCGCGCAAATAGAAAGTCGCCGGTTAATACGGTGGCAGGCGGTGACCAGCGCGCGTTTAATGTCGCCATGCCGCGCCGAAGCAGTGAGCCGTCAATTAGATCGTCGTGTACGAGCGTTGCGGTGTGCAAAAGTTCCACAGCCGCGCCGAGCGTGACGAGTTTTTCAAGGGGCGCACCCAGCATGTTTCCGATGAGCAAGCCGAGGGTTGGGCGGATGCGCTTGCCTCCGGCGGCGAGTAAATGCTCAAGGGCGGCGCGCAAGTCGGGGTGTGAATCATCTGCCTGCGTCCGCATTCGTTCTTCAACGAGTTTTATTTCTTCTGTTACAGGGGTTAGAAAAGTTACCGCGCTCAAATCAGTCTCCCCATGCAAAGAGCCGCGCCGCGTTGGCGGTGGTAATGTCGGCAATCTCCGCAGGGCTTTTTAAATGGATTTCTGCAATTTTATCAGCAATGTGACCAACATAGGCAGGTTCGTTTCTTTTTCCACGAAACGGCACGGGGGCGAGGAAGGGCGAGTCGGTTTCGATCAGGATTTTGGTAATTGGTAATTGGCGGATGATTTCGCGCTTTTGATCCGCATTTTTGTAGGTCACGGGACCCGTGATGCCGAGATAAAAATTGAGCGCCAGCGCTTTTTGTGCGGTTTCGAGGGTTCCGTTAAACGAATGAAGCACGCCAGGTCTTTCGGCAAGGACGCCTTGCAAACTGTTTTGCCAATCTTCCAGAATTTTCAGCAGGTCTTGTGAGGCTTCACCAAACCACGCATCATTCTCCTCGCGCATGTGGATGATGACCGGCTTGTTTATTTCTTTTGCAAATTGCAATTGCTGTTTTAGCGCTTCGCGCTGAAAGGCGCGTTTGTCGCTTTCCTTGACCCAGTAATAATCCAGTCCAATTTCGCCGATTGCAACCACTTTTGGATGCTGCGCCAAATCTTTGACTTGCTGGAATGTGTTTTCGGAAAATTCCCCTAAATCAGTTGGATGGAACCCGACCGCCGCATACACGCTGTGAGTTGATTCTGCCAACCGAACCGCCGCCACGCTTGAGTTTTGGTCGAGTCCCGGCACAAGCATCCGAACTATCCCTGCATCTTTGGCGCGTTGAATTACCTCCGCGCGGTCAGAGTCGAATTTGTTGTAGTCCAGGTGGCAGTGGGTGTCGGTGAGATTCATGGGGAAAGGATGAATACTTTGCGTAAAAAATGCCGCCCTATTTCCTGGCGGCTGTTTTCTTTGCAGTTTTTTTGATGGGCTTTTTATTGACCTTATATTTCGCTTGGTTTTCGCCAACTTGTTTGTCTGGAACAAGCGCAATCAAGGCGCGTAAAGCATTATTTACACTTTCAGAATCTGGGAAATAGGCAGATAC
>JFJP01005362.1_pt1 | contig 27907 bp, 21 predicted proteins | sample 431651 | NCBI WGS metagenome assembly JFJP01 (sample SAMN02602958, study PRJNA72255) | Microbial mat metagenome, whole genome shotgun sequencing project. | biome: fresh water; feature: sink hole; material: water; isolation source: purple microbial (photo- and chemosynthetic) mats found in... | reverse complement strand
TACCTTTTTGCATGCGTTGCACCCAACTGGCCCGTTCTTTGAGAAGAATGTCACGCTGCCGCCTCACTGCGCGCAGTTCTCTATTTGTCAACCTGAAAGGAATTCATGCACTACACCATTGCGTGCACCCAGCACCGTGGAAGAGACAATCGTTTCCCACAGCAACAAGATAGCCTGTGGAATGGGGAAACCGTGTTTCAAAAGCGCAACCTGCTGCCGCAGCAGTATGTGGCGCACGGCGAAAGCCTTTCAGTGGCTGTGGCAGATGGGGTGGGCTGCAGCCCGCGCGCCGAGCTGGCCAGCCTGTGCGTTTTGCAAGCACTGGCAAGTGAATCGCCAGACAAGGCATTTGACCGAGGCCTGGTGTGGCGCTTGCAAGAAAAATTGTGCAAGAGCCTGGCACGGGGCGCAACGCGCGGGTCGTCCACCACGCTGGCGGCGGTACGATGCTACCCCGATCATTGCGAAGTGCTCAATGCGGGCGATAGCCGCGTCTATCGCATCAGTGCAGCGGGGGTGTGGCAGCAGCTATCGCATGACCACTCGCTGATCAACTCCCTGATTGAGCAGGGCGAAGCCGAAGAGGGTGTGGAATATGCAAGCTTCTACTATTCGCTGGACTCATGCCTTGTGGCCGATGGCGAAGAGAGCGAATTTGCCATTCACCGCCGCATTGAGCGCATGGCCGCGGGCGACACCCTGCTGCTGTGCACCGACGGCGTGCACGACACCTTGAGCGAGGCGCAACTGCAATCGCTGTACAGCGCCAGCCTTTCGCCCAAAGAACAAGCACAGGTTTGGCGCGATGCGGTGCTTGCGGCAGGCGCCCCCGACAATCTGTCGCTCATCGTGCTGCGCTACGACGCACCCGGTGGCGAGCAAAGTGCCGGACCACAGTGCACGCAATGCCATGGTTAATGACGGAGGCCTTGCGCCGTACCCACGTCACTTTTGCTCAAAAGTGCGGTCGTGACCAGCCGCTACGGTCAGCAAGCGGATGAAATTGCCATCGCGATAGGCGGTGCAACGGGGTGATTGCGTGATTCGCAATGCGTAAATTTTTGTCCCAAATTCGGGATCCACTTTACCTTGTGAAGGGATTGTCGCGCAGATGCCCTGGCAATTGCTATAATATATATAGCTGCAAACGCTTATTTATCAAGCGCCAGAGGCTGATTCAGCAAGAATTTTTGCTTCGGCTTCGGCGCTGCAATAAGCACGCACCAGCGAGATCAATTCATCCTCGGGATAGGGTTTGCCGAGGTAGTGATCGACCTTGAGGGTACGCGCATAGTCGCGGTGTTTTTCGGCCAGACGCGAGGTGATCATGATGATCGGCATGCCTTGCAGGTTTTCATCGGCGCGGATGTTGCGCACCAGGTCAAAACCATCCATGCGTGGCATCTCGATATCGGTCAGCACCACCGAGGGCTTTTCTATCTGCAGCACTTCCAGTGCGTGCAGGCCATCGTTGGCCAGCGCCACCCGGTAACCTTCGCGCTTGAGCAGGCGCTGGGTCACCCGGCGCACTGTGATCGAATCGTCCACCACCAGCACCAGCGGCATTTGCCTGGGCGCTGTTGGCACGCCTGGCACCCGGTCGAGGCCCTTGGTGCCGTCTTGGGCCTCGACAACCGGTTGGGCAAACGTGCGTGCCCGCTGCCCATAGGTGTGCGCCAGCGCGACCGGGTTGTAGATCAATACCACCGCCCCGGATGCCAGCACCGACATACCTGCCAGCCCCGGCAGGCGTGACAACTGGGGCCCGAGGTTTTTCACCACCGCCTCCTGGTTGCCTAACACCTCATCGACATGCATGGCCACGCGCTGTCCGGCACTTCTGAACACTGCCACCACGGCAGTTTTGCCCCGGACATCGGTGCTGCTGGCAGAAATCTGTAACAAGGCACCAGCCCAGAAAAATGCCACGGCCTCGCCGTTGCAGTCAAATTCATGGCTTTGGTAGGCAGCATCAAGCTCCGCCACCGGGATCCGCCGCACCACCTCCACCAAGTTGGATGGCACCCCCATCACCACCTCCCCCATGCGCAGCAACACCACCTGGGTGACCGCCATGGTCAGGGGCAACACCAGCTTGAACTGCGTGCCATGGCCCGATGTTGTGCTGAGCTCAATACGACCACCCAGGGCGCTGACCTCGGTCCGGACCACGTCCATGCCAACGCCGCGCCCTGCCATTTCGCTCACTTCGTCGGCGGTGGACAAGCCGGAGGTGAAAATCAGGTTGGCTATTTCGTCATCCGACAGTGTTTGTTCGGCACGGATCTGACCTTTTTCCAGAGCCTTTTGTCGAATGCGGCTCAAGTTGAGCCCGGCACCATCGTCACGAATCGCGACGATCACATCATTGCCTTGCTGTGTCACCGTGATGATGATTGACCCAAGGGCTGGCTTCCCGGCCTTGGCACGTTCTGATGCCGGCTCGATGCCATGCCCTACCGCGTTGCGCAGCAAATGCTCAAACGCAGGTGCCACCCGGTCCAGCACGCCCCGATCCATGTCCAGCGACCCCCCCACAATTTCCAGCTTCACCGGTTTGTCATAGTCTTTGGCGGCCTGGCGAACCACACCATACAGACGATCCGAGACACTTTCGAAATCAACCATCCGGGTACGCAGCAAGTCACGCTGCAACTCGCGCGTCTGGCGTGCCTGGGCGACCAGGTCGTCCTCAACGCCCTCAACGGTTTGCTGCAGGCTGCGCTGCAAGGTGGCCACATCGTGAACCGACTCAGCCATCATGCGGGTGAGTTCCTGCACCCGGGTGAAGCGGTCAAACTCCAGGGGGTCAAAACCCTGGGTCGTGTCTTTGGTTTGGGCCAGACGCGACTCCATTTGTGATTCTGACTGCAGTTCCATGTCACGCAACTGGTGTCGCAGGCGGTTCAGGTTTCCGGTAAGTTCGCTCAACGCACCGCGCAGCTGACCCAGTCGGGCCTCCAGCCGGGACCGGGTGATCATCACCTCGCCGGCCTGGTTGAGCATACGTTCAAGCAGCTTGGATTTCACCCGCGTGGTTTGATTCGAGCTGCGGCGCGCCAGCGGTGCCGGTGCCGCTTGGGACGGCGCTACAGACACCGGAACCGGGACAATTTCTACCTTGTCGGGCACAGGCAACACGTCTGGCCTGATGTCCGGTGCGGGCTCGGGCTCTTGTGGCACCGGCGCAGCTTCGGGCAACACCAAGGCGGCCAGGGGCATGGCGCGCAACTCATCAAAACAGGCCGAGATGCTGTCTAGTCGTGCCAGCAGGGGATCAATCAGGGCGCTGGTGGGTGCCTCCATGTCAATGGTTTCCGCCGCCGACTCCATTCGATGCGCCATCTCTCCGAGCCGCATGGCACCGGCCAGACGCGCACTACCCTTGAGGGTGTGCAGTGCCCGCAACACCTCCCGACGGGCTCCTTGAGCGTCGGGATGTGCACTCCATTGCCGCAAGGCGCTGCCAAGTTGCGGTAACAGTTCGAGTGCTTCTTCTTCAAATATCGGAAACAGATCGACATCGATCGTGTCGCGTGCGCCAATTTCTTCCTCGGGCACCAACTCGGGCTCCACCAAAGATGCCACCTCAGTGGCGACAGGCGCAAAGTCAAGGTTCAAGTCATCGAGCAGCAGGTCTTCTGGCTCTTGGGAGTTGGGTGCCGGCTGCACTGAGTTGCCAAAGGCAACATCGAGAATTGCCCGCAACGCCTCCAGATGTGCCGGATCAGGCTGTTTCAGAAAACCAGCCGCAAACTGATGCAATAAACGGCGAATATCTTCTGCAACTTCGATAAACAGTTTGGCGTGCTCGGCCAGACCGGCACCGCCCAATTGGGTGTGCTCCAGGGCATACTCCAGGGCCCGTGCCAACTCGGATAGCGCCATGAAACCAACGGTGGCCGAACTGCCTGCCAGGGAGTGGGCCAGCGCCACCGTATTGTCTTGCAGCGGGTGGTCGAGTTCAAATGACCACTCGGTCAGCTCGGTCAGCAAGCGTCGCGACCATTCGTCAGCCTCATTCAGGTAAACGTTGTACAGCGCCAGACCAATGCGCAGAGAGTCAATCACCTTGACTTGGTCCTCCGGCTCGGTCTCAGGCATCGACTCGGTTTCATCGGCCGACTCAGGCACCGGTTGCGCTTCAGGTGCTGGCGTGGATGCGGGCTCTGGCAACGCTTCTGTGCTGAGTTCTGCGGCCAGGTCCTGCAACGGATCGGGCTCTGAGGCCAGCGCAGGCTCAGTGGCCGGTGCTTCAGGCAACACTGCTGGCGCAAGGGGTGTCAGCACATCCTCAAGATCGAACGAAACCTCAATGGCATCTGCCACCACCGGTGGGGCATCGGGTGGTGCTGGCAGCAACTGATCAAACGAGAGATCGAGCAAATCCTCGGTCGCCGTGTCACCTGCATGCAAAAAGCCCACCGCGTCGGTACCCGGCTGGTGCGCCTGCGGCTGCTGAGTGAAGTCAATCGTCTGTGTGTCGCCAAAATCGATCATCTGCGTGGCAGAAAAATCTTCTGGCAATTCGGGCGCGTCATACAACTCGTTGGCGGGCAGATCCAGTGCCGCAGCAGGGGGCGCCGCCAGCGTCGGATCGGGGGGTGGCATCAGCTCGACCGGCTCGGCCACCGTCGCCACGCTGGCCATCTTGGGCAGCAGCAGTTCCTCAGCCACGCCGTCGAGTCGCAGGCGGTCGGCTGCCTGGCGAAACGGCAAGGCCCGCCAGGAAGCGTCGGTATGGGCCGCAATGTCCTCAATCCAGCGTGCAAACCCTTCGATGGCCTGCTCGGACAGCCGTATCAAGGCCGGGGTTGCCGCCAGTTGCTGGGGCAACCAGGCGTTGAGCAACTGCTCCATGGCCCAGGCAGCTTCGCCGAACTCGTTGAGTCCGACCATTCGGGAACTGCCCTTGAGTGTGTGGAAACACCGCCTCAGACTGGTCTGCTGTTCCAGATCGGCGGGGCTGTCCCTGAGCGCGGCCAAAGTCCCCAAACCGTTTTGCGCCACCTCGCGGGCTTCATCGAGAAAAATGTCACGCAACTCGGCATCGTCGTCTTCGATCTCCGGTGTGGCAGACGGCGAAAGTGTCGCTGGCTGTGGCACCGCAGGTGCCGGTTGCGCGAGCGCTGCCGTCTCGGGGAGCCTCGGTGCTGCAGGCTCAACGGCTGCTGTCGGCAGGGCTGGCGCTGGTGGCTCTGGCGGCGTTGGCAATACTTCGGGCGTGGCATCGACCACGGGGGTTGCGAGCTGCGGTGCTGCCGCAGGCTGATCCGCCTTGGGCTTCTGACGCCCCATCAAAGAGCGAAACTCGCCCAGGGCATCGTCATAGACAAAGAGTTTTTTGGCCAGCTCGCGCTGGTAACTCAGCATATCGATCAAAAATCCGAGCGCACCCAGGCTGTTGCCCAGCTTCTCAAAGACACCCGTCGAATCGGTTGCGGCATCATCAACCAGAAAACGTTCGGCGCTGTCGCGCATCCGCAGTACCGCCACGGCTGCCTGATCCAGCCCCAAAACAGAAAACACACCGCGCATCTGTGACAGACACCCGGGCACCTGTTGCAGGGGTGTTTTGTCCTCGGGGTGACGAAAATAGGTATCCAGCGATGATTCAACTTCGTTCAAGGTGCCTCGAAGCTCATCGACCACACTGCCCATGGTCTGGCGGTCACTGACCCGGCGGTACAGCTCTTCCATCCACTCGTCCAGAGGCTCTGGCTTGCCACCGGAAAGGGCATGGTCAAGCCGTTGCGCCAGGCGGTTGCCACGCTGCAGCATCAGTTCGTTGGTCGGATCCAGATCTTCGTAAGCTGCTTCCAGGTAGAGCACGGCGGTGGCTACTTCCATGGCCAGCGACGGAATGGGTGCGTTGCCAGAGCGGCTGACAGCGTCCAGGGCCCGCGTCAAGGCGCTGGCCAGCTCACCACTTTCAGGGTGCAGTTTGACAATGGAGTCAGACACCAGGCTGAACTGGTCCAGCGCCGTCTTGATACGGCTGGTCTCGCCGCCAGACAGTGAGGACCAGGTTTCTGTGGCGGCGGCAATGCGTTTGCGTGCCTGCGCCAACAGGGCCGGATCAAAGCGCCCGAACTGGGTCTTGTCGTAATCGATCCGGGCCGGCTGTGCCAGGCCATAAGCGACCTGCACAGCCCGCAGGGCGGGTACCTCCTGATCGGGCCCCACCACAGCCTGAGCACAAAAAAACAGCAAATCCTGAACCAGACGCTCGGAAATGTCGGGCTCGCCCCGCGCCAGGGTGCGGTACTGCAACAGGACGCGGGAGGCCGCACGTTTGGCATAAATGTCTGGTGCCGATAAACCCAGCGCCACTGACTGAAAGTACGCCGCCGCCACGGCCCACAACACCCGGGGATGAAGTTCGGTCTGGCCCGCGGCAAATCCCAGGCTGATGTCAAGCATGGCACGCGCCGAAGGCACATGGCCGGTCTTGACCACATTGAGGATGTAGCCGTCGATGCGCGAACGCACGGTAGCGTCATACGGCAAGGGGGTGATGGATGGGGGCAGTGGCACGTCAATCCAGCGCCATTCATGCTGCCACAGATCGGCGGGATGGATACGGTCCTCGCCCACTAGGTCAAGCACCTCGCGGTATTGCGGGAAAAGTGCTACCGCAGACAGGCGCTTGCCTTTCAGGATGCCCTCAAGGTAGTCGGTCAGGGCAAAGCTGGCCCGTTCGACCTTGAGGGCGGCTTCGTCGCTACAGAACTCTGGCTTTTGGACAAATTTCTGCACCAGCGTTTCCATCGCCCGCAGCATTTTGGCAGGCACTTCCAGCCCAACCATCTCCAGTGCGCCAACGGCCTGGTGCAGTTGCTGGCGTGCGATGCGCAGGTGGCTGCCGTCGAGCGCTGCCAGGTCCGAACCCCGGGACAGTTCAGCATCCCGAACAAAACGACGCAGCGCCTTGGTGGCGCCATCCAGCGACTTGCGCAATTCATCGAGCACCCAGGCCAATGGACCCAGGTCGGACTCGAAGCTTGCGCTCTCGCCAGTCAATGCTGCTTGAGCTTGCATGAATTAATCCGCCAAAGAAAGGTTGAAACGGGCCACGTCAGACAATCCGGAAGCGTGCCACCGACTGGCGCAACTCTTCGGCCATCTTGGAGAGCTCACGGACCTGGGTTGCGGTGGAACGTGTGCCCTCGCCGGTCTGCTCGGTGACGGCAAAGATATGCTGGATATTGCCTGCGAGCTCGTTGGCCAGGTTGGCCTCTTGCAGGGTGGAGGATGAAATGTGCTCGATCAAATCGGCCAGTCGGCGCGACACCTGGTCAATCTGGCTCAAGGCCGTCCCTGCGTTATCGGACAGCTTGGCACCTTCCACCACGCCGTGGGTCGAGCGTTCCATGGCTCCAACCGCATCATGGGTGTCGGTCTGAATCGCCTTGACCAGCGCTGCAATCTGGCGCGTGGCATCAGCCGAGCGCTCTGCCAGTCGCTGCACCTCTTCGGCCACCACCGAAAAGCCGCGCCCGGCATCGCCTGCCGAGGCTGCCTGAATGGCGGCGTTGAGCGCCAGCACATTGGTCTGTTCGGTGATGTCGGAAATCAATTCGGTGATTTCGCCGATTTCCTGCGACGACTCACCGAGTCGCTTGATACGTTTGGAGGTGTCCTGGATCTGGTCGCGGATGATGTTCATGCCGCCGATGGCGTTTTGAACCGCCTGCAAACCGACTTCTGCCGCCTGCAGGGATTGCCGGGCCACATCGGCCGACTCCTGGGCCCGGTTGGACACCTGGTTGATGCGGGTGGCCATATCCACCACCGACCGGCCGGTTTCACGAATTTCATGCAACTGTTCGTTCGATGCTGCCAGCAATTCGGTCGATGTCACATCCACATCCGCCGTGGTCTGCGCCACCCTGGAAGCCGTGTTTTGCACATTGCCCACCAGCGAACGCAGTTCCTCCACGGTGTAATTGACCGAGTCTGCAATGGCACCGGTGATATCTTCAGTGACGGTTGCCTGCTGGGTCAGGTCGCCTTCAGCGACCAGTTGCAACTCGTTCATCAAGCGCAGGATCGCCGCCTGATTGGCATCATTGACCCGCTTGGCCTCCTGCTCCTGGGCTTGGGCTTCAATCTTGAGGGCCTCGGCATCCACCTGACGCTGCCGGCTGTCGAGCAGTTGCACATAGGACAAAGCCGCCGCGCCCAGGATCGTCAGCAGCGCAGCAATGGCCAGAATCGCCATCACCGCAGTGCTCAGGTTGGTCTGCTCGGACAATGAGGCCTGCAGGGTTTCCAGGTTGGCGCGCAACGACTCGCTATCAGCCAGAATCGCGACCTGCGCTGCCCGGGCCGCTTTCAGGCCTGGCAAACTGCCCAGCACCGCGCTGACCGGGGCGCTGGTTTCTTCAAACAGCTGGATCAATGCGCTCAGTTTCTCACGCGTGGCCGCATCGTTGGTCACGGCCAGTCGAAGCTCGGCGCTGCCGTCCTGCAGGCCTTTGGCAGTTTGCCTGAAAACCAGCAGGTCCTTGTCCAGCAGGGCCAGGGCCTCGGGGCTGACACCGTCAATACTCAAAAACTCGGCGGCTGACTTGCCAATGCGCTGTGTCAGCATGGCCAACTGATTCGCCGCTGCGATGTCTGGCGCTGCTGCACCCTGTTGCTGTTTCAGGGTTGCCACGGCATTGGCAAGCTCAAGCAGCGTGTTGGATTGTCGATGTACCAACGCCATGGCCGCGCCGGCCTGGGTCAGGGTCTTCTTCTGGGCCACCACTGTGGCTGCGCTCTTCTCGGCCCGGTCGGCCAGCGGCTCCGCCTTGTCGAGGGTTTGCCGGTCAACCTCGCCCACTGCCGACAGACCCATATCGGCGTCTCCCGCCATCAAACCATGGACCGACCTGGCAAGAATTTGCGAGCTCTGCGTCACATCGGCAAAGGCCCTGGCATCGCCCACCAGCGCCTGCGTGACCAACTTGGCAAGGCGTTGCGATTGCATCAAGGCCTGGCCGGTGGCGTTCAATTGCCGGGCGGCCTGACTGCTTTGGCTCATCCCCACCACGGTGGCACCCACCAGCAACAGCAAAAAGCCAATCAGCATGACCGTCAACACCCGCTGGTGTTGCGCCACGGTTTTTTTGCCCAAAAACGGCAACGTGAGCTGTTCAATCCGGCCTTTTGCACTCACCCCGGTATCGGGCAGAATTTCTGGTGGTCCGTATTGCGTCTGGCTGGACTTGAGCTCCGCCTCCAATTGGTACATCGAGACATCGGGGACGGCCATGCGTGAATCCAGTTCGGAGTCGCGAGACTTTCGTCCGAAAACACGCTTGAGTAGATCCATGACAGCCATAAGGTAACCCCAATCTATAAATCAGGTGCCGATATTCAGAAAATCGGCAGTCTGGGACAGCAAACGCATATCGAGTTCTTGCCACTGCCGTCCCTGCGCGTCCAAAAAAACCTTTCCCAGGAAAGGGGGTGACCCTGGCGGGGCGGGCTGAGTGCCGGAAAAAGCCTCCGCCCGGCGTAACCCGGCCAGACCATCGACCATCAGGGCGCAATTGATTTCAAGCTCTGGGTTGAACGTGATCAGACGCACTTCCGACCAGGCCTGTTCACCGCGCACCGGTGCCTCAAGGCGATCCAGAAAACCCGCCAGATCAACCACCGCATACAGGCCACCGCGCAAATTGACGACACCGCTGAACCACGCCGAGGCGTAGGGTACCCGCGCAATGCTTGCCAGCGGAAATATCTCGCCCGACTGGTTGAGCGGCAGCAGGTAGTGCCGGGTGCCCACCAATACGGCCAGCCAGGAGGCAGCAACCGGATCATTGCGTGCCGACTGCAGTCGCCCCGCCAGGCGGTTCTGCAGGTCTTTGAGTGCTTCTCTTTTTGTCATGGGTGCCTCAAATCACCCCAAGGCCTTGATTTTTTCCATCAACTCTGCCGGATTGACCGGTTTGGTGATGTAGTCGCGGGCTCCCTGGCGCAGTCCCCAGACGCGGTCTGTCTCGAGTTTCTTGCTGGTGCAAAGAATGATGGGAATGCCTGCATACTGCGGCGTGCGGTTGATCGACCGGGTCAATTGATAGCCGTTTTGCCCGGGCATCACCACATCCATCAGGATCAGGTCGGGAATGGCATCGGCCAGCCGTTTGAAGGTCTCGTCAGCACCTTCGGCGGTGCGCACCGACATGCCGTTTTTTTGCAACACATCGGTCAGGAACATCAGTTCGGTCTTGGAGTCATCGACCACCAGCACATGATGAATCGTCACTGTACACCCCCCTCGGCAGTCAAGCCAAATTGTTCAACGGCCTTGAGGAGTTGGTCTTTGGTAAATGGTTTGGTCAAATAATCCTGTGCGCCCACCATACGCCCACGTGCCTTGTCAAAAACCCCATCCTTGGACGACAACATCACAATCGGCACGCTGGCGAACTTGGCGTTGCGCTTGATGATGGCGCAAGTCTGGTAGCCGTCCAGTCTGGGCATCAAAATATCGCAGAAGATCAGGTCCGGGCGGTAGTCGCTGACTTTGGCCAGCGCGTCGAAGCCATCTTCAGCCAGCATCACTTCATGTTTGCCTGCCTTCAAGAAGATTTCGGCGCTACGCCGGATGGTATTGCTGTCGTCAATCACGAGAATTTTCAAATTTGATGCTGCCGTATTCACCAGCTTTACTCCTGAGTTGACTCAATCACCCTGACACAAGGCCACTAAAACTTATGCAGGTGACAGGTTACCTGTTTTTCATTCAAAAATCACGCAGTGAATGCACAAAATGGTGACATTTCAAATTTGCACCATCTCAAAATCCTCTTTGCGTGCGCCACATTCCGGACAAGTCCAGTTCAGGGGGACCGAATGCCAAGGTGTACCAGGCGGCACGCCATGTTCAGGGCTACCTGCTGATTCCTGGTAAATCCAGCCGCAAATCAGGCACATCCAGGTGGTTGATTGAGTCACAGTAAAACAGCCTTCAAATAGAATACCCATCGCGCCGTGCCGCTTCAGGCGCGGTCACCGGCCCCCGTACAAGTCATCATATTTTGCCTGAAGAAAATCCCGACGCATTCATGCCAGCCGACACCGTCACAGCCAGCGACCCCGATCCATCCAAATCAGACGCGCCGGCCTGTGTACTGGTCTTCAACAGCAACGACCCCTGTGGTGCCGGTGGACTGGCCGCCGATGTCGTGGCGATGGCCTGCGTGGGCGTTCATGCCTTGCCGGTCATGGCAGGCACCTATGCCCGCGATAGCGCCCGGATATTTGACTTCTACCCGCTCGATGATGAGGCTGTGGCCGAACAGGCGCGTGCCGTGCTGGAAGACATCCAGGTGCAGGCGATCCGGCTCGGCTTTGCCGGCACACCTGACAATCTGGGCGTGGTAGCGGGTATTGCCGCCGATTACGACGACATTCCCCTGATTGCCTGCATGCCCGATCTGTCGTGGTGGAATGACAACGCCATAGATGCCTACCACGAAGCCTTTGCCGACCTGATCCTGCCGCAGACGGCGGTGCTGGTTGGCAGTTACAGCACGCTGACACGCTGGTTGTTGCCAAACTGGCACAACCAGCGCCCACCTGGTGCCCGCGATATTGCCGTAGCAGCGGGCAAGCGGGGTGCCAGTTGCACCCTGGTCACGGGTATCGACCTGGCGCACAGCGGTTTCGCAAACACCTTGTCATCGCCGCAAACCTTGATGGCCAGCGCCCGGTTTGACCGACTGGCCGGCCCGTTTATCGGCAGCGGGGACACGCTGTCGGCCACTTTCTGCGCCTTGCTGGCCAGCGGCTATGAACTAACCGAGGCTTTTGCACAGGCGCTGAGCTACCTCGATGGCAGCTTGCGGGAAGGTTTTCGACCCGGCATGGGTCACACCCTGCCTGATCGCCTGTTTTGGGCGCAACCCCACGCCAAGAACGCTGATACTTCGGGCGATACGCCTTTTTCAACCCCTGGTTCACAGGAACCCATGGCTCATGACACACAACACTGACCTCAATGCCAAGCTGTTCGAGCGCGCCCGCCGCGTCATCCCTGGCGGCGTCAACTCGCCGGTGCGCGCCTTCAAGGCGGTGGGCGGCACGCCCCGATTTATCCAGCGCGCCCAGGGTGCTTACTTGTGGGATGCCAATGGCCAACGCTACATCGACTACATCGGCTCCTGGGGGCCGATGATCCTGGGGCACGGTCACCCGGCGGTGGTCGAGGCGGTGCAACAAGCGGTGCTGCAAGGTTTCTCGTTTGGTGCCCCGACCGAGCGTGAGGTCGAGCTGGCCGAGGAAATCTTGCGTCTGCTGCCGTCGATGGAGATGGTGCGCCTGGTCAGCTCTGGCACCGAGGCCGCCATGAGCGCCATCCGCCTGGCGCGCGGTGCCACCGCACGCAGCAAGCTGATCAAGTTTGAGGGCTGCTACCACGGCCATGCCGACGCACTGCTGGTCAAGGCCGGCTCGGGCCTGGCCACTTTTGGTAACGCCACCAGCGCCGGTGTGCCGCCCGAGGTGGTGCAGCACACACTGGTGCTGGAATACAACAACCTGGAGCAGCTCGAAGCCGCCTTTGCGCTGCATGGGCCCGAGCTGGCCTGCCTGATGATCGAGCCGATTGCCGGCAACATGAATTTTGTGCGCGCCACCGTCCCGTTTGTCAAACGTTGCCGCGAACTGTGCAGCCAGCATGGTGCACTGCTGGTGTTTGACGAGGTGATGACTGGCTTCAGGGTGGCGCTGGGCGGCGCGCAAAGCGTGTATGCGCGTGACATCCCCGGGTTCGAGCCCGACCTGACGGTGATGGGCAAGGTGATTGGCGGGGGCATGCCGCTGGCGGCATTTGGTGGCAAGCGTGCGGTGATGGAACTGATGGCCCCGATCGGCCCGGTTTACCAAGCCGGCACCCTGAGCGGCAACCCGGTGGCCACCGCCTGCGGCCTGGAAACCCTGCGCCAGATTCAACAACCCGGTTTTTTTGAGGCCCTGTCGCGCAAAACCCGCAGCCTGGTCGATGGCTTCCAGGCCGCTGCTGCCGCGCAGGGTGTGCCCTTCAGCGCCGATTGTCAGGGTGGCATGTTTGGTTTTTTCCTGTTCCAGGATCTGCCGCAAAACTATGCCACGGTGATGACCACCAACAGTCAGCGCTTCAACACCCTGTTTCACGGCCTGCTTGATCGTGGTGTGTACATCGCACCGGCGCTGTACGAGGCCGGCTTTGTCAGCGCGGCACACACCGAGGATGACATTGCCCAGACCCTTGGTGCCGCCGCAGAAGCTTTTCGATTGCTATAACTTAAATAGCTGCTTGCGCATACTGTATGAGCGCTGGAGCCCAATACTTACCTTTATTATTATGAAACTCAGAACCTTTTTATCTTTTCTGGCAGTCAGTGGCGGCTTGCTGGCACGCCACGGCGCAGCCAGGGCGGCAGCGCCGTTTGTGGCGCTGGAGGACGCGCGCGTCGCACTGGACAAATCATCGATGCTGGTGGTTGATATTCGCGAACCCAGCGAGCACGCCACCGGCGTGGCCAAGGGTGCCGTGCTGATGCCGATCGACCAGATCTCCAAACGCATCGGCGAACTGCCGGCTCCCAACACCAAACCATTTTTGGTGATTTGCAATACGCAAAACCGCTCCAGTCGCATCGTCGAGCAATTGCAATCCATGGGCTACACCAACGCCAGCTACGTCAAGGGCGGCATGAGCCAGTGGGCGCAGCGCGGCTGGCCACTGGTCAAGCCATCGAACTGCTATCCAAAAGCGAGCTGCTAGCGCAATCCGGATAAGGGCTGGAACCTTATTCAATGCCTAAAATGCCGCACGCCTGAGAACACCATGGCCACGCCGCGCTCGTTGGCGGCATCGATCACCTCCTGATCACGCATGCTGCCACCGGGCTGGATGATGCTACTGGCACCGGCATCCACCACCACGTCGAGCCCGTCACGGAACGGGAAAAACGCATCACTGGCCACGGCTGTGCCAGCCAGGCTCAAGCCCGCCGCTTGCGCCTTGATGCTGGCAATACGGGCCGAGTCCAGCCGACTCATCTGACCTGCCCCCACGCCCATGGTCATGCCGTTCTTGCAGAACACGATGGCGTTGCTCTTGACATACTTGCCAACCTTCCAGGCAAACAGCAGATCTTGCAGTTGCTCTGGTGTGGGTTGAACGGTGGTCACCACCTTCAGGTCAGCCAGGTTGAGTTTGTGGTTGTCGGCGGTCTGCATCAACAGGCCAGAACCAACCCGCTTGACATCCATGGCGTTGCGGCCCTGTTGCCAGGCGCTGGCACCTCCGGGCGGCAGGGCAATTTTCAAAATACGCACATTGACCTTGCTTTTGAACACTGCGAGCGCCTCGGGCGTGAAGTCCGGGGCCATCAATACCTCGACAAACTGCTTTGATATTTGTAGCGCTGCACGCTCATCCAGCGTGCAGTTCAGGGCAATAATGCCCCCAAAAGCTGAGGTCGGATCGGTCTGGAACGCTTTGCTGTAGGCCTGTAGCGCATCCGCTCCCACGGCCACACCACAGGGGTTGGCATGCTTGACAATCACGCAGGTGGCACCGGCAGCAAAACTCTTCACACACTCCCAGGCCGCGTCGGCATCAGCGATGTTGTTGTAGCTCAGTTCCTTGCCCTGCAATTGTTCGGCCGTCACCAGCGAACCGGGTGCGGGGTACAGATCACGGTACAACGCCGCGCTCTGATGTGAGTTTTCGCCGTAGCGCAGGTCCTGCAGCTTGATGAAGTTGCTGTTGCTTTGTGCCGGAAACAGGCCCGGCAGGGGTGTGCTGTTGGACTCATCGAAACTCAGTGCCGACAGATAGTTGCTGATAGCCGCGTCATACTGGGCAATGCGGTTGAAGGCGGCCACCGACAGGGCAAACTTGGTCTTCTGGGTCAGCTTGCCATCGGCCTTGAGTTCGGCCAGCACCTGTGCATATTGCGACGCATCGGTCAATACACCCACGTCTTTCCAGTTCTTGGCAGCACTGCGCACCATCGCCGGGCCGCCGATGTCGATGTTCTCGATGGCATCGTCCAGCGTACAACCCGCTTTGGCCACGGTGGACTCAAACGGGTACAGGTTCACCACCAGCAAGTCGATGGTATCGATGGCGTAGGCCTTCAGGGCTGCCAGGTGTTCGGGCAAGTCGCGCCGCGCCAGCAAGCCGCCGTGCACCTTGGGGTGCAGGGTTTTGACCCGGCCGTCGAGCATTTCAGGAAAACCCGTGACCGCGGCCACCTCGGTCACCGGCAAGCCCTGATCGGCCAGCAGCTTGGCAGTGCCTCCGGTGGAGATCAGATGGATGCCCAGGGCGTGCAAGGCCTGGGCGAATTCGACGATGCCGGTTTTGTCAGAGACGGAAAGAAGGGCGTTCATGTTTGGGCGTGGTGTAAAACGGGGTTGATGAGAAATGGGTTGGAGAACCGACTGCCGGGCAAGGTCAGCCAGACGGTCATTCGATCAGCTTGTGTTCGAGCAATTTTTTGCGCAGGGTGTTGCGGTTCAGGCCCAGCCACTGGGCCGCCTTGGACTGGTTGTGGTCGGTGCGTTGCATCACCATCTCAAGCAGCGGTTTTTCCACCGCGCTGAGCAGCATGGCGTACATGCGGTCGGGTTCGCTGCTGCCAAGATCACTCAGGTAGCCCTCCAGGTTGATCCGAACACATTCGGCGATGTGGGTAGCTTTCATGTGTGAGTCTCCAGCTCATTTTGTTGCTTTTGTGGGGTATCAAACAGCACAGGCTCAGGCATCCGGTCCATGCGATGGTTCAGTTCGTCAAAAAAATCAGCCACCGCCTGAAACTGCAGGTGGCTATTTTGCAGTGCGTTCATCCGGGCTCGAAAAACTTCGCCACCCGGCAGATTCTTGACATACCAGCCAATGTGTTTGCGCGCCGAGCGCACTCCCGCGTTGTCACCGTGCAGCGCATAGTGGTCCTGCAAGTGTGTCAGCAGTAGCTGCTTGACTTCAGCCACCCGGGGTGGGGCCAGCATCTCGCCAGTGGCCACGAAATGCGCCATCTGCCGAAAAACCCAGGGTCGGCCCTGCGCTGCGCGCCCGATCATCACGGCATCAGCGCCCGTGGCGCGCAGCACCGCACGCGCTTTTTGCGGGCTGTCGATATCGCCATTGGCCACCACCGGCACACGCACGGCCGCCTTCACGGCCGCTACCGTGCCATATTCCGCCTGTCCGCGGTAGCCCTGCTCGCGGGTACGCCCATGAATCGTGAGCATCTGCACTCCGGCAGCCTCAAACAATCGTGCCAGCGGCACTGCATTCTGGTGTGCCTGGCACCAGCCGCTGCGCATTTTCAGGGTGACTGGAACCCCCAGCGGGGCGCAGGCCTGTACCACCGCCGTCACGATGTCGAGCGCCAGAGCTTCGTTTTGCATCAGCGCGGAGCCGGCCCACTTGCTGCACACCTTTTTGGCCGGGCAGCCCATGTTGATGTCAACCACCTGGGCGCCACGGTCGATGTTGTAGCGGGCGGCATCGGCCATGTCTTGCGGGACGGTGCCGGCAATCTGCACCGCAATCAGGCCTGGCTCACCCTCGTGGTTGGCGCGGCATCTGGTCTTGAGCGAGGACTGCAAATCAGGCCGACTGGTAAGCATTTCGCTGACTGCATAGCCGGCACCGAGGCGTTTGCACAACTGGCGAAACGGCCGATCTGTCACCCCGGCCATCGGGGCAACAAAAAAAAGGTTCGGCAACAGATGCGGGCCAATGTTCATGCGAACGGATGGAAACAGACTTCAAGGGGGGTACCGGGCAACCGGGCGGAGGAACAAGCCAGAATTCTATCTGCTTAAATTTTCAGCAAAAACAATCAGACGGCAAACCCGGCCGTGCCGGGGCAGGAGCGCACTGCTTACACTGCATGACATCATGGATGCCTGGCTGGAACAACTGCTGACACTGCTGGCTTTGCCCCAATTCGGGCTAAGTACGGTGTTTGTTGTGTCGTTTGTCTCGGCCACCCTGCTGCCCATGGGGTCAGAGCCGGCCGTATTCGGGCTGGTCAAGCTCAATGCGCAACTGTTCTGGCCCGCCATCGCCGTGGCCACCATTGGCAATACGCTGGGGGGCGCAGTCACCTGGTGGCTGGGGCTGGTCTCACACCAGGTGGTTGACCGCTACCACCACTCATCCCATCACCTCAGAGCACTGGTCTGGCTGGAAAAGCTCGGGCCCAAAGCCTGTCTGCTGGCCTGGTTGCCGGTGGTGGGAGACCCGCTGTGCGCCGTGGCGGGTTGGCTCAAGCTGCCGTTCTGGCCATGTCTGTGGTACATGGCGATTGGCAAATTTGGCCGTTATCTGGTGCTGACGGCTGTGCTGATGGGGTTGTTTGGTCGTTGAATCTGCCGTCTCTACAATGACCGGTTGGCCCGAGTTGCCAGCGCAGCCAGGTGTGAATAGGCCCCCATCAGCCTGACGCTCAATCATGATCGGTATGAAACTCAATTTGCTGCTCAAGCGTTCCATCAAATTTCGCGTGACCCTTTTCACGTTGGGTATTTTCATGGTTAGCCTGTGGGCGCTGTCCTGGTACACCAGTCACGTGCTGCGTCAGGACATGCAGCGCCTGCTGGGTGAGCAACAGTTTTCAGCCGTGACCATGGTGGCAGGCGAAATCAATGAGGAACTGCATGATCGATGGATAGCGCTGGAAAAGACCGCCCAGCAGATCGACAACCAACTGATGGCCACACCCGCTGCCTTGCAGTCGCTGCTGGAACAGCGTCCAATTCTGCAGACCTTGTTCAATGGTGGCATTTTCGTGACTGACACGCACGGCACAGCCATTGCCGACATCCCCCTGTCGGCAGGTCGCATCGGCACCAATTACATGGACCGTGAATCGGTCTCCGTTCCACTCAAACAAGGCAAAACGGTGATTGGTCGCCCGGCCATGGGCAAAAAACTCGGAGCACCTATTTTCAGCATCGTCGCGCCCATCTTCGATGTCAACGGCCGGGTGATCGGTGCCTTGGTCGGTACGGTCAATCTGGGTTTGCCCAGTTTTCTGGACAAGATTACGCAGGGTCGCTACGGCCAGTCCGGTGTCTACTTGCTCAACGCACCGCAGTACCGCCTGATCGTGACCTCGACCGATCCCAGCCGTATCATGCAGCCGCTGCCAAATCCTGGCATCAACACCATGCTGGATCGCTTCGTGCAAGGCCATGAAGGCTACGGTGTGTCTTTCAATGCGCGTGGCGTGGAGCAGATCACGGCCGCCAAAGGTATCCCGATTGCGGGTTGGTTCATGGGCCTGACGGTTCCGACCTCTGAAGCTTTTGCCCCGATTGAGGCCATGCAGCGGCGTTTTTTGCTGGCCACCATCGTCCTGACATTGCTGGCCGGCACACTGACCTGGTGGATGTTGCGCCATGAACTCGCGCCGCTGGTGAGCACGGCCAAGGCATTGGCGGTATTGGCCGATACCGGTCAACCCTTCGAGGCCCTGCATAACCCGCGCCAGGATGAGATTGGCGAATTGGTGGTTGGCTTTAACCGCCTGCTGGCAAGCTTGGGACAGCGCGAGGCGGCGCTGAGCGAAAGCGAGATCTTCAAGGCCTCCATTCTGAACGCACTGTCTTCACACATTGCAGTGCTGGACCGTCATGGAGTGATCACCGCAGTCAACGACGCATGGTGCAGTTTTTCTCTGGAAAACAGCGCCAAATCTGGACAACCGGCACCAAGCACCGGAGTCGGGGTCAATTATCTGGAAATGTGCAGGTGCAGCAACGACCCAGTGCCTGAGGGTGCGCAGGAGGCCTACCGCGGCATTTTGCAAGTGCTCCAGAGGAAAATTCCGTTTTTTAGCCTTGAATATCCCTGCCATTCGTCGAACGAGCGTCGTTGGTTCATGCTGACTGCGACCCCCATGGGTGGGACCGATCAAGGCGTGGTCATCGCCCACACTGACATTACAAAGCGTAAATACGTTGAATTCGAACTGCTGCGTTACCGCGATCATCTGGAAGAACTGGTGACGCAACAGACCAGCAAACTACAGCAAAGCATGGCGGCTCTGAGCGAGAGTGAGGAGCTTTTTCGCTTGCTGGCTCAGAACACCAACGATGGCCTGGCTGTGCTTGAGAACAACGTCATCATTTATGCATCGCCGACCTACTGGCAGATTCTGGGTTACCAGGAACGTCAAGAGTTGAAGCGTGATGAAGGTGCGATCAGTGCCTCGGTTCACCCTGACGACGTTGATCGGGTGCTGAGTTCCGTTGAGGCAGCCATTCGTGGTGGCTTGGCAAAAACCATTTACACCTACCGCGTCCGGCACCAGAATGGCTATTACATCTGGCGGGAAGATTCCACCCGTTTCACTTATCGGGACGATGGGTCCTTGTATCGCTGCTATGTGGTTGCCCGTGACGTATCTGGACGCGTCGAAACCGAGGCCAGGTTGAAAAAGACTACTGAATTGCTGCGGCAAACCGGCCAGGTGGCGAAGATTGGCGGCTGGGAGCTTGATCTGAAAACCATGATGGTTGACTGGTCAGAGCAGATTTTTCGGACCGTTGAGCGTGAACCCACAGGGCCTCAAACCGTGGACCAGGTCATCAGTTGTTATGTGCCTGACAGCCAGTCAAAGATCCGCGCAGCCTTGGCTCAGGCCCTGGAGCAAGGCCTGGACTGGAACCTCGAACTTGAGGCTGCCACCGACCAGGGTCATCTGCGCTGGATTCAAACCTTGGGCCATGTTGAACGGGACGGCGAACAGATTGTGCGGGTTTTCGGCTCGGCGCGCGATGTGACTGCCGAGGTGCTGCACCGGCGTGCCGACGAGGAGCAGCAGCAAATGCTTCAACTGTGTTTTGACAACCTGCAAACCGGGGTGGCGGTTTTTTCAGAGACCGCACTGCTGTATTGCAACCAGGCGTTTCGGTTTTTGCTGGCTTATGCCAACGATGCCCCGCTGGAACACTTGACCATGCAGAGCCTGGTGCCATCGGTGGATCAGCACTATTTGCAGGCACGCCACAAACGGGCCAAAGCCTACCGCGAAACACTGCCACCCAAGTTGATGAAGTTAAGCGGCAACGGCGGTGCCGTGGTGAACTGTCTGCTGAGTGGTTCGATCATCCCCTGGGGTGGTGCGTCGCAGTTTCTGGCCTCCATCACACCGATTGGTGACTCGGACAAGATCAAGCAGGAAATGCTTGCCTCCGAAGAACGCTTTGAGCGACTCTTGGTGGCCCAGCTCGAAAGCCAGCAGGCCGCGATTGCACGCGAGTTGCATGATTCACTGGGTTCGCGCCTGGCCGGGGTCGCCATGCTGTTGGGCGGTTTGGGCCAACGGCATCCCGAGCTGGCTGTTGAAATCAACATGGCCCTCGATCAAATCCAAACCGTCGCTGAAGTTAGCCGCACACTGGCGCGCGGCCTGATGCCGGTGGACACATCAGCCGGGGCCTTCTGGCGATCGCTGGAACGGCTGTGCCTTGACTATCAGCAACTCGCGGGTGTGCAGTGCACCTTTTCGATGGATGGAGATTTTGAAGGCATCGATGCAGAAGTCGGGAATCACCTTTTTCGCATTGCACAGGAGGCCTTGGTGAATGCCGTCAAACACGGCCACGCCAGCACGATACAGGTCGTGCTGGAGGAGCACGAAGACAGTTTTCTCATGTCGGTGGTTGACAACGGCAGTCAGGGCTCGCCTTTTGGGGTTGGCGCGCACAGCTCAGGTGGGCTTGGCTTGAAGTCAATGCAAGCCCGGGCCAAGAGTATCGGTGCGTTATTCAGGTGGTACATCAACGATGTTGGCGGGGTGACTGTGACCATCGTCTGGCACCATCCCGCCTGACCCTGGCCTGCGTCAAGTGCACGGCTAAGTACTTTTACCTGTTGCTGATTTCGCAATGCGCTATTGCACAAAGCCTGCCAGGACGTATTCTCAGGCCATGTCCACTCCCGATTCCCTGGCAAGCTTGCCGCCAAGCGTCACGGCCCAAGCCCGTTTGATGCGAACCGTGTTCATCATGGACGATCATGACATTGTCCGTTTTGGGCTGGGTGCGCTGCTAAGCGCCTGCCCGACCCTGACGATCATCGGCGAAGCCGCCACTGTGAAGGACGGATTGAACGGCATCGCCGAGTTCCAGCCCGATCTGGTCATCAGCGACATGTCGATGGGCGATTCGCGTGGCCTTGATACCGTGCGCAGCGTGGTGGCAGCGCAGGGCATCCGTCCGGTATTTGTCATTTCCATGCACGACGAACTGATCTACGCCGAGCAGGTGGTGGCCATCGGGGCCCGTGGCTACCTGATGAAAGAAAAGGCGCAGCAGTTTGCGCTGGAAGCTGTAGCAGCCGTGCTCGATGGTCAGATCTGGGTCAGCCCGGCCGTCAATTCCCTTTTGCGCAACCGGCTCAGGCCGCACTCAAACAGCCCGAAAGACATGCCGCATGCCAGGCTCAGCGAGCGCGAACTTGAAGTACTGGCCAAGCTCGGCATCGGCAAGACCACCAAGGAGATTGCTTTTGAACTGGCGATCAGCGCGCGCACCGTAGACATTCACCGTGCCAGTCTGAAGAAAAAACTCGGTCTCAAGAGCGGCGCGGAGCTGGTCTCGTGGGCGGCATCCAATCAATGACGGGCAGCCGCCAGGAACACGGGTTTGCTTGTGCTTCGCGGTCAACCGACCCCGCTGATTCGCTGATTCAGTGAGTACCGCTAGGTATAAGTACTGAGCCAGGTCCGGCTCAGCGGCCCCATTTGATCCGAGAATCGGGGTCGAGGGAGTAGAGAGCTCCGAATCAATGAACGTTGGTTTCCGTCGCAGATACGCCGATGCAGATGATTGCAATGGTCAGATGATCTGTGGCGCGCAAGAAAGATAGCTGCCATGAACTTTAAAGACTTGAAAATTGGCACCCGCCTCGGGTTTGCCTTTGGCCTGGTGTTGCTGGTCACCATCATCTCAGCCGCGCTGACCCTGAACAAGGTGGCCGACATTCAGGATAACTTGCGCGACATTGTGCAAGACAACAACGTCAAGCTCAGGCTGAGCAATGAAATGTCGGATGCCAAACACATCATTGCACGGGTCATGCGCGCCATCATTTTGGTGAAAGAAAAAGAGCTCAAGGAGCAACGACGCAAATCCATCACAGAGGCGCGTGATAACTACAACATGCTGTGGGCGGAGCTGGAGAAAATGCCCAGCGGTGAAGCAGGCAAGGCGATCCGCAAAAAAATAGCCGATGCGCGGGCCGTCGCCGGGGCACTCAACAACAAGGTGATTGAGTTGAGTCTGGCTGGCAACGAAGCCGAGGCCACTGCCCTGCTGATCAATGAAGCTGGCCCGGCCACCCAAAAGATGATTGATGCACTGAAAGAAAATACCGAACTCCAGCAAGCCGACACCGCCAGGGTTTACACCGAATCTGAAGCGCAGTACCAGTCCACCCGCAACCTGCTGATCGCCGCCAATGCACTGGTAGTGCTCTTGGCAGCACTGGCGGGCTGGGGGGTCACCCGCTCGATCACCCGACCCCTGAAACTGGCTGTGCAAGCCGCCGACGACGTGGCGATGGGCAAACTCGATGGCAAATTGCCCAAAACTGGCCACGACGAAACCGGCCAACTGCTGCAATCTTTCAGCAAAATGCAGGGCGTTTTGGCACAGTTTCAGGCCGCTCAAACCGAGATGGCGCGGCAACACCAGGCCGGCATGATCGACTTTGCCATGCCGGTGCAAGAGTTGCCGGGTGACTATGCGGCCATGGCCCGCTCCACCAACGAGCTGGTGCAGTCGCACATAACACTCAACGCCCAAGTGATTGACCTCGCGCTGTCGTATTCCGAAGGCAAACTCGACATGGCGATGCAGCGCCTGCCAGGCCAGCAAGCCCGCATCAGCACCGCCATGGACAAGGTGCAAGCCATCATGCAAGAGGCCGGCACGGCAGCGGCCTTCAACCAGCGCATCCGGCTGTCGCTGGACAGCCTGCCGGTGTGCGTCACCATTTCCGACGCGCAGGCGCAACTGGTGCACGCCACACCCCCTGCCAAAGATTTGCTCAGGTTATTTGGTGGCTCCGGCTTTGATACCGACAAGTTTTACGGCAGCAAACTCTCAACCCTGTTCAAAGAGCCCGGGCATGTTGCGCGCTTTGACCAGGCCGTGCGCACCGGAGAAACCATTGATCTGGAGGTCGCTGGCCGCAAGCTTCGGCTGCTGGGCCGCCCGGTGCTTGACAATCAGGGCGTGGGGATAGGGCGCATCACCCAGTGGTTTGACCGTACCGATGAGCTGGCCTCGGAGCAGGAGCTTGACGACATGGTGGAGGCCGCCAACCGGGGCGACTTCAGCGGTCGGCTCAATCTGGAAGGCAAAACCGGTTTCTTTGGCCAGGTGTCGGCGGGCATGAACCAGCTCATGGCCACCAGTGAGCAGGGCTTGGGCGACGTGGCCGATGTGATGGCCGCCATTGCCCAGGGCGATTTGAGCCAACGCATCGAGCGCGACTACCAGGGGCTGTTTGGCAAGGTCAAGGACAGTGTCAACGCCACCGCTGACAACCTGACCCGCGTGATTGGCGAAGTGCATGGTGCTGCCGATGCCCTGCTGGGTGCCGCCAACCAGGTCAGCGCCACCGCGCAGTCACTGTCGCAGGCGGCCAGCGAGCAGGCCTCCAGTGTGGAACAAACGTCGGCCCAAATTCAAACCATGTCGGCCAGCATCAACCAGAACAGCGACAACGCGAAGGTGACCGATGGCATGGCCACCACCACCAGCAAAGAGGCTATTGAGGGTGGAGCCGCCGTCAGTCATACGGTAGCCGCTATGAAACAGATAGCATCCAAGATCGGTATCGTGGACGATATTGCCTACCAGACAAATCTGCTGGCGCTCAACGCTGCCATTGAAGCGGCCCGCGCTGGTGAGCACGGCAAGGGTTTTGCGGTGGTGGCCGCCGAGGTGCGCAAACTCGCCGAGCGTAGCCAGGAGGCGGCCAAGGAAATTGGTGAGCTGGCCCAAAGCAGCGTCACCACTGCCGAACGTGCCGGCAAACTGCTTGACGCGATTGTGCCCAGCATCCAGAAAACCTCCGACCTGGTGCAAGAGATCTCGTCTGAAAGCATGGCGCAAATTTGCTCGGTGGAACAAATTGGCGGCGCCATGGGGCAGCTCAGCAAGGCCACACAGCAAAACGCCTCGGCCTCTGAAGAGCTGGCCGCCACCAGCGAAGAGCTCTCAGGCCAGGCCAAACAGTTGCAGGAAAGCATTGCCTTCTTCGATGTGGGGGCAACTGCGAGCGCAAAGGCCGTGCCAAAGGGTATCGCAAACCGGCGGGCTACGCCGCAGCGTCTGGCATCAAGCCTGACCCCGGTTGCCGTGCGCAGCAAGCCCGGTGGCAACTTCCAGCCTTACTGAGTGGGCCACACAGACCTGGCGGCACCATGGAAAGCGCGCAGCAGAAACAGCACCGCTTGCACCTTGAGCAACAACTGACCCAGCAGTTGCAGACCCTGCGTGGCGCACTGACCCACCTGTCGCTTTTGTTGGACGATCTGCACTTTGAGGTGGATGCCTCAGAGCGCCAGGTCGCCATGGATCTGGCCGCAGCATGTATTGCGCGCAGTCAGTCGCGGCAACATTGATTGGACATCATGGTTGAACCATCGACCCGCCCCGAGCCCGCCCCGATCGATTTTGCCCAGGCGCTGACAACGCTTGAAGGCAGCCTGACACTCTTGATCCAACTGGTGCCGATGGTGCTGGAACAAATTGACATCGACTTGCCGGTCATTCGAACCCATGTGATGGCCAGGAACACCGATGCCTTGCGCGCGGCCTCCCATCGGCTCAAGGGTAGCCTGGGGGCGATTGCTGCCGTGCCGGCCTATGAAGCCTGCGCCGACCTCCAAAAGGCTGCCCGCATGGCCGACTATGATGCGTATGCGAGCGTGTTATGCCAACTGGAACGTGAAATAGGCCGCCTGCGCCCTTGTCTGTGCACATGGCTGGCCGACAAGCAAAATAACTCGTTGGAAAGGAATTGAGCATGAAAAAGGTTAACTACACCAAGAACCGCCGGGTATTGATTGTTGACGATGTCGCAGTGCATCTTGTCATGATGCGCAGCTTTTTGAACAAGGTCAATCCGTTCATGACCATCGAGCAGGCCTCGACGGTGGCAGAGGCCATCGCCTTGCTGAGTGACGGGCACTTTGATGCCGTCATTTCCGACTGGAACCTGCCGGGCCATGGTGGCGATGCACTGCTGAAGTGGATGCGAACCCGCGCCAACTTCAACCGGGTGCCGTTCATCATGGTGTCAAGCAACACCGACAACGAAGACATTATTCACGCCTTCATGGCGCTCGGGGTCGATGCCTACGTGACCAAGCCGTTCAAGGCGCAGGATTTGTACGACAAATTGGTCACGGCGTATGACAAACGCAACCCGGATTGAGCCCATCATGAACCTCCATGACATGAAGATTTCAACCCGGCTCATGATGGGCCTTGGACTGCTGGCGCTGCTGCTGGCTCTGATGGGGGTGACCGCCCCAGGTCACCACCGCCTCCATCAATGACAGCATGGACAAGCTGGCCCAAATGATGGACAGCACCGGGTTGCAAGCCAGGCCACTGAGCCTGGCGCAAAAGCCGTTCAAACTGAGCACCGTGCTGGAGGGTCTGAGTCGGGTGCTGGAGCCCGACGCACTGCGAAAAGGTCTTGCGTGGCGCATCGACCTGCCCGCCCCATGGGGTGGCATGGCGCTGGTCGAACAAACGCACACCGAGGCCGTGTTTCGATTTGAGGTCTGCGTTACCGGCATTGGCATGGCGCCGACCGATCAGGGGCCGATTTTCAACCGGTTTGAACGGCATGCTGGCAACAGCAAGCGTCGCCTCGGTGGCACCGGTATGGGCCCGGTGTTTTGGTTTAGCGCCCGCCAGCGCAAACTGGAGGTCACAACATGAGTCCCAGGCTAGTGGCACTGTTTGACAAATTCAAGTCGTCTGGCTTGCTGCCCTCACCCAAGGGACCGGCGCTGGCGGTGGTCAAAATGACGCAGCAGGATGATGTCACCAACGAGCAGCTGGCACACGTCATTCAGGTCGACCCGGTCCTGGTGGCGCGGCTGCTGAAGCTGGCCAACGCCTGTCGTGCCCCGGGTTCGCGCCCGGTACTGGCCGTCAAAGAAGCCTTCACCCTGTTGGGACTCAATGCGGTACGTGGCCTGGCACTTGGCTTTTCGTTGATGCGCAACCAGCCCGCACAGCGTTGCATGGGCTTCAATTACCCGGCATTCTGGTCCCGTAACCTGGCCCGTGCTGCGGCCATGCAGGCTTTGACGGCATCGTCGCGCCTGATGCAAAGCGACGAGGCATTTTGCCTGGGGCTGCTGTCACAAGTGGGTGAACTGGGCCTGGCGAGCTTGTTCCCCGATGACTATGCGCGCCTGCTGGGCAGCCCGCCAGCCAGTGGCTTGGCGCTGCTGGAGGCTGAACACCAGGCGTTTGAGTTTGACCACGCCGAGCTCAGCGCTGCATTGCTGAGCGACTGGGGGTTTCCGGGTAATCTGGTGGACTCGGTGCGGCTGTACGAGCAAGCCAAAGCCGAGAGCCTGAGTCCAGGCTCGCGCCCGGAGCGGCTGTTGTTAACGCTGAAGCTCGCAGCCAAAATTGCCACCATCTGCCTGGCCGATCCGCACGACCGGCGCGCCCTGATGGCCAATTTGCTGCTGCTGGGTGGCCAAACCTCGATCGATGCCAACGATTTGATGGTGCTGTGTGACAAGGTGGTGCTGGACTGGACCGACTGGTGCCGCTTGCTGGCGGTGCCCTCACACGACTTGCCACCGTTTGTGGAGCTGATGAATGCCCCCGCGCCGCCCATACTCAAGCAGGGTGACGGGTCGTCCAAGGTGACCTCTCAGGGTGGGTTTCGGGTGTTGATCGTGGATGACTCGGTGGTCATGCGCGACTTTCTTAAACACGTTCTAGGCGACGCGGGTTATGTCTGCAGCGAAGCTGAGAACGGGCGCATCGGATTGGAGCGCGCGTTGGTCGAGCCGCCTGATCTGATGATTGTTGATTGGGCCATGCCCGAGATGGATGGCATCACGATGATTCGCAAACTGCGCCAGACACGCGCCGGGCGTGCCATTTACATCTTGCTGTTGACGGGCATGGATCAGGATGAAAAGCTGGTCGAGGCTTTTGCTGCTGGCGTTGACGACTTTGTCGCCAAGCCGCCCAAGGCCAACGTGTTGCTGGGCCGCATGCTGGCCGCTCAGCGTGTGGTGGCGCTGAACCAGGAAATCAGACGCGACCAAAGCAACCTGCAGCGCTTTGCCACCGAATTTGCCAAGATCAACGGACGTCTGCAAGAGACCCAAATCAAAGACGCGGCCAACCAGGAGCGTTTTGCCGCCAAGCAGCGCCTGGATGCAGAGCGTTCGCGTGATTTCTCGCTGAGTGCTTCAGACTGGTTTTGGGAGACCGATTCAGCGCACTGCTTTTGTTACTTCTCCAGCAATTTCGAAAAAGTTTATGGCCTACCACCGGAGCAATTGCTCGGCAGGAGCCGCAAGGCCATTCTGGAACTCGATGCGCTCAATCCGCCAGCCCAGACAGCGGCCCATCTGGCCCAATTGGAAGCCCATCTGCCGTTCAAGAATTTTGAGTACCAGGTTCGCCTGCCAGACGGTGCCGTTCGCTGGGTTTCGGTGTCGGGTCTGCCACACCGGGACAGCGCGGGCCAGTTTGTCGGCTACCGGGGTACCGGCACCCTGGTCACCGACCGTAAGCGTGCCGAAGAGGATTTGCGCCAGGCCATGCAGATGGCCCAGTCCGCCAACCTGGCCAAGAGCCGCTTTCTGGCCACCATGAGCCATGAAATCCGCAC